>Ga0164242_10002444_pt1 | contig 21475 bp, 13 predicted proteins | sample OricomgcompostMG_FD_108783 | JGI IMG/M metagenome (GOLD analysis project Ga0164242, IMG submission 108783) | Miracle-Growth compost microbial communities from Emeryville, California, USA - Original compost - Miracle growth compost (MG) ... | reverse complement strand
GGCCAAGGCACCGACGCTGGCGAAAAGTCGTCTCATGGGGATTGACCTCTGGAGCTGCCGAACAACGGAGTGATGTCGCGAGGAGACCGGCCGCGGGTGGGGATGTCGGACGCCGACGCCGCGCCGAACACGTTCTGGGATCATTCTATCCTGACCGAGCATTCGTTCCCTGGCAAGAGGCACTTTCTCGCGATTGAGTCGAGATTTCCGAATTTGCTGTACAGGACGATTGGGTGGGCTTGCCGGGCCGATCCGTGGCGTCAGTAGTTCAGGGGAATCGCCTGACCTTCCGCGACGGGTGCGCCCATTGAATCTGCCGCCATCGTGCGGAAATCGTGACGTTTATGGTAAAAGAGCAGGTCCAACGGCACTTCCTACGAACTCCGACGGCTGAGCGTTCGGACGAATCCGACGGGTGCGCCAAACGAGGTTCCCTGCCCGGACCCCTTTTTCTCTTGAGGATGTCCTCGACCGTGTTGAGCCGACTGTTGCTCCGATCGCGTTACGTCGCCGGCGCGACGGTCGTCCTGACGTTGATCGTCCTCATCGCGCTCGACCGCCATGTGCGGTATGAGCAGTCGATTCAGTCGTTTTTCTCCGAAACCGACCCGGACGTTCAGCGCTACCAGGCGGCCTCCGATGCCTTTGGCAATGACAATCTGATTTTCATCGCCTACGACGACCCGGCCCTCTTCACTCCCGAGGGGATGAACCGGGTCGGGGAACTGGCGGCGGCGGTTTCGCCCGAGAAGATCGATGGCGTCATCGAGGTCCAATCGCTGGACAGGATGCCGCTGTTCTGGCGAATCGACGACGAACTGATTCGCATTCAGAACCTCCCCGGATTCCTGCGAGGCGGGGCGCTTCGGGTGGCGAAGGGACTGGTCAGGAATCTCGACCCGACCCAGGGGGGCTTCAGCATCGGTGCCGCGGCACGCGGCGCGAAGAGCGACGCCGATCTCGCCGCGCTTGCCGGCCGGGTGACGCATCATCCGCTCTTGCAAGGCACCGTCGTCAGTGGCTCCGGCCAGACGACGGCGGTGGTTGTCCGCTTGAGGAGCATGGCCGACGTCGACCCCAAGGGGATCGTCGCCGCGCTGCGAAGCGCCGCCGACGGTTTCGCCGCGCGGCACGGCTTGAAGCGTCCCGCGCTGGTCGGGCCGCCGGTCTTGCTGGCCGATGGGTTTTCCAGCATTGAGGCGGACGGACGACGGCTTGCGGTCGTCGGCATGTTTCTCATCGGCGTCGTCACGTTGACCGCCACCCGAAGCCTCTGGTGGGCCGTCGTGCCGATCGTCGCCGGCTGGACCGTCTGGTTGATTACCGAGACGGTCCTCGCCACGATGAACATCAAGCTGTCGCTCTCGGGTGGTCCACTGGTCGCGCAGATCATCGTCTTGACCATGCCCGCCGCCAGCCATCTGGCCATCCATTTTCGCGACTATTTGCGCAAGGAGCCGGCCCGCCGCGATGCCGCGGTCGAGACGATCAACGCCGTCACCTCGCCGATCCTCTGGTGCGCGCTGACCGGCACGATCGGCTACGGGGCGTTGTTGACCAGCAACGTGGTTCCGGTTCGGCAGTTCGGGATCATCCTGGCGGTCTGCACGATGTTCGCGGCGCTGTTGACGCTGGTCATTTCGCCGATCGCCATGCAGCCCCCCTTCCGCCTGGAAGTGCCCGTCCGCTTCGGCTCCGATTCCCGCGTCGCAAAGCTCCTCAACGGCCTGACCCGCTGGGTGATCCGCCACCCCGCGCCGATCGTCGTCGGGACCTTCGCCACGGTCCTCCCGTTGATGTCGGGGATCTTTCAACTGAGTTATGAATCCAATTATATCAACGCCTTTCAGCCCGAGACGCGGGTCGTCGAGGATTACAACTTCGTGGAAACGCGGCTCGGCGGGATCGGCCTGGTTTCCCTGGTCGTGCCGATCGGGAGGGAAGTGAGTCGCGACACGGTCGCGCGGTTCGCCGAGCTGGACGAGGTGGTTTCGGCCATCGGCGAGAAGCCGGAATTCAGCAAGGGCCGCGTGACCCGCGTCCTCTCACCGGCCACGGTGCTCGATCCCGACGGCCGGTTGCTGGATCTCGAACCGGCCAAGGGGGCCGAGGCGATCGCCATGAAGCTTGATCTGATTCGCGCCTCGCCGCAGGCGGATTTGCTGCGCGGCTTCTTGAATACCGATGAAGGGATCGGCCGGGTTCTGGTTCGGATTCGCGAGCAGCAGCCGGCGAGCGTCAAGGAGGCGACGTTCGTGGAGGCCGCGTCAATGGCGCGGGCGATTTTTGGGAAAAGGTCGTACCTGACCGGTATCTCGTACCTCTTGACCCAAACGACCCGAGGGGTGATCGCGACGCAGTGGACGACGTTTTTCTGGTCGGCCGGCGGTATATTGTTGATGCTCACGCTGGCGTTTCGCGGCCCACTGCTCGCGTTGCTGGCGCTTTTGCCGACACTGCTCGCCGTCGGGTTCGTGCTGGGCTTGATGGGCTGGAGCGGCGTGAAGCTGGACATCGCCACCGCGCTCGTGGCGAGCGTGGCGCTGGGGCTTTCGGTCGATGACACGTTTCACTGCCTGATTCAATTCCGCCGGCACCGCCGGATGAACGACTCGTTCCACGCCAGCCTGATTTCCAGCTACGCGATCACCGGCCCCGGCGTCTTGCTTTCCAGCCTGGCCGTGGCGCTGGGGTTCGCCGTCCTGCGCCTCAGCGAATTCGTCCCCTTCTACAACTTCGGCACGATGGTCGGCATCGCCACGCTCGGCAGTTCCCTCGGCAACATCATCCTGCTGCCCGCCTGCCTGACCCTTGGCGAGAACCTCAAGGAACGCTTCCGCGCTCTCTCCAAGCGGGCCTGAGGAGTCCCTCCCAAAACAGGGACAGGCACCTCCAAGACTCGGAGCCAGTCCCCGTTTTGGGAGGGACTTTGAGACGAGCAGGGCCTCCCCTCGACGCTCAACGGTCCCCTCCGAATCCCGCGTCGCGCAAGGCACGCTCATACGACAGGGGATCATTGACGTTTCGGAGCGTTTCCAGGTTCGGATCGATTTCGCGAAGCTCCTCCGCGCCCACCAGTCGCGTTCGCACACGTTCCGTGAGCAACGACAACCGTAACTGTTGTTCACTCAATAGCTCATGAATCTTCGGCTGAACCGCCGACACCCGGTATAACGCGGCCAGCGGGTGGAGAAAGCCGTTGATCCAGGGAATCGCGAGATCATGTTCACCGATGAGTTCCCCTAGCCTCCCGATCCAGTCCGGCTTCAGGAACGGAGCATCCGTGGAGGTTGCGAACGCGAATTCCGCGACACCCGACAACGCATCCATGCCGGTCGCGACCCCTTGCGACGGGCCGCGCTCCGGCACGGGGTCCGACACGAGGCGGACGTCATCCGGCAAGTCCGGCAAGTCCTGTCCGTGAGCGGCCACGACGACGATCGGCGCGGCGGCTTCGCGCAAGAGCCGCACGGTGCGCTGAAGCAACCGTTCCGGGCCGAACGGCAGCCACGCCTTTGATCGGCCCATCCTCCGGCTCAAGCCGCCGCAGAGAACGATCGCGGCGGGACGGTTCATGGCGCGAGGCCCTCGTGAGGAAGCGGACTGACCTGCGACGTCTCGTCATCGTATCGCCAGACGGTGACGACCGCGCCGGCCGGGTATCCTTCGGAGTCCGAAGGGACCACGACGAAGCCGTCGGCTCGCGACGTGCTGGAAAGGATCGACGCTCCGCTCGTCGCCAACGGCTCTACCCCCGTCTCATCAAGATAAACGCGGGTGTAATCGACCCGTCCGGGAACCGAGGCCAACCGCGTCGCCAGCGGGCGATCGACCTGGCGGTACGGCCAGTGGCGATCTCGTCCCGCCAACTGTCGAACGATCCTTCCGCCGAAGAAATCATAAGCGCAGAGGCAACTGACCGGGTTTCCCGGCAGCAGCACGACCGGCGTGCCCCCGATCCATCCCAGCCCGGTCGGGCCGGCCGGACGAAGGGCGACGCCATGCACGTCGAGCGTGCCAAGTTCCCCGACCAGGCTCGGCGCGTGATCCTCCGGTCCCGTCGAACTGCCGCCGGAAACCAGCACGATGTCGCTGGACTTGCTCGCTTCGCGCAGTGTCGATCGGAGGATCGCGCGTTGATCGGGAAAAGGGCCGAGAATCGTCGCGATTCCTCCATCCCGCTCGATCAGCGGGGCGAGCATCACCGAGTTCATGTCCGGAATGCGAAACCCCGATGGCGGCGTTCCCGGCGGCAGTAGCTCGGCTCCCGTGACGATGATCGTGACCCTCGGGCGCTTCACGACGTTGATCTCGGCCCTTCCCATCGCGCTCAGTACACCAAGATCCTGCGGCCGGAGCCTTCGGCCCGCGCGGAAGATAACGAGTCCTTCGGGTAAATCCTCGCCGATGCGCCCGACGTGTCGGCCGGGGGGTGTCGGCTCGTTGACTTCCACGATATCGGCGACGAGGGTCGCGGATTCCACCTTCACGACGCAATCGCCGCCGTCGGGCATCGGCGCGCCGGTCATGATTAGCACGGCATCGCCAGGCCCGATCCGGCCGTCGAAGCCGACCCCCGGCCGAGACTCTCCCAGCACGCGAAACCGCGCGGGGGTGGAGCGGCACGCGCCCAAGGTCTCGGCCCCTCGAATCGCGAAGCCATCCATCGCCGCCCGAGCGAACGGCGGAAACGAGTCGGCGACGTGGACCGACACGGCCAGCACGCGCCCCGCCGCTTGACTCAGCGGAAGGCTTTCGCCGCCGAGGGGTTTCGTGCGTGAATCGATCATCGCCTCGACCTCGGCGACGGTCGTTCGCGCGCGAAAGCCTTTCATCCGTGGGTCGTCAGGTGGAAATCTCAACGGTTCGTCGGGCTGGCTCATACGCCCAAGTCTATCGGTTATCGCGCATTCCGGCGACACCTCGACCGTCGGCGATAAAACCGGCTCGCGGTTTCGATGCTACCTGGGCCTCGCACGCGGGGGCCCGCCTCCACGAAATCCGAGGCACCCGCTCTCCCGATTCTCCACCGCGACGTTCTGGCGACCGGCATCGACCGCGTGTGGCCAGTCGCTTTTCTCTCCCGTCGAATCGAGGATTTTCATGGCCCTCTCCGCAACACTCGTCTGGGAAGCCCGCACCACCGGCTCGGCCGCCAACGGAGCCGCGTTCCGCGCCGGGGCCACCGGCACGGACTATTCCCAGCAAGACTCCGCGCAGGTCAGTTACACCGATTTGACCGTCGATGCGTCCACCAGTACCAGGGTCACAAGCGCCGCCAATCCGTTCACGGCCGCACACGTCGGCAACGTCATCAATATCTCCTCAACGTCCCCGTGGACGGCGGGGTATTACGAGGTCGTCTCCGTCGCGGGTTCCGTCGCCACGCTCGACCGTTCGCCCGCAGCGGTCGGAACCGCCGGAGGCGTTGGCAAGCTTGGCGGGGCGACGAACAGCCCCGAGACGATCGCCGGGGCGGTCGTGTCCTCAAACGTCGTGTGGATCAAGAGCGGAACCTACAACGTCGTTGCCGCGTATTTCACCGCGACGACCGTCAACCCGTCCCCCACGTCGCCGCGCGGACGAATTTCCGGTTACGCCGCAACGCGCGGAGACTCAGGACGGGCGACGCTCAAATGCGTCGGTGCTTACGTCTGGCAGGGGTCGTATTGCATCCGCACGGGGAACGGCTGGGACGTTGAGCAGATCGACGCCGACGGGGCGGGCAACGCATGGTCGCCGTTCTACATCGGTCAGCGATGCTCAGTCACGCGGTGCAAGGCGCTGAACGGGCGGAGCAACGGAATCAACGTGAGTTCCGTCAGCACCATCCAGGCGTGCGAAGTCACCGGCATGACCGGGGGACTCGGCGCGATTTCGGGCGGACAATACGGCGTGATCTTGGAAAACTATGTTCACGACAACGCCTGTCCGGGGATCGTCACGTCGAACACCAACGTCATCCGTGGGAACATCGTCGCGAACAATACCGGGGCGTCGTCCGACGGCATCCAGGTGTCGAATTTCTGCCAGGTCATCGGCAACACGGTTTACGGCAACGGCGGGCACGGCCTCAACGAGACCGCCGCGGAGAATTTCCCGAACGCCGTGCAAGGGAACATCTTCGCGAACAACGGCGGCTACGGGGCGGTCTTCGCCTCCGTGGCGGGCAACCGGGCGACTTCGCTCAACGACGGCAACGCCTATTACAACAACACCGGCGGCACCCGGCTCAACGGCAACGACACGACGGTCAACCCACAATTCGTCGGCGGTGCTTATGCGAACCCGCGCGACAAGATCCTCACCGCGACACCGTTCATGAACGCGGCCTCCGGCGACTTCCGGCTGAACGACAACGCCGGCGGGGGGGCGGCATGCCGAGGCGTGGGCCTGCCCGCGACCTGGCCGGGGTCGAGCGTGGCCGGATATCCCGACCTGGGGGCCGCGCAGCATCAGGACACGGCGTCCGCCGGAACGGGAGGCGGCCGGGTGATCGGTTCGCCCGTGATTCTGCCTGCCCGGCGCATGGTCTGACCGCTCGCTCGTCCCAGGCCGGAGGAATTGCGCCTTGAGAGAATCGAGACTGGCTCCGCACCGTGGCGGTGTCCGTCTCGATTTTCTCAAGGCCCGCTCAACTCGAATTCAGAAGCGTCTCGCCGTCGAACGATCGAAGCATGATCGCGGCTCCTGCCGGGTTGTCCACGGCGACCGAAACCACGAACGGTCGCAGATGGCTTGCCTCGAAAAAGCACCAGCGCTTCGGATCGTGACCGACCGGCGAGGCCGGTTCAAATCGGGGCGGTCCCTCGTCCGTGATACCGAAGCTCATGTCCGCGACCGAGAGGGTCAGCCCGACCCCAAGCGCTTTCACATACGCCTCCTTCAAGGTCCACAACCGCGCCATCCTCCGCAAGCGATCTTCGGGCGACTTGCCGTGAAGCGCTCGCCTCTCCTGCTCGGAAAAGATTCGCGAGGCCAGCAACTCGCCGATCGGCCGATCCTCCCGTTCCGCGTCAACGCCCACCGGCCTGCCTCTCGCCACGGCGACCGCCGCCAGTCCCTTCGTATGCGTGAGATTGAATTCGAGGTCCGTCGATCCCCCCGCGCCGTCCAACGCGGGCTTCCCGTGCGCGCCTCGCGAAAACTTCAAGGATTCCGGCGGCCCGGTGCCATAGTGCGCCAGGACCATTCGGAGAAGCGCATGGCTGATGCCATACATCCAGCGATCCGCCGGGATTCGGAACCGTTCCCTGCGGTCCCGCTCGCTGTCGGAGAGGATCGCCAGATGCGCCGGAGCGTGCGCGGAATCAGGAAATCGGCCAACCTGGACCGACCAGAGATGAACCTCCTCGGGCCCTAACATGCTCTCGGTCTCCGGACGAATCGTTGCCTTCTCCGTGGTCACGATGACCTCTGATCTCGCCAACGGCCATTCCAGAATACCGTCTTGTTCACGCGAGTGAACGATTGGTCGGCGAAAAACGGCCCGGCGAGGAGCCGGCAACCTGGCGCGAGTTTTGCGTGGTGCTTTACCTCGTGCCGCGTCAATGCTCCCTCCTCTCCCCCCTCCATTGGCCTGGAGCTTGACCGCGCGGTTGCACTCGACCGCTCCTGTTTCGCCGACAAAAGGCGTCGACTGAGACGTCCGGGGTTCGGTCGTTGAGGTTGATGGCCGTTCGTTGTGCAACCCTGCGGGATTACGTTCGACGGAAGGATTGCTCGACTGCCTCTCCTTCCTCGCCTTCCCATACCCAGGCGGGGCGCGACGACACGGGGATGACTTCTCCCGGAGTGCGGCGGTGGCGAAAACGGTAAACGATAACTGACGGCCTGCGGATCGGCCACCTCCACCGGCGGCCTGGAGGCTTACGGGGTCGAGAAAGTCACGGAGTTTTTGCAATGAGCGTCTCCGCCATCACTGACGACCCACGCACGGACCGTCTCGGCAAGACCACGGGTGTTCCAATCTCTCAGGTTGCCGTCTCCGTGTACAAGATTCCGACCGATGCGCCGGAATCGGACGGAACGTACTCATGGGACGCCACGACGCTCGTCCTCGTCGAAGCCTCCGCCGGTGGCAAGACCGGCATCGGTTACTCTTACGCCGACACCGCGGCAGCGACCCTGATCCGTGACATGCTCGCCTCGGTCGTCACCGGCTCCGATGCGTTGGCGGTCCCGGGCGCGTGGTCAAGGATGGTCGAAGCGATTCGCAATCTCGGCCGTCCCGGCATTGCGTCGATGGCCATTTCCGCGGTCGATTCGGCATTGTGGGACCTGAAGGCCAAGCTGTTCGACGTTTCCCTAGCGAACCTCCTGGGCACTGTCCGCGACGCCGCGCCGATCTACGGCAGCGGCGGCTTCACCTCGTACTCCATTGAGCGGTTGCAAGAACAACTCGGCGGCTGGGCGTCCGAGGGCATCCATTGCGTGAAGATGAAAATCGGTCGCGATCCATCCCAGGATCCCCGCCGCGTCCGCGCCGCCCGCGAAGCCATCGGCCCCGACACCCAGTTGTTCGTCGACGCCAACGGCGCGTACAGCCGCAAGCAAGCGCTGGCGTTGGCTGAGGTTTTCGCCTCCGAATCCCGCGTTTCCTGGTTCGAGGAACCGGTCTCCTCAGACGATCTCGACGGCCTGCGCCTGCTTCGGGATCGCGCCCCGGCGGAGATGGACATCGCCGCCGGAGAATATGGTTATGACTTACGCTACTTCCGCCGCATGACCGACGCCGGTGCCGTCGATGTCTTGCAAGCCGACGCAACCCGCTGCGCCGGCATCACCGGCTTCCTCCGCGTCGGTGCTCTCTGTGAGGCGCACTGCCTACCACTATCGGCCCACTGCGCCCCGTCGTTGCACGCGCAACCGTCGTGCGCCCTGCCTGTGTTCAGGCATCTTGAATATTTTCATGATCACGCCCGCATTGAGGAGATGCTGTTCGACGGCGCGCCGATTCCCGTCGGCGGCGCTCTGCGACCCGACCCAACCCGGCCCGGCCTCGGCCTGGAGTTCAAACGCCAGGATGCCGCGCGCTTTGCCGTGTGACCGACCCCTTGTTCCCGACTCGCACGAGGTTTCCGACCATGTCGATCGCCACCACGCCCGAACCGCGCCACCATCACGAGGTCCAGGGGCCTCTCTTCATCGACGCAACGGCCATCGAGACCGAACTGCGAGGCGCGATTCGTGGCGAGGTCCGCTTCGACTCCGGCAGCCGCGCCCTCTACGCCACCGACGGCTCCAACTACCGGCAGGTCCCCATCGGCGTCGTCATTCCCTATTCCGTCGAGGACGTGATCGCCACCGTCGCCGTCTGCCGCAAGCACGGCGCGCCGTTGCTCTCGCGCGGCGGCGGCACCAGCCTCACCGGCGGCTGCTGCAACGTCGCCGTCGTCATGGACTGGTCGAAGCGGCTCAACAAGGTCCTCTCGATCGATCTTGACCGGAAACTCGCCCGCGTCCAGCCCGGCACCGTGCTCGACGTCCTCCGCCGACAGTGTGAAGAACATGGCCTGACCTTCGCGCCGGACCCCTCGACCCACACGCACAACACCCTCGGCGGCATGATCGGCAATAATTCCTGCGGTGTTCACTCGCTGATGGGGCTTGGCACCGGCCGCACGTCCGACCAGATCCACGAGCTGGACATCCTGCTCTACGACGGCACCCGCATGACCGTCGGCGCGACTTCCGAGGACGAGCTGGAACAGATCATCCGCGACGGCGGCCGGAAGGGCGAAATCTACGCCAAGCTCAGGACCCTGCGTGACACGTACGCCGACGAAATCCGCCGGCGCTACCCCGAGAACCTCCCCCGCCGCGTCTCCGGCTACAATCTCAACGACCTCCTTCCCGAACGGGGGTTTCACGTCGCGCGCGCCCTTTCCGGCACTGAAGGGACGTGCGTCACCGTGCTTGGCGTGAGCCTGCACCTCGTCGAAAGCCCGGCGGTGAAAAGCCTGCTGGTGCTTGGGTATGACGATGTGTACTGCGCGGGCGACCACGTCGCGGAGATCCTTAAGGCGCATCCCGTCGGCCTTGAGGGACTGGACGACGTCCTCGTCCACGACATGAAGAAGAAGGGCATTCATCCCCAGGACGTCCGGCTCCTTCCCGATGGCGGCGGCTGGTTGCTCGTGGAGTTCGGCGGCAAGGACAAGGAGGAGTCCGACGCCAAGGCCCATGCGTTGATGGACCGTCTTAAATCCAAGTCGAATGCTCCGTCGATGAAACTCTTCGACGATGAGAGCGAGGAGGAGCACCTCTGGAAAGTTCGCGAGTCCGGCCTCGGCGCCACCGCCCGCATCCCCGGCCAGGACGACGCCTGGGAAGGCTGGGAGGATTCCGCCGTTCCCCCCGACCGGGTCGGCGAGTACCTCCGCGACTTGCGGAAGCTGCTTCGGAAATATGATTACGGCTGCGCCCTCTACGGCCACTTCGGCCAGGGCTGCATTCACACGAGGATCGATTTTGATCTGAAGACGTACGACGGCGTGAAGACGTTCCGACGGTTCCTGAACGAAGCCGGCGACCTCGTGGTTTCCTACGGCGGATCGATTTCCGGCGAGCACGGCGACGGACAATCCAAGGCGGCGCTCCTACCCAAGATGTTCGGGCCGGACCTGGTGCGCGCCTTCGGCGAATTCAAGGCGATCTTCGATCCCGACAACAAGATGAACCCGCACAAGGTCGTCGATCCGTATCTTCCTGGCGAGAACCTCCGCCTCGGCCCGGCGTACAACCCGCCTCAGGTCGAGACGCACTTCAAGTTCCTCGACGACAAGGGGAGCTTCTCCTACGCCACCGAGCGCTGCGTCGGCATCGGCGAGTGCCGGAAGGAAGAAAGCGGCACCATGTGCCCGAGTTACATGGTCACCAAGGAGGAAAAGGATTCAACGCGCGGCCGCGCTCATCTTCTTTTCGAGATGCTCCAGGGTGATCCGATGAAGGGGGGCTGGAAGAACGAATCCGCGAAGGACGCGCTGGATCTCTGCCTCGCCTGCAAGGGCTGCCGCACCGAATGCCCGATGAACGTCGACATGGCGACCTACAAGGCCGAGTTCCTTTCGCACTATTACGAAGGTCGGCTCCGCCCGCGCCACGCCTATTCGATGGGGCTGATCCATTGGTGGGCAAGGCTGGCGTCGATCGCCCCGGGCGTTGTGAACTTGATCACGCAAGCGCCCGTTGTCGGCAAGGCTTTCCAGTGGCTCGGCGGGATTTCGACCCGGCGGGAAACCCCCTCGTTCGCCCCCGAAACCTTCGTCTCCTGGTTCCGCCGCCGCGCGCGTCGAAACGTCGGTTGTCCGCGCGTCTTGCTCTGGCCCGACACGTTCAACAACCACCTTCACCCCCAGACCGGCAAGGCGACCGTCGAGGTGCTGGAAGCCGCCGGGTTCGAAGTCGTCATTCCGCAGAAGCCTCTCTGTTGCGGCCGTCCGCTCTACGACTTCGGGATGCTCGACCAGGCCAAGCGGCAGATTCGCGAGATTCTCGACGCCCTTGCCCCTGAAATCGAGGCGAGCACCCCCGTCGTCGGAATGGAACCGAGCTGCGTCGCCGTCTTCCGTGATGAAATGATGAATCTTTTCCCGATGGACGAGAACGCCAAGCGTCTTTCCAAGAACACCTTCATCCTCAGCGAATTCCTCCGCGAGAAGGCCCCCGACTTCCAGCTCCCTCGCCTCAAGCGCAAGGCGATCGTCCAGAAGCATTGTCATCATGAACATGTCATGTCATTCGACGACGAGACCAACGTCCTTCAGCGCCTCGGCCTGGATTTCGAGCTGCTCAATTCCGGTTGCTGCGGCATGGCCGGATCGTTCGGCTTCGAGGCCGACCATTACGACGTTTCGGTAGCCGTCGGCGAGCGCAAGCTCCTTCCCGCTGTCCGCTCGGCAGACCCGGACACCATCGTCATCGCCGATGGGTTCAGTTGCCGCGAACAAATCGCCGGTCTCACCGATCGCGGCGCGCTGCATCTGGCCCAGGTCATACAGATGGCCCTCCACGAAGGCCCCACCGGCCCTCGCCATGACTTGCCCGAGACCGACTATCAGCCCCTCGGCGTCTGGAAGCCCGAACCGACCCGAGCCGACGTGGCCATCGTCGCCGGGCTTGGAGCGGTTGCCGGTCTCGGACTGGTCTGGGCGTTGACACGACCGAAGCGGCGATCTCAAAGCCCCAAGCGACAAGGATCACTTGCATGAGCGACCCAACCACGACTCCCCCGCAACTTCAACGCGAGTCCAAGCTCTTCCAGATGGAGGACGTGCCGATCTACGGCCGGCCGGATGAAGACGGCAAGGCCCGCAAGATCGATTCCATCGATCAAGACGAATCGAAAATCCGACGTATCGCCGACCACCTCCAGCGCCGGGGCTATGGCGTCGTCCGCGAGCGGAACCCCCGCGCCGGCAAGGTCTACCACACGTTGAAGGCCCTCTGGCTCGGTCCCGGCGATCCTCCGGACGACCCCTGCGCCGACACTTAGAGCAATTTTCTTTTCACCGTGCCGGTGTGCCGGAAAAGGGGACTGGCTCCGAGTCTTCGAGGTGCCAGTCCCCTTTTCCGGCACACCGGCACACGCAAGTGGAAATCGCTCTAAACCAAACCTCGATCCTTGACGCGAGACGCCCCGATGCAATCCAAACTGATTCACGAGAACAATGGTGAGAAGACTTACGCCCTGATCTTCGAGACGGGCGACGACGTCATGGCCGGCCTCAGCGAATTTGCCAAGGCCAAACGTCTCTCAGCCGCTCACTTCACCGCGATCGGCGCGTTCCAGCACGTCACGCTCGGTTACTTCGACTGGGAATCGAAAGAGTACAAGAAGAACCCCGTGACGGAGCAGGTCGAAGTCCTATCGCTGATCGGTGACGTCGCGGAAAAAGACGGCGAGCCGGCCGTCCATGCCCATGTCGTCGTCGGCCGCTTCGACGGCTCGACCCGTGGCGGCCATCTGGTTGAAGGCCGAGTACGGCCCACTCTGGAAGTCATTCTTACCGAGTCCCCCTCCCACCTTCGCAAGAAGATGGACCCGGAAAGCGGTCTTGCCCTGATTCGCGTTTGAGACGGGTCCGCGGTAAAGCCCCGCCGCCTCGACGTGAAAGTTCGGAAGGGGATTCGGCAATGAATGGAGACTCGTTCAACCCAATTCGGTCAGGTCCCTCGGCGCGCCTGGTCCGTGAGGGCGTCCTTGCCGGTGCGGGCCTTACCCTCGTCGGCGGCGGCCTTTGGTGGTTGGTCAATGCATCGCTCAACCACCGCCGCCGTACTCCAGGTGTTCCCGGCTCACCGGCGCGCTGGAATTTTGCCGGCAAGGATGGAGTCGGGACCGCCACCTCCGAAACCGGCCCGGCCGGCGGTCGCGTTTGGTTCACGATCCGAGACGGGGCATTCACCGAGATTTTTTATCCTCGCGTCGACCTTCCCGCCGTGCGCGGACTTCACCTGATCGTCACCGACGCCCACGGCCTCTATGTTGACGAACGCTCCGACACCCACCATCAAACCCGCTGGCTGGAGGAAGGCGTCCCGGCGTTTGAGATCGAGAACACCAGTTTCGACCGCGCGTTCCGCATTGAAAAAACCGTGCTCACGCATCCGAGGCACGACGCCGTGATGCAGGCCACCCGCTTCATCCCGGAGATCGGGGGGCTTGGTGATTACCGTCTCTTCGTGTATCTCGATCCGCACCTCGGCGACCGGATCGTGGATAATGCGATGTGGATCGGTACGAACAAAGGCAGCACCATGTTCTTTGCCAATGATTCCGGTTACACCTTGGCCTTGGCATGTTCGACCCCTTGGCGCGATGCCTCGGTCGGTTTCGTCGGTCGATCGGATGGCATTTCCGATTTGCAGCGCCACGGCTCACTGATTCACCATCACCAAACCGCCAAACGCGGCAACGTCGCCGCGATCGCCGAAATCGACCTCCAATCCTCCTCGGGTGGATTTGTGCTGGCCCTCGGTTTCGGCCGCTCCGAGACGGAAGCCGCGCACCACTCGCGGGCTTGCCTCCTTGAGGACTTCGCCTCGATCCGCGACGCCTATCTCTCCGACTGGCGCGCCGCTCTGTCGCTCCCGAGTCAACTTCAATCGCTGGATCTCGGCGGGCGTGATCTGACTCGCGTGAGCATGTCGGTTTTGCGCTCGCATGAAGACAAATCCATTGATGGCGCAATCGTCGCCAGCCTGTCCATCCCTTGGGGCGAAGCGAGGAGCGACGAGGGGACCGGAAGCGTCGGCTATCACATCGTCTGGCCGCGTGATGCCGTGGAGAGTGCCGGGGCCTTGCTCGCCCTCGGATCGCCGGGAGAGGCGCTCCGCATCCTTCGGTATTTGCACGCGACTCAGCAGGATGACGGCCACTGGTCACAAAACTTCTGGGTCGATGGCACCACCGCCTGGGACTCAAACCAGATGGGTGAGACCGCCCTGCCCATCCTTCTGCTTGACCTGATCCATCGCGACGAAGGACTGGAACCGGCGATCCTTGACGAATTCTGGCCGATGGTCCGCTCAGCCGCCACGTTCATCGTCACCCACGGTCCGTCGACCCTCGAGGACCGCTGGGAGGACGTCCCGGGCTTCACTCCGTACACGATCTCGGTCCTCATCTCCGCCCTTCTTGTCGCCTCCTCGCACGCTGAACGACAGGGCGATGCGCGCGCGGCCGTGTTCTTGCGAGAGACCGCCGACAATTGGTGCGATAGCATCGAATATTGGACGTATGTCGAGGACACGCCGCTCGCGCGACGGATCGGCGTCTCCGGATATTACATTCTGGCCGCTCCGGTCGACGAGCACGGCTTGCCCATGAAGCGCCAGGGGAGCGTCGATCTCTGGTATCAGCCTCAGTCACAATCCCTCGAAGCGGCCGAGTCAGTCGTCAGCCCCGACGCTCTCGCCTACGTCCGCTTCGGCCTTCGCGCGGCCGACGATCCGCGCATCGTCAACACCGTGAAGGTTATCGACGCCACCTTGCGCGTGAATACGCCGTTTGGACCGTCCTGGCACCGTTCGACAAACGACGGTTATGGGGAGAAGGCCGATGGCGCGCCCTTCGACAACAAACAAGGCATCGGCCGCCTCTGGCCCCTCTTGACCGGCGAGCGCGGTCATTATGAACTCGCCGTAGGCCACAGAGACGAGGCGCTCCGGCTTCTGCACGCCGTCGAGAATTTCGCGAACCCCACCGGCATGATCCCTGAACAGGTTTGGGACACCGACGACATTCCGTCGCGCAATCTCTATTTCGGCCGTCCTTCCGGCTCTTCCATGCCCCTGGCCTGGGCGCATGCGGAATACGTCAAACTTCGTCGTTCCCTCGCCGACGGCCGGATCTACGACCAGCACCCGCAGGTCTACGAGCGTTACGTCGTCCAGCGCACCGGCTCTCCATTCGTTCTCTGGCGTGTGAACCACCAGCGAACGCACTTGCCCGAGGGCAAGGACATTCGCGTCGAACTTCGTGGCTCCGCGACGATCTTCTGGCAATCCGACCACGAGGGGACCGAACACAAGACGGAGACACATGACACCGGCCTCGGTGTCCATATCGCCGACCTTCGGACTGCCCATCTGCCGCCCGCGTCCACGGTCGATGTCACGATCAAGCCGAAGGATTCTCATGCGCGTTCATGGAAACAATTGATGGCACCACGTTCATTCACAATGCGCGTCGTGGACTCGAACCTGCGAAATTCCTCCAGAACGGTGCTTGAACGGGAGACGGCAACATGAGCGAGATGGACGGTAGTGGAAGAGTCGTCGTCATCACCGGCGCGTCCGCCGGGGTCGGCCGCGCGGCAGCACGTGCGTTTGCCAAACGAGGCGCGCGGGTCGGGCTTCTCGCCCGAGGCCGGGCCGGTCTGGAAGGGGCCAGGAGCGATGTGGAATCGCTCGGTGGCCGCGCGATTTGCTTGCCGACTGATGTCGCCGACGCCGACGCCGTGGAACGCGCGGCGGTGGCGGTTGAAGATATGTTCGGGCCGATCGACGTTTGGGTCAACAACGCGATGGCCTCCGTCTTTTCCCCGGTCAAGAAAATGGAGGCCGACGAGTACCGTCGAGTCACCGAAGTCACCTATCTCGGCGTGGTCCACGGCACGCTCTCCGCCCTCCGCCGCATGCTTCCGCGCGACCGCGGCACGATCGTTCAGGTCGGCTCGGCACTAGCCTATCGCGGCATTCCCTTGCAATCCGCCTACTGCGCGGCGAAGCACGCGATCCACGGGTTCTGCGAATCGCTCCAGGCCGAATTGATTCACGATCATAGCAATGTTCGCCTGACGATGGTTCAGATGCCCGCGCTGAACACCCCTCAATTTCATTGGGTGAAAAGCCGCTTGCCTCGCAAGGCACAGCCTGTCCCACCGATCTTTCAGCCCGAAGTCGCCGCAGACGCGATTCTCTGGGCGTCGGAACATGACCGGCGCGAGGTCGCCGTCGGCTTTCCGACCGTCGAGGCGATCGTCGGCAACAAGATCGTCCCTGGCCTGCTCGACCACTACCTCGCCCATACCTGTTATGACGCCCAGATGACCGATGAACCGGTCGATCCCGATCAGCCCGATAACCTCTACCATCCGGTAGACGACGACCACGATTTTACTGCCCATGGCGCATTCGACGGCAGATCCCGCACCAGTAGTTGGCAATTCTGGGCGGACAAAAACCGCAATTTCCTCGCGCTCGCCGGTGGCGGCCTCGCCGCCCTCGCCTGTGTGCGCATGCTTACCCGCAAGGAAGGCCGGGGGTAAATGGCTGAATCTCAGGAAAACGATCGTCGTCGTTGCGTTCTAATGAGTGCATAAGGGAATCACTCACTTGGCGTCCATCCTGAGCGTCTCGAAGCGCTGTTTCATCTCTGTGATCATTTCGGAGTACGCCGGATCATCGATCAGATTGTGCTGCTCTCCCGGATCATTCCGTAGGTCGAAGAACTCCTCAAAGTCATAGTCCGGCCAGAGGATGTACTTCGCGTCGTGACGGACGAGCGCCTGCGAGGCGGGAATGCGCTCCTTGTTGGAGATGATGGCATGCTCATAAAAAAAGCATTGCCGCCAAGGAGGTTCCGGTTTCGGGTCGCTCGCGTACAACGGTGCGAAGTCCCGGCCTTGCATCGTCACCGGAGCCGAAAGGTTCGCCGCGGCAAGGATCGTCGGGGCGATGTCGACGTTCAGCACGAAGTCGTCGTTCGTCTTGCCTCGCATGTTCTCGGGAATCCGCGGATCTTGCACGATCAATGGAACCCGAATGCTTTCCTCGTATGGATACCACTTGTCCGCCAGGCCATGCTCCCCATGAAAGTAGCCGTTGTCGCCCATGAAGATAATGATTGTGTGATCGAGCACGCCTTGGTTTGCCAATTCGTCGATCACTCGACCACTTGTCGCGTCGACTTCCGTGCACAGTCGATAGTAGTTCTTCATCATTGTTTGATACTTTTCCGGCTCATCGAATCGCCAGTGGTATCGAATCCTTCCTTCATTTTTCGGCTGCCGCAAGAACGGAGGGAGTCGCCGCAGCGACTGCTCGCTTGCCGTGGGAGGGACGGGGATCGTTACGTCCTGGTAGAGGCTTAGGCTGGACGGTTGCGGGAGGTACTGCTTGGGGTTCGCGTCCTCGGCGTGGGTCGCGAAGAACGACACGGTCAAGCAGAACGGCTGGTCCTTCGGCCTCGAGCGCAGGAACTCCAGCGCGTCGGTTTCATTCCGTTGCGTGACGTGAACGGGCCTCCCGTCGGAGCCTTTCATCCAGTGCGTGCCCATATAGCTTCTGGCGAAATCAAATTTCTCCTTCGGAAACTTCCCGTTGTTCCACTTGCCGACATGTCCAACCCAGTATCCGTTCGCCCGCAGGATATCGGAGAACGTCTCTTTCCAGGGGGTTTTGAACATGTCAAACCCCTCATTCCCATGCCGAGACATCCACTGGCCGGTCAAGATCGACGCGCGGCTGACGCCACAGATCGAGGTTGTGACACATGCCTTGGTAAAACGGATCCCGTTGCTTGCCATTTCATCCAATCGAGGCGTCTTCACCACCGGGTTCCCCGCGCACCCCAGGGTGTCATGCCGCCAATCATCCGCCAGCAAGAACACGACGTTCACGGGCTTCGCATCTTCCGCTCCCTGCGCCTTGCCGATTGCAATGGCGCAGAGGAACAGCCCCATACCCACAAGATGCATTCGGCAGTGACGCATGCGGTTTGTCCTCAAATGGACGGGTGTAGTTCTATCGATTCGTCGGAGGAGACCACTCGGCCGGTTCGGGGTGGGCGACGGTCAGTCGGCACCTGTCGCCAAGGCGGGTCATCTCATGTTGCAGGTCGTCGATTAGAATCGCGGTCCTCCCCGCGAATTCCGATCGGCCGGCGAGGTCGTTGAGTTCGTAAGGATCGGCATTGAGATCGAAGAGCTGAGTCTTGTTGACTTTTGGATAGCGGATCAACTTCCAGCGATCGTTGCGGTAGCCGCGCTGAACGTCTCGATAGGCAAACATCAGATGCTCGCGCGCCGGCCTCTCGGGATCAGTCAGGCTTGAGGCGAAGGAAATGCCTTCGCTGGTGCTGGGCGCGGTAACTCCGCACATGGCCCCGATCGTCGGCAAAAGGTCGATCAGATAGCACATGGCGTTGCTTCGGCGTCCTTCGGGGATGCCGGGGCCACAAATCACCAGTGGCACGCGGATCGATTCTTCATACAGGTTCTGCTTGCCGATCAGTCCGTGTCCTCCCCTTGCCACACCGGAGTCGGACGTGAAGGCGATGATCGTGTTGCTTGCCGCGGAGGTCGAGTCCAGGACATCGAGAATTCGGCCAATTTGCATGTCGAGGTAGGAAATATATCGATAATACTCCGCATTCATCTTCTTCACCGCCTCGCGCGTTCGCGGCCAGGGCAGCAATCGTTCGTCGCGGATGAGCATTTCTCCATTATTGAACGGATGTTGCGGGAGAAAATTCGGAGGCACAGGGATCAATGATGAATCATGGGTGATCGCGAAATTCTTGGGGACCACATGGGGGTCATGCGGGCCGTCGAATGGGACGTAGCAAAAGAACGGTCGGTCGCGCGGTTCCCGCAGGAACGCGATGACTCGATCGGCGAAGACCGCGCAGGCATGCTTCGGCGCGCGCTTCGGCGGCCTCAGGGCACCGTCGGCCAGATCGCTCAACGGCGCATGGAGGGGGTTCGTCATGCCCCCGGTGAACACGCTCTCCGCGCGTTGAAAATTCACGGGGATCGAGGTGCGATCGTTGTGCCACTTGCCGGTGAGGAATGTCTCATAGCCGGCCTGCCCAAAGGCCCCAGGCCATGTCGGATCGCGCTTCAGGTGTTCATCAATCCGAAACAACGGCCGCCCGGAAAGGAGCATGGCCCGCGAGGGGGCGCAGGTCGCCGGTTGTAAACCGCCTTGCACGTAGGCCCGATCGAACGAAACACCCCGGCGTGCGAGGCGGTCCAGGTTTGGCGTTTTGATCGCGGGATTACCCAGCGCGGCGATCGTGTCCGCACGCTGATCGTCGGTGAACAACACGAGCACGTTGGGTCGGTCATCGGCCACGGGGCCGGCAACCATCAGGGTCAGGAGCCAAAGGGCCGGCATGTGAATTCCCCTTTGTTCAGTCGCCCGAAACCGGAAGGTTGACCTCGAAATATCGCGTCATCAATTCGTAAAGATGACGCGACGTGTTCTTTCCCTCATGGATTCCGTGCGACCGATTCGGGTATGCCATGAGGCGGAAATCCTTGTTGGCCGCGATCAAGCGATCGACGAGACGCTCGCAGCTCTGGAAGTGGCAATTGTCGTCGCCGGTGCCGTGAATCAAAAGGAGCTTGCCTTCGAGCCGGTCCGCGAATGTGATCGGCGAACCGTTGCGATAGCCCTCGGCGTTGTCATCGGGCAGGCCCATGTACCGTTCTTGATAAATGGTGTCATACAGGCGTTGATCGCTGATGAACGCGATCGCGACCCCGACTTTGTACAGGTCCGGGTGGCGGAACATGGCGTTCAGGGTCATGGAGCCTCCGCCGCTCCACCCCCAGATTCCGACACGATCCGGATCGATGTACGGCCATTTCTCCTCAAGCGCGCGAAGCGCGGCGGCCTGGTCAGCCGATGCGAGGATGCCGACCTGTCGATAGATGCACTTTCGCCACGCCCGCCCGCGAGGTGCCGGCGTGCCTCGATTGTCGATGCTGACGACGATGTACCCGCGCTCGGCCATCATCCGGTGCCAAAGGGCATTTCGACCGCCCCAGCGGTCAAGCACCGTCTGGCCGGCCGGTTCGCCGTAAACATGCACAATTAAGGGGTATTTCTTGCTTGGATCGAAATCCGGCGGCTTGATCGCCCAGGCGTCCAGTCTCACGCCGTCGCCGATGTCTATGCGAAAAAATTCCGTCGGTGTCGGCGCGAGCGCGTCCAGCTTCTTCCGGACATTGGCATTGTCGGTGAACGTGCGGATGACGGTGTGATCCGGCAGGCGAACCAGATCGATTTGGGGCGGGGTGTCGAAGGTGGAATAAGTGTGGATCGCGAAATCTCCGGCCGGTGAGATCTCGTAATGATGAGTTCCCGGCTGGTCTCGTGGCGTTTCCGCCAGCAATGCCTCGGTGCCGTTGAGTGTTTTGCGGAACAGGTAGCGTTGTGTGGGGTTGTCGATTGACGCGAGGAAGTCGACACGGTTGTTCCGTTCGTCGATCTTCAGCACGTCGATGACGTCAAAATCGCCTTCCGTGATGAGCCTCGGTTCACCTCCATCACGCGAGAGACGATAAAGATGTCTCCAACCATCGCGTTCGCTCAACCAGGTGAATTCGCGGCCATTGTCGAGCGGTTTCATCGAATCGGCCACGTCGACCCAGGCATCGTCGCGGTCGGTGAAAATCACCCGCGCCTCGCCGGTCGCGACGTCCGCGACAGTCATCTCGCTGGTGTTTTGCAGCCGGTTCAAGCGTTGGAGGACGATCTCATCGGGATTCCCGGCCCACTCCATTCTCGGGATGTAATAATCGCGGGAATTCCCCGGCAAATTCACCCAACGGGTTTCTCCGCCCGAGGCCGAGACGGACCCGACGCGGCACGCGGGATTGCGTTGTCCGACCTTGGGATAGGGAATGACCGTCGTTTTCGGATAAAGCGAGTCGGTTGTATTCACAAGAACATAGTCATCGACGCCTTCATCGTCGATTTGCCAGTACGCGATCCGCCGGCCGTCGGGACTCCACCGGAACCCGTCGCGGAGGCTGAATTCTTCTTCGTAAACCCAATCGGCCGTCCCGTTGAAGCGCCGGGCGGACCCGTCGTTCGTCAGTCTGGTGACGGCATGGTCGGCAAGGTTTTCGACATAGATGTCATTGTCGCGCACATACGCCACTTGCGTTCCATCGGGCGAGAACTTGGCGAACATCAACGCCGCCTCGGGGCCGTCGGCGCCGAGACGGGTCAGGGT
>Ga0164242_10002443_pt1 | contig 21477 bp, 23 predicted proteins | sample OricomgcompostMG_FD_108783 | JGI IMG/M metagenome (GOLD analysis project Ga0164242, IMG submission 108783) | Miracle-Growth compost microbial communities from Emeryville, California, USA - Original compost - Miracle growth compost (MG) ... | reverse complement strand
CGAGAGATCCGCAAGCCGGGGCCGCTGGGGGCGGTGCTGCGCCACTTGGACATCGGGCGAATGCGTCGGGAGGCCCGCGACCACGTCAAGCGTCTCGGGATCGAGACACTGCAGGACATCACCCAGGCCGTCGAGACGCTCTCCGGCGGCCAGCGCCAGGCGGTCGCCGTCGCGCGGGCGGCCGCGTTCGGCAGCAAGGTCGTGATCCTCGATGAACCTACGGCTGCGCTCGGAGTCCGCGAGTCCGCACAGGTCGCCGCGATCATCAAGCAGTTACGTGATCACGGCCTACCCATCGTGCTGATCAGTCACGACATGCCGAGCGTATTCGACCTCGCGGATCGGATCCATGTGCAACGGCTCGGTAGGCGCGCAGCGGTGATCTCACCCGCGACACACACGATGGAAGACGCAGTCGCCATCATGACGGGTGCGAGGGCCGCCTGAGCGCTCACCGGTGGCCGCCACGAAGACGTGGCGGCCACCGGACCTGCTCAGTCGCCCTTGGGGACCCGACCCATCAGGTAGAACTCCTTGTTCGGCATCAGCCCGCTCCAGTGGACCAGTCGGTTGCTCATCGCGAAGAACGCCGTGATGGTGCCGACGTCGTAGATGTCCTCGTCGGAGAGCCCGTGGGCGCGCAAGCCCTCCAGGTCGGCGTCGACGATCTCCCACGGCCGCACGGACAGCTTCACTGCCGCCGAGATGATGGCGTGCTGCCGCGCATCCAGGTCCGCCTTGCGCCAGTCGGTCGCCAGTTGGTCTGAGATGTAAGGGTTCTTGGCGCGGATCCTCGCGATCGCGCCGTGCGCGACAACACAGTAGAGGCAGGAGTTCTCAGCGCTGGTCGCCACGACGATCATCTCCCGGTCGGCCTTGCTGAGCCCCGGGGTTTCGCGGTCCATGACCGAGTCGTGGAAGTCGAAGAAGGCGCGCATCTCATCCGGTCGCTGGGCGATCCCGATGAAGACGTTCGGGATGAACCCGGACTTCTCGCTCACCGCGAGGATGCGGTCTTGCAGATCCTGCGGCAGGTCAGCCACGTCGACGACGGGGAAGCGCTTCATGATCTCGGGGTCCAGGCGGCCGGTCATCGCGATCTCTTTCTCTCTCATGGCGGTCAGGGGGTTTCGTCGATCCACTCGTCGTAGAAGGCGGGCAGCTGCGACGCGCGACTCGTGAACCGGGGAGGGCGCTTGTCCAGGAACGCCCGGACGCCCTCTTCGCCATCGTCCACGCTTGTCCAGAACATCGCGAGCGAGTCGACCCGGTGCGCATCGGCGGGGTGATCGTAGGCCGCGTTGCGACGCAGCATCTGGCGGGTGAGTGCCACTGCCGCCGCTGAGCGTCCCTTGGTCCATCGGTCCGCAAGACGACGGGCCGCCGCCGTGAGTTCGTCCGGCTCGTAAACCGCTGTGGCCAGGCCGTTCTCGACCGTTGCCCGGGCGTCGAGGATGTCGGCCGAGAACGCCAGATCCAGGGCGCGAGGCAGACCCACGATGCGTGGCAGGAACCAGGTCGAGGCGGCCTCCGGCACGATGCCGAGGCGACCGAAGACGAGCCCGAACCGGGCGGTGGCGGACATCAGTCTCGCGTCCATCGCCAAGGTCATCGTGGCGCCGATCCCGACGGCGGGCCCGTTGATGGCGGCGATGACCGGTTTGCGACAGTCATGGATCGCAAGCGTCACGCGTCCGCCGGTGTCGCGCACACGGGCGATGGCCGGGTCGGCGAGATCCGCCATGTCCGCCAGGCGCGGTCGTCGCGTCTCGTCGAGACCGAAGACGTTCCCTTCGGAGGAGAGATCCATTCCTGCGCAGAACGCGCGCCCTGCGCCGGTGACGACGACGGCGCGGACCGTGTCGTCGTCGTTGACCTCACGGAAGGTTCGCTCGAGCTCATCGGCCATCGTGACCGTGAACGCGTTGAGCTGTTCCGGCCGGTTCAGGGTGACCGTCAGCACTCCGTCGTCCACGCTGTGCGCCACCGTCTGCAGTGCCATGCGCTGTCCTTCCGGCGAAGTGGTGGGGTCCCGCAACCGACCCTAGCCGTCGCCGCCCGAGGAGGCAGGTTGTGTGTGGCACCATGCGAAAGCATGGGACGGATCGAGGACTACGCGCTTCTGGGTGACCTACAGACCGCTGCTCTGGTGAGCACGGAGGGGTCGGTGGACTGGCTGTGCCTGCCACGATTCGACTCCCCGGCCTGCTTCGCTGCGCTGCTCGACGATCCCGAAGCCGGGCGCTGGAAGCTGGCACCCGCGGGATCCGGCCCGTGCACGCGCCGCCGGTATGTCGAGGACTCCCTGGTGCTCGAAACCGAGTGGGAGACGGCCGAAGGCGCCGTTCGGATCATCGATTTCATGCCACCGCGCGGGCACGCCCCGGACGTCATACGGATCGTCGAGGGCATCAGCGGCAGTGTGCAGATGTATGGCGAGCTCACGCTGCGGTTCGACTACGGGAAGGTCCGGCCGTGGGTCCACCACGACCGCGACCAGATCCTCGCCGTGGCCGGACCCGACGCGGTCCGGTTGCGCACTTCCGCACCGACGCGTGGCCACGAATGGTCCACCGTTTCCGAATTCACCGTGCACGCCGGTGACCGCGTGCCGTTCGTGCTGACGTGGTCGCCCAGCTATCAACGACATCCGCGGCCTGTCGATGCGGAACAAGCGCTGCAGGACACCCTCGGCTACTGGCGCGACTGGTCCGAACGCGGCCACCAGTTGACCGGCCCCTACCGCGACGCCGTCAAGCGGTCGCTGCTCACCCTCAAGGCGCTGACCTACCAACCGACCGGCGGAATCGTTGCAGCGGCAACGACATCCCTGCCGGAGCAGCTGGGCGGGCCACGCAACTGGGATTACCGCTACTGCTGGCTGCGTGATGCGACATACACCCTCCAGGCGCTGATCGCCGGCGGTTACCTCGACGAGGCAAAGGCGTGGCGGGAGTGGCTGTTGCGGGCGGTCGCCGGCGATCCGGCCGACCTGCAGATCATGTACAGCCTGGACGGCACCCGCAGATTGCCCGAGAGTCAGCTGGATTGGCTTCGCGGCTATGCGGATTCGTCGCCGGTGCGCGTCGGCAACGCCGCCGCGGACCAGCTGCAGCTCGACGTCTGGGGGGAGACGCTCGATGGCCTGGCACTCGCGCGCGAGTCCGGGCTGGCCGCAACCGGGGACGCGTGGGATCTGCAGGTCCTGCTGATGGAGCACCTGGAAAGCGTCTGGAACCACACCGACAACGGGCTCTGGGAGGTGCGCGGTCCGCGACGGCACTTCACACACTCGAAGGTCATGGCCTGGGTGGCCGCCGATCGGATGGCGAAGGCCGTCCGGCAGCACCGGACGCTGCACGGCCCCGCCGACCGGTGGGAGGCGTTGCGGGACACCATCCATGCCGATGTGCTGGCTCACGGGTTCGACGAGGAGCACAACACCTTCGTGCAGTCGTATGGCGACACCGCTCTCGATGCCAGTCTGCTGATCATTCCCCGTGTCGGGTTCCTGCCCGGCGACGACCCGCGGATGCTCGGCACCATCGACGCGATCAACCGCGGGCTCACCCAGGACGGTCTGGTGCTGCGGTATCAGAACTCCGCATCCGACGACGGTCTGCCCGGCGGCGAGGGTGTCTTCCTGGCCTGCTCCTTCTGGATGGTCGACGCGTTGCACCTGGCGGGTCGGCAGCAGGACGCGATCCGGTTGTTCGAACGGTTGCTGACGTTGCGCAACGACGTCGGCCTGCTGAGTGAGGAGTGGGACCCGGCCCATCGGCGTCAACTCGGCAACACCCCGCAGGCCTTCAGCCATTTCGCGCTGGTGACCAGCGGCCTGCAGTTGCACGCCGGCCGCGGACACGGCAGTCACGAGCAGATCCGGCACCCGGGTATGCCCGGAGCAACCACGCGCTGACGCGGACGCTGCTACGTTCGGGAAGATGAGCGACGCGCCGAAGATCGACATCAAACCCCGAAGCCGCGACGTCACCGACGGTCTGGAGAAGACCGCATCGCGGGGCATGCTGCGAGCGGTGGGGATGGGGGACGAGGACTTCGCCAAACCGCAGATCGGCGTGGCGTCCAGCTGGAACGAGATCACGCCGTGCAACCTGTCGCTGGACCGTCTCGCGCAGGCGGTGAAGAACGGTGTGCACGCGGCGGGCGGATACCCGTTGGAGTTCGGCACGATCTCGGTGTCGGACGGCATCTCGATGGGTCACGAAGGCATGCACTTCTCGCTCGTTTCCCGTGAGATCATTGCGGATTCGGTCGAGTGCGTCATGATGGCCGAGCGCATGGACGGCTCGGTGCTCCTCGCCGGCTGCGACAAGAGCCTGCCCGGGATGCTGATGGCCGCGGCCCGTCTCGACCTGGCATCGGTGTTCCTGTACGCCGGCTCGACCATGCCGGGTCAGGTGGACGGCAAGGACGTGACGATCATCGATGCCTTCGAGGCGGTCGGCGCCTGTCTCAAGGGCTTGATCTCGCGCGACGAGGTCGACCGGATCGAACGTGCGATCTGTCCGGGGGAGGGCGCCTGCGGTGGCATGTACACCGCGAACACCATGGCCTCGATCGCCGAGGCGATGGGTATGTCGCTGCCGGGTTCGGCCGCGCCACCCGCCGTGGACCGCCGGCGTGACGGTTACGCGCATCGGTCCGGAGCGGCCGTCGTCGAATTGCTGCGGCAAGGCATCACCGCTCGGCAGATCATGACGATGGAGGCGTTCGAGAACGCCATCACCGTCCTGATGGCACTGGGCGGCTCCACCAACGCGGTCCTGCACCTGCTCGCGATGGCCCGCGAGGCCGACGTCGACCTGACGATCGACGACTTCAACCGCATCGGTGACAAGGTGCCGCACCTGGGTGATCTCAAGCCGTTCGGCCGCTACGTCATGAACGACGTCGACAAGGTCGGCGGCATCCCGGTGGTCATGCGCGCGCTGCTCGAGGCCGGCCTCATCCACGGTGACTGCCTGACGGTGACCGGCAAGACGGTCGCGCAGAACCTCGAGGAGTTGGCGCCTCCCGCCACCGACGGTGACGTGATCCGCTCGGTGCAGAACCCGATTCACACCTCCGGTGGGCTGAAGATCCTCAAGGGCTCGTTGGCCCCCGAGGGTGCGGTCATCAAGAGCGCCGGGTTCGACGAGGACGTCTTCGAAGGCACTGCGCGCGTGTTCGACGGCGAACAAGCCGCGATGACCGCGCTGGAAGACGGCAAGATCGTGGCGGGAGACGTCGTCGTCATACGGTATGAAGGCCCCAAGGGCGGGCCGGGCATGCGCGAGATGCTGGCGATCACCGGTGCCATCAAGGGGGCCGGCCTCGGCAAGGACGTCCTGTTGTTGACCGACGGACGCTTCTCCGGGGGCACCACGGGGGCGTGCGTCGGGCATGTGGCCCCGGAGGCGGTGGACGCCGGTCCGATCGCCTTCGTGCGCGACGGAGACCGGATCCGCCTGGACACCGCCAATCGGCTGCTGGAGTTGCTGGTGGACGAAGACGAACTGACCCGGCGCGCGGACGGCTGGCAGCCGCCGGCGCCGAAATACACGCGCGGAGTGCTGGCGAAGTTCGCCAAGTTCGCGCAATCGGCTTCGCACGGCGCCGTGACCGGTTGACCGGACCGTCCGTCACTGCGGGTCGTCGTCGCCCGCCGCCCGGTGTGGCCGCACAGCCCGGCGACTGCCGTGACGGTGTCCGGTCGGGCGCGCGGCACGTGCGTGCAGCGCGCGGGCGATCTTCTGCCGGCGGGCGCTGTCCAGCCCGGTCGCCTTGGCGACGACTCGGCGGGCCGACCAGGCATCGGCTTCCGGCAGGATCCAGCCGCGCCACCTGGCCACCAGACACAGTCCCGCCCCGGTGATCGTGGACGCGACCAGCCCGAGCGTCGGGTGGTCGTTCTCGGTGCAGGCCACGAGCACTGCACTCGCCGCGATCGCACAGGTGGCGTAGAGCGTGGTACCGCCGAGCACCGTCGGCACCCGACGCGTCACGATGTCGCGTATGGCGCCTCCGCCGACCGCCGTGATGGTGCCGAGCAGGATGGCGGGCAACCAGTCGAGGCCGACCGACAAGCTCTTCTGTGCACCCGCCGCGGCCCAGGTGCCGAGGGCGACAGCGTCGATCACCGGGAACACACGCTCCCAGACCGGGCCGCTGACGTTGGCTACGTAACTGATGACACCACCGGCCAGCGCGGTCAGCAGGTAGGCATCGTCACGCAGCGCGACCGGTGGTCCGTGCTGCAGCAGGATGTCGCGCACGATGCCGCCGCCGAGTCCGGACAGCACGGCGAACGTGATGAAGCCGATCGGGTCGAGGCGTTCCTTGCGGGCGATCAAGCCGCCCAGCACCGCATTGGCGAAGACGCCCGTCAGGTCGAGGACCCGGAAGAGTTCCGACAGGTCGTCGTGCTGCATGCCGCGCGTTCCTCCTGCCGGGCCGATCGATGCGACCTACCGTAGTCGGTCCGAAGCTGCACGCGTCGCACATGGACCGGCGACGCACCCGCGCGGGATGGCTGTGCCAGCACGATGATTGGCTGCCCGTGCGGTGGGGTAGGGGAGCGGGATGCAGCCCACGATCCGCTCAAGCACCGAAGCGGCGCGGCGGAGCCGGACCGAACCCGACGAGCGAGTGCCACGACGAGCCGGAGCACGGGTGTGGTCGGTGATCACGACGACCGATCACAAGGTGATCGGCAACCTCTATCTCGCGACGTCCTTCGTCTTCTTCCTCATAGCCGGGGTGCTCGCGCTGCTGATCCGCGCCGAGTTGTGGGCGCCGGGGCTTCAGGTCGTGGACAACGCCGAGCAGTTCAACCAGTTGTTCACGATCCACGGCACGATCATGTTGCTGCTCTTCGCCACGCCGTTGTTCGCCGGTTTCACCAACGCGATCATGCCGCTGCAGATCGGCGCACCCGACGTCGCGTTTCCGCGGCTGAACGCGTTGTCCTACTGGCTCTACCTGGTCGGCGGCATCGAGGTGCTCTCGGGATTCCTGACGCCGGAAGGAGCAGCAGCGTTCGGATGGTTCGCGTACACGCCGCTGAGTGGCACGCAGTACTCGCCCGAGGTCGGCGGCAACCTGTGGACGATGGGGCTGATCCTCAGCGGGTTCAGCACCATCTTCGGGTCGGTCAACTTCATCACCACGGTGATCTGCCTACGGGCGCCGGGTATGACGATGTTCCGCATGCCGATCTTCACCTGGAACGCACTGGTCACCTCGTTGATGGCGCTCATCGCGTTCCCGGTGCTGGCGTCGTCGCTGTTCGGTCTCGCGGCCGACCGCGTGCTGGGCGCGCACGTGTTCGACGCGTCGACCGCAGGAGCGATGCTGTGGCAGCACCTCTTCTGGTTCTTCGGGCACCCTGAGGTCTACATTGTGGCGCTGCCCTTCTTCGGCATCGTGACCGAGATCCTGCCGGTCTTCTCGCGCAAGCCGCTGTTCGGTTACGTCACACTGGTTTTCGCCACCATCTCCATCGCAGCGCTGTCCATGACGGTGTGAGCGCACCACACGTACGCGACCGGTCAGGTGCTGCTGCCGTTCTTCGCGATCATGACCATGCTGATCGCTGTCCCGACCGGTGTGAAGTTCGTCAACTGGGTGGGGACGATGTATGGCGGATCGCTGTCCTTCCAGACCCCGATGATCTGGTCGATCGGGTTCCTGGTCACGTTTCTCTTCGGCGGCCTGACCGGCGTCATCCTCGCCTCACCCGCGCTGGACTTCCAGCTCACCGACAGCTACTTCGTGGTCGCGCACTTCCATTACGTGCTCTTCGGCACGGTGGTCTTCGCGATGTTCGTCGGGTTCTACTTCTGGTGGCCGAAGCTGACCGGACGGATGCTCAACGAGCGGCTGGGGAAGATCCACTTCTGGTTGCTGTTCATCGGATTCCACACCACGTTCCTCATCCAGCACTGGCTCGGTGTGAAGGGTATGCCGCGGCGCTACGCGGACTACCTGCCCTCGGACGATTTCCAATGGATGAACGACATCTCGTCGGTCGGAGCGTTCATCCTCGCGGTCTCGATGCTGCCGTTCTTCCTCAACGTCTGGTGGACCTGGCGCACGGCCCCCCAGGTCGACATGGACGACCCCTGGGGTTACGGAGGCTCGCTGGAGTGGGCGACCTCGTCCCCGCCCCCTCGCCACAACTTCGACGCGCTGCCCCGGATCCGCAGTTTCCGACCTGCCTTCGACGCTCATGATCCGGAGGCGAGCACGGTGCCCGCCGTCCGCGCGACCGTGGAGGAGTCCGGCGATGCGCACTGAGACGAAGGTCTTCGGATTCTGGACCCTCTTCTTCGCGGTGGTGGCCGCGATCTATGCCTGGTTCACCTATGGTCATGAACTCGCGGGCACTGCGGCATTGGTCGTCACCGCACTGATCTCCGGCTCGCTGACCTGCTACCTGTGGTGGACCGGGCGCAAGATCGACCAGCGGCCGGAGGATGACCCACACGGCGAGATCGACGACGTCCAGGGCGATTACGGGTATTTCGCCCCGCACAGTATCTGGCCCCCGTTGGTTGCACTGAGCGCCTCGATCGCTGCCTTCGGCGTCGCACTCGGCTGGTGGCTCGTCCTCCTGGACCTGCCGATAGCGGCGTTCGCCATCATCGGCTGGTCGTTCGAGCACTTCCGGTCCTGACGACGACCGTTAGCGCAGGGCGTCACCCGGCGGTGTCGGTGGATTCATCGGGAGCATCCGCCGCATGCGGTGACTCGTAGGCGTCGACGTCGGCTATTGCGCCGGCCAACACGTGCTCGTCGGTGATGATGGTGACGAAACCACCGGAGTTGCGGAAGATCTCCTGCATCCGGTCGAGGACCGTTTCCGGGTACTGCACCCCGTACTCCTCGTTGACCTGCACGATCAGATCGGTCATCTGCTCCGCATCGAGTCCACGCTGTTGCGCCGCCGACCACAACGCCTGCGCATACTCTCCAGCCGCGTCCCCGAGTTGCTGGACCACATGGTGCGACAGCGCGACCTGGGCGGCGGGGTGGCCGGTTTCGCCTTTGCCTTTGCCGTTGTCAGTCATGAGACCTTCCTTCAGACCGTGTCGGGCGGATCAGAGCTGATGTCGCCCAGGAGCGAGTCGGGATCGCGAGCGATGGCCAGGTCCCCGAGCGAAATGATGCCCACCGGATTCCGGTGGTCGAGCACGATGAGCCGTCGCACCGACTCCTGACGTGCCACCTCCATCACGCGATCGAGGGAGTCCGTGGTGTCGACGGTCACGAGCCTGGTGCTCGCGACTTCTCCGGCGGTGCAGTGGTCCGGGTCCAGATCGCCTGCCAGCACCCCTGATCACGACGTCGCGGTCGGTGAGGATCCCGGTGAGTCCGCCGCCGTCGTCGTCACTGACCATTACGTCACCGATCTCGTGGTCGGCCATTTGTTTGGCCGCCTCTCGGACGGTGCTCGATGCTGTCACGGAGATGATGTCCGTCGACGCAAGTTCGCCTGCGGTCCGTGCCATGGTGCCTCCTCAGGTTCTCCTTGCTGGAACTCAGCATTTACCCAGTCGCCGGCGGATGAACCATCGCCGAGCGGCGACTGCGCCTCAGCGCGCCGGCCGTGGTCGTCGTGCCCCCAGCAGTTCGCGTGCAGCCGCCAGCACCTCGTCCACACCGATGCTCTCGAGCCGGGGATCGATGCTGCTCCGATGTGGGTCTCCCCGGCGGCCGTCGTCATGCCAGATGCAGCGGTGTACCGGCAGGTCGATCGCGGGTCCCCAGAGCGCAGGTGCCACCGGCCCGAACAGAGTCACCGAAGGGGTTCCGAAGGCGGTCGCCAGGTGCGCGATCCCGGTGTCGCCGGAGATGAGCAGACCGGTGTGCGCGACCAACGCGGCAACCGCGGCCAGGGACGTGCCCGCGCGGCACTCGGCGGCGGAGCCGGCGCAGACCGCGGCGCACAGTTCCGCCTCCGACGGCCCGCCGGTGACCAGCACGCGTTCTCCTGCCAGCCCGGCAATGACCTGACGCCACCGGTCCACCGGCCAGCGCCTCGACGCTGCTGCTGCGCCCGGGTGAACGATGACGGACGACGGCTCACCGCGTGGGGGCCGCGGCAGACGTAGATCGGAACGATCGCACGGGCCGCCTGCCCACCGCGACAGAGTGCACCAGCGGTCGACCTCGTGGGCGCTCTGGTCCCAGGCCGGTCCCGCGGTGAAATCGGCTGCAGGACAGCGGAACCCGACGAGGGTGGTGGCCATCGTCCGTTGGAGCACCCGATGGCTCTGCGGTCCGCATCCGTGCAGGTTCACCGCGACGTCGGGGCGCCGGCATCGAGGTGCAACCGCCAGCCCGTCGGTCGGGACCACCTCGTCGACCACGCCCATCGAGGCCAGCCACGCGCCCACTTCCTCGGTGGTCCCCAGGAGCAGGCGGCTGTCCGGGTAGGCCCGTCGCAACCCGCGCAGAGCGGGAACACCTGTCAGCGCGTCTCCGAGGCCGAGTGCACGCAGCACGAACACGGTGCGCGCGCCGTCGAGCCGGCGTGACGTGGCGGGCGGCTGCGGATCCATGATCCCCGCGTTACCCGGCACGACGGGCGGCCAATCCGCACCCACGGATCGCGGTTACGCCCGACCTGCGCCGGGTAGGTGCAGTCACATTCGAAGCCAGTCCCACCGAAGGAGATTCCGATCATGGGTAGCGCCGCTGAAGACCGCGCGAAGGCAGCCGGATTGCCGGAGGGCGATGTCATCCGGATCCTGTTGGAGCAGCATGCCAGGATCCACGATCTGTTCGACGAGGTGGCGTCCACCAAGGGTGACCACAAGGCCATGGCGTTCGACGAACTGCGTGCGTTGCTGGCAGTTCACGAAACCGCCGAGGAGATGGTGCTGCGGCCGGTCTCCAAGTCGGTGGCCGGCGACGAGGTCGCCGAGGCGCGCAATCACGAGGAGGCCGAGGCGAACAAGGTCCTCGCCCAGCTGGAGAAGATGGATGTCTCCGGCAGCGATTTCGATCTCCAACTCCGCGAGTTCCGCACCTCGGTGGATCAGCACGCCGAGAGCGAGGAGAAGGAGGAGTTCCCCGCCGTCATCTCCCGCTGCGACCTACAGCAACGACGCACGATGGGCGACAGACTGCGGAAGGTCGAGTCGTTGGCGCCGACGCACCCCCACCCCGCCACTGCAGGCTCGACTGCCGCCCAGTGGGCGGTCGGACCCTTCGCGTCCCTGATCGACCGGACCCGCGACGCGCTGAGCAGTGGCGACCGATGAAGGCGCTCACCTGGCAAGGGCGCCAGCACGTTGAGGTGTCGGAAGTTCCGGATCCCGTTGTGCAGGAACCGACCGATGCCATCGTGCGGGTCACGTCCACGGCGATCTGTGGCTCGGACCTGCACTTGTACGACGTGCTGACGCCATACATGAAGCCGGGCGATGTCCTGGGGCACGAGGTGATCGGGATCGTCGAGGAAGTGGGAGCGGCGATCGACCGGATCGGGCCGGGCGACCGTGTCGTCGTCCCGTTCAACATCGCGTGCGGCTCGTGCTGGATGTGCCAGCACAGTCTGCAGTCGCAGTGCGAGACGACGCAGATGCACGGACCGGCAAGGGCGCCAAGCTCTTCGGCTACAGCAGCCTCTACGGGGCGGTGCCCGGTGGTCAGGCGGAGTACCTGCGGGTTCCGCAGGCACAGTACGGACCGGTGATCGTGCCGGCGAACCGGCCCGACGAACGCTACCTCTACTTGTCCGACATCCTGCCGACCGCATGGCAGGCCGTGCAGTACGCCGATGCGCGAGCCGATGACTGCATCGCGGTGATCGGGCTGGGTCCGGTCGGCCAGCTCGCGTGCCGGGTCGCGCTCCACCTCGGCGCCCGGGTCATCGGCGTGGACCTGGTCGCAGACCGTCTCCAGACCGCCTCACAGCACGGCGTGGAGGTCATCGACATGCGCTCTGTCGACGACGTGCCCCGAGCCGTGCACGACTTGACGGACGGGCGCGGGGCCGACGGCGTGGTCGACGCGGTCGGGATGGAGGCGCACGGCTCCAAGTTCGCAGGAGCGGCCACCGATGTGGCCAGCCGGCTGCCCGCAGCAATGGGTCGCCCGGTGATGGAGCGCTTCGGACTGGACCGGATGGACGCGCTGCACACGGCCCTCGCCGCTGTCCGGCGCGGAGGCACGGTGTCGATCAGTGGCGTCTACGGCGGCCGCATCGATCCGCTCCCGATGGTGGAACTGTTCGACAAGGGCATCACCATCCGGATGGGTCAGGCAAATGTGCGTCGCTGGACCGACGAATTGCTGACCCTCGTGTCCGATGACGACGTCTTCGATCTCGAGCACCTGGCAACCCACCACCTCCCGTTGTCCGAGGGGCCGGACGCCTATCGGATGTTCCGGGACAAGGACGATCGTTGCCTGAAGGTCGTCCTGCAGCCTTGAGTCCGTCGTCGGCGCGGGTTGTCGCGCGCCACGAGGACGCTCAGGTGCTCGTGCGCAACTGCCGTGCGTGTTGCAGCCCGTGCACCAGGTCATCGAGGAGCTCCCCCCGTCGTTCCCTGCCACGCAACACGGCGGAAGGGTGGACGGTTGCGAGTAGGGGTGGGCGGCTGTGCTCGATCGGCAGTTCTGCCGCCGGCCAGTCCAGGACGGCGCCGCGCGCGCGACCCACCCGGAACGTCGGCCCGAAGATCGCTTGCCCCGCGCTCGCGCCGAGCAGCACCACCACCTGCGGGCGAACCATGTCGATCTCGGCGAGCAACCACGGGCGACAGGCGACGATCTGCGTACGGTTCGGAGCCTGGTGGATTCGCCGCTTACCGCGCTCCCGGAAGCGGAAGTGCTTCACCGCGTTGGTCGTGAAGACCTCGTCGGGTGCGATGCCCGCCCGGCGGAGTGCGTCGTCCAGGACCTTGCCGGCCGGGCCGACGAACGGCTTGCCCGCCAGGTCCTCGCTGTTGCCCGGTTGTTCGCCGACGAGCAGGTATGGCGCATCCGGTGCGCCGCAGCCCATGACCGGCTGCGTTGCATCCCGGTAGAGGTCGCAACCACGGCATCGGTGAGCCGCTGCCGCCAGGGTCTGCGGTGTGCGTTCACCCGGTTCCGGGATCCACGGGCGGGCATCGGGTCGGTCCGTCATGTACTCGATGTACCCCACCTGGTCGCCGGGAATCCCGGTGGCTCGTGTGAGCACCGCGGGGCCGGGGTAGAGGACCGCTATGAGCGGTGAACTGCAAGGGCGGAAGGTCGCGTTCCTGGCCGCGTCCGGTGTGGAGCAGATCGAGCTGACCGGTGCCTGGGACGCTGTCGTGGCCGTCGGAGGCGTACCCGTGCTGGTCAGTCCGGACCAGGACCGGGTGCAGGCCTACAACCACGATGTGGAGGCGGCAGATTCGTTCGAGGTCGACGTCCGGATCGGTGATGCGGATCCCCGGGACTACGACGCGATGGTGCTGCCGGGTGGGACGACCAACCCGGACAAGTTGCGCGTCGTCCCGGACGCGGTGGAGTTCGTGTCAGCTTTTTGCACGGACGGGCGCCCCGTCGCGGCGATCTGTCACGGCCCATGGACTCTCGTGGAGGCCGATGTCGTGCGCGGCAAGGAACTCACGAGCTGGCCGAGCCTGCAGACCGACATCCGCAACGCCGGTGGGCAGTGGTGCGACGAAGAGGTCGTCGTCTGCGCGCGTGCCGGGTGGACGCTGGTCAGCAGCCGGAAGCCACAGGATCTGCCCGCCTTCACCCGCGAAATGGTGCGGATGTTCGCCGCCGGCTGATCTTCCTCAGCGGGCGGCCGGCGCCCGCACCCCCAACGCCGACGCAGTGAGATGTTCGACGAGGTCGGCCGGATCGGCATACACCTCATCGGCTCCTGCCCGTTGCAGGTCCGCCGCACTGATGCCACCGGCGGCGAGACCGATGCTCGGCGTGTGCGCGCGTCGCGCGGACTCCATGTCCCACACCGAATCGCCGACCGTGATCGTGTGCTGGTTCGACAAACCGTGCCCGTGCATGGCGGCCAGCAGGACGTCCGGATGCGGCTTGCCGCGCTCGACGTCCTCCGAGGTGGTGGTGCCGGTGATGACGTCGTCGGCGTCGATGGTCGGAAGCATCCAGTCCAGGTCGGAGGCACCCGCGCTCGTCGCAAGGACGACCGTCCAGCCCAGCTCGGCGCACCGGCGCAGCAAGTGACGTGCGCCGGTGATGCGGCGCACCCCGAAACGATCCCGCAACCTCGCGAAGTGGTCGGAGTGCGCTTGGACCAGCGCAGGGTCGTCCCGGTGCACCAAGCGGTCGACGAGCGCCTCACTGGGCATGCCGATGGCGCGATGGATGTCCGCCATCTCGACTCGGAATCCGAAGTCGTCGAACGCCGCCGACCAGGCGACCACGTGGAGGTAGTTGGTGTCCAGCAAGGTGCCGTCGATGTCGAAGACCGCACCGGTGGAGGTGTTTGCCGGATGCTCGGTCATCGCACACCACCCGGCGCGGCCAACTGGTCCGGTGAGGAGCGCTCGAGCAGGCAGGCGTCGAGTGCTGCACAGAGGGCATGGACCGCGACGAGGTGGCCCTCCTGCACTGCGGCCGTGGAACGGGCGGCGATCGCGATGCAGTCGTCGGCGTGCCGGGCGAGCGGATTCGGCGCCGGCCCGGTCATGGCCCAGACCTGCAGCCCGAGCTCATGGCCGGCGGACGCAGCACGCAAGACGTTGGGGCTGCGTCCGCTGGTGGACAGGAGGACCAGCACGTCGTCGGCCCGACCGTGTGCCGCGACCTGCCGCGCGAAGATTTCGTCCGCTCCATAGTCGTTGAGAATCGCTGTCACGCTTGAGGATTCGGCAGACAGGCAGATGCCGGACAACGGTCGTCGCTCATCGACGAAGCGCCCCACGATCTCGGCGGTGAAGTGTTGTGCCTCAGCGGCACTGCCGCCGTTGCCCGCAGTCAGCAGCCGGCCACCGTCCGCCAGGCGCCCGGCCAATCGCGCGCCCCAGCGCTGGACACGCTCTTGCTGCTGGGCGAGGGAATCGAGCCCGGCATACAGGTCAGGCAGATGCGTCCCGAGCCACTCAGAATCGGCTGTCATGACCGCTTTGTACCCAGCCGATACCGATCGAACCGAGTGGATCGAAGCGCTCGAGGGTAGTTGCCCCGCATGGCGGACACAGCCCGAGAGCCGGGGTCGAGTGTTGCTCGCGCGGGTCGGCGCACGCACCACCGGCTGGTAGGCGTCACGTTCAAGACGGCCGTTGCAGCCGGCATCTCCTGGCAGGTGGCGACGGCCCTTCCGGCGTTCCTGCCGCACTATGCGTTCTACGCGCCCCTCGGCGCTCTGACGGTGATGTATTCAGCTCTTTACGACTCTGCGGTCGAGGGATTGCGCGCATTGTCCGCGGTGACCATCGGCGTGCTCATTTCGGTGCTGTTGCACCTTGCGGTGGCTCCGAGTGCGGTCACTGTCGCCGTGGCGTTGGGGCTCGGCACCGTGCTGGGGAACCTGCGCAAGCTGGGTGGCCAGGGCTCGTGGGTCCCGGTCGCTGCATTGTTCGTCTTCACCGCCGGCCGGGCCGACACGGTCGAGTACGTGGCCGGTTACCTGTGTCAGCTGTCCGTCGGCGCGGTCATCGGTCTGCCGGTCAACAGCGTGGTCTTCCCTCCGCTCGCGCTGCACGAGGTCGAGCGGGCGACCCGATCCGTCCGACGTCAGATCGTCGGCGTCCTCGCAGCAATGGTCGACCTGATCGAAGCGGACGAGCAGACCGGCGATGAACGCGCACGACAGGTGCGCGAGGCATTGACCACTCTGCCGGACACCCGGCAGCGACTGCGGGAATCCGCGCGGCAGGCGCGGCGTGCCCAACAGGGCAATGTGCGGCAGCGACGGTGGCGCACCGACCGGGCCCACGTGCTGGCCCTGGCCGATGTCAGCGATCGCGCGGCGAGTCTGGTGGAGGATCTGGCTCAGGAGGTGCTCGAGGAGCGTGCCGTCCTGCAGCGCACGGAAAGCGAGCGGCTGTCCGCCGCCACGTCCGCCTTGCGCGACGTGATCGCGCAATCACGGGACGGAGTGCCCGATTCCGAGCTCGTGCAGCGGGCGCACGATCGCCTGGACGACGCTGCGGCCGCCCGGTCGCCGTTCGTCGTCCAGCGCGCGATCGCAGGTCTTCGGCGCTGCCTGCGCATCGCCACGAGCTGGACGCAGTGACCGACCGATCTCGTTTGCTCGCGGTGCCTGCGGGTATCTCTGCGGCACCGGAACTACAGGTGGAGGACAGACATGCGGATCGGCTATTTCCTGTCGTGCGAGGAATACACGCCTCATGAGCTCGTGGACCAGGCGTGGGCGGCCGCCGATGCCGGATTCGACTGCCTGTGGATCAGCGACCATTACCATCCGTGGAACGATGCGCAAGGACAGAGTGCGTTCGTGTGGTCGGTGATCGGCGCGGTGTCGCAGGTTTGTGAGCTGCCGGTGACCACCGCGGTGACCTGCCCGACGACCCGCATGCATCCTGCGGTGATCGCCCAGGCTGCGGCTTCCAGCGCTGTGTTGCTCAACGGCCGTTTCACGCTCGGGGTGGGGACCGGTGAGGCGCTCAACGAACACATCACCGGCGAGGCGTGGCCACACGAGGAGGCTCGTCTGGCCATGCTGGAGGAGGCCGTCGAGATCATCCGACGGTTGTGGACCGGCGAGGTCGTCTCCCACGAGGGGCGGTACTACACGGTGGACACCGCACGCCTCTACTCGCTTCCGGAACAACCGCCGGCCATCCACATCTCCGGGTTCGGGCCGAAGGCGATCGACCTGGCCGGGCGCATCGGCGACGGTTTCATCTCCACCAAGCCCGACGCCGCTGCAGTGCAGCAGTTCCGGTCGCGCAAAGGAGGAGACGCACCGGCCCAGGCGGGCCTCAAGGTGGCCTTCGCGCGGACCGAGGAGGAGGGCATCGACCACGCGCATCGCCTCTGGTCGAACTCCGGCGTTCCGGGTGAATTGGCGCAGGTGCTGCCCTCACCGCAACACTTCGAGCAGGCGTCACAGCTCGTCACACGGGAGATGACCGCGAAGGCGATCGCTGCCGGACCCGACCCGGAGGTCCACCTTGCGGCGATCCGCCCGTACATCGAGGCGGGGTACGACACGATCGCCGTCGCGAACATGGGTCCGCACTATCGGGAGATGATCAACTTCTACGGCTCGGCGATCCTTCCCGAGCTCGAGTCCGACGACAGTTGATGCGGGTCGCCGTGCAGTGCCCGAACGGCGTCGGTGATCGCTGACGCGTCGATGCCGGCCGCTGCGAGCAGCTGCTCCGGGGTGCCGGACGTCGGCATGATGTCGACGGCGAGTTTGCGGATCGCCGGTCGGCTCGGACTCTGCGCCAACGCCTCCAGCACGGCGTCACCCAGGCCGCCCTCCGGCCGATGGTCCTCGACGGTGACGATGGCACGTGTCTCGGCCGCCGCTGTGCGAACCGTCTCGGCGTCGAGCGGCTTGATCGAATAGCAGTCGATGACGCGAACCGCGGTGCCGTCCTCGGCCAGTCGCTCGGCGGCAGCAGCTGCCTGGTCCACCGTCACGCCGCACGCGATGACGGTGACATCGTCCTGTGCGCCGGACCGCACCACCCGGCTGCCACCGATGCGGACCGGCTCGTCCGCAGATGTCCGCACCGTCGTCGTACCGCGCAGGACTCGCAGATAGCTGATTCCGTCGCGATCAGCCATTTCCTCGACGAGGCACGTCACCTGGTTCGCATCAGACGGATGAAGAACGGCGCTGCCGTGGATCGCACGGAACGCGGCCATGTCTTCCAACGCCATCTGCGACGGGCCGTCGGCACCGATCGAGACCCCCGCGTGCGAGCCGCACAGCCGCATCGCGGCGTGCGACACGGCGGCCATCCGCACGAAGTCATATGCACGCGCCCAGAAGGCACCGAAGGTGGACGCGAACGCGGTCCAGCCACGGGTCCCCAGCCCCACCGCGGCAGCAGCCATCTGCTGCTCAGCGATGAACATCTCGAAATAGCGCTCCGGCTCGGCCTTCTCGAAGTCGGCCGCGTGCGTGGAATTCGACACTTCTCCGTCGAGTGCGACGACGTCCTCGCGGGATCGACCGAGCCAGGCGAGTGCTGCGCCGTAGGCCTCGCGCGTCGAACCCTGTTCGCCGACCTCCCATACCGGACGCGTGGTCTCGCTCGTCGCGAAGCGGTGCGGTTCTCGGCTCGCGTCGGGTCGCTGCACCTCGACGGCCAGGTCGCGAAAGCCTCCGAGCTCGCGGATGGCGGCCGCCGCGTCGTCCAGCGGCTTGCCGTGTTTACCCGGAAGATCCTCAACTTCCTTGGCCCCTTTGCCTTTCAGCGTCTTTGCGATGACGACTGTGGGGCGACCGCCGGCCCGGGTGGCGGTGCGGAACGCGTTGTCGATGGCCGCGACGTCGTGCCCGTCCACGACGACGGGTTCCCAGCCGAACGCTGCGGCTCTGGCGGCATACCCCTCCACGTCGTGGCCGAGCATGGTCTCGCGGGTCTGGCCGAGACGGTTGACGTCGATGATCGCGGTCAGATTGTCCAGACCGCGCCAGCCGGCGTACTGAAAGGCCTCCCACATGGACCCTTCCGCCATCTCCGAGTCACCGCACAACACCCACACCCGGTAGGGCAGTCGGTCGAGGTCCTTCCCGGCCAACGCAATGCCGACGCCGATCGGCAGGCCTTGCCCCAGGGAGCCCGTGGCGACATCCGCCGGCGGGATCCGCGGGGTGGGATGCCCCTCCAACCGACTGCCGAACTGGCGGTAGGTCCGCAACTCCTCGTCATCGACGAGTCCGGCGGCATGCAACATCGCGTAGTAGAGGGGAGAGGCGTGGCCCTTCGAGAAGATCAGATGGTCGCTGTGGACCTCGTCATCGGGGTCCCAGCGCAGATGACGTGCCAGCAGGACCGCGCCCAGCTCGGCGGCCGACATCGACGACGTCGGGTGCCCGGATCCGGCTCGATCGCTCATCGCCACCGAATCGACGCGTAGTTGTTGCGCAAGTTCGGCGCAGAAATCCAGATCAGGGGCTTCCGACGAGTTGTTCATCGAGATTTCCTCTCGCAGTGGGAAATACGGGAGCTACCCGTCGGAGAACGAATGGAAACCGGAGCGTTCGAATGAATGTGAAGGCGGGGCATGGGGTATGCGCCGGTCATGAGCCCTGCCGTAGTGGAGCAGATCGACATACGAGCCCTGTCGTTCCCGACCCCGGAACCCGAGAGCGACGGCACGTTGTCGTGGGACCACACGGAGGTGGTGACCGTGGAGGTGGGTTCGAACGACACGGTCGGGCTGGGTTGGTCGTACACCTCGCCGGCAGCGGTGGAGATCATCAGATCGGTCCTCGCCGGCGAGGTGTTGGGGGCGGATCCCTCGCGTGTTCCGTGGCTGTGGGAACGGATGCGCAGGGCATGTCGCAACCTCGGCACACGCGGTGTGGTGATGGCGGCGATCAGCGCCGTCGACGTCGCGTTGTGGGACCTGCGCAGCAAACTGCTGGGCGTCCCGCTGTGGGCGTTGTGGGGGGCACAGCGCGACTCCGTGCCCGTCTACGGGTCGGGCGGATTCACGTCCATGAGCACGGCGCAGCTCGATCGGCAGGTCACCGACTGGATGTCTGCGGGGTGCACCGCGGTCAAGATCAAGATCGGGCAGGACTGGGGAGGCGATGTCCAACGCGATCTGGAGCGTGTCGCCCGGGTGACGGCCATGGCGACCGGAGTAGGAGTGATGGTCGACGCGAACGGTGCGTATTCGCGCAGTCAGGCGATGCAGGTGGGCCAGGACCTCGACCTCCTCGGCGTCACCTGGTTCGAGGAGCCGGTGTCGGCCGATGATCTCAGGGGCTTGGCGCACCTGCGGGATGGACTCGCGTGCGACGTCGCGGCGGGTGAGTACGTCGCAGAACTCGCCGACGCGCGGGCTCTGTGCGAAGCGGTCGATTGCCTCCAGCTGGACGTGACCCGATGCGGCGGGTTCACCGGCTGGCGCCGGTGCGCGGCCTACGCGCATGCGGCGCACATCCCGGTCTCGGCTCACTGTGCACCGGCGCTGCACCTGCCCCTGGCTCTCGTCGATGACGGTGTCCGACACATCGAATGGTTCAGCGACCACGTCGCCCTCGAGCGCCTCCTCGTGGAAGGCAGCCCTGTCGTGCAGGAGGGCCGCATGACGGTTCCGGGAGCGCCGGTCCCTGGACATGGATACCGGCTCAAGGACGTGTCCAGGTACGCAGTGGACAGCGCACCGATGCCGCCGCTCGGGAGCCGCGTGGTGACCTCGATCGACGCCCGCCGGAAACGTCGGGGCAGCTGACGCGGGTGACGCCGCCCGCGATCAGTGGTTCCGCAAGGCCTTGACGAGTTCGGCCTTGTTCATCGACGAGCGTCCCTCGATGCCGATCTCCGCGGCTCGGTGCCGCAGGTCGTCGACCGTCCAGTCCTCGTACGCGGGGTGCTGGCCGCCCTTGCGACCGACTTTCGAACGTGACGAATTCGCCGCTGCGTTGGCGATGCGGGCCGACTTCTCCTTGCTGTTGCCCTCGTCGCGCAGCGCCTCGTAGAGCTCGTCGTCCTTCACCGAGGGACCTGGCTTCTTCTTGCCGGGCATACCGGTCACCTTCCGTGGGTTGGCGGTTCGTACGCTGACCGGATACCCGTTCGCCCGGAACTGACGCATCGGTTCCCGCACGGCGGTGTCACCGCCGGGGGGAGCGGGTATGTCGAGTCGATGGAGCACACACAGGACAACACCGGTGACGCACCCACCGCAGCACAGATCGCCGCAGCGGTGACCGCGCAGCACGGCATGATCAAGACCGCGTTCCATGCGGCCAAGACCGGCTCGGGTGAGGAGCGGCAGGCGGCGACCCGCCGTCTGCTCCGGTTGCTTGCGATGCACGAGGCGGCCGAGCAGCTCTCGGTGCATCCGGCGTTGGCGAGAGCTGGGGGCGGCGAGGTCGGGGTCGGCGACGACCGAATGGCGGAGGAGCAACAGGCCGTGCAGCTTGCCGAACGACTCCAGGGATTCGAACCGGACTCCTATGAGCACAACATGCAGCTGGCGCTCTTGGAGGAGGCCGTCACGCACCACGCCGCGGCCGAGGAACTGTCCGAATTGCCGCTCTTCGACGACCTCACCGCCACCGAACGGTTGACGATCTCCCAGGCCCTCGGAGCGGTTGCGCGCGCCGTCGAGGAGGACAACCTGGTGGGTTACACCGACTTCTCCTCGATGGTGCGCGAGACCACCTCGTGGCTGAACCGTTGAGGCGCCCTCGTCGCCTGTCGAGATCCAGCGACGATGAGTGAACGGGTGTGTTGCTCATCTTCGGCATGACTTTGGGGGTTGTGACCGCTCGTTGGCGGAGCTGATGAGCGCGGTTCGTTGATGGGGATGATTCCCACGCGTCGACACGTGTCCGAAGTT
>Ga0164242_10002442_pt1 | contig 21477 bp, 18 predicted proteins | sample OricomgcompostMG_FD_108783 | JGI IMG/M metagenome (GOLD analysis project Ga0164242, IMG submission 108783) | Miracle-Growth compost microbial communities from Emeryville, California, USA - Original compost - Miracle growth compost (MG) ... | reverse complement strand
CTCGCGGCTGGGATCGCTGGGGTTTCCTAATATGCCTGCTGTTGCCATAATTTCACAAAAATACCCCTTTAATCTTGACCCATTTTGAGGTGAACTTCAAGGGAAGCGTTTGCGTTATCCGCGCCATCGTGAAATAATCATAAAAGTACTTTTATGGAAAAAACATCCGACAACCTGCCCGAAGTCCGCATTCGTATTGACGCTATTGATACTGAAATTTTAAATTTGCTGGCGCGCCGCGTCGAATGCGCTTTGGAAATTGGCGAAATTAAAAAGGCGATCAATAAGCCATTTTTTGATCCGGCGCGCGAGCGGCTGATTTTTGAAAGGCTCTTGAAACAGAATCGGGAAATCGGTTCCAAACTCACCGATAAAAATATTAGCGTTATCTATCGCGAGATTATTTCCGCCTGCCGCAATGCCGAACATCCGTTGCGCGTGGCGTTTTTGGGGCCGGCCGGAACCAACACACAGCAAGCCGCCGTGCAATATTTCGGATCGGCTTTCGATGCGTTGCCCTGCGGAACGGTGGAAGAAGTGTGCCGCGAAGTGGGGCGCGAAGCGGATTATGGCGTTTTGGCGATTGAAAATTCCACGCACGGAATCGTGGCGCCGACGCTGGATTTATTGGCGGATCATGATTTGACCATCTGCGCGGAAATCGCCTTGCCGATTCATTTTTGTTTATTATCAAAATCCAATCTCGGCGAAATTTCCACTGTCTATTCACACGAACAAGGTCTCGCGCAATGCCGCAAATGGCTGGCGGCGCATATCCCCGGCGCGGCTTTAGTTCCCGTCACCAGCACGGCGCGCGGCGCGCAACTCGCGGCGGAGGAAAAAAACAGCGCGGCCATTTCCAATTCGCTTGCTGCGGAAATTTACGGATTACAAAATGTGGCGGCGAATATCGAAGATCTCGCCACCAATAAAACCCGGTTTTTTGTCGTCGGGGCGCAAGACAAAGCGCCCGCCGCCAGCGGAAAAGACAAAACCTCGCTGACGTTTTTAGTGCCGCATCGCCCTGGCGCATTGCTGGAAATTCTGGGTTGTTTCAGCAAAAACAATATCAATCTTTCCATGATCGAATCGCGCCCCACGCGCCAGCAAATGTGGGAATATCGCTTTTTCGCCGATGTGCAGGCGCATCGATCTGATCCCAAATTACAATCCGCGCTGGAAGAATTGAAACAGCATACGGTGAGCCATAAAATTTTGGGAAGCTATCCGGAATCGCCGGAGTAAAAGTACTTTTTTTGCAGGGAAATTTTCCCCCTTGTAAAGGGGGATTAAGGGGGATTCTCTCCGGGAATAACGGTTTTATTGAACGTTTATTCCAATATATGTTGTGGAGAATCCCCCTAACCCCCTTTACAAGGGGGAACTACGCTATTGAAAGCCGCAATCTACTGCATTAATAAAAACTGTCCGGACTATTGTTCAGAGCGAACGATATATTTTTTTGTATTCCTGGGCTGACTGTTGCCAACTGAAATCAGCGTCGAAGGCGTTTTGTTGCAAGCGTTTCCAGGATTTGCTTTTAAAACAATCTGTGGCTTCGGTAACTGTTTTCAAAAGCGCGGTTGAATCAGGAGATTCAAACACAAATCCATTTCCCGATTGAGCGAAATTTGTGAAATGGCGCACCGTATCAGCCAATCCGCCAGTGGCGCGGACGATGGGAATCGTGCCGTATCGCATGCTGATCATCTGCGCCAAACCGCACGGCTCAAAACGCGACGGCATCAGGAATAGATCGCTTCCGGCATAAATTTGATGTGCCAATTCGACGTCGAAAACGCCGGTTGTCAAAGAAAATTGCTCTTGATATTTTAGGAAAAGTACTTTTAATTGTGCGATGATTCCAGGTTCGCCGTCCCCCAGAATCACCAGGTGAATTCCCAATTTCATGATTTCATCAAATGCGGTAATCAATAAATCGATTCCCTTTTGCGCCGTCAATCGCGTCACCATTCCCATCACCGGAATTTTGGGATCCGTTTTTAAGTTGCCCAATTCTTGCAATCGCTTTTTGCAATCAGCTTTACCGGAAATATTTTCCGCGGAATAATTTGATTGGAGATAAACATCCTTTTGTGGATTCCAGACGTTTTGATCGATGCCGTTGATAACGCCAAACAGCTTATCTTTTCTTTCCTTCAATACGTCTTGCAGCCCACATCCGAATTCGGCGGTTTGGATTTCTTTTGCGTAAGTAGGAGAAACCGTGCTGATGGCATCTGCGAAAACCAAGCCACCTTTGAAGGGGTTTAATTGTTCCCAAAATTCCAGCTGGTGCATATTGAATAACTCGGACGGTAAACCCAATCGCGTCAAAAACGCGGCATCGCAGACGCCCTGATAGGCCAGGTTATGAATGGTTAAAAGTACTTTCCCCGGCGCGTTAAAAAAAGTACTTTTATAGACGGGAAATAATGCCGTGTGCCAATCGTGGCAATGAATAATATCGACTTCCCAATCATGCTCACAAAAGTACTTTTGCGCCACTATCGCCGCGCGGCAAAACACGCCAAATCGCAGGATGTCGTCCTCATATCCATACAATTGATCGCGGTCAAAATAATCGGGAATATCCAGCAAATAAAGCGGCAATTCCGTATCTATCGCTTTTTTCAAGATAACGGAAATCGACTTTCCATCGAAATCCATTGTCCATTCCGTCAATGTCGTGCAAGGCTGGGAGATTTTTTTATAAGCCGGCAAAAGCACGCGGCAGCTAAAATTTTGTAAGGGTAGGGCGCTCTCGCCGAGAGCGCCGCGCGGCTGGCTCGGCGAGCCAGCCCTACCTTCGGAATTCAATGCCAACGGAAGCGAGGCGATCACTTCGCCCAAACCGCCGGTTGAGGCGAACGGCGCGGCTTCCGCGGCCAGGAAAAGGATGTTCACGCGGCTCCTATTTCACCGGAGCCAGACGGCGTGCGCCGGCATAATGCGCTGCGTAATACGGATCGCGAATGTCGGAAACGATGGTTCCCTTGAGCGTGCTGGCGGCCTGAATAAAACGGTTGCGGCCAATAAAAATCCCCACATGCGAAATGCCGGGTTTGTAAGTATTGGCGAAGAAAACGAGATCGCCGGGTTTCAGATTCGCTTTAGCGACGGGAACTCCATAATTAAATTGTTCCGCGGCGGAGTGGGGCAGGGCTTTATATCCCAAATCCTGCATCACGCGGATGATGAATCCTGAGCAGTCAAATCCATATTTCGAATCGCCGCCCCAGACATACGGCGTTCCCATATAACGCGAAGCCACGCGCACGAAGGGATGCAATCCGCCGGCGTCCGGACCCGCGTCGCGCATCGCGAGGCGCATGGTGTTGGACAATTGCTGCAAATCGCTCTGACCCTGTCCCAGTTGTTTGCTGGCGTCGGCCAGTTTTGATTGCGCATCTGCGAGTTGCGCATCCAAAGCGGATAAAGGATTATCGGAATGAGCAGCTGATGTGGGGAGCGCGGTCAAGAGTTCCGCTGTGTGACTATGCTTTGTAGCGGCGGTTGTTGCCGCGCCACTGTTGATGATCGAATTTGGCGCGGCATGATCTGCGATCGAGCCGATGGGATTCGCTGCAAAAGCAGGAATTGAAAATAGAAGAAAACCGGCGGCGCCGGATAAAAGTACTTTTGATACTGAAAAACGCGGCATAAAAACACCACTTGAAAAAGTTATTTTTCGCTGATTTGCACTGTTGCGAGAGAACCTTTTGCAACAAGTAAATTATACAGCATTTCGGGTTGCAAGGTGATCCTGTCTCCGTTATTTAAACCCGCAATTACGGTGACATTAGCGCTGCTTCCATCATCGTTTTTGATGAGTACATTATTCCATTGAACGGAATAATTTTGAGATGTTGCGTTGGAACTTTGCGGCTTTAAAATCGCGACTTGATATTGCTTATTTGTTCCTACGCGCAACGCTTGACGCGGAATGGTAATCGTAGCATCAGCTCGCGGAATCGAACAGGTCGCGACCATATCGGGTGTAAAGACGCGCGCTGGAGCGGCAGGTTGCGTCGTTGGAGTATCAGTCACTTTCAGTTTTTGCGGAGCCGGTGATTTGGCTACGGGATTAAACACCTGAATATGCAAAATCGACGGCTCCCCGGAGCGCACTGGTGGCGTGATGGACATCAGCCGCGCGTCGGTAGAAACAGGATTTTTATCGTCAGTTGATCTCTGCACTTTCACCGTAAATTTAGAGTTAACTTCCAATTTCTTCCATGATCCGTTGCTATCGCGCACATCCAGATTCAACAAATTGGGCGCGACAACGCTGGCGATTTCATCTCCCTGATTCACTTGCGTTGCCAATGTCGCCAAGGTTTGCACCATGCCGCCGGAGCTGGCGATTACCGGCGTCATCGGCACTTTGGGGGGATTATCAAAAAGCGAGCGCTGCGCATTTTCCAGGTTGGAAGTCGCCGCCTGATAATTGGATGTGGCCGATTGAACGGGCGATTGATAGCGCTGAATTTGCCGTTGAATGGCGTCCACCTGCGCCAACGCATCTTTGCTTTCTTTCAGCGCTGCATTTGCAATGCGGGTCGCGTCTGCCTGCGTGATAAAAGTACTTTTAGATGGAGCCGCCGGAGTCGTAGTGTTTGTTTTGGGCTGCGATGCGGCGGAATTTGCTGTGCTCAATTTAAACGCTCTCATGCGCGCTTTGTCCGCCGCATCCTGCGCGGTTTTTGCATCGGCGCGAGCGGCATCAATTTGATCTTGCGTGGGAGTCGCCGGTTGCGCGTTATTGGAATTTGGATTTACCGAGGCTGATTTTGCAGCCAATTGGCGCGTTATTAAAACATGCAAAGCCTGCCATTTCTGCGCGGCAGCTTTCGCTGTTTGATCCGCTTCCTGCTGTACTTGCACCAAAGCCGCCTCGGACAGATCCGAATTTTTTTGCGGAGCAGGAGTTGATGGTGCAATGCTTGCATTATTATTCTGATTATCAATTTCAACGCTCGGAATCTTTTCGCCGTTTTGCAATCGGCGCAGCAAATCCCGCGAATCAGCCAACTGCTTGGCGGCTTTATTAACACGTTCATGCGCCGCTTTCAAAAGTGCTTTTTCCTCCGCCAATTTGCCTTGCAGAATATTCTGCTGGCGTGTCGCCGCTTCCTGCGCCGCCACCGCCTGTTGCTGAAGTGCAATGCGCGATTTCTCCACAGCGGGAACTGCCTGATTGGAAATTAGGGCGATGGTGTCGCCGGCTTTTACGATTTGTCCTGGCTGCACCAGTAATCTCGCCACCATTCCGGCAGCTGGCGCGGCGATGATTTGTGGGTTATAAACCGTTAACCGTCCACGCAATATCAGCGGTTTTGCAGCAGAATTTGCGCCCACGACAAAAGTGGAAGAAAGCGGCAAAACGCTCGTCGGCGAAGAGATTGCAGCGCCTTTGAAAATAATTGGCGTGGAGACAGGTTCTCCCCAAAGCACGATTGACAGCGCGCCAAATGCAATTGCCGGTACAAGAGACAGCATCCATTTTTTGTTGGATGACGGAATATTTTGAGTGTGAAAAGTGGACGGTTGCTTCATAAAAGTACTTTTAGTGATGTTACATCATTCCCGCAAGCGGGAATCCAGTGTGGCAGGATTCAATGCACACAGTTTTGCTATATCGATTTTTCCAGATTTTTCGCGTCCTGTCCCAATTCCTTGAGACGCTTTTTGGAACGTGCTTCCAGATAAACCCGCACCACCGGTTCTGTTCCCGATGGTCGCATCAACAGCCAGGAACCGTCTTCCAGATACAATTTCACGCCATCGATTGTGGACACTTTTTGCACTTTCACATTGCCGACTTTTTTTGGCGTGTCATGCTCCATGTGGTTCATCAATGCGTCTTTGCTTTCCGGCTGCAAATGCAAATCGGTGCGCGCCGAATAATACGCGCCGTATTTTTTGGTGATGTCTTTATAAATTTCCTGCAACGATTTGCCGTGCAACGCGCGAATTTCCGCGATCAGCAAATCCGCCAAAACGCCGTCTTTGCCGGGCGTATGGTCGGCGATGCTCAATCCGCCGGATTCTTCGCCGCCCACGATCGCGCCTTTATTTTCGAGCGCGTCGCCCACCCATTTGAAACCAACGGGAGTTTCGATCAATTGCTCGCCATTTTTTTCCGCCATCGCATCCAGCAAATGCGTCGTCGCCACGGAACGCGCTACCGGCCCGCGCTGGCCGCGATATTCGAGCAAATGTTGATAGACCAAACACAACACTTGATTCGCAGAAATGTAAGTGCCGTCAGAATCGGTAATACCAAAACGGTCAGCGTCAGGATCATTCGCGAGTCCCAGCCAGACGTGTTTTTGCTGAACGGTTTCCGCTAATAATTTCTGGCAATCCGGATTTGCCGGATCAGGCAAAATGCCTCCAAACATCGGATCGGGCTGTTCGCGAATTGTATGCACTTTCCAACCGCACTCGCGCAGAAAATGATCCAGGTAACCGCGCCCCGATCCATGCACATAATCACAAACGGCGCTGCCTTTTTTCTTTTTTAATAATTTCAAATCGATCATCTTTTCGATCTGTTTAAAATACGAAGGGCGCGGATCAAGCGATTCCACAGAAGATGTTTTTGTCGCCGGCACTTTTTTGCCCAGCAACTTCGCCACGGTTTCTGTGATATCTTTATCCGCCGGGCTGCCGTCGGGCGCGATGATTTTGAAACCGTTGTAACGCGGCGGATTGTGCGACGCGGTAATCATCACGCCGGCTGCCAAATTCTGATTTCGTACAATCCACGCGATAGCCGGCGTTGGCGTGTCGCGTTCCGCTAAAAGTACTTTTATGCCATAGCCCGCCAAAACGTCAGCCGTTTCACTGGCAAATTGATCCGACAAAAACCGCGTGTCATAACCAATCGCCACGCCGCTTAACAATTTGTCTTTTGCATGCTGATGCAAATACGCCGCAAGCGCTGTTGCCACCACGCGAACATTGGCGAATGTATATTCCCGCGCAATTCCTGCGCGCCAACCATCGGTGCCAAATTGAATTTCTTGTGTTAATTTAGTCATGATATTTCTGTTATTTTATCAGAAGTGACCTTCATGCAAATTATATTTGGCGTATTTTTTCATCATCAAAAATATTTTATGCCGGAAATTTTGTCTTCTAATGTAAGGTAAACTAAAGTAAACCAAATATCATGCTATCATCGATTGATACTCTCGAAATTCGCAATGTCCTTGCCACCGATCCACAACAAAACAACACGCCAGACATCACCACAGTCGGAGAATGGGCCGTTAAACGCGCTACTCTGAAAAGTACTTTGTGGGATTTGCTGGGAACTTCTTCCAATGAGATTATTCCCGCGCCGGAATATACTGTGCTCGAGGAAACGGAAAACGAAGATTACCGCCAACTAAAAATTTCCTATCTCAGCGAACCGGACGAAGAAGTGCGCGCCTGGCTTTTGATTCCGCATCAACACAACGGCGCCAGCGTATTGTGTCTGCACGGCACTGCTGATATCGGCAAAGACACGCAAATTGGCCTGGCTGCCAAACCCGGACGTGACTGGGCACGTTTTCTGGCGCAGCACGGTTTTATCACTATCGCGCCGGATCATATTTGTTCCGGCGAGCGTTTGGTGGAAGGTGAAAAACCTTACGATACACGCACTTTCTACGCGCGCCATCCACATTGGTCGGCGGCTGGCAAAGCGATTTGGGACGGCTCGCGCGCGCTGGATATTCTCGAAACTGTGCCAGGCGTGGACAAAAATCGCATCGGCTGCATCGGCCATTCGCTGGGCGGCCACGGCACGATGTGGGTGGCGGCTTTTGATGAACGCGTGCAAGCGGCGATTTATAGTTGCGGACTTTTTAGCTTGCAGGACAATCCGCGCCGTTACGAATTTTCCCGCGATCATTGGTATGTTTACATTCCCAAGCTGCGCGCCATTTTCGATCAACAAAAAGAAACCGGTGGTTTGCTGCCGGTGGAAATGTATGAATACGCCGCGCTGATCGCGCCGCGCCCGTTTCTCAATATCTCCGGCATGACGGATACAACATATGGAAATAATGAAACGCTGCCCGCCATCGGTTTGCAATTAAACGCGCTGTGGGATGTGCTGGGAAAATCGGAACAGTTCGTGCAATTTCTATCGGGAATGCCGCATGACGTGAATCATTACACGCGGTTGCTGTCGTTGGGATGGTTGGAGAAATGGTTGGTGGAGTAAAAGTACTTTTATGGCAATATTTGCTTAGCTTTCTGTATTGCATTAGAATGTTTAGCTGGCTTACAGTTCAGAATTAACCCTTTAATTCCCAACTACAAAAGTACTTTTAAGGAGAAATATCGTAATGAATCAACCTGTTCATGTTGCAATTACAGGCGCTGCCGGGCAAATCGGTTATGCGCTGGCTTTTCGTGTGGCTTCAGGCCAATTGTTGGGGCCGGATACGCCGATCGTTTTGCATCTGATTGAAATTCCGCCCGCCGCCGATGCGCTCAAGGGCGTTGTGATGGAATTGGAGGATTGCGCGTTTCCGTTGCTCAAAGGCGTTGTCGATACCACCGATTTGGCGACTGGTTTTAAAGATGTCAATTTCGCGCTGCTCATTGGCAGCGTGCCGCGCAAAGCCGGCATGGAGCGCAGCGATTTGCTGGGCATCAACGGCAAAATTTTTATCGAACAAGGCAAAGCCATTGCCAAAAACTCGGCGTCTGATGTGCGCGTTTTGGTGGTGGGAAATCCCTGCAACACCAACTGTTTGATCGCGATGAATAATGCCCGCGAAGTGCCGCAGGATCGCTGGTTTGCCATGACGCGTCTCGATGAAAATCGCGCTAAGTCGCAATTGGCGATCAAAGCGGGAACCGATGTTTCCGGTGTGGATCGTCTGGTGATTTGGGGAAATCATTCGCCGACAATGTATCCCGATTTCACCAACGCGCGCATCGACGGAAAGCCGGCAACGCAAGTCATCACGCATCGTGCCTGGCTGGAAAATGAATTTTTGACCACTGTGCAGCAACGCGGCGCAGCCGTCATCAAAGCGCGTGGCGCTTCTTCTGCCGCTTCGGCTGCAAACGCCGTCATCGACACCGGACGCTCCTTGACATCGCCGACAAAAGGCGACGATTGGTTCAGCGTGGCGCAAGTCAGTGATGGCAGTTATGGCGTTCCGGCAGGTTTGATTTCTTCGTTCCCCACGCGCAGTGATGGCAAGAAAGTGGAGATTATTCAAGGCGTGCAATTGGATGATTTCAGCCGCGCGAAGATTCAAACATCCATTGACGAATTATCGCAAGAACGCGAAATGGTTGCAGATTTGATCAAGTAGCAAAAGTACTTTTGCTGTTAATTTAACATCGATAAACAGGATGGACAGGATAAAAGTACTTTTACCAATATCATTTTCATCCTGATCATCGATGTTATTTTTTTACGAATTTAACTGAAAGAAATGGCTGTCCGTATCGCCGAGCAATGTTTGGATATAGGCGATTTGGCCGTGATGGTGCAAGGCCTCGATTACCGGCATTCCAATCGCTTCGGCCATCGGCGTTTCGCCCCAGGGAAATTGCACGTTGCTGGATAATTGTTCTGTGGACAAACTTCGCAAAACCTTGGAATATGTTTCCGCCGCCGCCGCGATCGCGGCTTTCGCTTCATCGCGCGTGTCCGGCCGCGCCACGTTTTTTTGATATTCACCGGTGGTGAGAAAATTGGAAATTGAGTCCGTCGATAGCGCAATCTCATGCGCAATATCCATCGCGGATTTGGCGTCCGGCGCTGGTTTCCAATCCAGCTTATCGTCCGGCACAAAGTCTAGATTGTGGTTCACATTTTTGGCAGTCCAGTCCATCGTATTAATTAACTGATCGATATTGTTCATAAATCCTCCGTACAAAAGTACTTTTATTATAGCGTTTTCTTTCGCGTGTGAGTTATATTTTAATTATCAAAATTCACGGAGCGAAAAAATGAAAAAGCCGAATGTCTTACTCATCATGACCGACCAGCAACGATGGGACACGCTGGGATGTTATGGAAATGACGTCATCGAAACGCCCAATCTCGATTATCTCGCCGCCACCGGCACGGTGTTTGAAAATGGCTACACATGCACGCCGTCCTGCATTCCCGCGCGGGCGACTTTGCTGACCGGGCAGGATCCGTGGCATGTGGGAATTTTGGGAATGGGAGCAGGGCAGGGGCCAGCGCAATTGCTGGAAAACACGCTTCCCGAAACTTTGGCAAATGCCGGTTATCACACGCAATGTGTGGGCAAAATGCACGTGCATCCGCAGCGGTCATTGCAGGGATTTCACAATATCATGCTGGATGAATCGAGCCGTGTGAGCGATCCGCATTTTGAGTCGGATTATGTAACATGGTTTAATCGTAACCGGCCCGCCGATGTGGGGCGCGAGGATCATGGCATCGATTGGAATTCGTGGATGTCGCGTTCCTGGCATTTGCCCGAATATCTGCATCCCACGGCGTGGACGGCGCAGGAATCCATCCGATTTTTAAAGCGGCGTGATCCCACCAAACCATTTTTCTTAAAAACATCTTTCGCCAGGCCGCATTCGCCCTACGACGCGCCGCCGTATTATTTTGATTTATACGACAAAAAGGAAATCCCCGCCGCGCAGGTTGGCGAGTGGGCCGCTGTTCATGATGTGCCCAAAGACGCTGCCGATCCCAACGCCTGGCACGGCAAACGCAAAGACGAAGAAATCCGCCGCGCGCGAGTTTCCTATTACGGCAATATCAATTTCATCGATCACCAAATCGGTTGTATTCTCCGCGAATTGCGTAAGAGCGGCGAACTGAATAATACCGTCATTATATTTTCTTCGGATCACGGCGACATGATGGGGGATAATAATTTGTGGCGCAAAACCTATGCATATGAAGGCTCAGCGCACGTGCCGTTTATTGTGTGGCTTCCGGCAGGAATGCGTGAAAAGATACAAGAACGTTCCGATGCGCCGGTGTGTTTGCAGGATATTATGCCGACGATTTTGGATGCTTGTGGCGTGGAAATCCCCGACACCGTGGACGGCAAAAGCGTGCTGCCATTGATGCGCGGCGAAGATATCAATTGGCGCGAGTTTGTGCACGGCGAACATTGCGCGTGTTATTCGCCGACCAACGAAATGCAATATCTCACCGATGGGAATTGGAAATATATCTGGTTTCCCAAAACTAATCAGGAACAATTATTCGATCTTAATACAGATCGATATGAAACGAAAGATTTGGCATCAAGTTCCGATTATCAGGAAGAATTAGCCAAATGGCGGCAGCGTTTGGTGGAAGCCTTGGAACCGCGTAATGCCGGTTTGGTGAAAGATGGCAAACTAGTTTGCCAGGCTGACAAAGGACCGATTGTCTCGCCGCATTATCAAGAACGGATTGGAAGAATGCGGGAAAAGATGGGGTTGGAATAATTGGACAAAATACTTTCCAGCTGTGACGCAGTGACTCACCCTGCCGCCTATCAGGTGAATGTGAATATGGCAGACCTCACTACGTTCTAAAATAATTTGTTGCTAAATGGTAGCTCGCATAAAAGTACTTTTGAGGGGCACACTTCAAAGTGTGGACAACTATGATATAACCATCCTCTGTAGATTATCAGTAATTTAAAAACTTCATCATGAAAAAAATTGGCTATTCTCTTCCACCCACATATTTGGCCGAACAAGATATTTCTCCAGAATACATCTGGGTGCGCGGATTGGGACAACCGTTTGAAGCACTTCAGGCATTAAAAAGTCGCGGAATAACATCGGTGGAATTGCGCATGGTGCATCCCGGCATGGATCTGGCTTTGGCGAGGTTAGCAATTGATAATGTCACCAAAGCCGGTTTGGGATTTACCATTCATGGATTGTTGCCGCCTTCCGAAGATCAAACGAATACCGAGGAAGGTTTTCCTTCGTGGGCGTTGCTGGATGTTATTCGTGAAACGCAAGGCGAAGTGACAATTCCGCTGCATGCGAAATTTAGCTTGGAAGGCGAATTGGAACCCGTGATTGCTGAGACCATTTCTGCGTTGCGGCGATTATTGGATGAGCGTGACAAACGCAACGCACCATTTCGTTTTGCGTTAGAAATCAATAAATCCAAAGCCAAGGTTGATCCCAGTTTCACGTGGGAAGGCGTAAGCTCGATTGCGGAAGAAGTCGATCATTCAGCGCTGGGAATTTGTTGGGATTTTGGCCATGCATATTATAATCATCGCATAGGACTGATTACCGCGGAACCGCCGGAGTCGTTTTTGCGAAAAGTGATTCATACTCATATTCACGATTTAAGTCCCGAAGATAAAACGCATTGGCCGCTTTGCGAAGGCGTGGTTCCACTGGCGCGAAATTGCGAATTATTGCAGAGTGTTGGATATGACGGCGTATATAATCTCGAACTCGATCCACCGCGCTATCCTGATTATACAAATTTGAGCGATGCGTTGTACGATAGCGTGACGATTTTAAAGGATGTTCTATAAAACCATGCAGAATAAGGTTTTGTGGCCATCTGTGTTGCAACCAGATACGTTTGCTCATCTTTCTTCGCGCGTGCAAAACGCAAATTTAATTCTTTTAGAGGGTATACAACAAATTCAAGACCCTGCAATTAAAAGCCTTGTAACGAAGATGTGGAATCCGGTGCGCAATAGCGAGTGTCAGTGGCTTTTGCAAGGCAATATTGCAGCGCAAAAGAACGCGCCCGCTTTTTGTGAACGACTTGCGATGCGAGCGGATTATGATCATTGGTGGGGAAGCCCGGCCGCTGCTGCAACGAGCCATCATTGTTATCCGGGCGGCTGGCTTTTGCACAATGCCACCAATTTTTATTCGTTGCAAATGTTGATTCAAACAGCCAGAGAAGTGCGCAGAATGCAAATCAATACCGACGCGATGTTTGCCGGAATGCTATTGCATGATTGTTTTAAACCGCGATTATTGCTGTGGCAAAATGGCGAATTGATGAAAGACCCGGTAGGAAGTAATCATCATGTTGCGGCGCTCGCAGAGGCGTTTTTGCAAGGTGCGCCTGTTGAAGTTTTGATAATGCTTGCGGGAATTCATATTGGCTGGTGGCAAAATGCGGAAGCTGTTGCAAATTTTTTGGATCAAGCTGCACAATTGATTGATCGACCTGAGTTGGCGCGGCTTAAAAGTACTTTTCTGCGAGTGGATTTTTTGCCTGAAACCTGGATGATGCGTCAAGGTGAAGTGGCGTGGTATAACGCCACGAAAACTGCGATTCAAGAAGTGAAACCGCGTTTGCGCGAAGTGGTGGAAAAACTCGTTTCACCAGAGAATTGCCGAAGTGCTGAGTGGTGGGTTTTAATGCATTGCGATGAAATAGATTTGCTGCGAAATATAGCGGAAGGAACGTTTGAAGAAACGGTTGAAAAAGTACTTTTAATAGCGAACTAATACACATGCGAATTATTATTTTAGGTGATTTTCACCTCACGCCATCCCAGCCGCAAATTGCGGATATGGCGATGGAAGATATTAATCAATTTCGCCCCGATCTTGTTATTCCGCTAGGCGATTTTGGCGCGGGCGGAATTGGTAGCCCGGCTGGTTTAGAGGAAGCCTGGGCGCATTTGAGAAAGCTGGATGCGCCGTTGCGTCCGATTCTGGGTAACCATGATTTGCAGGAAGAATCCGGCGGCACACGCGAACATTATTCCATGATCAAAGCGTTGCAAGAAATCAACGGCGACGACGTGGGCGGCGGCTTCATGGAATTCGATAATTTCCGTTTGATGTTCGCCAGCACTGATCCACAACCCGCGGATTCGTGTTGGTCGGTGCAGGAATGTTATGTCGCGCCGGAGCAATTTCAAAATTTAATGGCGACTTTCAAAGAGCGTCCCGGCGTTCCGATTATCTCATTCACGCACGCGCCGCCGATTGGTTGTGGCTTGCGAACAGTGCCAGCGGTGCATGTTCGTGCGACCAACGCGTATCTCGATCAAAATCATGATGTGTATCGTTGGGAAAAATTGTATCGAGAAAATGCGGAATTTATTATGTGGTTTTCCGCGCATTATCATTTGGGACACGATCATCATGATTCGATGACGGATGTTTGCGGCACGCATTTTTTTCAAACGCAAATTCATGGTTTGCAAACGCGTGATGAAACCCGTGCTTCCCGCGTTTTAGATATTACATCGGAATTTATTACCGTTTCCACTTTAGATCACATTACGAGACAATTTACTCAGAAATCGCAATGGCATTTTGATGGATCGGCAACGCAATTAATGGAAGAAAAGAAACACAAAATCGAAAATGGCTGCCAGCCGGAATCACAATTTACATTGAGCGGCGAGCCATTGCCTGGTTGTTTGCAAAAATTATCCGCTGATCGTTTTTTGGTTGGAACGGTCGATGGATTTTTGTGGGAAATAGAACCTGCGACGCGAAGCGTTTTTGGAACATTGCATATCGGGCCGCCGCTGAGTGGCGTTGTTGTCACGGAAAAATTAGTCTGGCGTTCCTGGGAAAACAAAATTGCGAGCGTGGGGAAAGACGATTTATCCCGTTTTATCCGCGTGCAAAAAACAGAATCTTTTCCAGGTCGATTATATGAAATTGATGAACCGATTGTAGCTTTAACGAAAATTGAAAATGGCGTCGCGGCGTTGGGCCAAAAGTACTTTTGGGTATATTCATCGGAGAAAGATTTGTTTGAGCGTATGCCGTGTATTACAAATTAAAGCGCGTAAAAGTACTTTTATTCCACCGTAAGCCGATACACTTTCCCCATGAAATGTTTGCCTGCATTAGATAGTTTGGATTCTTCTATTCTCCAATATTTAGAAAATAAACGCATTGGACTTTTGACCAATCACACTGGTTGTGCCATTGATGGAACATCGGCTTTGGATGTATTTCGAAAATTGAATTTGAATGTTACTGCATTGTTTTCGCCCGAACATGGCCCGGCGGGAAACCAGGAAGGAAAAGTACTTTCATCTACCTTTGACGATTTGCCGCTTTATTCCTTGTATGGCGAAACGCGCCAGCCGACGGTGGAAATGCTGGAGCAGATTGATGTTTTTGTTTGCGATTTGCAGGATGTCGGCGCGCGGTTTTATACCTATAGCAGCACGTTGGCGTTGGCGATGGAAGTGTGCGCTGAACATAATGTCGCGATTGTTGTTTTGGATCGCCCAAATCCGTTAGGCGGATTGAGCGTTGTGGGACCGATGCGCGACGTGGATATCAATTCTTTTGTAGCGCATTTGGATATTCCTATTATTCACGGAATGACGATGGGCGAATTGGCGTTGTTGCATCGCGCGGATCAAAATCTTGGTCTTGATTTGAAAATTGCCAAAGTTCAACATTGGCAACGCGATTTATTGTGGCCGCAATTGAATTTGCAATGGCGCGTTCCATCGCCAAACTTGCCGGATTTTGTTAGCGCGGCCTGGTATCCGGGATTGTGTCTGCTGGAATTTTCCGGCGTCAGCGTGGGGCGCGGAACGGATGCGCCGTTTCAAATTCTCGGCGCGCCGTGGATGGATCCGGCAAAAGTACTTTTACCGCAATCGCTCAAAAGTACTTTTGTTACGGAGCCGGTTGAATTCATTCCCACGCGCGGCAAATGGGAAAATGAACAATGCCGCGGATTAAAATTTACCAGCGGAAAATTGCCGGATACGGAATCCGTGGTTTATCTGGGAATGGCGCTGCTTGCTGCATTGCACCAAACGTATGAGGAATTTGAAGCGGAAAAATCGTTGACTTTACTGGGTTCGTCGCGCGTGCTGGAATTGTTAAAACAGAATGAATTGGAAGCGGCATTGGAAATTGCACAGCGGGATGCGGCGGCATTTTTTGAAAAGCGGCGGGAATTTTTATTGTATGAGTAGAAAATGATGTGGCAGGAATTGTCAAAATGTGACAAAGTACTTTTGACGCAACATCTACCAAGGAGCAAAATTGTGAGTAATGAATTGAAAGTTGGAATTGTCGGGTTCGACACGTCGCACGTGGGAGCCTTTACGAAATTGTTGAACGATGCATCTGATCCGCACCATATTCCGGGTGCAAAAGTGACCATCGGTTTTCCGTCCTTCAGCGCTGATCTGGAATCGAGCTATTCGCGCGTTGAAGGATACACCAAAGACATGCAGGAGAAGTTCGGCGTAAAAATCGTGCAATCGGTGGAAGAAGTTTTGGCCGAATGCGACGCGGTTTTATTGGAAAGTGTGGACGGACGCCGTCATTTGGCCGAAGCAAAGCCGATTTTTGAATCCGGCAAATCCAGCTTTATCGATAAACCATTGGCTGCAAATTACAAAGAATCTGCAGAAATTTTTGAATTAGCGAAGCAGCATAATGCACGTTTCTTCACCTCGTCGTCGCTGCGTTTTGACACGAATATTGTGGCGTTGAAGAATGATGAAAGCCTGGGCGAGGTTCGCGGTTGCGATGCATTTAGCCCGGCGTCGCTTGACCCCACCAATCCGGGATTGTTCTGGTATGGCGTTCACGGTGTGGAAATTCTTTACACGTATATGGGCCAGGGCTGCATTTCGTTGAATTGCGAAGTCACCGATAAGTTTCATGTTGTGACGGCAAAATGGGCCGATGGACGCGTCGGAACCATGCGCGGAACGCGCGGCGGCGCGGCGGGTTATGGCGTTACGGTGTTCGGTGAAAAGAATATCGCGCAAGCCAGGATGTCCACGGAAATTCCGCTTTACAGCACATTGCTGAGACAGATTGTGCCGTTCTTCCAAGGCGGGCCCGCGCCGGTTGAGCCAGCGGAATCGCTGGAAATGATGGCGTTTATGCAAGCTGCGTTGCTTTCGGAAAATGAAAAGCGCGAAGTGAAACTCAGTGAAATCACCGGTTAAAATCTCGCCGTGAAAATAATTATCCTTCCCATCCATTTACGGTTGGGAAGGATTTTTGTTGACTAAAAGTACTTTTGGCGTATCTCAAGAGTACATTTATCGCGGTATAATAGATAGCCATGCAAGAACAGAGGATTTATGACATCCGCGAGTTAGGTGCGTTGGGCGATGGCCGCGCCGACGACACCGAAGCAATTCAGAATGCAATTGATTTATGTAACAGTGAAGGCGGCGGAAAAGTACTTTGCCCTGCTGGAATTTATTCCATTCGTCCTCTGGTTTTGCGCAGCGATGTGAATTTGCATCTGGAAGAAAATGCATTGCTGCGAGGTAGCGCAAATCCTGAGCATTATCCGAATTGGAAAAGCCGGAATATCAATGCAGATCATATTCCTTACAACTCGCGATATTTAATTGTGGCGGAAAATGAACGGGATATTTCGATTACCGGAAAAGGCGTCATTAACGGTCAAGGTCCCGCGCATTACGATACATTTAAAAAAGACGGTTTGTTTTGGCCGATAAAAGATAGAGCAACGCGCCCGGGGCGCATGATCTGGTTTATTCGCTGCCAGAATATTCATATTGAAGAAACCACTTTTACGGAGTCGCCGGCGTGGACGTTTTGGATGATGGGTTGCGAGAATGTGACATTTCATAAAGTGACGATCAAAACGCCCTACGAGGAAATTAACGCCGACGGCATCGACATTGACTGTTGCCGCAACGTACGGATTTCCCATTGCAATATCAAAACCGGCGACGACTGCATTATTCTGCGTGGTATTAATCGTGCGCTGAAAGAAACGCGGTTTTGCGAACAAGTGACGGTGGAAAATTGCACGCTTGAATCAAATTGCAATGCCATTCGTGTTGGCTATGTGCGCGATGGAACGATTCGGAATGCTACTTTCAGCAACATCTCCATCTCCAATTCCCGGCGAGGTATTATCTGTCAAATTCCAACAGCAAAAGTACTTTTGCCTGCCGCAGAAATGGATTATTTGGATGCGCCGAAACAAACGGGAATTTCAGTTCCCGTGATAGAAAATATCCGTTTTCAAAATATCTCCGTTAAGGCACAACAGCCGATCTGGTTTTATCTGGATGATGCGGCAATGGCACATCGTGTGGCTAATATCCGTTTTGAAAATCTTGTATTAGAAGGATCAACGGCGAACGTTTTTAAGGGAAATAAGCAAACGCATCTGGAAAATTTTTCTCTTCATAATATCCAATTGGTGATCAGAAACGAGAAAACATTTTGGGGAAGTTCCGCGGATTTGCCGGAATCAGCGCTAGGATTTGAAGTGGTTCATTGCCGTAATTTACAGGCCAGCAATTTTATTGTGGAAGGACAGAATGAAACGAAAGGTGTGGAAGCGCCTGTCTTTCAGATCCAACGTTCCAGCGAAATTTATATCAGCCAATTGATTAACCGGACACCAAATCCGGATACCAATTAACATCCCACGATATTTCAAACTAACAAATTCATGATGCCGTGTTATCTCACGTGCAGCGATACATATTTTTGTTCTTGACAAAGATAAAAGTACTTTCTATAATTCCATTGTCAATTCCTATGTTGTTGGTAGATTAATATGGCGAAATAGAGCATGGGAAGGATTGTTATGAACATTACACCTAAAAAAATACAATTGGATTATGAAAAACACCTTATTTCCTACGTGGAGTGTATGTGTTCATGTTCGTGTACTTGGCCGGCTGTGTGGCAGGCGGAGAGTTTGTTGTTTCAGAAAAGTACTTTTTAGTTTCTGAAATACTCTTTTCCCACACGCGCCGGCTTCTTCGCCAGGCGCGTTTTTTTATGCGCCATTTTTATGAAGTAAAAAATCAAACGTAAGGAATCTCATGAAATTGCACATCAAAAACAATCGAACATTAAATATCGGATTATCCCTGTTGATCGGCGGCCTGGCTGTTGCGCTGGCCGGTTGCGGTAATAATCAGCCGTCAGCCCCGGCCACAGACACGGGAGCAAAATCAACAGCAGCGCCGCAGGGGTTGCTCAATGTTTCCTATGACGTAACGCGTGAATTTTACAAAAAGTACAACGTCCTTTTCGCCAAGCATTGGAAGGACACCACCGGGCAAACCGTAACCGTCAACCAGACGCACGGCGGATCAGGGAAACAGGCGCGCTCGGTGATCGATGGCCTGGGTGCCGATGTAGTGACGCTGGCGCTGGCTTCGGATATTGACGCCATCGCCGACAAAGCGAAATTGTTGCCCGCGGATTGGGCCACTAAATTGCCGGATAATTCCGCGCCTTACACGTCCACCATTGTCTTCCTGGTGCGGAAGGGAAATCCCAAGCATATCAAGGATTGGAACGATCTGGTCAAGCCCGGCATATCGGTAGTGACGCCCAATCCCAAAACTTCCGGCGCGGCGCGCTGGGCTTATCTGGCGGCCTGGGGTTATGCGTTGAAGCAGCCCGGCGGCAATGATGCCAAAGCCAAAGATTTCGTGGCGAAACTCTATCACAACGTGCCGGTGCTGGATTCCGGCGGGCGCGGTTCCACCACGACTTTCACCGAACGCGGCATCGGCGACGTTCTCCTTTCGTGGGAAAACGAGGCGTTTCTGGCTACCAAAGAATTGGGCAAGGACAAATACCAGATCGTGGTGCCTTCCATCAGCATTCTGGCCGAGCCTTCCGTGGCCGTGGTGCAGAAAAACGCCGAAAAACACGGCACCGAAAAAGTGGCCGAGGCTTACCTGAAGTATCTGTATTCGCCCGAAGGCCAGGAGCTGGCGGCGGAAAATTATTATCGTCCGCGTCTCAAAGCGGTGGCCGATAAATTCGCCAACCAGTTTCCCAAACTCAAATTATTTACCGTGGATGATACATTCGGCGGCTGGAAAAAAGCGCAGCAGGTCCATTTCGGCGACGGCGGCACTTTTGATCAGATTTACCAGCCGCAAAATTAAGATAACAGAGGTGACAACAATGAATTTCCCGCTCTTCACCAATTCGGCGCATCACGTGAACTACCCGGCAATTGTCCTGTGTATGGAGACGTGTATGTGTAGCTGGCCGGCGTCGTGGCGGGCGGGAAATTTCTTGTTGGATAAAAGTACTTTTTAGATTTTCCAACCTTCCCCATCACACGCGCCGGCTGATTCGCCCGACGCATTTTTTATATGCGTCTTTTTCAGAACCATGCCGTACAAAATTAATTCAATCAGGAACAAAACATTTAACGCGGCGGAAGGCCGCATCAGGAAAATCATGAAACTGAACATCACGAACAATCGAAAATTCAAAATCGGGCTGGCGTTGCTGGCCGGCGGCATTGCCGCTTTGGGACTTGCATCAACATCGCCCGCGCCGCGGGCATGGGCCGCCGTGCGGAGCGCGCTGCCGCCGGTGACAATATTGAATGTGTCTTACGATCCCACACGTGAGCTGTATAAGGCATATGACGTCGCCTTCGCGCGTTACTGGAAGAAAAAGACCGGGCAAACCGTTACCATCAATCAATCGCACGGCGGTTCGGGCGCGCAGGCCCGTTCGGTAGTTGACGGCTTGGGAGCCGACGTAGTGACATTGGCGTTGGCCGCCGATATCGACGCCATCGCTGATAAAACTCACAAAATACCGGAAAATTGGTACAAAAAGTTCCCGCAAAATTCTTCGCCCTACACGTCTACGATTATCTTCCTGGTGCGCAAGGGAAATCCCAAGCATATTAAGGATTGGAGCGATTTGATCAAACCTGGCGTATCGGTGGTGACGCCCAATCCCAAAACTTCGGGCGGCGCACGCTGGGCTTATCTGGCGGCGTGGGGTTATGCGTTGCATCGTCCCGGCGGCAACGCGGCCAAGGCCAAAGCCTTCGTGGCGAAACTGTATCACAACGTGCCGGTGTTGGATTCTGGCGCGCGTGGTTCCACCACAACCTTTACCCAACGTGGTATCGGCGACGTACTCCTTTCGTGGGAAAATGAAGCCTACCTTGCTACCAATGAAAGTCCTGGAAAATACCAGATCGTATGGCCATCGACAAGTATTCTCGCCGAGCCGAATGTGGCTGTGGTGGATAAAAATGCGCAACAGCACGGCACCACGAATGTGGCCAGGGCTTATTTGCAATATCTCTATTCACCCCAAGGACAGCAAATCGCGGCGCAAAATTATTACCGTCCGCGCTCGCAATCGGTGTTAGCAAAATATAGCCGCTATTTCCCCAAGATCAAGCTGTTTTCCATCGCGGAATTTGGCGGTTGGAGAAAGGCGCAAAAAGTACATTTTGGCGACGGCGGCACGTTCGACCAGATTTACCAGCCGCGCTAATTATGGAGCAGGCGTCCCGACTTAAAAGTACTTTTGCAAACGGGACGCCTGCACTCCATGAAAATTCAAACTATCATGGCAACAAAAAGAAAAAACAAACCGTGCCGCGTGTTACCGGGATTTGGATTATCACTGGGTTACACGGTGATTTACCTGAGCCTGCTGGTGCTGATTCCGCTGGCGACGGTTTTTCTCAAGAGCGCCCATCTGGGCTGGGCCGGATTCTGGCACGCCGCCGTGAATCCGCGCGCGCTG
>Ga0164242_10002441_pt1 | contig 21487 bp, 17 predicted proteins | sample OricomgcompostMG_FD_108783 | JGI IMG/M metagenome (GOLD analysis project Ga0164242, IMG submission 108783) | Miracle-Growth compost microbial communities from Emeryville, California, USA - Original compost - Miracle growth compost (MG) ... | reverse complement strand
GAGGGATGTCTGTGTACTATTGTTAGTAATTGACACTGTTCTCAGTGGAGAGTAGGGTGCAAGCGACAATCCGGGTACCCCCAAGACATGTTGAACGCCTTCGGACGAGTTGCCAACACTCCTGGGGTTGTGCCTACCAGTGAGATTACACTCCTAACAACGTTATACAAGTGTAAAGCAGCCTTGTGGTCTTCAGATTGGAACCAGTTAACGACGTGTGCTCTGGCTAATACCATAAACGCCGAGCCCCTATCCTCGACCACCCCCTTCGCCCAGGCTAGGGTTGTCTCGGTCAGCTTGTCGCCAACGGTTATAGCAGTACTAGCAATACTGGCAATATTGTCTAGCACGTATTTTTCTGTTAAATCTCCCCGCACATCCTCGTAGTTCAAGCCAAGCTTCTCGATGGTTTTGGCACAGTCGCCGTGGTTGGTCATGATAGCAGCTACGGCCTCTAGGCCAGCGACCTCTTCGTCATCATCTGGCTTAGAGCTTTTAGCAAGGAAGTTCCACCCGCCAACGTGCCAGATCCAGTACTGCGCGGCGTATTTCTGCAAGCTATCGAGTGGCATGTTCACCTCCCCACATAGGATTTTGGAAGTAGTGGTAAATATCTGCCAATGAGCCACTCGCGCCGGAGTCCTCAGCCCCTTCTCGTCTGACGACGCACTGCGGAAATAACCCCTCATAGAACGTTCCTGGAATTTCAGTGGTAGATCGCGATCATCGTAGGCAGCATCCGGGTCGGTCTGGCCCTGAAGATCTATCACGTCTTCATTGGTGTTGCCGTCGTCTTCTTGGTAGCGTTCTTCGGGGTCGGCGATCTTTATCAACCTTACAAGCTGCTGGCCCTGGAGCTCCTCTTCGACATCCAAGGAGTTGCTTGGGACTAGATCCAGTAGGCATGAACATTCCGTCAAGGTCAGCGGCCGGTGAGCGAAGGCAACCCAGCACAGAAGCCATCTCAGCGCCTGTTGCTTATCAGCTGCGGTATGGCGTTGGAGGTCGGCAAGGATGGTGTCATATAGCCCCTCTAAGCTTTCCGGCATTGATTGCTTCAGATTCTTCAGTATAATGGGCTCCCGCCTAATGTTGTCAAATAGTCGAAGCATGTGCTCCGCGTAGAGCATGCCTGAATTAGTTAGTAAGCGTCAGATTATCGGAAACAGAGCATCGAGCTTACAATCAGCCTTCTCCTCCAGCTTGCTAGAAATCCTCTGCTTGATATATCTGTTAAGCTTCCGGAGCCCACTGTCGTTGTTCAGATGGTTCCAAATAAGTGCTTTCATATCCGGTAGCTGGATCTCCATTGAAACGGCAATCGAGGCAACCTCTAACCCGGCCAACTTTGGCAGCAAGGCGGTTCTGGTAGTGCAAAGAACGCTGACGTTGAGATTAGCAGTTTCTTTGACGAGCTTAAGGAACTCCAACGCCCTTTCCAATTGCGGTAACGACTGAAGTTCATCGATACCGTCAAGCACGAGGAACAGTCGCGCGGACGCTGTTTGCCCACAGAAGAGCGGCTTGACAAAACTATCCCAAATATCCTTCCACTCGAACGTGTCATACTCGACGTCGTCCCGCGACAACTCCACGTTAATCTTCTCGCAGAGAAGGGCGTTCTGTTCCGCGATCTGCATGGTAGCCCAGTTGATGGCGTTGTGGAACTCGTTTAGACCGTTAATTGCCTCTCGGAAGTAGAAATGAGCAACGCAAGTGTTGCTCCCGGCATCTCGCTCGGCAAGCTGGACGAGCTGGTCGTGCGCCGCCGCAGCGAGATGACTCTTCCCCGCGCCTGGGGGCCCAGAAATGACAAGAATTCGGGATGTGTCCTTTCCCTTCTCTTGAGCAATCCATTCAGCCCACACCTGCTCGTCGAAGAGCCACGTGCATGTATCCGGGATAAGCGTGTCCTTGATACCGTGGTATTCATGCGCCGGGTCCATAGTTTCTTCAAAGACGCTGCGTACACGGTTCGAGGTCGGGGGTTTGTTCCGGTTGGTAGGTTTGCTCCTGCCTTGATTGGTCGAGTCTTCCTGCCGGCGTTCGTTGAATACAACGAGGAGCTTGTGGATATTCAGGAGGTCATTGCGCACGCCGTCCTGGCGTTCGAGAACTGCCTCGAGCATTTGGGTTTGCTCCTCCATTCTTCGAGTCTGCATTTCTTGGTTCTTCTGCAGGTCCAAATTCATTCGCTGAAGCTCCTCTGTATTGCCAAGAATGGCGTACTCGGTCGCTGCTTGAAGACGGGATAACGAAGTATCCATCTTCTTTCGAGCACCTGCAAGCTCGCTATCTTCGCCGCCAACCATATTCATGATCCATTTTTCTGCATTTCTTCATATCAGCCTCGACACGAACCCCCCATGTTAGCCACGCGGAAATAAACCCCCTCTTGTGGAAACTTACTGAAGCGGCCTAGCTCGATATATTTCGTCGCGAACCCGCACATCTCCAACAGCGAGGTAAACACGTCCATGAGGCAGTTGCGGTAAGCAGGGTAACTTGGCAATCGGGATTCGAGAATGGTGATACGCTGCAGGAACGAATTCATGTCCTCGAAAAATGCCGTGACTACATCATAGTCTGCCGAGACTTGCCTACAAGCCTAGGTCGGGTGCACAGAAGTCAGAGTCGTTCACCTCCACAAGTGGTTTGGCCCACGAACGCTTAACATGTATGTGAACGCCATGCCAATGGCAGCGGCGGGAGGGAACACGGGCGTGGCAGCGCTGATGAGCTGCTGGGCGCCCGTCTCTATATAGCCGAGGTTGTCTCTGAGGAGGCCGCGAAGCTTGTCGACTTTCTTTTGATCGTGGCGGAACTTGTGGAAGTTGTTCATCTGTTCGGTACCAAACTGTACCATGGCATCCACGCTAGACAATTCGGCCTTGGGCTGTAGATCGACCCCGACGATGCCCTTGTATTTGCGCAAGGCCTCGTTCCATAATTCGGCGACATCTCTGTTATCCTTCGCCAACTCCTCCTTCATTCGACTGATATCGTTGGCGTCCGACATGATGGGAACCGCTGAACCGCTGAAGAGCAAGTATGAGTTGATGACCTATTGATTAAGGGGACCAGCATATATTTATAACTTAAAACCCCGTGCGTTCAGCGCTGCCCGACCTTGCCCAGGATTAGCTTCATTCAGGGGTTTTACTGAGTGCAATTGGTCTAAAGATCGAAGGCAAGGCACCATGCTGATTAAGCCCCTGCATTATCCCCATGCATGTAAGCTGCGACCCCGGAAGCTGACCATATCAGAGCCTATCGCTTCGGGCGCTGAGGGGTTCAGCGGCAAGGGTTCAATCCAATTTCGACCCCGAAAGTGGTGCTAGTCACTGTCCGTCAAGTTCGTCCCATGCAACCCCCGCACGTATCTATGCCAGGGAGAAAATGTGACTTTGCGTGCGAGTGTGTGCGTTGGCGCGTTGGTCGTCTCCAACTGGTCGGAATCACCGCCGGGTTCGATTCATGTTATTGGCTGGATATGAAGGCGCTTCCCAAGATCTTCCCGAGGAGTCATCGCCTTTAGAAGCGGCGATGACCCAGGACCAACGACCGAGACGGTGGCGCAGGTTTGTGTGCAGTGGTGACTCAAGGCAGATTTCGATGAGGTTGCCAACGGCGTTGAACTCATATATGCTCTTGCCCCCGGACAGTATCCTTCGAGAACTCATTACTTTCATGTCATTTACAGCATTTGTTTGTGTGGCACCTTGCACTTGAAGGCATTACCAACAACCGACGACTTGCATTGATGAACCACACGCCGCTTCAACATGGCGCAAAGGATACAGCTGCCCTATACGCTTCAAACTCGTGTGGGCATGGTCTTGAAGTCGGGTTTGCCTGCAAAGCGACGCGACCCACCAGATCCCGACCGTTCACTTGAACAACTCCCGACTTCGTCAGTTGTATGTGTTCCCCGTGTAGGTTCGACTCATATGGTGGCTCCAAAGGACTCAGATACTGTCAATTCCTTCAAGGACTACGTCGAGCAAGATTGGTTTTCCTCCGTCCATAGCCCCATTACCGAGACCGCCATCGCATGTATCCGCCAGAAGAACGTGCCCATTAGAAGTCGCATCCGCGGAGAGGAGGTTTCCACTGAGCGCTTCCTCAATAACATCAACGCCTGCCGCAATGAGACCGTTGACATCTACTACCTCACTAAACTACTAAAGTCGCGAACTCGCCTAGACCTCGAGCAGGCAGCCGCCGTAGCCATCTCTGCATTCGTCAACGCAGGTCGTCTCAACGACGCCGAGCTCCTACTAAAGGAGCTCACCGGTGTGCTCGCCATAAGCGGCATGTCCATCAGCCGGGAGCAGCTGCTCACCCAGCGTCAAAGCCATACCAACCAGATGATGGAGGCACTCGCTCAATGCTCCGACAAGGTGTATTCCTGGTGTAGGAGGAGGACGGGGTACGGCGTGGCCACCCTCGGCCCTAGCCGGCCACAGAACTACACCCAACTCGTGCAGTTACTTTTGCGGTTCCGGCGCGTTCGACCGAAGAAAAGATGTCTATATATCCCCGCGTGGCTCTTCCAGGCTGCGGGGATCGATCCGCCGGGAGACCATGCCGGTTATTTGAGTGGGTACCAGGCCATACTCGCATCTCGCGGCGAGGCTTTCGAGGGCATCTTGGGATACCAGTGGCCCGAGATGGAGCCCGAGGACGATAGCATTGTGCTGCCCAAGCGACTATTCCGCTTAATACAGGGGCGCGTCTACCAGCTGTACCCGTTTTGGGACCCGGCGGTCCGGTTGCGGCATGGCGTGCGGGCACTCGAGGACTCTGTACTGTACGCCGCCGACTGGGTGAATCGGAAGTTGCGGGAGACGGACGACGTTGCGAAGGTGGCGTTCTGGTTTTTCTCCTACCAACGCCGGCTACAGCTCAAAGTCGTGAGCGACGATCGCTGTACGCGGTTCCTGGGCAAAGATGAAGGCACCACCGTGTACCAGAACAACGTATCAATGAGGTCGACATTCGAGGAAGTCCTGGCACGAGTTGCCGATCTGGACGAGACTGAAAAGCTTGGTGCTGGCACGAATGATACGATCGAGTTGATCGATCGCACTTGTGTGCTCATGAAGGCTTACGTAGATATCCATGGATATGGCCGTAAAAAGAACCTGGTCTTCTCGAAGGACGACATCGGGGGGAAGGGACGCGGACCCATTGATGAATACAATATGCTATGCGACATTCTGAATGAGTTAAAGACTAGATGTAAGCACAAAGGTATCGAACAGGTCCCGGGCCCAGTGTACAAATTCCTGGCAAAGGATATCATGCAGTGGAATAATTCATGGGGTGAGGATGCTTTTGCAAACGGGAAGGTACATGGCTGGGAAGATTGGCTGAGGGATAGGGGGCTTGAGCAAGGGCAAGATGACTTTAACTTTCAGTGCTAAGTAGTTCTTCCGATAATATCGTTGCTGTTAGCCGTCGCAATGATCGTACTCGTTTATGTGAGACCCGGACATTGTTCTGCAGAGACCGAGGTTGACGTTGCTACACGATGAACTAGTCAGTGGCCCAACCAATGCACTAGTGAGCCAAGTGAGTGACACTAGGGAAGGCCAGAAAGGCACATATGGGACGGGCGACGAAGGGCTCTTACATATCTACCTATGTTCCCTCTTTAAAAGTTGTGAAAATATTTGTGTGCTAAGGCAAATTATTATGGAAGGGAGTGTCCCCTTTGCCTCCCCATGGCGGCAGAAAGGAGAGGCCATGATTGAGCCGACTCTTGGAGAGATGGAGCTAGATGAGCCATAAAATAGGCATCCAGCAACCCGCTAGATCCCCAGCCTCTGATCCAGCCAGTCGGTGATATCCCCAAGGTGATCAACCGCTTGTATTTCCGCTTTGATGTTGAGAAGCAGCATCAGTTGAAGCTCTCGTTGCTGCTTGATTTCATCCATGCCAAGGTTTTCATGGCGACAGACTCCCCTAAGAAGGTTCACCGCAACTTTCCTGTCCCGAGATGTAAGTGGGAGAAGTCCACCCGGCGGATCTCTCTGGCTCGATTTCGAGGTTTGGGTTAGAGGTCCCGTTTGACACCCTGCCCATATGTTAGCTGCCCATAGGGTTTGGCGAGCAGGTCACTTCATTAGCTACCGTGGAATGAGAAGGCCGTCGACTCTTGGCTCTGCTGACTGTTAGAACCTTGAGAATCTTGCTCGGCCTCGAGGTCTCCAAGGCTGAGAAGGTCTCCACTACATATTCCCAGCCATCTCAAGAGGGGGATGGTGGTGTTTTCCTCGTGGTCGAGGCCCTGGCTTCCGTACTTGTAGGTGCGCATGATGGCAATGCCGTCCGGGTCGTAATCAGCCAGGGCGTATATGGGAAGCTGCGGCCGAACTGAGTATATCGTGTGAAGAAAAGATCGAGTTGTCAAGTCGGGGAAACCTTTAGCCTGGGAAGTCATGACGTTGTTAAAAACTTGCTTTGATCCGGAGCCGGAGGTAGAGTACCATCAAGGGGCAGACGTACGGTGATCAAGATCCCCTCACCAGCTGAGGAGTTCTTGTAATACTCAGAAGCAGCCAAGGTACGAAATGTTGCCTGCATAACGGTTATCTAGTAGATAATTTAAGGTGAAGTGGACTTTGGAAAATAATACCTCTTTCTCAATTACCAGAACCCACCGAGTAGAACCGAAGTTGATGCGATGAACTAATCGAGCGGGAGGGATTAAAGTCCCCTAGACAATGTCAGTAAACCGCGTTCTCTTTGGATTCCAGGACTCTAAGAGCGGTGGCGTACGCCTTCGTGGGCAAGCCCGCAGGGGATGATGGATCCGTTGTGCATCATGAGGAAGATGGGCCCGGCGACTAATCCCCTTGCGGCCGCCACCTATCCATGATGTTAGCTGTACAGTTGTCAAGATGGATAACACACAAACTGACAATATTCAGGGCGTCTCGGCTCACTCCTAGCGTGAACGCCAGGTCGTCAACTAATCCATCAACAACTCGCTGCTCTCTAAAAAGATCGACATTCTGGTAGTAAATGTTCCTACAAGAGGTTAACCAAAAGGCTGTAAGAGGCGGCACGCGTCGTCAGACTAGAAAACCAAAAAAAAATAAGGCGGGGAGGGAACAAACCTCTTGGTGATAATGGTACCGGAAACCAGGGCCTCGTGTGATAGCTCGAGGATGCGCAGAACCGCAGCTGCAGCCGGAAAATGAGGTTGGAGGCGACACAGACAAGATGGCGAAGGGCTCTGGCTTACCAAATTTCTTGCCCTCGTGCCTCGTTTTACCGGGGAATCTCAGGACTTCACCGCGGCACGCGGCCCTATCCAAGGGAGAGGAAGAGGCACTCCTGGAAACGTCACTAGCCTCGGACCGAGACCGAGTGAGAGCAGGCCTTCTCCGGTATGGGATAGACACCGAACGCTCTTGTCTTAGAAGATCGTCCAGAATTGACTCCAGGATATTCTCGATCCGAGCAATAACCGTGCCAGTCCGGTTTCCTTCTGGGTCCTGGGCTGGAAGTGTCACAGTACTGGCCGCTTGGATCCTCGAGGAAGGGCTCACGACATCCTGCGGGATTGGGATATCCTGCCCAGCAGAGTATCCAAGTGGCAAGCCCTGTGGCTCTGGAGAATCACAGCGGAGAGGAGACTGCATAGAGTCTACCTTTGAACATATAGGAGGAGAAGAAGAAGAAGAAGAAGAAGAATGATAACAAGGATATTCGAGGAGAATTGAAGGCTAAGACGTGAGCATGGCGACAAACTGGGTGGGAGAACGGGCGCGACTGGACGACTTCGACAGAGCAGCACATGTTCCCAGTAGTAAGAGTGGAAATGGAGACGACTAGGAATTGAGAGCAAGAGGCACAAGTACTGAGGGCAAGTGCGATGCATGCCTGCCCCGGGCTCAGGCACACGCAACAATATGTGTGTACCCTGGTACCCAAGTATTGCCTCGTTTGGAGCTCCTAGGAGACGTAGGACTTCATGTCCCTCTAAAAAACTTAACAATTTGAGGCCATGAGAAGAGTCAACCCTCCTCAAGTAATCGTCTTCCATCGATTCCTCTCCTCTCGATCCCTTTGTCGTTCCCCCTCCCGCATTTTGAACCTCTGAAGTTCCGGTTGAGGACGGATCACAGATGTAGTCCCCACCTCTGTTTACAGGGAGCCCATTGGCCAATTAGAACTGTCCCTGGCGCCAGGGTCCAATTTCCCAGTCGCCGATCTCATCGATTGATTGGTTGCTCCTCATCAAGGTACACGAAGCTGTGCACCTCCAGGGCCGCCGAGGTCCACGCAAGCATGATCACTGTCGTTCCCGACCTACTCCTGCGATCAACCCCTTGGGTTTTCCCTCCGACTTTAACACCATAGAGCAGCCACGTAGTACCTACTGCGCAATGGTGAAGAAGGCAAAGGGTAGTGCGAAAACCACAGCGGCCGAACCCGCGCCGGGGACTCCGGATGTCAAGAAGCGCATCGCTGAGGGCAATAGGGATGGCGAGGCCCGCGACTCGAAGCGACCCAGGGTCGCGGAGAAGACCGACATCTCACGCTGGCGCATGCGCGACGACGAGAGCAGACAGACCTGGCATTACCTCGAGGATGACGAGGCAGCGAAGGCATGGCCACAGACCGACGCGGACAAATACTATCTAGGCCTCCCCTTGGTATGGTTTCTGTCTAGCCTCCCCCCTTCTCCCTTCCCAATACTGACGTATTCTATGCCCACAGGACCTCCCAGATCTCCCACCGGCCAAGACTCCCCTCGACTCCGTTCGGAACGGCCTCGAATTCTTCGAGAAGCTCCAGCTCCCTTCGGGACACTGGGGCTGCGAGTATGGCGGACCAATGTTCCTGCTGCCAGGTGTCGTCTTCGCCTGGTATGCTACAAAGACACCGATCCCTTGGTACTACGCGACAGAGATCAAGAACTACCTCTTCGCCCGCGCCCACCCCGAGGATGGCGGCTGGGGACTGCATATCGAGGGTGAAAGCTCTGTGTTTGGAACGGCTATGAATTATACCACATTGCGGTTGATTGGTGTCGATGCCGAGCATCCTAAGATGGCCAAGGCCCGAGCCACGCTGCATAGACTTGGAGGTGCAACCCACGCACCGCACTGGGCCAAATTCTGGCTGTCCGTCCTCGGCGTGATGAGCTGGGATATTGTCAACCCCGTGCCGCCCGAGCTGTGGCTCTTGCCTGACTGGGTTCCGATTGCTCCTTGGCGATGGTGGATACACATCCGCATGGTATTTCTAGCCATGGGTTACCTGTGGTCCAAGAAGTGGCAGGCAGAGGAAACTGATACCATCCTGGCTCTTCGAAAGGAGCTTTTCGTTGAGCCATGGGAGGAGATCAACTGGGCTAGTCACCGGAACACCATCGCCAAGGAGGACAACTACCACCCAAAATCGTGGCTGCTGAACACCATCAACACGCTCCTCGTGAATGTCTGGAACCCGTACCTTCGGCCAAAGGCGTTGGCCCAAAAGGCCGAGGATTGGTCTATGGAGCTGATCGATATGGAGGACGAAAACACGGACTATGCAGATCTGGCCCCCGTATCTGGGGCAATGAACCTTGTCTGCTGCTATGTCAGGGACGGCCCTGATTCGTATTCTGTGAAGAGACACAAGGAACGCATGGAGGAGTTCCTGTGGATCAACCCCGAGGGATTGCTCTGCAACGGGACTAACGGAGTGCAATGCTGGGACACGGCGTTTGCCATCCAGACCGTGATGGACGCCGGGTTGACCCAAGATCCCCGGTGGCGACCCATGTTGATGAAATCGCTCAAGTTCCTAGACGACCAGCAGATCCGCGAGAACGTCAAGGATCAGGCAAAGTGCTACCGCCAGGAACGCAAGGGCGGGTGGGCGTTCAGCAACAAGGACCAGGGCTACGCCGTCAGCGACTGCGTCTCTGAGGCGTTGAAGTCTGTTATCATCCTGCAGAAGACGCCCGGGTTCCCCACACTGATTGACGACCGGCGGATCTTTGACGCCGTCGACACCCTCCTAACGTACCAGAATCCGTCTGGCGGGTGTTCTTCGTACGAGCCGCCACGGGCTGGCACGTGGATGGAGATGCTCAATGCCGCCGAGGTGTTTGGCCGGATTATGGTTGAGTATGAGTACCCGGAGTGCACAACAGCGGTCGTGACGGCGCTGTCGCTCTTTAATAAGCACTGGCCGGACTACAGGGGCCGGGAGGTCAGGCAGTTCATCGACCGAGCTGTTAAATGGATCAAGACGGCGCAGCTCTCGGATGGCAGCTGGTATGGTAGCTGGGGGATCTGCTTTACATATGCGACCATGTTTGCCCTGGAGAGCCTGTCCAGTACTGGAGAGACATACAAGACGAGTCAGTACGCGAAAAAGGGGTGCCGATTCTTGGTCTCGAAGCAGCGGCCTGATGGGGGTTGGTCTGAGTGCTACAAGGTACAGTTCCCCGTCATTCCCCCTGTCCCGCTCACGAGCGACAGCAGGCGTACTGACCCGTGATATAGGCCTGCGAGGACAGCGAGTACATCGAGCACCCGTCTGGCTCCCAGGTCGTAATGACATCCTGGGCACTCATTGGCCTAATGAAGGCAGACTACCCCGACGTCGAACCGATAAAGAGAGGCATCAAGCTGATCATGGATCGGCAGCAGCCCAACGGGGAGTGGCTGCAGGAGGCGATCGAGGGGGTCTTCAATAAAAGCTGCATGATCTCGTATCCGAACTACAAGTTCACTTTCACGATGAAGGCACTGGGCATGTTTGCGAAGAAGTACCCGGAGGAAAAGGTGGTCTAACATGAATGCGTAATTTGAGGGCATCCACATTTCCTGTCTGCCTACTAATTACTTAACGATCTATCAAACCTAATATTAATATACCGTATTCGCCATCTACAGTCCCGCGGCCGATCCAAGGCAATGTTCCTTTGGTCGAAGCACCGATCTGGTAGGTAAGGTACAGGACCGAGTACTTTACCACACTTCACCCCCTTGACCCACCAAAGGTATGCTTGCTAGATTAGGCAGGCGGTGTGCCAAGCTACCTTAAGCTGCCAGGCGGCAGAACATCCAACATGAACCCCGCCAACCATCTCTCCTTGCTTCGTCGAGCTTCCATGCAGCAGACACGACCTTCGCATTGCATCCTCTCCTCGTTTGCCCGACTTTACTGGTACAATTACGAAACTACTACCAACGGAGTCCCTAATTTGCGTCCTAATTGAAATATAGCTTGGAACACGTCTCTGCGACCAGCTATTTCCAGGATCCGATCAACACACTCCCTCACAAGCTGACCATCAAACCGAGGCGATTCGTAACCGACGACATTAACGACTGCCCCTCCCCACAAATAATCGACAGCCAAGAGTAACGTCGGACGGTTGAGGCAGAGCTTTCGCAGATCGGTTCAGACAAAGCACACATATTCTCCGTGAAACAAAACAAAGAGGTATGGACACGGTCGGCGAGAACGACGCTGCGGCTGCAGAGAAGAAAGAGTATGTCGAAGAGGTTCGTCGCCTCGACGAAGCTCTCAAGCACTCCACCTCCCCGACCTGGCTCCTAGACCGCTCCAAAGCGCACCAGCATCTCGGCAACTTCGCCCAGGCGCTCAGCGATGTTGAAGCGGCCTACCACAGCGCCGTTGGGCGTGGCTCAGACAACACGCGCAACCTTATTATTGACGCACAGTACCGACGGGCCGTCATACTTTTCGCAATGGGCCGCTACGCCGACGCCGACTGCTGCGCGAGATGGAGCCAGAACCTTGCGGATCTGCGCCCCGCCAACGAGGACGACGGCGTTGGCACCGGCCAGGACCTCGACGGCGACGGTTTTTACAATGTCACCGAGGCAGACGCAAGAGCGCAAGTTAGTAGTAACTCCCCCCAAGTCCCGACGTAAAAGATCGCCGTGGGCAACCCCGCTGACCCTACAAAGTTGGCGAGCCGTGGTGGCAGTTCTACATCTCACCCCAACTCAAAAGCCTGGAACCGAGCGTGGATGTGGAGATGCCAGGCGCTGACAAAGATGGAGAAACTGCCGGCTGGTGACCCGGGTCGAAGGGTCACAGTCACTAAGATTCCGGCAAGGTCAGCTGTGACAGCGCCGACACTTGTCAGCACCCCTAAGAGCCACGAGGGGGCGGACCTTAAGCCGTTACCACTCGAGAAGTCGATTCTCAGAACCGACTTCTACCAGACTTCCGACTATATTACCATTAGTCTGTTTACAAAGGGTGTGGACTTGAAAAAATTGCACGTAGATTTCGGAGACGACAAGGTAAGGTATACGTGGTGCTGTTGGTCGCTGCCTCATATTTACTGGCCAACAGATACATATCGGACCGCTACCTCGCGACGCCGTCGGGTACCGGGGGGTCGAATTACACTCGACGCTGCACCTCGAAAGCTATATCAGCCCCCAAGGGTCCCGGTACTCCGTCACACCGAACAAGGTCGAACTAGTGTTACAGAAGAAGGCCCCCGGTGTGAAATGGGCGAAATGGGGAGAAGAGCGTATCACAACCCCCCCTTCGTCGGTCGACGACTCTGTGCAAACAGCTTCTGCCTCAGTTCCAGGCTTGGTGGAGGAGTCCTCGACCAACAAGGGGGCCGAGGATAAGATAACTCCCGTGGCGGCACCCAAACAGCCTTCACAGGACCTTCCAGTGAGATCCATCGCCCCCGCCGCTGTTGCCGGCGGGGCACCTAGCTATCCCACCAGTAGTAAGACTGGACCGAAGAACTGGGACATGCTAGAAGATAGCGACGACGAGGAGGATGCCAAGCAGGACGTGGACCATTTCTTCAAGAAGCTGTACTCAACCGCCACAGATGAGCAACGGCGGGCCATGATGAAGAGCTTCGTCGAGAGCAACGGCACCACCCTCAGTACCGACTGGGAAGACGTCGGAAGCCGCAAGGTGACTACTGCCCCACCTGATGGAGTGGAACCGAAGAAATGGTGAAGCGGAAGGTGAGGAAGACAGTCTGGGGTTTGCTTCCATGGTGCAAAGTACTTACAACTTGGCTGGAGAGGTCTCTAATTACTATGGCACCTTTGTTTGTATAGTTAGAAGGGGAGCACGGGTGGAGAGTACATGGTCAACGTGAGGACTTCTTGATATTACCCCGGAGAAGAGACGGGTTACCAAGAGACGCATAACAGAATGGAACATGGAGTTATAGGACCGGCGTCTAAATACCCTGTCTGGCACTCTCTACTAGTTAGATAGGGGCCTTACCTGCAATTTACTTTTCTTACTTCGATGTTTGCTTTGTTCGCCTTGACTGACGGTTTTGAGACTCGAGTTCAGGCCAAGATAGGAGTGGCGGGTGCGTATAGCCTCTCACTGTATCCACGACTCCTTGATAGCACGCTGCCGTATAGGTGCGGGTATTGATCTACACTACACGAATTGGATTCCGCGTGGCCAAGGTAGTGGGTCTTCTGGGGTCCTCTGTTTGACTGGTAGCAATGGCTTTCAACACGCGCCTTTGTGATTACTACCCTTTATCAGCGTGGCTTAATATAAAGCCTTGACAGAGGCGACCGAGGCATGGTTGCAGTACTACGACGATTTAGCATCATTACATTGGAATTCCATTACGCAAGCCGCTTCCCCCCTCTATACGAAGATCTAGATGGTTGGGAAGGTGTTTGTCTTCTATGCACACATGTATCTATACACAGTAGGCTGAGAGGTTGGGATGCTGGTAGGCACTATTAATCCGCGCGATGTTTCCCGTTCGCCAACGGCACTTTATCACGGCGGCCCTTCTCCCCCTCTACAGCTGGGATCTCAACAACGCTCATGTCCATCCGTACAACGAACCTCTTCCCCCTCCACGACACGGTCGCGCCGAGGAGTACGGCCCAGGTCCAAATCGGCAACGCCAGGACCTCACGACCGAGCCATGCGAAAAGCCACGCTAGGAACGGCCGTGTCCCCCTACCCAACCCCCTGGCGAATGTGGGCGTGTCGACATCGACCTCGACCGACTGGCACTTGTGCAGCTTCGCGTAGACTATGCGGTCGACGATCATCCATACTGTAGCACCCACGACCCAGATGAGCGCGGCAGCGCACCATGTGCTAGGTATGAGCGCGGGGCGGACGTTCGACGGCAGGGATGTGAGGCCGATGGCGAAGTATGCGCAGCAGAGGAGCGATTCGACGCCCGGCTCGACGAGCGTGGCGAGCAGGACGGTCCACTTGCGGACGCGAAGCCAGCGGACGCGGCGGGCGATATAGTCGGCCACCGTCATGGCGGCAGTGGGCTGGATGGCGAGGTCGCCGCGGACGAGGCCGTGGTTGGAGTAGCCGGGGAGGTTGGACCGCCAGAGGAGGTCACCGATAAGGTGGTCCTCGCAGATGTACGAGGAAAAGAAGTCGATGCCGCGACCGCGGGAAGCGTCGGAGGAGGGCAAGATGGGGTTGCGGGAGGGGTCGGTGAGACGGTCGAGGTGGGACTTGCGGAACATGTTGCTCTTGCCAACAATGCAGGGGGCGATGCCGACGGTATTGATTGCGCTGTAGAACTTGGCGTGGGTGGTCGACATGAACATCTCTTCGAGCAGCCCGCCACCGTACGAGAGGACTCCCGCGCTCGTGGCCTCGGGGTCGTTGCCGTTGGAGGACGAGGTGTCCACCACGAGTGGCAGCTGATGCACGAATTTGAACGGTCTCCTCCTAGCCCCGGTGGGCAGATAGCCATAAAGCTTATCCACCATTCTTCCCACGGCCCCCTTCGACACCCACACGTTGGCATCTACGATCCATATTGCGTCACCCTTCGCTTCCCGATATGCGCGGCTGATATTGCGGATCTTCGGGTTCGGTCCTAGGTTGTTGACGTGCCCGTCGGTTCCGTGGAGCACCGGATCCTGCTCCTCCACCATAATCCTCGCGTCGGAATCCGGGAACTCCCTAAGCAAACGCTGGAGATATGGGAAGGACGGGTCGTCGGCGGAGGCGACGCATAGATAGATGGTAAGCTTGGCCCCCGGGTATGCCTGGCGGAAGGTCGAGGCTAGGCAGTCGTACCAGGCCGCCTCCCAGCCCTTAACGGGCCGGATGACCGTGACATGCGGCACTTCATTCTCTGGCAGCGACGGCGAGACGGGCTTGGGGGGAGGGGAGGAGTGATATCGGAAGCTACGTGAAAGTCGTCAGTCAAGCAAGCCAACTGGCTGCTGGGTGGGAGTGGGTGGGAGTGCTCACAGTTGGTAGATCCCAATAGCCTGGACGCCAAACACAAACGTGCTCCAAACAACACAGACCGAGGCGACGCCCTGGGAGATCATCGAGACTGACTCATGATCAAGCCTCATGGAGGAGACGTACTCTCGAGGGTCGAGGCAGGGTGTCGGGGTCTGACGGTTGTGGCAGGTTGGTGTGAGGAAACACTGATCATGGGCGGAAACGTCGGGAAGTTGGAATTAACGATATTTCTCTTTTTCTGTCAAGCCCATGTGGAGCTTCCCAGGCCAGTTGGAGAGAGGGAAGACCACAGCCGATCCTGCCGGAAACAAGAGAGTCGCGCCGTGAGATCCATGGAACTTGGGCGTGCTTAGTCTTACAGCAAGTCAATCTCGTGGTTCATTGGCTGTGTGCCTTCTACATGCTAATAAGGTATGCCGGCAACGCCGGCGAAGCTGAGGTCTGAAGCAGAGCAGCTTGGCAGGCGGCACTGGCGGTACTTACAGATCCGTAATCCGTACGGTAGATTACTACAGTAGGTACCTTGGCAGCTCAAGCTGCGGGACTCGTGGTCCGTGCAACGAACTTCAATTTAAAGCCTCGAATATCAGGCAGCGATTTGCATGTACCTCACACACGGAGACGAAGCAAAAATTTCGGGTGGAACCGTGCTGGGGCCCGGCGTCTGAATTTTCTCTCACAGCAACCACACACTGGTCTCTCCTCTGCACCCTACAAATAAATTCCAACTACCAAATTTCTCCAGACTCCTCTTCCATTTGCCACTTCCTGGAAATCTCTACATTGGTTCGAAAGTTGAGTCTTATGGCCTGTCTCCCCGTGTACCTCTCGGCAGGCTGGGTGGAACATCCCGAGAGAGAGTAAGTTGCGCCCGCTCTATTCTCCGCGGTACTTCTCTTGATCCCTTCCTCCCTACCCCCGTTGCGATGATGACAACCCATATTTTCGGTGCTTAGAGATGAAATACTCTCGGTGAATGCCACTATTATAGACTACAACGGTATCTGAGCCATGCAACAACATCAATTTTTTCTGCATTGCTTAACTTTCGCCTTATCTACTTCGCCTGGAGCAGGAGAAAGCTAACTTGTCCACGAACATAGGCCGACATGAGGTACGACAACGATGACTGAGAACACAATGTCTAAAACTACCTCGACTTCTACTGTCGAACGAGGTAACCTTCTACCACCAACTCCTAGAGCTAGGACGGTACCGCTGCACGAGCTCCATGCTCTGCCGGTCCCCATTCGGACTTTCCCGCTCCCGACGTTCTATCCCAGCAACCCCATCTCCCTCGTCCACCTCGTCTTCACATGGCTGAGACAAGCCACCTTCCCGCCGCCAGCCGAGCCGTCGAAGGTCCACACAGGGATATGGGACCCCGACACGCGTTCCGTCCATATCCGGGATCACGGGTCCATGCGAGCCCTGTGGGAGCAGGGCTTCTACGGCAAGGGGAGTCTCAGCCGGAGTGAGCCCAATTGGCTGAAGCGAGAGCAGATCCGCAGAGGTGTTGTCGCAGGCAACGTCATTGAGGAACACACGACGTCGAGACGAGAGGAGCGGAGGGTTGCCAAGTGGGAGCGAGCGAGGATCGAGCAAGAAGCCATTGAGCGGACACGGTTCGAGGAAGCGCAGTCTGCTGCTGGTGACCTGGACGCTCTCGTGACAAGAGATATCCTTCTGAGGCTTCCAGTGAAGCCCCCTGTCGGCCCTCTCGAGCTTCTGGCTCTACCAAACTCCGAAGCCGACTTGCATAATGCCAGGGGCGGTGCCAAACGAGGCGGTACCGATGCGGAGGAACGTGGCTCGAGTTGCTCCAATGGCACGCTCTTACCCCCACCTGCTTTCGAGAGTGGTGAAGCTACGATGTCCGGGCTCTCCAACGGCCTTGGTCACTTGCAGTCGGATGAGCCGCGGGTTGACCGCGACATCGGTGGAGACGTAAACGGCCATCTGGATGGGATCGCCGAGACCTCAAATGGCTCGGTCCTACCGGCCTCCCCCCTTCCCGCAGAAGAAATTTCCAATTCCAACCCTCCTCGAAACGGGTTAGGACAGCAGCCTCTTAAACACCGCAAGAGCGTCCGCTTTTCCCCGAAGGTCGAGTCGACCACATTCCAGCATTCTGACCCTCCGAACCCGAACCATCCGCCGGCCTCTACTCGAAACGGCTCCGCGCACCCGACCAATGGACTGACAGTCGAACCCATTGACAGCCCATTGGATCTCGATGAGATCATTGCAAACAAGGAACACCTCCAGCTGTCCCCCGAAGAGGCCTTCTTTCTCGTGTTTGCAATAGGGGCGCTCTCCGTCGTGGATCCTACCACAAATTCACCAATACCCCCAGAGCACCTCTTGACTCTTTTCCGATCACATTCATATTTCCCTCCCCGGGCGCCAGTCCCGCCCGTCGGTGAGCTACACCCACATGACCCGTTCCTCGTCCATTACGCAGTGTACCATCATTTCCGCTCTATGGGCTGGGTCCCGCGCCACGGCATCAAATTTGGCGTCGACTGGATGCTATACCAGCGCGGACCTGCATTCGACCATGCCGAGTTCGGTATTATCGTGATTCCTAGCTTCTCCGACCCTTGGTGGAGAGAGCATGGCTACGAGCCTCAGCAGAAGTCCTGGCGATGGCTCCACGGCATCAATCGCGTCATGTCCCATGTCTTGAAGTCCCTCGTCCTCGTGTACGTGGATATTCCTCCCCCGCCAGCGTTTAACGCAGCCATGGCCAAGAATGGCACGAACGGAGCGATGGTTGCTGCCTTGAACTTGTATAGAATTCGTGAAGTGATGGTCAGGCGATGGTCGAGTAATCGCAACCGTTGAACACATGATGAAGTGAGTTTTGGTATAAACTCTTGTGTACATGTGCAGTACATGCCGCACAACATAGGAAATGTTGGACAGTCGGGATCACACGGATCAGGCGTTCTTGAGGCAGGATAGTTCGCTAGTGATGGTCTCTCTACCGCCTGTTTATACTTGGTACTGTAGTCAAGCTGTAATGATAACGAAGTTACTACCTATTTACTGTCTGGCACACGACGATGAAGACCGAAATTGCGTTGCGAAGAGCTTTTGAGGCCACAAGGATCCATGTCGTGCCAAGTCCTTGTTGTTAAGAGACCGATATGTGCGTACCAACTCCAAGCCTCGCTTCTACGCGGTTTGTTCGCATCAACCCGACTTCGTCCATGTTGAAGCTCTGCCGTCCGTACTTCCTAGGCATCCAATGATTGCGTGCGGCTGGTGCGTGTCCTGCATGCGGCATCCGTTTGCCGGGTTCGCCATGACCTCCCATCGGGTGGTACACCTGCAGCTGTAATCCTTGGTATGCCACCTTCAGAATCAATATTCGGACGGCTGACCAGCCCGAGACACGTCATGCACGGGTGTACCATCAGCCCGAAGGTGCCATTTTTGGTCAGTACGCTGGTTTGCACCGAGGCGTTGTGTGCGCCCTTGTTAAATATAGCTTGCTTGACAAACATCTATCTGGTGGGGGTGCGTATTTCATGGCCCGCGGAACGGTCAATTCAACCCCACCACCGGCCTGGCTGTTTGCCTCCATCTTTTGTTAACAGGTGATTAGAACGATGGTGATCAAAACAGTTGCGCCGTACGGCGAGTGGAAGAGTGAACTGACCGCCAAAGCCGTTACGGAAGGTAGTCGGCACCTAACTTCGCCGAGGGCTGATGTGAGTATCACAATTAGAATAGCGCCCGCGTCCCCGCACCGCCGCCGTCCCATTGACACACCGCACAGCGCAAGTTCGGCCGGGCCTTCTTCCTCGAGTCCCGTCCGAACGGCACCACCGGCATCGTAGAAGTCACAGCCAACGGGCCTAAGCACGTCCTCCCGGACGCCTCTAACGCCAGCACGACGGTCTACGAGTATGGAGGGCTGCCGTACGCGCTCGTCCCCGGCGAAAAGTTTCGCATAATCTTCTCCGATTCGACAGACCAATCCGTAGGGCTGCTAGACGTCGACTCGGGCCATGTGCTGACGCTGGCGCGATCGCCGACGCTACGATACGGTGACTTCGATGCGCACCCCCTTCTCGCGTGCGAGGACGGGTCGATGGACACCGGGTGGGTCCTGGCCATCGAGGAAGATCACGCGGATCCGCGGCCAGCGTACGTGAGAAACTACGTCGTAGGGATCAACTTGGCGACCGGGGAGGTAAAGCGTGTGGTCACCGGCGCCGACTTCTACTCGTATCCACGGTTCAGCCCGGACGGACGGAAGATCGTGTGGAAGGAGTGGGACCATCCAGACCTACCTTTCCGCAAGGCTAGGTTGTGCTGGGCAGACTGGATGGGCGGCAATACGGTAGAGAATGTGGAACTTGTGGCAGGAGGTGACGGCGAGTGCCCTACCGAGCCACGGTGGAACTTCCGAGGCACGTTGTTCTTTGGGCAGGAGAAGTCAAACTTTCGCCAATTGTTCCGGCGTGGGCCGGGCGATAAGGTGGCAAGACAGGTTGTTCTGAAAGGTTTAGAGGAAGCGGAGATTGGAGATGCGTCCTGGCTTCTCGGATGGTAAGCGCGACCTCCCCTTGACATTATCGCAACCCCCTTCCAAATGGCAATCCTCCCGCAACAAGCAAACTAACCCACCGTAGCCAAACCTACGTCTTCCTCGACGAAACGTCCATCATCGCGGCACCCACCTGGTTTGGGGCTAACGAACTGGTCCATATCAATCTTGTAACCTCCACATGCACTCGGCTCAAATCGCCATTCACGGACCTTCGTCTAGACTGCCTAGCTGCGCTCTCTGTGTACTCCATCCTCGCCATCGGCAGCGGCTCTACCACCCCTCAAGCTGCCTACCGCATTGTTATCCCGCCGGACCTCACGACACACGCGACTCTAATCCGATCCTCCGTGGACCGCCCCTTCCCTCCATCCATCTTCTCCACACCAAAACATCTACGCTTCCCCGCGCGGCGATCCGCCGCCGCAGGCGGCGGCTTCGATGATATCCATGCCTTCTTTTGGCCGCCCCATAACCGCCGCTTCGTTGCTCCGGAAGGGACGCTACCGCCCCTGTTAGTGACCGTCCACGGCGGCCCAACGGGACACTCGACGCCCGGGTTGCGGCCCGAAGAACAGTACTTTTGCACCCGTGGGTACGCCATCGCGGCAGTCAATTACTCCGGGTCCACGGGTCACGGCCGGCAGTACCGAGAGTCGTTGTTTGGGACATGGGGCGTCTCGGACCGGGACGATGTTGCAGATGTCGTACGGCAGCTGGTCCTAGCAGGGAAGGTCGACGCGTCGAGGATCGGGATCGTTGGCGCAAGTGCGGGAGGGTATAACGTTCTGCGGGGGCTGGTTAAGTATTCCGCGATATTCGCAGGTGGAATTTGCTACTGCGGTGTCGCGGATGTGAAGGATCTCGCAGAGAAGACTCACAAGCTCGAGTCGAGGTATGTGGAAGTGTTGCTGCGGACGGCGGGACTGGGCGAAAAGGCGAAGCAAATGTTGTACCGGGAGCGAAGCCCACTATATCACGCGGAGCAGATCAAGTCGCCGCTGCTTCTGATCCACGGAGAGGATGATACAGTGGTCTCGGTCGAGCAGAGCCGGGAGATAAAGAGGCGAATCGAAGGACATGGAGGCGATGTCAGGTTGATTACGTTTCAAGGGGAGGGGCACATCTTTAAGAGAGCACAGAGCTGGTTGACCTCTCTAGAAGAGGCAGAAAGGTGGTGGGGGAAGACTCTTCTAAGAAATGAATGAGATATTGTTTTACAACGGAACTACATACCAAGCCTGTTTCCCTTGCCTACCTACCTACTTCCGTCATCGTGCTATTGGCGTGGCAGTCGCACAGTCTGCCTCCTTCTCGACCCTTTTCCCAAATCAGTAGCCTGGCAACTAGGTATGCACGAGGGTGTATCAACCGTGGAGTGTCACGACGAAGTCCGTTGCATATCAACCCACGACTCCCGCGACCTGCCTTAACATTACGGAGGGCCTCCAAATGTGCACGATACGGTGCACGATACTTTGACTCCGGGAACTTCCCTCTCGAAGCAGGCTCTCACGACCGCAACTGATGTGTGCGCATATCTTCATCAAGTACGCCCGATAATTGACCTACCCGGGAGTTATATCCCGGGTGAGTTACCCGGGAGTTGGGCCTGATTTTCAATAGCGGATGCATGATAGACGTGAGCCTTCGAGCAAAAAGGGCAATCCAGAAATCCCAGCAGCT
>Ga0164242_10002440_pt1 | contig 21488 bp, 19 predicted proteins | sample OricomgcompostMG_FD_108783 | JGI IMG/M metagenome (GOLD analysis project Ga0164242, IMG submission 108783) | Miracle-Growth compost microbial communities from Emeryville, California, USA - Original compost - Miracle growth compost (MG) ... | reverse complement strand
TCATCTGCTCCGGCAAGATGTGTAAAAACAGACTGAACAACAAGGAGTGGATTTGAATTCAACAGGGGAAAAAGGGCATCCAGTTCATTCTCTATAAAGCCTAATCTATGCATACCTGTATCCAGTTTTAAATGGATTTTGGAAGGCTTCTTCAGTCCCAAAACAAATTGGGAATAGGCGTGAAGCAGCTTAAAATTATATATTTCCGGCTCCAGGTTATAGCGGGAAAGCACTTCAAAAGTTTGAAGATCAGGATTCATGACCATTATAGGTAAGGAAACACCGTTTTTCCGGAGTTCCACCCCTTCGTCGGCGTAGGCAACAGCTAAATAGTCCACCTTGTGAAACTGCAACAAATTGGCAACCTCTGCGCTCCCGCTTCCATAAGCAAAAGCCTTTACCATAACCATGACTTTTGTAGATGGATTGAGTTTAGAACGGTAAAAATTAAGATTATGAATTAAAGCATCAAGATTCACTTCCAACACCGTTCCGTGCACCTTTGCCGAAAGCTTTCGGGCAATTTGCTCAAACCGGAAACGCCTTGCTCCTTTCAACAAAATAATTTCTTTTGAAAAGGTTTCCCGTAAATCGAAATCTTCTAAAAAGGCTTCCGTATTTTCATAAAACTTACCCGGCATGTTAAAAGATGCCTTATGTTTAGAAATTTCCGGGCCAATACCCACTACTTTGCAAATGTTTTTATCTTCTGCCAAGGCCGCAATTTTTTTATACAAAATTGAAGCATCAACCCCGGACTCAAGCACATCACTTAGTATAAGCGTTTTAGAGTCTAACTGTTTTTGCTGTCCTAAAAAATCAAGTGCCGTAGACAGACCTACCAAATCATTATTATAAGAGTCATCGATCAAAAAGCAGCCGTTTATCGCATCTTTTAGTTCGAGCCGCATTTTAAGGGGACGAAGGGTGGCTATACGCACTGCAATTTCCTTATACGGAACTTTCAAAAGCAGTAAAACAGCAATGCAATGTATTACATTTTGTATAGAAGCAGCATCAATAAAAGGAATGGAGAGAGAAAAAGTCTCGCCCAGATATTCAATAAACAACAAAGTCGATTTATTGCCTGATGTGCGCTTTACAATTATGGAAGCATTTTCGCTACCCCAGGAAAGAAGTTGCACTTTGGGTAAAGTTGCCTTGATCTGTGCTGCTAAGTCAAGGTCATCTGCATTAAAAATCAAATGGCTGCAACAGGTAAACAATTTCAACTTCTCTGAAATCTTTGTGGGACGATCGGGGAAACCTTCATCATGTGCTGTACCAATATTGGTAAGCACGCCAATATTGGGCTGGATAACAGATTCCAACTTTGCCATTTCTTTGGGCTTTGAAATTCCGGCTTCAAAAATCCCAAGTGTGTGGTTTTCTTCCATTTCCCAAACAGAGAGCGGAACACCGATTTGAGAATTGAAACTCCGTGGGTTTTTTACAATGGAATAATCGGAAGAAAGAAGCATCGACAACCACTCTTTTACAATTGTTTTACCATTGCTTCCGGTTATTCCAATAACCGGAAAGTGAAAGGCAGCACGATGAAAGACAACTAAGCCTTGCAAAGCTGTAACCGTGTCTTCTACAACAAAAAAATTAGCCTCAGGTAAGGTGGAAATCAAATTTTCATTGCCCTGCTGAATAATAAATTGCCGTATCCCTTCATTATAAAGAGCAGGAATATAAACGTGTGCATCTCTTCTTCCCGAAACAATCGCAAAAAATACCGATGCATTTGACTTAAAACCTTTTCTGCTATCATACAATAAATAACGAATAGGCAAATCATTTCGTAAAAACAATTGCCCTTTTACAATAGAAGGAAGGCTACTAAAAAAAAGCATATTTTTATTTTATGTTAAAATAAAATTAATTTCACAGCAATAATTAAACAAATACCTTTTTTCTATCTCATGCCCCAAAAAAACAGGCTGGTAATCATTTCAATTTTAGTACTAGTTACAAGTATTTTTACATTTATTCCATTCAGAATCCTTACAGGCATAGGTGTTGGAATGCTTGTACTTCTTTCCATCGGACATTTTCATAGTTTAAAACAATTTTATACACAAAAACAGTTTCTTTTCCCTGCGCTGATTTTTTTTCTTTTTATACTATCTTATAGAAACGTTGAGGTATTTAATTATAAAGATTTCATTCAATCTGCCACCTTAAAGGTTCCTTTTCTACTGCTTGCTTTTGCTTTTGCAATACTGCCTGCAATAACAGAAAAAACCTTCAATAAAATATACTACTATTTCTTTCTGCTAACATTTTTAACTGCATTGGCTACTTTTGTCTATTTTTTAATCCATTATAAAGTCATCACAGCCTCTTATCTAAGCTCTAAGGTAATGCCCACGCCTGTAAATCATGTGCGGTATAGCCTGATCCTTGCTTTATCAATACTAACAGGTCTCTACCTCTACTTTAAGCAAGTTTATCTGTATTTCCAATGGGAAAGAAAATTTTTATTGGGAGCAACCCTATTCCTTTTCTTCTTTATTCACCTCTTATCCGTCCGCAGTGGCTTGTTAGCTCTATATGCCTGCTTACTGGCAGGTCTCCTATATATTGGGATAAAAAGAAGGCAGCTAAAAATCGCATGGATAAGCATATTCCTTCTATTGACGCTACCTGCTATCAGCTATTTTACGGTGCCTACTTTTAAAAATAAAGTAAAAAATACCCTTGAAGACCTTAAAAGAATCGGAGATCCCGAAAGTGCACAAGATTATTCGCTTGTCGGCAGGATCGTTTCTTATAAAGTAGCCTATACCCTTTTTGAAGAAAGCCCTTGGTTTGGAACCGGTATAGCAAACCTTAAAAGCCGTGTATTTGATATTTATAAAAGTCAATTCCCGGAAGTAAATGGAGGAACAGGTCCTTTGCTTCCACACAACCAGTTTATATATATACTTGCTGCTTATGGAATAACGGGGCTGCTTGCTTTTTGCTTTTTATTTTATTTCCCTCTTTTCTATAAGCAGAACTATCGGCAACCTTTATTGCTGGGACATTACATGATCGTTAGCGTCTCCTTTTTGTTTGAAGCAACCCTTGAAACGCAAACAGGCGTTTATTTTACCTTAGTTTTTATATTGCTTCCACTGTTTTATCTAAAAGAGCATAAACCTCTACACCTCTCATGAACAAGCTTTCTGTAATAATTATAACCTTTAATGAAGAAAGGAACATTGCCCGATGCCTGGAATCTGTAAAAGAAATTGCAGATGAAATACTTGTTGTGGATTCCTTCTCCAAAGACAGCACGCCGGAAATTTGCAAAAGGTATAATACAACTTTTATTCAAGCACCTTTTTTGGGATATATCGAACAAAAGGCCTTTGCAGTATCCAAAGCAAGGTATGACCATATTCTTTCACTGGATGCAGATGAGGCTTTGAGTGAACAATTGCTTGCAGAAATTAAAAGGGCAAAAGAAAATTGGGACGTTGAGGGCTATTATATGAACAGGCTAACCAACTACTGCGGGAAATGGATAAAACACTGTGGTTGGTATCCCGATAAAAAATTGAGGCTGTTGAATAGAACTAAAGGCACTTGGGGGGGGAGTAATCCGCATGATCGTTTTGAAATAGGGAAAGGAGTAAAAACCGGCTTTCTAAAAGGGGATATTCTGCATTACTCTTATTACAGCATCAATGAACATGTTTTACAAACAAATAAGTTTTCTACTATTGCTTCAAAAGTACTGTATGAAAAGGGCAAAAGATTTAATGCCTTAAAGCTTTTTACAGCAATGCCTTTTCGATTTTTCCGGGATTATATAATAAGAGGAGGCTTTTGGGACGGTTACTATGGTTTTATAATAAGTGCAATTAACGCATATGGTGCATTTTTAAAATATGCGAAATTAAAAGACCGGGAAAATGATTAGTCAACAAAAACTTCTGGCTCCTTTACTCTCTTTTCTCCTTCTGTTATGGCTAAAACCTTGTCGTAGATAATAATAAGCACTATTCCCGAAACTACAGCAAAGCCACCAAGAAGATAATAGGCCCAAACGATATTTGACCCTTCATTGAAAAAGCTAAGGCTAAAGAACATAAGAAAGACAAAACGTATTATAGTACTATAAACGTTGAACATGCTGTTTACTCTACCCATTATTGTATTGGGTATAAGCCCGAACAAATAGGAAACCCGGAAAATCCTGGATCCCGAGTTGGTAAAGCCAATTAAAATAGCAAAAGTGTAGTAAATAAGTATACTATCGGAATAGGCTGCAAGGAAAAAGGCAAAACCGGTAAGCAGTGTAAGAAAAATAATAGATTTTGGAATAGACATCCTCCTCAAAATCTGATTGATAACAAACCCGGAAATTAACGAACCGGAAGCATACATAAACTCTGTTGAAGCAAGTACATCCCCACCTTCTTTTAGATGATTGGTTACATAAATAGGTAAAAGCGCAAAACTATGCACCAGTACTACAATCATGATAGCAAAGGAACAAAACCCAAATAAGGAAATAAGGGGGTTTTCTACTAAATAATTATAGCCGGTTTTTAATCTTTCCAATAAAGGAGCTTCGTCATAATCAAAAACTAATTTAATAGCCTCATAACGAATAAGAAGTATTACTAAAAAGGAAAGGAAATAAGCAAAACCATCTAAAAGGAAAACTTCATAAATACTCCAACGGGCAATATACAGCTGCACATCCCCAATAATGGGGATTGTTTGGTGAAAATCAAGCCCCTGTAAAAGTACAACGGAAAGAGCGGCAGCAGCAATAGCAGTAATCTGTCCGATTATTTCAATATAGGTAGTAACGCTTACGTAATGTTTAGGCTCCGTAATTTCCTGAGCAAAAGCGTACAGATTGGGGTAATTGATGTAATATCCAAAAAAGGTAATAGTAAAAACCAAAACAATAAGCCCTTCGGGTAAAACCTGCTCCTTGGCTCCGAGAGAGGCAACGCAAAGTACAATAAGCCCTGCAATGAAGTTGATGCCGAGAAAAACATCTTTTCTGTTAAAGCCGTCTACAATTGCTCCCGCATAAAGCCCCCAGAAAAGCGATGCTACCGTTACACCTGCATAACACATTGTAAAAAAGCTTGAATCACCCGCCTGTGCAAAATACCAAGGAATACTAAGCATAGTAATACCCTGTGCAAACCCGGTAATACCATCGGCAAGAAAAAGGAGTAAGAGTGCTTGCTTATTTTTCAAGAATTCGTATATTAATTCGTAAAGTTACTAAAATGCATTGCGCAAAAAAAGAAAAAAAACTTTCTGACAAAGAAGCATATATTAAAATCTCAGCTTGGTGTGCTTATCAGGAAAGATCCCATTTCGAAGTCCGCAATAAACTATACGAGTTTAAACTTACAACTGATACAATTAATGCCCTAATTATACAACTAATTTCTGAAAATTTTTTGAATGAAGAACGCTTTGCACGCGCTTATGTTGGGGGAAAATTCAGAATAAAAAAGTGGGGGAAAAATAAAATACACATGGGGCTGAAAGCAAAACAGGTAACAGAAAATTGCATAAAGCTGGCAATGCAAGAAATTTCAGACGAAGACTATCTAAAAACACTAAAAGAACTCGCTGGGAAAGAACTCTTAAAGTTAAATAAAACAGATAACGAATTTATAGTAAAAAGAAAAACAGCAGACTATTTAATAAGAAAAGGATATGAAAGTTCCCTTATTTGGGATGTTTTGAGTGAAAAAACAGACTTTTAATCTCTTTTAAATAACCAATTGATAACAAAACAGATGGAAACTTTTATCTCCATTTTAAGAGGCATAAATGTAAGTGGGCATAAAAAAATATTAATGTCTGATTTAAAAGCATTGTACGAAAGTCTGAATTTTAAAGACGTAACAACATACATTCAAAGTGGGAATGTAGTCTTTAAAACCAATAAAAAAACATCTGATCAAACACTTGCGAAAGAGCTTGAAAATGCAATCTATGAAAAATATAATTTCATAGTTCCTGTAATTATCCGGAAAATAGCTGAAATGAAAAACGTACTTTTAATAAATCCATTCCTACAAGACAAAACGATAGATACAGAAAAACTACATGTTACCTTTCTTGCAACAACACTGGGGCAAGAAAAGCTGGAAAACATAAAAAACATTGACTATGCACCGGACAAATTCATTGTTATAGACAAAGAGGTCTTCCTTTATTGCCCCAACGGTTACGGCAATACCAAACTATCAAATGCCTTTTTTGAAAAAAAACTGAATACCACAGCCACCACAAGAAATTGGAAAACGGTAAATAAATTAATTGAGCTTGCCGACAATCATTTATAATGAACAGGTTGCTGCGTATAATGCCTTGATAAGTCAAAAACCCAGAACCCTTCTGGCTTCCCACTGTTGGTGTTTTCACCAACAGCATTACGCAAACTGTCTCGTCCTAAAAAAAGTTTACACTTTGTGGTTAAATCCTGATATAAATTTACAATTTTATTTTTATCCTGAAATAGGTTTACATTTGTAATACCAGATGAAGCGGAAACAGGCTCTGCTGAGGAGCAACCTGCCAGGAATAATCTTGTGCCTGACGATTAAAATTCGTATTTAAGGTTCGGCATTTGGCTTAACCTTTTTTTAATCAGAGGTCTTTATGCTTAAGAAAACCTTTTTTCTATTTCATTTCTACCTCCTTTATTTCTTTTTTGACGTAATAACTTTTCCACAGTTTTTCTGCTTTAACATTGCTTTCATGAACTACTCGAGGCGTTAAATTACCGATGCTCATATGCGGTCTTTCTTCATTGTAAAGCTTTATTACAGTGTCTAGAAGCATTGTTGCCTGTTCTATATTTTCTACTTCATAACATTCTAAATATTCGTCTTTAAGAATACCATTGATACGTTCTGCAACGGCATTTTCTAAAGGATCTCCATTCTCAGTCATACTTATCTCTATGTGTATATCCTTTAATAGCTTTACATATTGAGAACAGCAATATTGAGTACCTCTGTCTGAATGATGGATTAAATTTTCAGGCACTTGTTTTAAGCTATTAAGTGCCCTATTTAATGCTTTTATACATTCTATAGCTTCTAATGTCGTGCCTAGATTATAACCTACAATTTTATGAGAATAAGCATCGGTAATTAAACTTATGTAAACAAAGCCTGTATTGATTCTCCAATAGGTTATATCGCTTACCCATAATTGATTCGATTTGTTTGGAGTAAAGTTTTTTATGCGATTTGGATACTTATGAAACCAGTGATACGAATTAGTTGTCTTTGCCTTGCTCTTCCTTCTTTTTACAAGTAATCTATTTTCTGATAACAAGTGAAATAAAGCATCTCTGCCCATTTTTATTTGATGTTCAAGCATGAAAGGTTCTAGTAATTCATAAAGCTTTCTGCCTCCCATTCTGCGATGTCTTTCTCTGATGTGAAGTACTTCTTTTAAAACCAATTCTTGTTCAATACATACTAATTCAATATACTGATAATGCTGATAGTATGCCTGTCTGGTAATACCAAATAATCGACAAAGTCGTGATAGGCGCACGTGTCGATATTTGTCTTTCATCTCTTGGATTACTTGGTATTGGACTTTTTTCTAATATTGATTTTAAGCTCTTGTTCAGCTATCTCTATAATCTTTTTATAAGCCTCTGCCTTAAGCTGGGCCTCTTCCAGTTCTTTTTTTAGCTGTTTAATTTCTTCTGAATCACTGGAAGAGGGCAAGGTAGATTTTTGTGAACGCATATCGTAGTTAAATTCTTTAACGATTCCGAAATTTTCTAATCCTATTTGTACCGTTTTAAATTTAACCTTAATATCATTAGAATCCTCAACATATCCATATTTACGAAGCCAACTATGAATACAGGAATGGCTGGAAATGTTATACTTCTTTGTTAAAGCACTTATGCCAATTCCTCCTTGGACATACTCTCGACAAACGTGATGCTTAAGATCTTCGCTATAGCTGAGTTTAGCGAAAATTATTTTTTGGTCTTTTTCTGTCTTATTTTGTCCCATTTTTAGTCTACTTTATTGTAAACCTATTTCAGGACAAGACACAGTACCGTGTTTTCACCAACAAAAAGGGGAGTATTCCCTCCCCTTTTCCAAAAATATTGTTAAAAAAGCTTATTGCTTAGGGCATTAAGCGCTGCATTTTTATGTTCTGTACTTATCAAAACAGAAACATTGTTTTTGCTGCCTCCATAAGAAATCATTCGCAAAGGTATAGTTTCCAGTGCTTGAAATATCTTTTTGGCAACCCCGCCTTTTGAAGCCGGGAAATCACCCACAATGCATACAATTGTTTGATCCCTGTCAACCTCGACCGTGCAAAAATCTTTTAGTTCTTCAAGGATTTTATCCAGGTTTTTGGGTTCATCTATGGTAATCGAAACCGCTACTTCGGAAGTAGTGATCATATCTATAGGGGTTTTATATTTTTCAAAAACCTCAAAAACTTTTCTTAAAAAGCCATACGCAAGCAACATGCGGCTAGACTTAATCTTCACCGCAATAATTCCATCTTTAGCAGCTATTGCTTTAAATTCTGTTGGCGTTGTACTCGTGGCAATCGTGGTGCCTCTTGCCTCCGGTTCTAACGTATTTAGCAACTTCACAGGAATATTATATTTTTTGGCGGGTAAAATCGTAGCAGGGTGCAAAATCTTTGCACCGAAGTAAGCAAGCTCCGCTGCTTCATCAAACGAGAGCTCAGCTATGGGATGTGTGTTCTTGACAATCCGGGGGTCATTGTTATGCATCCCGTCAATATCGGTCCAGATTTGAATTTCTTTTACCCGCATTGCAGCCCCTACAAGAGAAGCGGTATAATCACTTCCTCCTCTTTTTAAATTATCTATTTCACCCTTGGCATTTAAACAAATATACCCTTGCGTAATAAAAAACTGCTTATCGGAATGTTGCCTGATCAGGTTGCCGAGTTTCTCCTCAATAAAAGATAAAACAGGTTCATCGTCGTCATTGATTTTCATGAAATCAAGTGCCGGAAGAAGTACAGATTTTATATTTTGCTCTTCAAGATAGAGCTGAAAAAGTTGTGTGGAAATCAGTTCGCCTTGTGCCAATATTTCTCTGGTCTCCTTTTCGCTAACTGTTTTATTCAGGTAAGCAGATAAAATGGCTTTCTGTTTTTCTACTATCTCATACCCTTTATTTTTAGCATCGACAGAGGAATACAATGCTTCCACAAATGTTTTATAAGGGTCAAAAAGCGCTTCTACAGCCTGTCTGGCTTCTGCAGTTTGCTTGTTGCTCAATTTGCTGGCAATATTTACCAGTGCGTTTGTTGTTCCGGACACTGCTGAGAGTACTACAATCTTTTGCTCGTCATCTCGCATTATAAGTTGGGCGACTGAATGCATACGCTCTGGTTTTCCAACCGAAGTACCACCAAACTTCAAAACTTTCATAGTATTATTTAGTATTTATACTGTTAAAACCAAGCATTTTAATAGCGGTAATAGCCGCCTCGTCGCCCTTATTCCCAAATCTCCCTCCGGCTCTATCCAGCGCCTGCTTCTCATTATTGGTTGTTAAAACACCAAAGATCACGGGTTTATTAAATTTTAAGCCCACTTGTGTAAGCCCATTTGCTACGGCTGCACAAATGTAGTCAAAATGTTTTGTTTCTCCCTGAATAACACAACCCAAGGCAATGACGGCATCTATTTCTTTTTTCTCTGCAAACCATTGAGTTCCCAGGCTTAGCTCGAAGCTGCCGGGCACATCTCTTCGAATAATGTGTTCTTTTTTAATCCCTTTTTTTAACAGGGTATCCAAGGCTCCGGCATAGAGTGCTTCTGTTATTTGATGATTCCACTCCGATACGACAATTCCAATAACTTTGCCGGAGGCATCAAATGTATTCTTTGATGTATATGCACTCAGATTTTTTAGAGAAGATGCCATTGTTCATTAAAAAAGGGATAAGCAAGCTTATCCCTACGAAGAAAACTTTTTAAAGATTTATTTAGAATGGATTATGCTCATTGCCCTTGCTTTATATTTTTTTGCTTCCGTCAAATGAGAAAATCTGGGATATTGGTTAATTATCCTGTCATATAAAGTTATGGCTGTTTCATAGTCATTTTTCAATTCTGCAGCTAAAGCCGCTTTCATAAGATAAGCCGGGCTAAACTCCGGGTTCGGTTTATAATCTGCCGCTTTTCGATAATAGTTTAAAGCTTCATCATACTTCTTTTCCTCCATATAAGCATCCCCAATAAGGGCGTAAGCACGCGCCTGCACCAATAAGTCCTCCAGATCAAATTTTTGAAGCGCTGCAATGGCTTTGTCAAAAGAGCCTTGTTTAAGATAAATACTTCCAATATAGAAAGAGGCAAGCTTTCCCGATTTTGTACCCGAATATTTTTCGGCAATATCAAGTAGACCCGGATGTTTAAGATCGCCTTCAAGCGCTTTATTCAATGAGTCGGCCTCAAAATAAAGAACGGCAGCATACATATTTTTTTGAGCCTCGGTATTCATCTTTGCTTTTCTAAAACTCCAAAAAACAACGGCGCCTATAGCTACCAAAATCACAACGAAAACACTTGTAACCAGATTTCTGTGTTTAACGAAGAAATCCTCTGACTGTAATAATCTTTCCCTGAGAACATCAGGATTTTCCAGAACTTTGCTTGACTTTTGTTCTTTGCGCTTTGCCATTTTTTAATCTTTAGGCGGTAAATTTACTTGTAAATTTTTATTATTCAATAATAAACGGATAATCTCCTTCAGAATACACATCGGTAAAGGCTGCAGAAGGCTCCGGATAGGGTGATTCTTCAGCAAACTTAACGGCTTCCGCTATTTCTTCTTTTATTTTTTTATCAATTTCCGCAAGGCTTGCCTCCGTCGCATATTTGTTTTGAAGGATTGTTTCTTTTACTTGTTCGATCGGGTCTTGATTTTTATAGGATTCCAACTCTTCTTTAGATCTGTATTTTGCAGGATCTGACATGGAGTGCCCTTTGTATCGGTAAGTCCTAAACTCTAGAAGGGTAGGGCCTTCTCCGGCTCTGGCTCGTTTTGCTGCCCGTTCAACAGCCTCATGAACAGCCTCTACACTCATGCCATCAATGGGCTCAGAAGGCATATCGTAAGCCTCTCCCAGCGTGTATAAATCTGTTACATTAGAGGTTCTTTGTACAGAGGTTCCCATGGCATAGCCGTTATTTTCAATTACAAAAATAACCGGGATTTTCCACAGCATGGCAATATTCATGGTTTCATGAAAAGCACCTTGCCTTACTGCTCCATCTCCCATAAAGCAAATGGAAAGTTTTCCTGTTTTTAAATACTTTTCAGCAAAACCCAGCCCTGCCCCTAGTGGGATTTGCCCTCCAACAATTCCATGCCCTCCGGCAAACCCAACGCTTTTATCAAAGATGTGCATAGAACCTCCTTTCCCCTTGGAGCTTCCTGTTGACTTTGCAAATAGCTCTGCCATAATTGCATTGGGGGAGGCTCCTAAAGCAAGAGGGAAGCCATGGTCTCTGTATGCCGTAATATATTTATCGCCTTTTTCAAGGGCAGAAACAGCACCCAGTGCACAGGCTTCTTGCCCAATATATAAGTGGCAAAAACCTTTTATTTTTTGTTGGCCGTATAGTTGTCCTGCTTTTTCTTCAAATTTTCGTATCAATTGCATCTTTTCATACCAAAAAAGATATGTTTCTTTTGAAAATTTAGAAGAACTTCCTTTCTTAGAATTTGTCTTTTCTTCTTTCACACTTGCCATAATATCTGTTTATTCGTCTTTTCCTACTTATTTTAGTATGCGAAATTAAATAAATTCGTTCAATTTACAAGAATATTATTTCCCTCTTGAATTTGTATTATAAGCATGTATTTGGCTTCTTTTCAGGCATTAAATTTTAAAAATTACCCGGAGTTCAATATTTTATTTTCCCCCGAGGTAAACCTTTTCACGGGACCAAATGGAAGTGGGAAAACAAATTTACTGGACGCCATCTATTTTATATGCCTCACAAAAAGTGCCTTTCATTCCATAGATGCCAACAATATTAAGCATAAAGCTGATTTTCTCACCCTAAAAGCTGCTTTTTGTAAAAACCAAAAGCAGCTAATAATACAAGCCCTTGTACAAAAAGGGCAAAAAAAGGTTTTTAAGCTCAATAAAAAACCCTACGAAAAAATAACAGAGCACATTGGCTCCTTTCCGGCGGTACTTATTACGCCCTACGATACCGATCTAATACGGGAAGGAAGTGAGGAAAGAAGAAAGTTTTTTGACGCTATCCTTAGCCAAACAGATTACAATTATCTAAATGCCCTCTTAAAATATAATAAGATACTAAAGCAAAGGAATGCTTTGCTAAAGCAGTTTGCAGAAAAAAAGTTTAGGGATATCGATCTCCTTTCCAGTTATGATGAACTTCTTATAAAAACAGGAAATTTTATCTTCGAAAAAAGAAAAGAACTTCTTGCTATTTTTATGCTTCAATTTCGAAAACACTATGAAAACCTCAGTGAAAAAAAAGAGGCTGTAAGCCTGCAATATGCATCGGATTACTTAGATACAGATTTTAAAAAATTATTTTTAAAAAACAGGGACAAAGACTTGCTCTTGCAAAGAACCGGAAAAGGGGTGCATAAAGACGACTTTATTTTTGAAATTAATGGCTTTTCCATAAAATCTTTTGGCTCTCAAGGGCAACAGAAATCTTTTGTTATTGCCCTTAAGTTGGCACAATTTGAGTATATTTATACCAAGGGTCTGGAAAAACCTATTTTGCTGCTCGATGATATTTTTGATAAGCTTGACCAGAAGCGTATTGAAAAATTGCTTCAAATAATCAGTGAACCTATCTTTGGACAGGTATTTATAACAGAAGCCCGAACAGACAGAGTGGAGCATTTTTTCGGAAAAATAAAAAGAGAAGTGCGTACATTTAGCATCCAAAACGGAGTCATAGAGGCAACATCAAAAGATTAAAATGCAATTCAAAAAGAAAAATGCATATAACCCAAGGAAATCGGATGTAATTACCTTACAAGAAGGTATTGAAGAACTTTTAAAGCTGTATAAACTTAAAGGGAAATTTAACAAAACCAATATAATTGCCTCCTGGGAGCGGATTATGGGAAAAACAGTTTCCTCCCGAACAGAAAGACTGTTTTTCAGGGATGAGACTCTATTTGTAAAGATAACTTCTGCCCCCTTAAAGCATCAGTTGTCTATGCAAAAATCAAAAGCGATTGAGCGCATCAATACAGAACTTGGCGAAAAGCTGGTAGAGGATATTGTGTTTTTATAGCGTTATTGTCTTATACTTATACTAAAGAATCTCCTACTTTTTACCCCATTTTATTCCGCTATTAAAACAGGGGAGGTTCAAACAAAGCCCCATTTACACTGAGCGAAAAATTGCCCTTTCCGCCTGAAAATACCCCTTTCAATGGATTCTCTTCTAAAAAATTGTAGTAGCAGGCATACCTTTATCGGTTTCTTTGTCTTTTACTGTGCCTTTAACCGTAAAATTCCTTTCTTGTGTAAAAGCCGGTAAGGGTAGAAAAATAAAAAGTAAAGCAAATACCTAGTGCATTAAGAAAAAAGCTCGGGCATAATAACAAGCTTGCTAGTTAATCGTTTTAATGAGTTCTGATTTATCGAAATAAATGCTCCACATTCCTTTAAGTTCGCCATTTTCCAATATGGGTGCAGCATAAAAAATATATTGTCCCAGGATTTGGACATTATCTTCCAGCTTTAAGCCTTTAGCCATACTGTATTGGTAGGCTTCAAAAACCTCTTTTTCAACGGCCTTTGTTTTTTCATCGGCTACGTCATCCGGTAATATCTTTTTAATTTCTGCCTTATTCTTTTGTTGCAAAGAGTCTACCAGGGATTGAAGAAAGCCCATTCTAGACCGGGCTTGTATGGTATCTTCAGAAGAAGGGTTCGCATTTTTAGAAGTATAATTCAATGTATCAACTACTTTTCTTCCTTCAGAAAAAGCAGTTCCCATAATGGTTGCTTCAGAAATTCTCCTGATTTCCCTATTTTCTTTTGCTTGTTTAAATGCTGCAGTATTGATTGTATCTAAGTTGTCGCAGGCATTAATACTTAGGATTAATGCAAAAAACACAAGCAATCGGAAGGTTTTCATACTTTTTTTGTTTAGAGGGGTTCGATGGTTGTCTTTTTAATGAATAAAACTATAACGGAATTCTTATCTTTGCAATTCCATTTTGTTAAAAAAATATGATTAATAAACTAGAGGCTATAAAAAGAAGATTTGATGATGTTGCAGAACTTATCGTGCAGCCCGATGCGATGAAGGATATGAAACAGTACTCCCAATTGGGAAAAGAATATAAAGAACTAGAGCGGATTGTAAAAAAATATAAGGCGTATAAAGAATTATTGGGAAATATTGAAACCGCCAAAAAAATGCTTTCTACTGAAAAAGACCCCGAATTTCGGGAAATGGCAAAGGAAGAGCTAGAGCAACTGCATCCTAAAAAGGAGGCAATGGAAGAAGAAATAAAAGAACTGCTTATACCCAAAGACCCCAATGACAGTAAAGATGTAATTATGGAAATAAGGGCAGGGTCGGGAGGCGATGAAGCTTCTATTTTTGCAGGAGATCTCTATCGTTTATACCAGCGGTTTGCCGAACAACAAGGCTGGAAGTTCCAGTTGATGGATTTTACAGAAGGGACTTCCGGAGGATATAAAGAAATTATTGTAAGTATTATAGGTGATGATGTCTATGGAAAACTAAAGTTTGAATCGGGTGTACATCGTGTACAACGCGTTCCCGAGACAGAAACACAGGGAAGAATACACACTTCTGCGGCTAGTGTCATTGTGCTTCCTGAAATGGAAGATGTAGATGTGGAAATAAATATGAACGATGTGCGGAAAGATACCTTTTGTTCATCCGGCCCGGGCGGGCAATCTGTAAACACCACTTATTCCGCTATCCGGCTTACCCATATACCTACCGGACTTATTGTTAGCTGCCAGGATGAAAAATCACAAATCAAGAACTTTGATAAAGCACTCAAGGTTTTACGATCCCGATTGTATGATTTGGAAGTGCAAAAGCACAATGAAAAAGTGGGTGCACAGCGAAAGACAATGGTTAAAACCGGCGACCGTTCGGAAAAAATCCGTACCTATAATTTCCCTCAAGGCCGGGTTACCGATCATAGAATAGGGTATACTGTTTACAATCTTACAGGGGTTATGGACGGGCAAATCCAGGATTTTATTGAGCAATTGAGGATAGCAGAAAACGCAGAAAGATTACAAGAAGGGAAAAAAGAAGAAGCGAAATAAATGCAGTAACTTTTGCAGAACTTATTTCTTCTGCTTTTTATTGCATCTAATATATTTGAAAGCTGCAAAACGAATGCTTTTTTGCATTTGTCTTGCATACTTATCGATTAATATCTAAAATTTTTAAACTTTTTACCTTTGGTAAATTAAAGAAAACCCGGGTAGAACCTAAAATTAGCATTGCAAAGTGAAGAATTATAAAGAGTATAAGCGTTTTGACCTGGCAGAAACCGGGGAAGAAATCCTCGCTTATTGGAAAGAAAGAAGCATTTTTGAAAAATCGGTAGAAACAAGAGAAGGAAGCCCCTCTTTTACTTTTTATGAAGGACCACCCTCTGCCAATGGCACACCCGGCATTCACCATGTAATGGCAAGAACGGTGAAGGATATTTTTTGCCGCTTCAAAACACAAAAGGGATTTCAGGTAAAAAGAAAAGGAGGCTGGGATACGCACGGGCTTCCGGTTGAACTTCAGGTAGAAAAAGAACTGGGGATTACCAAAGAAGATATTGGTAAAAAAATAAGCATAGAGGCATACAACCAGAAATGCCGGGAAGCGGTAATGAAATATAAAGGCCAATGGGACGACCTTACCGAAAAAATGGGCTATTGGGTTGACCTGAAAAACCCCTATATCACTTTCGAAAAAGAATATATAGAGTCTTTGTGGTTTCTGCTCAAAAAGCTTTACGAAAAGGATTTATTATACAAAGGATATACCATTCAACCCTATTCCCCTGCTGCCGGAACCGGGCTTAGCTCACACGAATTAAACCAGCCGGGATGCTATAAAACAGTAAAAGATACAACCATTGTTGCCCAATTTAAATTAGCCAATGCAGCACAACAAAAAGCCCGGGAGCTATTTAAAGAAAAAGGTACGCTATATTTCATTGCCTGGACAACAACACCCTGGACACTTCCCTCCAATAGTGCCTTAGCTGTTGGGAAACAAATTGATTATATTGCAGTTACAACTAAAAACCCCTACACAGAAGAAAAAGTAATTGTAATCTTAGCGAAAGCACTTTTTAACAATTTCTTTATTGAAGTAAAAGAGGGAGAAGACCTTCCTAAAAAAACAGGAGGGAAAGCCATCGCAACAAAAGTATCTGCTTCCGTAAAAGGGTCGGAGCTTGCCGGATTGGAATACGAACAACTCATGCCCTATGTACAACCGCAAGAACCTGCATTTAGGGTGATTGTAGGGGATTTTGTTTCCACGGAAGATGGTACCGGTATTGTACATATTGCACCTACTTTTGGCGCAGACGATTACCGGGTTGCCAAACAAAATGATATCCCTGCCATACTGGTTGCCGATGAAGATAACAATCCGCTGCCTCTGGTGGACAAGCAAGGTAGGTTTGTAAAAGAGGTTACCGATTTTGCCGGAGAATATGTAAAAGAAGACTACCTGAACGATGTGCAGAAAGAGGAAGCCCGAAAGCAACAAGCAAGAGAGAAATATCTTTCCGTAGATGAACGCATTTCCATAAAACTCAAAACAGAAAATAAAGCTTTTAAAGTAGAAAAATACGAGCACAGCTACCCGCATTGCTGGCGAACAGACAAACCGGTTCTTTATTATCCGCTTGAGTCATGGTTTATTAAAACCACAGCGATGAAGGATAAGCTCGTTGCCTATAATAAAACAATAAATTGGAAACCTGCTTCCACCGGAGCCGGGCGATTTGGAAACTGGCTTGAAAACCTGGTAGATTGGAATCTTTCCAGATCCAGATACTGGGGAACACCACTCCCTATTTGGAGAACAGAAGACGGAAAAGAAGAAAAGTGCATCGGTTCTGTAAAAGAACTTCAGGAAGCGATAGAGGAAGCCAACAAGGTACTCGGACTTACGCAAAAAGAACCTGCCGACCTGCACAGACCCTATGTAGACGAGGTAATACTGGTAAGCAATTCCGGAAAACCAATGACTCGGGAATCCGATCTTATTGATGTTTGGTTCGACTCCGGTGCGATGCCTTATGCACAATGGCATTACCCATTCGAGAATGAAGAAGTTTTTAAAAATAACTACCCTGCCGATTTTATCGCAGAAGGCGTAGACCAGACCCGGGGATGGTTTTTTACCTTACATGCTATTGCTGTTTTGCTTTTTGACAGTGTAGCCTTCAAAAATGTCATTGCCAACGGACTAGTCTTAGATAAAAATGGCAACAAGATGTCTAAAAGGGTAGGCAATGTTGTAAACCCGTTTGAAACCATAGCCCAATATGGCCCCGATGCTACACGTTGGTATATGATTGTAAATGCTCCACCCTGGGACAACCTGAAGTTCAACATCGAGGGTATCGTAGAAGTACAGAGGCGTTTCTTTGGCACTCTGCAAAATACCTACGCCTTCTTTGCACTCTATGCCAACTTAGACAACTTTACTTTTGCAGAGGCAGAAGTGCCGATGGAAAAAAGAACAGAAGGCGACCGTTGGATTATTTCCAGGTTAAATACCCTTATTAAAAGTGTCGATGAAGCATATACGGAATACGAACCAACACGTGCAGCCCGGGAGATTCAGGATTTTGTAATCGACGATCTCAGCAATTGGTATGTGCGGCTAAACCGAAAGCGCTTTTGGAAAGGGGAATACAACGAAGATAAAATCGCCGCTTACCAAACACTCTATACTTGTCTGGATTCCATTGCTAAACTGATCGCTCCCATCGCTCCTTTTTATGCAGAGAAACTATTCCTTGACCTGAACAGTGTTTCAGAAAAAGAATCTGCAGAATCTATACATCTCACCTTTTTTCCAAAGGCCATCGAGGCTAAAATAAATACCCCTTTGGAAGAAAGTATGCGCCTGGCTCAACGGATTTCTACCTTGGTACACAGCCTTAGGAAAGCACATTCCCTTAAAGTAAGGCAACCGCTCTCCAAAATTCTTATTCCTGTTTTGAACGAGATAATGAAAGCACAGATTGCTTCTGTAGAAGAAGTTATCTTGAGTGAGGTGAATATAAAACAAATTGAATACCTGGAAGATGCAAGCGTCCTAAAGAAAAAAATTAAGCCCAATTTTAAAAAACTGGGAAAAGAACACGGTGTGCAAATGAAAGCCCTTGCTGCAGCAATTACAGCACTTTCCCAAGAAGCAATCAATAAACTTCAGGCAGAGGGGCAATTGGAAGTCGCTATTCCTGAAAAAGTACTCATAAGACCGGAAGATGTCGAATTGAGCTTTGAAGATATTCCCGGTTGGTCTGTGGCTACAGAAGGAAATATTACCGTTGCTCTGGATATTACCATAACCAACGAATTGAAAAAAGAAGGGATAGTCCGGGATATGGTAAACCGGGTACAAAATCTTAGAAAAGACATGGGCTTGGAAGTGCAGGATAAAATCCGAATTACCATACAAAAAGCAGATGCGCTCCTTAATACAGCAGTAGAAGGAAATAGGGAACATATTTGCAGAGAAACTCAAGCCCTTTCATTAGATTTGGTAGATGTAGTGGCAGATGGAAAAACGGTTGACATGGATGAGCACCAGCTTGTACTTAAAATTGAACGCTAAACACTGATTTTTAAATGCCGGAAGGTATAAACCATGAAATACACAAAATATTATTTATTAAGCCTTGGTATCATCCTAGTTGATCAGATAGTAAAGCTTCTTGCCTACGAGTACATGTTTAAGCCTTTCGGTTTTTCCGGATATGAGATACCCATTTTCGGTGATTGGTTTAAATTGCACTATACTGAAAATCCGGGTATGGCCTTCGGCTTAAAAATTGCCGGTGATTATGGAAAGATTATATTGAGTATTTTCAGGATGATTGCTATGGTTGGTATTGCCTGGTACTTGTATTATCTGGCAAAAAAGAAATCGCCAGTTGGTCTGCTGTGGTCAATTGCTTTAATTTTGGGGGGCGCTATAGGCAATGTTGTTGACTCTACTTTTTACGGTGTTTTTTTGGGCAATGCCCCTGCGACAGCTTCAACCCCTTGGTTTCACGGCCAGGTAATAGATATGCTTTATCTCGATATTTGTAATTGCTGGATTCCTAATTGGATACCCATTTTCGGAGGGCAATACTATCCTTTATGGCCCATTTTTAATATAGCCGATGCCTCTATTTTCGTGGGTGTGTGCATAATTTTAATTATGCAGAAACGCTTTTTTAAAGAACAGTAGCAACGCAACATTTGGGGTCTGTTGATAAAAAATAAATGGAACATCTAAGAATACACTATTTTCAGCATGTAGCTTTTGAAGGTTTGGGCTGTATTGAAGAGTGGATAAAGCAAAAAAGCCATAAGCTGACAAGTACAAAATTCTATGCCCCCACATTTGCATTACCCAATATGGCAGATATAGATGTGCTCATAATAATGGGTGGCCCCATGAGTGTATCTGATGACGATAAATATAAATGGCTTACGATCGAAAAAGCTTTTATAAAGGATGCTATTATAGCAGGGAAAAAAGTTTTGGGAATTTGCCTTGGCGCACAACTCATAGCACAAAGTACCGGAGCACTTGTAGGCACTGCACCCCATAAAGAAATCGGGTGGTTTAAAGTAAAGCCTACGAAAAATCTGGTTGAGATTCCTTGGTTGTATGCTTTATTAAAAGACGAACCAAGGGTATTTCACTGGCATGGAGACAAATTTCAAATACCCGAAACGAGTGCCAATTTGGTTAAAAGCGATGCGAACGACAACCAAATGTTTCTCCTCCATGAAACTGCGTTGGGTATACAATTTCATCTTGAAGTAACGGAGTCCGGCCTATTACAGATGATAGCACACGGAAAAATTGAATTGCAGCCTTCCCTGTATACCCAAACAGAAGAAGAAATTTTAGAAAATAAAAGGCATATAGAGAAGAATACTACCCTAATGTTTCAGTTATTGGATAGCTTTCTCCTATAAAAGTAGAAACACCTTTTATAGCAACATTCGGGTAGGCAAAACCTTCATTCATTTTTACCTTTATTCCATAAAACAGGCAAAATGAAAACGCAAGAGACCATCAACTTCAATCGGATTGCAGCAGCAATTGATTACATACAAGACAATTTTAAAACACAACCAAGCTTAGAAGACGTTGCGGAGAAAGTGCACCTTAGCCCCTACCATTTTCAACGTTTATTTACAGAATGGGCAGGTACGAGCCCTAAAAAGTTTTTGCAATATATCAGCATAGAACACGCCAAAAAGCTACTAAAGGAAAACCAGGCTTCTTTGTTCGAAACCGCAATGGAAACAGGACTCTCCGGAACAGGGCGATTGCATGATTTGTTTATGAATATTGAGGGAATGACCCCGGGCGAATATAAGAATGGGGGAGAAGCTCTTTCTATCAATTATAATTTTGTTGAAAGCCTCTTTGGGAATATCATTATCGCTTCCACTTCTAAAGGAATTTGTCATCTAGCCTTTTTTGAGGATGAAGCAAAAGCTTTTCAAGCACTGCAAGCCAAATTTCCCAAGGCACAATACCAAAAAATGCCTGACCAACTTCAACAAAATGCCTTATTCATATTTACCCATAAGTGGGAAAAACGAAATGAAATAAAGTTGCATTTAAAAGGCACAGACTTTCAATTAAAGGTTTGGGAGACACTCTTAAAAATACCCATGGGGCAATTGACAACCTATGGAACTATTGCCCGCCACATTAACCGCCCTAAAGCCTCAAGAGCCGTAGGTACAGCCATTGGAAGCAATCCTGTGGCCTTTTTAATCCCTTGTCACCGGGTTATCCAGTCATCGGGGGTTTTTGGAGGATATCACTGGGGAAGTACCCGGAAAAAAGCAATAATAGGCTGGGAAGTAGTGCAAATTAATGAAACAATAAGCCATTGATCGTGCAAAAAGTAGTTTTAGTAAAAATTAAGCATAGAATTAAGTTTTCACTATAAATAACCCGATTGCACCCTTACAATGGCAGCAAAGTAAACAAAAACTTTTCATTGTCCATTATCCCTTGTCTCCCGTTTTTCTTTTACCCAAGGCCGTATAATAAGCCGTGTTGCCCGGTCATAGGTAAAATAATTCCACAACCAGCCCATAAAGACAGATACCTTATTACGAAAGCCAATGAGCGATACAAGGTGTACAAACATCCAGACAAACCAGGCAAAAACACCACTAAACTTAAAGTGAGGAAGATC
>Ga0164242_10002439_pt1 | contig 21491 bp, 20 predicted proteins | sample OricomgcompostMG_FD_108783 | JGI IMG/M metagenome (GOLD analysis project Ga0164242, IMG submission 108783) | Miracle-Growth compost microbial communities from Emeryville, California, USA - Original compost - Miracle growth compost (MG) ... | reverse complement strand
CCAGGGCAAGCTCATTCCCGCGGCAGGGCTCTATGCGGCGCCGCTGCTCGGGCATGTCCGCGCCGGATTCGCCGCGCCGGCCGAAGAAGAGCTCGCCGACACCATCACCGTCGGCGAATACCTCCTGCCGCATCCGGATGCGAGCTACCTGCTGACCGTCGAAGGCGATTCGATGATAGATGCCGGCATCCAGTCCGGCGATATGGTCGTATTCGAGCGTACGAAGGACGTCCAGGTGAACGACATCGTCGTCGCTCTGACGGAAGACGGCTACACCCTGAAGTACCTGCGCCGCAAGAACGGCCGTCTCTATCTCGAGGCAGCGAACGACGCATACCCTGATATCCACCCGCGCGAAGGGGAGATCATCGGCAAGGTCGTCTCCACCTTCAGGACGTATTAAGCATGGCGTATGGCCGCGAAGCGTCCTTACCCGCGCGCGATCGTGCATTTCGATGCGGATTCGTTCTTCGCCTCCGTCGAGCAGTCGCTTGATTACACGCTTCGCGGGAACGTCGTCGTAACGGGCGGCGAGCGCGGCGCGGCCACCTCGGTCTCCGTGGAGGGGAAACGGCTCGGGCTCGCGCGCGGCATGACGCTCCAGGAGATGCGCAGGCGCTGCCCGGACCTGGTCATCGTGCCCGGGGATTACACGGCGTACTCTATCTATGCGCATCGCATGTACCGCATCGCGCGCAGGTTCACGCCGAACGTCGAGGAATACAGCATCGATGAATGCTTCGCCGACATCACCGGCCTGGACGAGGCGCTCGGCATTCCGTACGAAGGCATCGCGCGCGCGATGAAGGATCGCCTGCAGACGGAGCTCGGCCTCACGTTCGGCGTGGGCCTTGGGCCGAACAAGGCCATCGCGAAGATCGCGAGCAAGGTGAACAAGCCGGACGGGTTCGCCGCGATTCCGGTCGCGCAGATACCGCGTTTCCTTGAGACGCTGCCGATATCGAGCGTCTGGGGCGTCGGCTTCCATACGGCGCTCCGTCTCGAGGGCCTCGGCGTCCTGACGGCGCTCGACTTCGCGCGCAAGGACGACGATTGGCTCAAGGAGCATGCGATGAGCAAGCCGTACCGCGACATTTGGCTCGAGCTGCGCGGGCATTTCGTGCGGCCGCTCTCCACGGATGCGGACGACGTCATGGGCTCCATCCTGCAATCCCGCACGTTCGCGCCGACGACGGACCGCCAGCTGCTGCTCTCGGCGCTCGCGAAGAATATAGAGGGCGCATGCGCCAAGGCTCGGCGGCACGGCGTGAGAGCGCGCACCTGCCGTTTCTACCTGAAGACGCAGGAGTTCCGCTATGCGGGAAAGAACCTGAGCATGTCGGCCGCGTGCGTCGATCCGCGCGAGTTCCTCAGGCTCGTCGAAGCGCACCTCGATTCCGTGTACGAGCCGGGCACGCTGTACCGCGCGACCGGATTCGGGCTCTATGCCATCACGCCGGACGCGAAGACGATACCGGACTTGTTCGGCGACAGCGCGCGGATGGAGCGCGAGTCAGGCCTCCTGCGCGCGATGGACCGGATAAACAAAAAATACGGGCGGCACATGCTGCACCTGGGCGCGAGCGCGACGGCGCTCGCCCGCGAGACGGAAACGTTCGCCCGCAAGAAGATGCGCAAGCGCGCGAAGCCGGCGCTCGGCGTCGATTACCGGAAGAAAAGTCTCGCAATCCCGCACCTGGGCATCGCAAGATAGGGGCGCGCGCCGAAGGCGCGCGCCCTGGGGCCGCACGGCTACCACGGCATGCGACGCCGCAGCGGTGTCGCCCAGAGCGCGAAGAATACGGCCGCCGCGCCGATGATGAGCGCCGAGAAGAGCACCGGCGTCGTGGGCGCGAACACCGCGGCGATGACGCCGGCGAAGACCGGCGGAATGGCTTGCGCGAGCGCCTGCACGCTCGAATTGATGCCGAGCACGCTGCCGTGCTGGCCCCCGTCCGAGGTCGTGCTGATGAGCGCCGTGAGGTTCGTGAGGCCGAGGCCGGCGCCGATGCCGCCCGGGATGATACAGAGGTACAGCGCGAGCGGGTCGCGGATGAAATAGACACCGACGAGCGACGCGGTCATGGCGAGGAAGGATATAGGAATGACGACCTGCGGCGGTACGCGGCGGGATACGGGACCGGTGAGGGTGAGCTGCGTGAACGCGAGCAGGAGGCCCACGAAGGCGAACAGGAAGCCGATATTCCTCTGGCCGAAGCCGAAGCGCGAGACGAGGTACACGCCGAAGAACGTGATGATGAAGGCGAAGCCGGACTGGTACAGGAAGGACGTGAAGTAGAGCGCGCGGCGTCCGCGCCCGGTGAACGCTTCCTTGATGTTGCGGAACGCGCGCCAGAACTGGATGCGGTGCTTCGTCTTGACGCCGAGCGTTTCCGGGAAGAAGGCGAGCACGGCGAGCATGTCGAGCACGGAAAGGATGGCGGCGAACCAGAACGGGGTCGGCGCCCCGAACCACGAGAGTATCTCAGGGTCGGAAAGCAGCGCGCCGACCAGCGGGCCGAGGATGAAGCCGATGCCGTTCGCGGCGCTGATGATGCCGAAGCTGCGTACGCGCTCCTCATCGGTCGTCGTATCGGCGATCGCCGCCTGCGCGACGGCGACATTGCCGCCGGTGATGCCGTCGAAGGCGCGCGAAACGAAGAGGAGGGGGACGTTCCGGAAGACGATGCCGATCGCGAAGAGCGCGTACGAGACGGCGGTCCCCAGGAGCGATACGGCGAGCAGGCCACGGCGGCCGAAGGTATCGGAAAGCTGCCCGATGACCGGCATCGCGAGGAACATCATGAACGGGTACAGCGCGGTGAGCGCGCCCAGGAGCAGGTAGCCGGTCGATTCAGGGAGCGGGAGGTGGTACGCGTACGAGGGATCGGTGAACAGGAGTGGGATGATCGGTATCAGGATACCGACGCCCAGCATGTCCACGAGGACGATCGCGAACGCGATCCATAAGGTTTTCCGCGCCTGCATGTACGCACAGTATACTAGACGTCTTCAGCGGCTTCCGCGGCGTAGTACGCTTTCAGGCGCTTGCCCGGCCAGCGGTAGTAGAGCATCGGGATGAGGACGAGCGTGAGGAGGAGCGAGAAGGCGAGGCCGAACATGATGGCGACGGCGAGCGGCGCCCAGAACGGCGAGACGAGCGCGAGCGGCACCATGCCGATGACGGTCACGACGGTCGTGAGGAGGATAGGGCGCAGGCGCGTCGATGCGGCCTCGACGACGACGTCCTCGTGGGTCATGTCATGGTTCTCGCGGTGGATGCGGGCGATGGAATCCATGAGGATGATGGCGTGGTTGATGATGACGCCGGCGAGCGCGATCACGCCGAGTATGGACGTGAGGGAGAGCGGCTGGCCCACGAGCGCGAGGCCGGCGAACACGCCCACGAGCGAGAACGGGATGATGGTAAGGAGATAGAAGGAGAGGCGGAAGGAATTGAACTCCAGCACGAGAATGGAAAGCATGAGTGCCGCGCCGGCGATGAAGGCGACGAAGAGCTGCGTGAAGGAGGTGTCGATATCCTCGCTCGCGCCGCCCACCTTCAGCGTCACGCCCTTGCCGAGCTGGTCGGCGCCGAAGGCCTTCTGGAACTCGTTGCTCGCGACGACGGCATTCGTGCCGGCCGAGACATCGGCGGTCACGGTCATGATGCGGTCGCCGGCCTCGTGCGAGATGGCGCTTTGCGCCGGGTCGTACGCGATGTCGGCGATGCTCGAGAGCGGCACCGGGCCGTTTGTGCCCGGGAAGGTGAGCGCGCGCAGCGCGTCGATGGTGACGTCCGTCGTCTGGCTCGGGTCCTTGTACTCGGGATTCAGGTCGAGCTTCGTGTATACCTCGATATCGTCCTTGCCGGTCCGGATGGACGTGGCCTTGGTGCCGTAGAGCGCCGTGCGCAGCGTGCTCGCGACGACGTTCGGCGAGACGCCGAGGTCGGCCGCCTTCGCGCTGTCGAGGGATATCACGAACTCCGCGCTCGCGTTCTGCGCCGCCGTGGAGACGTTCACGACGCCGGGGATATCTGAAAGGGTATGCGCGGCGCGGTTCGCGGTCGCCGTAAGCTCGTCGAGGTCGTCGCCCGTGAAGGTAAGCGTCACCGGCGAGGATGCGGGCGGGCCGCCGGACGGTTCGCCGACGGTGATCGTCGCCGACGTGATGCCGGAAAGCTCCGTGCGCAGGCGCTCGACGAATTCCGAACTCGTGATGGCGTGGCCCGTCGGGAGGTTCACCGTGATGTTGCCGATGTTGCTGCCGGACGATGGGCCGCTCATGCTTCCCGAGAGGGAGCTTCCGGCGCCGGTCTGGCTCACGAAGGAGGCGACGTCGGGGTCCTGGTACAGCACTTCCTCGACTTCGCGCATGGAGAGGTCGGTCTCCGAGAGGCTCGTACCCTGCGGCTTCTCGACCTCGATGTACGCGTAATCCGCATCCTCGCTCGGGAAGAAGATGGATTTCAGGACGCCCGTGGCAGGCAGGGCGAGCACGACGATGAGCAGGACGATGAGCGCGGCGAGGAAGCGGTTCTGGTTCTTCCGGTCATGCAGGAAGCGATGCAGGAAGGCGCGGTACCAGGCCTTCGCCGCGTTGTTGTAGCGTTCCTGGCGGCCTTCGAGCGTCGAATGCCCGGCGTTCACGAAGCGGATGGCGAGCAGCGGCACGAAGCCGAGCGCCACGAAGATGCTGGCGAGCAGTACGAAAATGATCGTGAACGGGATGCTGGCGAGGAACTTGCCGATGATGCCGGTGAGGAAGAAGAGCGGGACGAACACGGCGATGGTCGTGAACGTTCCGGCGACGAGCGGCCAGGCGTATTCGCGGATGGAGGCGAGCGCCGCCTTCTCCTTGTCGCCGTAGAGGCGCAGGCGCGTATGGAAGGCCTCCACCATCACCACGCCGGAGTCCACGAGGATGCCGATGGCGAGGATGAGCGAGAAGAGCGAGACCTCGTTCAGCGTATTTCCCGAGGTGAGCAGGCCGACGAAGGCGATGAGGAAGGAAAGCGGGACCGATGCCGCCGCGACGAGCGCTTCGCGCAGGCCGAGCGTGAGGAAGAGCACGATGGTCACGAGGATGACGGTCTCGATGCCGGCGCGCGTGAGCTCGACGAGGCTCTTGTCCACCTCCTCGGCGCCGTTGTACGAGACGACCGTATTCGTGCCGGCGAGCGTCGTGCCCTTGAGCGCGTCGAGCTGCGCGAGCACGGCCTTGCCGGTCTTCACGATGTTGCCGCCGCGGCTCTTGTAGATGGTGAGCGTGAGCGACGGCTGCGAGGGGCTGCCGGCGACGGAGACGCGGGAATAGGAGCTCGGGTCCTGGAGGCCGTCCACCACGTCGGCGACATCGGCGACGCGCACCGTCCCGCCGGACTTGAGCGGGATCACGACCGAGCGCACGTCGTCGGTGCCCTCGATGGCGGACTGGAAGCGGACGGAGTAGTTCACGCCATCCACGGTTATGGTGCCGGCCGGCGAGGCGACGCCGGCGGTCGTGATGGCGTTCGTCACGTCGGCGAGCGAGAGGCCGTACTGCTGCAGGCTCGCCTGGCGGGCGATGACCTGCACCTCGCGCGCGCGGACGCCGGAGACGACGACGTTCGAGACGCCCGCAACGCGCTTTATCTCGTCGCTTACCGTCTCGCCGAGCGCGGTGAGCTCCCCAGGCGCCAGATCGCCGGAAATGGACACTTCAAGTATGGGAATATCGGCGAAATTGACGTCCGAGACGTTCGGGTCGGTCGCTTCGGTCGGCAGGTCCGGCTTCACCTTGTCGACGGCATCCTTGAGCGACTGTATGGATTTATCTATGTCCGCGGTCGAATCGAATTCGACGGTGACGCTCGAGATGCCGTCGCCCGAGGTCGAAGTGACCTTCGAGACGTGCTCGAGGCCGAGCACGCCGCTCTCGACCTTATCGGTGACGAGGCGCTCGACATCGGCGGCCGAGGCGCCCGGGAGCGCCGTCGTCACGATGCCGAGGGGTATGGAAATGTCCGGCGTGGATTCCTTCGGAATCTTCACGACGGAATAGAGGCCGCCGAAGACCAGGATGCCCATCAAGAACAGCGTGAAGCTGCGTTTGTGGATGAAGAAGCTCCAGAGGCGGTTCATACGGCTCGTTAGGATGCCGTATCGGCGATACGCACCTTCTGGCCCTCGGAGAGGCCGCGCACGTCCGTGACGATGCGCATGTCAGGCGTGACGCCCGAGAGCACTTCGATGCGGTCGCCGACGACATCGCCGATGGTGACGGTGTGCGAGACGATGCGGCCGTTCCCGTCGACGGTGAAGACGGCGCGCGAATCGGCGAGCAGCTTCACGGCGGTGAGGGGAAGGAGCGTGGGTGCGCCCGACGGCGTGGAGCTCGCCGCCGTCGATGCGCTCCCTTCCACCTGCGGCGCGGTGCCGCTCGGGAGCGTGATGCGTACGGACTGGCCGTTCACGAGGTCCGGCGAGGCGTCGACGGCGATGTGGACCTCTATCTGCTTCGTGCTCGGGTCGAGCGCCGGCGCGACGACGGTCACGGTGCCGGTGTGCCCGCCCTCGATGGAGACCTTCATGCCGACGGACAGCGCGTCTCGCTCGTCTTCAGGGACGTACGCGACGATCTCGAGCGAGCCGTTCTGCGCGACGGTCGCGACGTGGTCGTTCATGTTCACGTACTGGCCGGCCTGGATGGGAAGGAAATTCACCGTACCGCCGATCGTCGCGCGGATGCGGGTCTTCTCGTAGTTCGCTTGCGCAGCGCGCAGCGCGCCGAGAGCCGACTTCACGGAGGCGTCGGCGCTCGCCGTCGCGGCGACGCTGTCCGAGCGCAGGCTCGTGCGGGCGGAGTTGAGCTTCACGAGCGTCGCGTCCACAGTAGCGCGCGCTTCGGCGAGCGCGGCGATCTGCGACGGGCTCGCGTCCGAGTCGTAGTCGTTCGCCGCCTCGGTGAGCTCGAGCAGGAACGAAGATATCGACTGCGTGTCGGTCGTCGCTTCCGTGAGGAGGGTATCCGAATCGGTCGTTCCCGCCGATGCGAGGTGCTGGTTCCAGGTATCCAGGATGCTGTCGAGCGCCTGGCGCTTGTGCGGGAGGTTCACGGACGGCCCTGCATTTATGAGGAGGCGCGGCCCTTGCGGCGTCGGATTCCCGAAGAACTGGTCGATATCGTTGTGCACGATGGTGTCTATGCTGGTGTACGCGGCCTGGTAGGCGTCGCGCGCCGACGTCGTGGTATCCGGCAGCGACTTCCCGGAGCGCGCGGCGACCGCTGCGTCATATGCGCCTTCGGCCTGCAATACGGCGGCCGACTGGCTGTCGTTCTCGAGGTCGGCGATGACGAAGCCGGCGGGGACCGTCGCGCCCAGGTGCGTATAGACGCCCTTCACGACGCCGCCTGCCTGCGCATGCAGCTCGGCCTGGGTCACGGAGCGGACAGTGCCGATGATGGAGGTGCCGCCGCCGTTCCCCGCGAGCTCGCTCACGGACTCGATCGAGACGGCGCGCGCCTGCGCCGGTTCAGCCGGCGTGCCGCCGGAATGCGCCCAGACAATCCCGCCGATGATGAGGGCGAGCACGAGGAGGGCTATGAGGATCTTGAGCCAGCGCGCGCGGGAACGGTACCACTTCCACGAGCGTGCGGGCGCCGCGCGGAGCGCGGCGCCCGCACGTCGCACCGGAGAGAGAAATGAAGCCATAATCTTTACTTTATAAATTAAAACTCAAGAAGTGTCAAAATTACGCCGTCCTTCATCGTTTCTTTGCTACTATACACGTATAGATTGCCCATATCCTTATTTATCTACATATATATGAAGCGACCGTACACCGTTATAGGCATCCTCGTCATCGTCATTATCCTCATTGCCTTCGGCGTCTACGCCTATACGCATAAAGGTGAACCGCCCGAATCGGGCGTAACGGCGACGGCTTCCTATCTCTGCCGCGACGGCAAGACCATCGACGCATCCTTCACGGATGCAGACGTGACCCTCACGCTCTCGGATACGCGCGCGCTCGTCCTCCCGCGCGCGGTCTCCGCATCCGGCATGCGCTACGAGAAGGACGGCACGGCCTTCGTCGGGAAGGGCGATACCGCGTACCTCGAAGAGAACGGTACGCAAACGTACGCGGACTGCGTGGCGAACGGCAGCCCCACCGGCAGCGCGACCGCTCCGGGCGCGAAGGAGTTCACCGATAGCGCCGGCACCTTCTCGTTTACCTATCCTGACAGCGTGACGGTTTCCGGCGGCGACCTCGGCTACACCCAGAGCTGGATGACGAACGCGACCACGTCCGGCCTCGTGCTCGCGAAGGCGACCCTCAGCAAGGCCTTCCAGCCGAATACTAATTTCGGCGAAGCGACGCTCACCGTGGGGACGAGCCCTGACCCGTCCGCGGTCGCGCAGTGCCTCACCTATAACCCGTCCGGCGGACCGACGACCGCGCCGACGAAACAGACTATCAACGGTACGGAATACACCGTCATGCATTCGAACGATGCGGCGGCAGGGAACCGCTACGACACGACCAGCTACCGCACCGTGCGCAACAGCCAGTGCTATGCCGTCGAATACACCATCCACTACGGCAATATCCAGAATTACGACCCCAGCTCGGGCGTGAAGGAGTTCGACGAGAGCGCCGTGAAGAGCGTCATGGAGGGCGTCGTGCAGAGCTTCCGCTTCACGGACGGCGCATAGCGCCGCGCGCGAATGGTAGTATGGACGCATGTGGCGTCCATCGGTGTCGAGCGCATGGCGCGTCGTGAAGCGGCATGCGAAGACGGCAGGCATCGTCATCGTCGTAGCGCTCGCCGGCGGGCTCCTCGTCTATTCGCACCTCTTCGGGCCGGTGGACGCGAACGCGACGACCGCCGAATTCGTCATCGAGCCCGACCGAGGCACGATACCTGACGTCGCCTCGACGCTCGAGGCGGACGGCATCGTGCGGAGCGCCTGGGCGGTGCGCATCGCGCTCCTCGGACGGGCGCACGGCCATGCCGTGCGCCCGGGCGGCTATACCATCGGGAAGAACATGGACGCCTGGTCCATCGCGAAAGTGCTGACCGACCCTCCGGCGCTCGCGTTCGTGACGTTCCCGCCGAGCGTCCGCAAGGAGCAGATGGGCGACATCCTCGCCGATGCCTTCAACTGGACCGACGAAGAGAAGGAGGAATGGAACACGGTCGCGACCGACCCTGACCCCGACCTTTCCGAAGGCGTCTATTACCCTGATACCTACCTCATCCCGAGCGACCAGTCGCCCGAGCAGATAGCGGCGCGCCTGCGGGGCCGCTTCGCCGACGTCTTCGCGCCGTACGCGCAGGAAGCGCAGGAGAAGGGCATACCGTGGACGAAGGTGCTCACCCTGGCGAGCATCGTCGACCGCGAATCCGCGAAGAACGACAAGCCGCTGGTCGCGGCGATCCTCTGGAACCGCCTCAACTCGGGCATGAAGCTCCAGGCCGACGCGACGCTCCAGTACATAAAAGGCACGGACGGGAACTGGTGGCCGGCGCCGACGAGCGAGGACAAGTACCTCGATTCTCCGTTCAATACGTACCAGCATACGGGCCTGCCGCCGCATCCGATCGACAATCCGACGCCCGACTCCGTCGAAGCGGTGCTGAACCCGACGCCGACGGATTGCCTGTATTACCTGCATGACGCGAACCATCAGATCCATTGCTCGCTCACGTACGCGGGGCAGGTGAAGAACGTCGACCGGTACCTGAAATAAAAAAGGCCCGGACTCAAGGTCCGGACCGAAGGGCGATGATGCGGTCGCGCTCTTCCGCGAGACGGGCGACGATGCGCGCGCGAAGGATGCCGAGGTCGTCCGTCCGCACGATGTACGGGATGATGTTCCCCTTGCGATACCGCGCGAGGAACTTCCGTACGCCGCTCCAGCTGCTCTTTATCTGAAGGTAGAGCTTCCCGACGTCGGTATGGACGACGATGTCTATGCCGCGCTGGTCCTCGGCGATGGTACCCCGCACCGCCGAATGCAGCCATGGCGGGAGCGGCGCGCCGCCGCCGGGCTGGAGCGCGCGGAGCGCGTCCTCCTCGTGCTTCCGTCCGGTCTCGCGGTGCAGGTCGTTGAACACTCTCCGGAGCACGGAGCGGGGCGCGCGACGGATGCTCTTAAGCCCTCGCTTCTCGCTCGCTTTGATGTGGCGGGTCACGGTAGTCCTCCTTCCTATTCTTCCTGTCCAGGGATACTAAACCGCATTTGCGCGAAAAAGGAAAGCCGCCTCGGTCGGGGGACCGAGGCGGCAGGATTGCAGGGCGCTATCGCGACGCGAGCTCTGCGAGCGCGCGATAGTTCTGCGACGTCTTGTGCACGTAGCTCTTGGACGCGGTGTTGCAGTTCGCGTACCCGTCCTTCCGCGCGTTCGCGTCGATCCAGCGTTCGGCGGCCGCATAGGCCGCTTCCGGCTTGTTGTGCGCGGCCGCCACGAACTGGATCCACTCGACGTGCCGGGAGCCGGCGATCGAATCGAGCGTGGCGAGCTGGCCGTCGTCGAGACGGCGTATCAGCATCGCGACGTTCGCGATCGCGAAGATCTCGGCGCCGCGCAGGTGGTCGTTCCCCCGGAAGAGGGTCATGCTCGCCGGAAGCCGGAGGCTTCGCGGCAAGGCGCGCGAGACGCGGCTCGCGTTGCCGACCGTCGGGACGTTCCCCACGTCGTACACGGCGTTCGCCGTGAACTGGAAGGGCCCGAAGGACGTCAGGTCGTCGCCGAGCGCGGGAATGCTCTCGACGTACCGCCGACCGCCGTGCCGGAGCAGGAAGTCGAGGAATACCGGGCAGAACCGCCCCGAGGTGGGGCAGAGCTCCGCGCCGGCGTACGCGATGAGCGCCTGGCCGTCGAACTGCTTGGCGACGCGCTTCAGGAGCGCGAGCTTCCGCCGGTCGACGGCCTTCGTCCTCTTGTCGGCGAAGTAGAACTCGCCGACCTGCGCCCAGTCGAGCGAACGGTACACGAGCCTCGCCTGGGTATCGGCGATGCGCTGGTACTCGGCGAGGCTCATCCGCTGGGGATCGAGCCGTTCGTACTCGGCGACGAGCATGGCGCCCGTGTCGTGCACGACGGTCGTGTCCGACATCTGCAGCTTCCGCTTCCAGAGCCGTTCGAGCTGCCGGTTCCAGTCCACCGCGAGCGTCGCGGGGATCTTTCCGCTATGCCCGATGTACCAGGCGTAGAGGTTGCCGACGGAATCGCCGGCGAGCGCGCCGGTCGCGTACGTGCCGCGGTGCGGCACGGCCGGTATCCAGCGAAGCTCCTTCAGCGTCTGGGCTTGGTAGCCGTGGGCCGCCCGCGCTCGCATGGCTGCGGGCACGGGAAGGTTGACCTCTTGCGCAGCGGCAGGAGGGACGGCCGGCCCGGGCAGGCTGCCCGCGACGGCGGCTGCGGCGATAGCGCCGCATGCGATCGATTTGAAGAACATGGTAGTAACCCCCTTGATTGATGGAATAAGCGAGATGTTCCCTAGCTATATCTGTGTATAATATATAATATAGTTGACAATAAGTCAAGATTCGTCGTGCGCATGCATTGACCGAGCGTGCTCCGCATAGTATTCTGAAACCAATAGCCCGTCGGGCATTTTTTATTGCTTCTACTATGGAAATACGCAACATCGCCATCATCGCCCACGTGGACCACGGCAAGACCACGCTTACCGACGCGCTCATGCGCCAGACCGGCGCCGTCGCCGAGGGCGTCTCCATGGACAGCGACAAGCTCGAGCTCGAGCGCGGCATCACCATCTATTCCAAGAACACGTCCATCGAATACAAGGGTACGAAGATAAACATCGTCGATACGCCGGGCCACGCCGACTTCGGTTCCGAGGTGGAGCGCGTGCTCCGCTCCATCGATTCCGTGCTGCTCGTCGTGGACGCGCAGGAAGGCCCGATGCCGCAGACACGCTTCGTGCTCAAGAAATCGCTCGAGCTCGGCCTCAAGCCCATCGTCGTCCTCAATAAGATAGACAAGCCGGCCGCCGACCCCGCGCGCGCCGAAGAGCAGGTGCTCGAGCTCTTCCTCGAGCTCGGCGCTTCCGACGAGCAGGCGGACTTCACGACCGTGTACGCCATCGGCCGCGACGGCGTCGCCGCGCGTACGCTCGACGACATGCCGAGCAACGGCGGCAGCGCCCGCGACCTCACGCCGCTCCTCGACGTCGTGCTCGAAGAGGTGCCGCCCGCGTCCACGCCCGAGCAGGTGGCCAAGCCCGCGAAGCTCCAGGCCTTCAACCTCGCGTACGACAACTTCCTCGGCCGTCTCGCCATCTGCCGCGTGTACGAAGGCGTCATCAAGGGCACCGACGCCGTGACGGTCATAAAGCCGGACGGCGAGAAGCGCGCCGGCAAGCTCACGAAGCTCTTCACGTTCAAGGGCCTTGAGCGCGTCGACGTGCCGGAAGCGCAGGCAGGCGACATCGTCATGGTCGCCGGCCTTCCGGATATCTTCATCGGCGAGACCATCACGGCCGACGCGAGCGCAGAGCCGCTTCCGGCCATTTCCATAGACGAGCCGACCATCACCGTGAACTTCCTCGTGAACAACTCCCCGTTCGCGGGCCGCGAAGGGAAGTACGTCACGAGCCGCCAGCTGCGCGAATACCTCGAGAAGGAGCTCGAAGTGAACGTCGGCCTCAAGGTCGACTTCGTCTCGCCGGACCAGTTCAAGGTCTCGGGCCGCGGCGAGCTGCATATCGCCATCCTTCTCGAGAACATGCGCCGCGCCGGCTATGAGATGCAGGTGGGCCAGCCGCAGGTCATCGTCCGCGAAGAGGAGGGCGTGAAGGTAGAGCCGTTCGAGGAGGTCATCATCGACACGCCGAGCGCGTACCAGGGCGCCATCATCGAACGCCTCGGCACCCGCGGCTTCCAACTCACGAACATGACGCAGCACGACGACTCCGTGCGCCTCACGCTCGAAGGCCCGACGCGCGGCATCCTCGGCTACCGCAACCAGTTCGTCATCGACACGAAGGGCGAGGGCATCCTCTCCTCGCGCGTCATCGGCTTCAAGCCGTTCGCGGGCGAGATAAAGAAGCGCCAAGTGGGCTCCATGATTTCCATGGCGACCGGTAAGGCGCTCGGCTACGCCCTCTGGGGCCTGCAGGAGCGCGGGACGCTCTACATCGAGCCTGCTACGGAAGTGTACGAGGGCATGGTCATCGGCAATACGAGCAAGGGCGAGGAGATGATCGTCAATCCGACGAAGGGCAAGAACCTCACGAACGTCCGCTCGAGCGGCAACGACGAGGCCATCAACCTCTTCCCGCCGTACCTGCTCACCATCGAGCGCGGCCTGGAAGTCATGGCCGAGGACGAATACCTCGAGATCACGCCGGAATCAGTGCGCCTGCGCAAGCAGCACCTCACGGAATCGGACCGCTCGAAGGCGCGCCGCTAGGCCGCTTCATCCCCGCTTCATCGAACGGGCCGTATCGTTCACCCGTACTTACCTTATTTTCTTGCGTATGCTCACGACTATCGCCGTCATCTTGCTTATCCTCTGGGCGCTCGGGCTCGTCACGTCGTTCACGATCGGCGGGTTCATCCACGTGCTCCTGGTGGTCGCGATCATCCTCATCCTCATACGCCTCATCCAGGGCCGCAATCCCATCTCCTGAGCTCGCTATTGACGCTCGGGGCAGGGGCGGTATTGTTAGAGCGACCCATCAATGAGGGTGGGGGAGAAGGAGCCTGAAGGAGATACGGCATGGCTTACGATACGCGGCGCGACCGGAAAAGTCTGGTCAATTGGCCCGCGCTGGGCACGGTGGTCGTCCTGATCGCGATCGTCGTCTTCATCGTCTATCGGACGTATTGACCTGCGCCAACGGCCCTCGCGAATGCGAGGGCCGATTGCATTTCCGGCCTCGTCCTGGTATAGTATCCGCAACAATCGTTCTCCAGGTTTTCAATTGCGCCGAACGCAATCACCGACGTCCCTCCGCGGCGTCCCCGAAACTCTTGAGATCGCTTGGATCTCTGTTTTGCGCCAGATTTATCCCGCCTGGTACATGCGCATCTTTCTGTACGGGGCATTCATTCAGCATATCTAATGGCAATTACGTATATTCGCCGTCTCGACGGACGCAAGCCGCCGCGCGGCGCGTCCTGGGGTGCGGCGTTCGAGACGCGCGCGCCGCGCCGTCGCTCCGGTTCAAGCTCAAGCTCCCGTCCTCGCAGCGGTTCCCCGCGCGGCAGCCAGGGCTCGCGCGGCAAGCGCAACTACCAGGAGATGGACGTGGACCTCTCCAAGCTCATCAACAAGGCGCAGCCGGTCGAGGAAGCGGCGCCGTACGCTCCCGATCTCCTGTTCTCCGAGCTTCCGATAGACGAGCGGCTCAAGGAGAACATCGCCGCGAAGGGCTACGTGCTCCCGACGCCGATCCAGGACAAGTCCATCCCGCAGGTGCTCATGGGGCATGACGTCGTCGGCCTCGCGAACACGGGCACCGGCAAGACGGCCGCCTTCCTCATACCGCTCATCAACCGCGTCATCTACGACCGGAACCAGCGCATGCTCATCATGGTGCCGACGCGCGAGCTCGCGCTCCAGATCGAGCAGGAATTCTACGGCTTCACGAAGCGCCTCAACATCAACGCGGTCACCTGCGTCGGCGGCGCGAACATCGAGCCGCAGATCCGCGTGCTGCGCCGCCAGCCGAACTTCGTCATCGGCACGCCGGGCCGCCTCAAGGACCTCATCGAGCGCGGCGAGCTCGACCTTTCCGGCTTCGGCACGGTCGTGCTCGACGAGGCCGACCGCATGCTCGACATGGGCTTCATCGGCGACATGCGCGAGCTCGTCGGCCAGATGCCGAAGGAGCGCCACACGCTCTTCTTCTCCGCGACGCTCTCGCGCGACATCGAGAAGCTCATCGGCGACTTCCTGAGCGATCCGGTCCGCATCTCCGTGAAGACGCGCGATACGGCCGCGACCGTCGACCAGGACGTCGTCTACTACCAGGGCGCATCGAAGTTCGAGACGCTCGTCGACCTGCTCAAGGACGCCGAGATGGACAAGGTGCTGGTCTTCGGCCGCACGAAGCACGGCGTCGAGCGCCTCACGCGCGACCTCAGCCGCGCCGGCATCAAGGCCGAGAGCATCCACGGCGACAAGACGCACGGACGCCGCCAGAAGGCGCTCGGGCTCTTCAAGCAGGACCAGGTGCGCGTGCTCGTCGCCACCGACGTCGCCGCGCGCGGCCTCGACATCTCCGGCGTCTCGCACGTCATCAACTACGACCTTCCGGCGACGTACGAGGACTACACGCACCGCATCGGCCGTACCGGCCGCGCCGGACGCACCGGCAAGGCGCTGACCTTCGTCGCGCAGTAATAGTTTCGTTCGCAGACGCAAGAATGCCGCCGTACGTCAGTACGGCGGCATTTTTCGGTTCGGTACCGCAGAGAGCGCTACAGCACCGCCCGCACCTCCTGGATGAGGCCGGCCATCACGCTCTTGCGCAGGAACGGATGCGGCGCGCTGATGCTGCGCCAGCGTTTGTCTGCGGGCCGGCTGATCCGGAACAGGCTCCAGAGCCGTTCCGCGGTCGCGATGCCGACCTCGATGGCCTTGTTCAGCAAGGCATGGAATTCGTCGTCGCTGAGGCGATGTCCCTTCGTTTCGGCCGCCTGCAGCTCGTTCAAGAGCTGTTCGGCCTTGGTACGGTCGATGGTGGTACGTGCATGCATTCCCGTTCTCCCTTCTGTCTGCTACGACCCTAGCACAGGGCTGGGGATTCCGCTATTGCGCAGTACAGGCACGGTATACTTATGAGGTCTCCGGACTATGGACGAATTCCTCAAGATGGACGTGTTCTTCGCCGTCTCGACGGCAGCGGTGATACTCGTCACGGCGCTTTGTTGCGGCGTGCTCGTGTTCCTCATGCGCTTCCTGCATACGCTGACGCGCATCGCGAACGAAGTCGAGGAGGAAACGGAAGCGATACGCGCGGACCTTTCCGAGCTCCGCGCGGATATGTCCAAGGGGTTCCGGCTTGTACCTTTGTTCTCGTTCTTCGGAAAGGCGCATAAGCGCCTTTCCCGCAAGCGCAGATAATACTTACTAACTTTTCACGTACTATGGCATCAAAGAAACAGGGCGCCGGCAAGACCGCGCTCGAGGTGGGGGCGGGGCTCGCGGCGGTGGCCGCAGCGGGCGCGGGCTATTACTTCTACGGCGACAAGGACGCGAAGAAGCATCGCGCTGCCGCATCGAAGTGGGCGAAAGGCATGAAGGCCGACGTCCTCAAGGAGGCGAAGAAGCTCAAGAAGGTCGACCAGAAGACGGTCGCCGGCATCGTCGACAAGGCTGCCGCCGCGTACGCATCGGCGCGTTCGGTGGACAAGAAGGACGTCGCTGCCGCCGCTCGCGAGCTGAAGAAGCACTGGAAGAGCGTCCAGGCCGAGCTCTCGAAAGCGAAAGCGAACGTCGGCGCCGCGAAGAAGGCGATGAAGAAGACGGTCTCGAAGGCGAAGAAAACCGCCAAGAAGACCGCGAAGAAATCGGCCAAGAAGGCGGCGAAGAAATCCCCGAAGCGCGCCCGCTAAGGAAATGCTAGACTGGGGAGCATACTGATAACGCACGCATATGGCACATGAATCAACATTCTTAGAAAAATACCTGACGCCTATCGCCGTCATCCTCGCCGCGGTCATCATCGCGTTCGCGCTCCTCTACGGGCATGGCGCAAGCAAGACTGATACGCAGCAGCAAGCGGCCGGTACGGCAGTGGACGTCAAGAACATCAAGACGGACGGCGACCCGTACATCGGCGAGAAGGACGCGCCGAATACGATGGTGCTCTTCTTCGACTACCAGTGCCCGTTCTGCAAGCAGTTCGAGCAGAACGTGACGCCGAAGCTCGTCGATACGTACGTGAAGACCGGCAAGCTCCGCATCGTCTTCAAGGACTTCCAATTCCTCGGCAATGACTCCATGGACGCCGCCGTCTTCGGACGCGCGCTCTGGGAGGCGCAGCCGGACAAGTTCTACGACTGGTACGTCGCGATGTTCAACGCGCAGGACGAGGAAGGCGACCAGGGCTTCGGCGACCTCGCTTCCGTCGAGAAGCTCGCGGGCACCATCCAGGGCATCGATGTCGCGAAGGTGGACGCGCTCGTGCAGAAGAACCGCTCGCAGTACGAGCAGGCGATCACCGCCGACCGTTCCGAAGGCGCGGCGCTGGGCATCAACGGCACGCCGACGATCGTCGTGGGGAACCAGCTCCTCACGGGCATGTCCCCGGACCAGTTCTACTCGGCCATCTCGGCCCAGATCGACGGGAATAAGTAGCGCACTCGCGCGAAGGGAAAGGGCCGAAGCCAAAGGCTTCGGCCCTTTCCCGTTGCCTGTCCCGTTATCCCCAGGAAGCCCTAACGATACGCCTGATATAAGAGATAGATACAAGCTAATTCCCGTCATCATGAACATCCTTACCATCTCAGGCAGCCAGCGCGCGGCATCCCTCAATACCATGCTCCTCCGCGCCCTTCCCGCGTGCGCGCCGGACGGCATGTCCTTCACGCAGCTCGACTATTCCGCGCTCGGGCTGTATAACCAGGACCTCGAAGCGTCGTTCCCTGAGGTCGCGACGCAGCTGAAGGCGCAGATACGCGCTGCGGATGCCGTCATCATCTCGACTCCCGAGTACAATCGTTCCATACCGGCGCCGCTCAAGAACCTCATCGACTGGACGAGCCGCCCGTACGGCGATAGCGCCTGGGCGGGGAAGCCGGTATACGTCATCGGCGCGACCGGCGGCGCCATCGGCACGGCGCTCGCGCAGGCGGACCTTCGCAAGGTGCTCCTGTACCTTGATGCGCGCGTCGCCGGCCAGCCGGAGGTATACCTCTCCGGTGCGATGCAGAAGTTCGGCGAGGACGGCGCGCTTACGGATGACGCGACGCGCGAGCACCTGAAGGCGGCGCTTGCCGCGTTCGCGGCGTTCGTCGGGAAATAGCGCGGGCTCCTTACGCGCCCGCCTTCGCCGGCGTGTATATCGAAAGCAGTCCCAGGAGCAGGCTCACGACCAACGGGCCGAGGAAGAGCCCGCCCGCCCCGAAGAAGGCGATGCCGCCGAGCACGGAAAGCAGCACCAGAAGCGGATGGATGCGGGCCGTGCCTGCCATGAGGTACGGGCGAAGGAAGTTGTCTACCGTTCCCACGCCGACGAAGCCGTAGATCGCCAGGCCGATGGCGGTGCCGGTATGCCCGATGAAGAGCAGGTACAGCACGCCCGGTACGAGGACGAGCGCCGTGCCGATGCTCGGGATGAGCGCGCCGATGACGGCGATCGCGCCCCAGAGCACGGCGTTCGGGATGCCGAATATGAGGAAGCCGACGGCCGTGAGCGCGCCCTGGATGAGCGCGATGAAGAAGGTCCCTTTCACCACGGAGCTGATCGTCTGCTTCAGCCGCGAGGTGAGCGCTTCGGTCTCGGAAGGGGCGAGCGGCGAGAAACGCTCGATGGCGCGCGCTACGCGCGGCCCTTCCTTGAGGAAGTAGTACAGGGTCATGATGAAGATGAAGAGCTGCAACAGGAAGCCGAGCGTGCCCGAGAAGATCGCGCCGGCGTGGCCGAGGCTCCAGCTCAGGCCCTGGCGCACGTAGGCGCTCAGGTTCGTCGAGAGGGAATCAATGTACGCCTGCGAGCCGGGGACGGAGCGCCCGATGGAACGGCCGGCTGAGGATAACGCGCCTTGTATGCGCGCTGCGCTGCCAGGGTCAGAGAGCGTTCCATATACGTCCTGCGCTTCGCTGAAGAGCTGCGTGCCCAGGAACGAGAGCGGCACGACGATGCAGATGGCGCCGATGAGTATGGTCGCGAGCGCGGCGAGCGCATCAGGGAACCGCGCCTTCTTGAGGCGCGCATGGAGCGGCGTGAATATCACGGCGAATACCGCCGCGAGCCCGACCGTCACCAGGAAGGGCCGGAACATGAACACGGCGAGTACCGTGAGGAGGGTCGTAACGATGGCGAGGAAATAAGCCCGGATATGCGCGTGGTCCATATATAAGAAGCATAGCCTGCCGCACCCCATATACAAAGAGAGAACCGGACAGTATCCGGTTCTGAGGAAGGATCAATATGAGGCTATGGCGGGAGCGCGGGGAAGGGCGAATGGCGGAGTCGTTCCTGCGGAAGAAGACGATGAGGTGGCCGAATGAGTGAAGGAGGCGGCGGACGCGGCGATGCCTGAAGCGGTATCTGCCGAAACGCGAGCGCCGTGCAGGAATGAGATAGCCGTCCGTTCGCCTTCGTCGAGCACGCTGGGGATCAAGAGCCGGAGCGTAACGATGAAGATGCCGAAGCCGATAGCTTTGAATATAGGCATGGGAATGAAGTGATGCATAAGCTGTACGGGGATTCCATACAGCGAGACAGGCGGGCCGGTCTCGATATGCGCTTCGTTCTATGCCTTCCGTTCCCTATAACTGCGCACGGGCTGGAAAGGTTGCACTATGCTTCCGGCGTGAAGTCGAGGGAGAGGGAATTGACGCAGTAGCGCTTGCCGCCACGGTCCTTCGGGCCGTCGTCGAAGAGGTGGCCGAGATGGCTGCCGCAGTTCTTGCAGAATACCTCGGTGCGGTGCATGCCATGTGAGTCGTCGGGACGGGTTCCGATATTCTCGGCGACGGCCGGGTCGGTGAAAGACGGCCAGCCGCTGCCGGAATCGAATTTCGCCTCGGACGTGAAGAGGAGGGCGCCGCAGGCCTTGCAGCGGTAGGTGCCGGGTTCGTGGTTGTCGACGTAGGCGCCTACGAACGGCACTTCCGTGCCTTTCTCCCGCAATACGTGATATTCCTCGGGCGTAAGCTTCTTTTTGAACAGTTCGTCGTCCATATAAGGTATAGTATACTATCCCCATTATGCGCCGCACGACGCTTCTCGTCCTCACGACCATTTTCTCGTTCCTGGGCATCGCCGATGCCTGGTACCTGGCCGAGCATGCCCTCACGAATACGGCCTTGTACTGCACTATCGGTTCGATCTCCGGCTGCAATACGGTCGCGCAGAGCCCGTACTCGCATTTCTTCGGTATCCCGCTCGGCGTCTACGGCGTCGTCTTCTACGGCCTGGTATTCGTCGCGGCAGCGTTCGCGTTCACGCACCACGCGCGTCGTCTCATGCAGTTCCTCTTCTTCCTCGGCTGCGTCGGCCTCCTGTTCTCGCTCTATTTCATGGCGTTGCAGCTCTTCGTCATCGACGCGCTCTGCATCTACTGCCTCGGGTCGTTCGTGCTCGCTGTGCTCATCTTCATAACGACGGCATTCCTGGTGCGCCGCCGACCGACCGCGCCGCCGGTCCTCGAGCCCGCTTCATAACGCGTATGCGCCGATTCCTCGCACTCCCGCTCCTGCTGCTCATACCACTCTTCGCGGGAGCGGCTGACTACGCGCCGATCTCGACCTCGACGGCGCCGAATTCGTATCTCGCGAATACGCAGATATCGATACACTCGCCGGTGCCGGCCGACCTGCTCGCCGCAGGCGGCACGGTGAATATCGCCGCGCCCGTGGCAGGGGATGCGATGGTCGCAGGCGGCACGGTCTCGCTCACGCAGGGAGCCGGCGGCGACGTACGCGTCGCGGGCCTGCGCGTCTCGCTCAACGGCCCGGTCTCCGGCGATATCGCCGCTGCAGGCGGCACGCTGCGCATCCAGAGCCCCGCGCATACGGTCTATGCCGTCGGCGGCTCCGTCGATGACGAAGGGGGAGCGACGGGCGACGTCACCATCTACGGCGCGAACGTCTTCCTTTCGGGCGAGTATGGCGGCAACGTGAAGGTCGTCGCGAGCAACCGGCTCACGCTCGGCAGCAACACGCATATCCATGGCACGCTCACGTACAGCGCGCCCGAGCGCCTCACGGTGCCGAGCGGAGCGGCGCTCGACGGCGGCGCGCAGTACACCGGCGCCTATTCCTACCTGCCGACGAGCAAGGAGGCGCATCGCTATGCCATCATCGGCACCATCCTGTTCTTCGCTGTCCGCGTGCTCGCCGGCATCATCGTCGCAGGCCTCATCGCGGGATTCTTCCCGTACGTATCCGTCCGCGTCTCGCGCATGATACTGCGCCGCAACCCGTACGAGCTCGCGAAGCTTCTCCTCATCGGCATCGCGCTCGCCGTGCTGACGCCGCTCGTTTGCCTCTTCCTGCTCATCTCCTTCGTCGGCGCGGGCCTCGCGCTGCTGCTCATCATCCTCTACGCGCTCCTCATCGTGCTCTCGTACGCGTTCTGCGGCATCGTCGTGGGCGCATTCCTGCGCTACGCGCTCCTGTATAAGCTGCGGGGCGAGCGCGAGCTCACCTGGCAGGACGCCGTGCTCGGTACGCTGGTCATCCATGCGGTCGGGCTCATCCCGCTCCTCGGCACTATCGCCGTCGCCGCGCTCGCGCTCATGTGCGCCGGCGCGCTCGCGCATCTCGCGTACCGCACGGCGTTCGCGCGCGTT
>Ga0164242_10002438_pt1 | contig 21497 bp, 21 predicted proteins | sample OricomgcompostMG_FD_108783 | JGI IMG/M metagenome (GOLD analysis project Ga0164242, IMG submission 108783) | Miracle-Growth compost microbial communities from Emeryville, California, USA - Original compost - Miracle growth compost (MG) ... | reverse complement strand
GGGTGATCGGGACCGCCGGGCCCGCCCGGGCCGCCGGGGTGATCCGGCCCACCCGGGCCGCCGGGACCGCCAGGTCCGCCTGATCCACCAGGGCCACCGGGATGACCGGGCCCGCCAGGACCGCCAGGCGGCCCACCGGGCCCACCCGGCCCGCCGGGACCGCCCGGTCCGCCAGGGTCATTGGGGCCGGTCGGATGGTGGAAATCTCCGGGCTGCGACCCGCCATGGCCGGGGCCACCCGCGGGAGGGGCGCCATGCCCGCCCGGAGGCGGCGGTGCCCCGGGAGCGGCGCCGGCGAACCCGGCGCCCATTCCCAACGCGGCGGCTCCGAGCGCTCCGGCGATGCTCACCCCTCCGACAAATTGCTTCAACCTCACGATGCTTCACCTATCCACTCGGTCCACTCGGGATCTTTGCGAAAGGGGAATTCCTCGAACACCCCCCGACACCACCCAGAGACTAGATAGCTTCCCTATGGACCAGCTGTGTCCCGCCCATGCAAAGCTTTGATCCCGGTCAACCGGCACCCGCGAGCGCTGGTTTGGCAAGGCTATGTTGGCTAGTCGCGCACGGTTTTCGTCTATATCGTTGCCGCCGTGTCGAGTGCGCCACACCCGGCCGAACCCCACATCGGTTCGGTGTCGTCGAAGTTGAATTGGCTGCGCGCCGGCGTTCTGGGCGCCAACGATGGAATCGTCTCCACCGCAGGCATTGTCGTGGGCGTCGCCGCGGCCACGGCGCTGCGCGCTCCCATCCTGACTGCCGGCAGCGCCGGACTGGTGGCCGGGGCGGTGTCGATGGCGCTGGGCGAATACGTCTCGGTCAGCACCCAGCGCGATACCGAGAAGGCGCTGCTGATCCAGGAGCATCAGGAGCTGCGTGACGATCCGGCCGCCGAACTCGACGAGCTCGCCGCGCTCTACGAAGCCAAGGGTCTGACCGCGGCGACGGCCCGTACCGTGGCCGAGGAACTCACCGATCAGAATCCGCTGCTGGCCCATGCCGAGGTCGAGCTGGGCATCAATCCCGAGGAGCTGACGAATCCGTGGCATGCCGCGTCGTCCTCGGCGCTCTCGTTCGCCATCGGCGCGTTGCTCCCGTTGATCGCGATTCTGCTGCCGCCGCCGACGTGGCGGATTCCGGTCACCGTCGTGGCGGTGCTCATCGCGCTGGTGATCACCGGCGCGGTATCGGCCCGCCTCGGTGGCGCGCCGCAGCTTCGCGCCGTGGCGCGTAACGCCATCGGAGGCAGCCTCGCACTGGCGGTCACCTACACGATCGGCCACGTGGTCGGCGCCGCGATCGACTGACCACACCGGCGCATCCGCCGACTGGAAGCGCAACTGTAAGATCCACGGTTGCGGTCCTCAGCAGAGGCCGCACAACCCGTCGCGTGAAGGGTCATGCAGTGGCCGAACCCAATGTCGTTCCCGATCAACCTCGCTGGGCTGACGGGCTGCCGTATTTCGTGCGCGACGGAAACGATTTGGTACCAACCGAAATCGCGCGCGGCGGATGGGGGCCATCGCTCAGCGGCCATGTCGTCGGCGGGCTCTTGGCGTGGGCCGTCGAGCAAGCCGCCGCCGACGCCGGCCTGCAACCGGCCCGGTTGACCGTCGACCTGCCCCGGCCGACGGAGCTGGAACCACTCCGGGTGCACACCCAGGTGCGCCATGACCGGCGGCGGTTACGGCTGGTCGAGGCCGTCATCAGCCAAAACGACGCCGTCGTGGCGCAGGCGAGCGCGCTGTTTCTGCGCCGCGGCCCGCAGCCCGACGGGCGGGTCTGGTCACCCCCGGTGCAGATGCCGCCGCTCCCGCCGGACCAGACCTACTCGACGCTTTTCATGCGCACCTACGGCTGGGGCTCGCAGGTGCAGAACCCCGATCCGGACTGGCCGCAGACCGACGGCCCGAAATACACCTGGATACACGAGACGCGCCCGCTGATCGACGACGAGCCGCTCAGCGCATTCACCCGCGCGGCGATGGCCGGTGACATCACCGCGTCGATCGCCAACTGGGGCAGCAAGGCACTGCAGTTCATCAACGCCGACTACACGCTCACGCTGAGCCGGTTGCCCGAGGGCGACCACATCGGGCTCGCCTCGCTCACCCACCACAGCCACGACGGCGTTGCCAGCGGCTCGGCCGTCCTGGTCGACACCGCGGGCCCGATCGGCACCGGACTGTCGGTTGCCATCGCGCACTCGGGATTTCGTCCGCCGTCCGCCGACCCGTCGGCGCGTGAGTTCCGGTGACGTTCTGGTCGCTGATTGCCGAGGCCGCACGACGCGGCTCACCCCGGCCACTTCTCGCCGACGAGCACGGTCGCAGCATGACCGCACGTCAGCTCTACGACGCCGCATGCGTCGCCGCGGCCGCGCTGGCCGAGCGGGGAGTCCGCCCGGGCGCCGTCGTGTCCTGGCAGTTGCCCACCACGCTGGAGACCATGGTGCTGATGGCCGCGCTGGCCCGGCTCGGTGCGGTGCAGAACCCGATCATCCCGGTCCTGCGGGAAAGCGAAGTCCGCTTCATCACCGGCCAGCTGAACACCGAATACTTTGTGGCGCCTGGGCTTTGGCGCGGCTTCGATCACGGTGGGCTGGCTCGGGCGCTGTCGGCCGAACGGGGCTTCGAGGTCATCACCGTCGACCTGGCGGCGCCGCCGGCCGCCGGTGCGCTGCGCCTGCCCGGCGCCGATCCCGATTCCCTGCCGGCGCCGCCGCAATCCGCCGACGAGGCGCGCTGGATCTACTACTCGTCGGGGACCACCGCCGCTCCCAAGGGGATTCGCCATACCGACAGCTCGGTCATCGCCGGCTCGGCGGGGGTGGTCGGCATGGTGGGGGCCACCAGCAGCGACGTCGATCCGATCGCCTTTCCGGTCGCACACATCGGCGGGGCCGCGATGCTGGCCACCGCACTGCTGACCGGCATGCGGTTAGCGCTGTTCGAGGCGTTCGACCCGGCCGCCACTCCGCTGGCCATCGCCGCACATAATCCGACGTTCCTGGGCACCGCGACGCCCTTCTTCGTCGCCTACCTCGAAGCCCAACGGGCCCAAGGGAATCGGCCACTATTCCCGTCGCTGCGGGGATGCCTGGCCGGAGGCGCACCCATCACCGCCGAGTTGAGTCGACGGGTCCGCGACACCTTCGGGGTGGCCGGCATCGCCAACGCCTGGGGAATGACCGAGTTCCCCTGCGCGACATCCCCGTCGCTGACCGCGGCGCCCGAGGTCCTCGACCACACCGTGGGGCCGCCGGTGCCCGGCGTCGAAGTCCGCGTGGTCGACGGCGCAGAGAATGAACTGCCCGCCGGGCAGGAAGGCGAGCTGCGGCTCAAGGGACCCCAGTGCTTCCTCGGCTACGCCGACCCGACGCTGGACGCCGACGCCTTCGACGACCAGGGCTGGCTGCGCACCGGCGATCTCGGCCTGATCGACGCCGACGGCAACGTCCGCGTCACGGGCCGCACCAAAGACGCGATCATCCGCAATGCGGAGAACATCTCGGCCCTCGAGATCGAGAACGCACTCGCGGCGCATCCCGCCGTCGCCGACGTCGCCGTCATCGGGATCCCCGACCCGCGCACCGGCGAACGGGTCTGCGCCGTCGTGGTACCCGCGACGGCCGAGGGCGTCACGCTGGAATCCCTTGTGCAACACTGCCGATCACGCGGGCTGAGCCGCTACAAACACCCCGAGCACCTGGTCGTCGTCGACACCCTCCCGCGCAACCAGTTCGGCAAGGTGATCAAGAAGGACCTGCGCGACGCCTTCGGGTGATGCCGGACGCCTGGGCCCGGCACGCTTATTCGCGCGGATGTAACGCCACGGCGAGATTTCGCCCGGATTTCCGCCGTGGCGTTACGAGCGCGGACAGACACGGACATGCGCGGACGGGTGCGGACGGCTAGAGGCCCTTTGGGGCGTCGCGGACCGCCTGCACCGCCGCCGCGTCACCCTCGAAGTCGACCCGGGCGGCTCGCCCCACGGCGAACAGCAGCAGCTCCTCGGGCGCCCCGGTCACCGTGACCGCCGGGCCCCGCCCGGCGGTGAGCACGGTCTTGCCCTCCGGGGTGCGCAACGCCACCCGGGCGGGCACTTTGGCCAGGGTGAGCCGGGCCATCAGCGGCAGGGTGCGTCGCAGCGTGCGGGCCAGCGCCGGCTCCAGCGCACGCGGCGTCCAATCCGGCTGGGCGCGTCGCACATCCTCGTGGTGGATGAACATCTCGCCCACATTGGCGACCGGGTCCAGCAACTTGAACGGGGAGTAGACCGGCGGGCCGGCGGCGACCTTGTCCAGCAACTCGTCCCAGTCGTTCTGCGCAGTGACCTGGCTCTGCACCTTGGCGGTGTGCGAGGCCAAGAACGGGATCATGATGCCCGGCGTCGCGTCGGGCCGATACTCCCGGATCACCAGGTGCGCGGCCAGGTCCCGCGTCGTCCAGCCCTCGCACAGGGTGGGCGCATCCGGGCCGACGCCACGCAGAGTTTCCACCAGGGCGGCGCGTTCCCGTCGAGCAACAGACATGGGTTCAGCGTAGGGCCAGCCCCCGGGCGGCGACCATCGATTACTCGGTAAATTTGAAACGTCAAGTTGTCGAAGGGGAATGCCATGAACGCGCGCGTCGAGCAGTTGGAGTTTCAAGCCGAGGCTCGGCAACTGCTGGATCTGATGGTCCACTCCGTCTACTCCAACAAGGACTCGTTCCTGCGGGAGTTGATCTCGAACGCTTCCGACGCACTGGACAAGCTGCGGCTGGAAGCCTTCCGCAACAAGGACCTCGACGTCGACACCTCCGACCTGCACATCCAGATCGAGGTGGACAAGGATGCGCGCACCCTGACCATCCGCGACAACGGCATCGGCATGACCCGCGCCGAGGTGGTCGACCTGATCGGCACCCTGGCCAAGTCGGGCACCGCCGAACTGCGCCAACAACTCCGCGAAGCCAAGAACGCCCAGAACGAAGCCGCCTCAGAGGAACTCATCGGCCAGTTCGGCATCGGCTTCTACTCCAGCTTCATGGTGGCCGACAAGGTCGAACTGCTCACCCGCAAGGCCGGCGAGAGCGAGGCCACCAAGTGGGAGTCGAGCGGCGAGGGCACCTACACCATCGAATCGGTCGAGAACGCCCCGCAGGGAACCTCGGTCACCCTGCATCTGAAGCCCGAGGACACCGAGGACGAGCTGCACGACTACACCTCGGAGTTCAAGATCAAGAGCCTGGTCAAGAAGTACTCCGACTTCATCGCCTGGCCCATCCGGATGGAGGTGGAGCGGCGCACGCCCGCCACCGAAGAGGGCGGCGAGGAGACCGTCACCCGGGAGGTCGAGACCCTCAACTCGATGAAGGCCCTGTGGGCCCGGCCCAAGGACGAGGTCTCCGAGGAGGAGTACAAGGAGTTCTACAAGCACATCGCGCACGCCTGGGACGACCCGCTCGAGGTCATCGCGATGAAGGCCGAGGGCACCTTCGAGTACCAGGCGCTGCTGTTCATCCCGTCCCACGCCCCGTTCGACCTGTTCAACCGGGACGCGCACACCGGCATCCAGCTCTACGTCAAGCGGGTGTTCATCATGGGTGACTGCGACCAGCTGATGCCCGAATACCTGCGTTTCGTCAAGGGTGTTGTTGACGCACAGGACATGTCGCTCAACGTGTCCCGCGAGATCCTGCAACAGGACCGGCAGATCAAGGCCATCCGGCGGCGGCTGACCAAGAAGGTTCTGTCCACCATCAAGGAGTTGCAATCCGAGCGGCCCGACGACTACCGGACCTTCTGGACCCAGTTCGGCCGGGTGGTCAAGGAGGGTCTGCTGTCGGACTTCGACAACCAGGAGACGCTGCTGCAGCTCTGCTCCTTCGCCTCGACGCACAGCGAGGAGGAGGCCACCACGCTGGCCCAGTACGTCGAGCGGATGAAGGAAGGGCAGACGCAGATCTTCTACGCCACCGGCGAGACGCGCCAGCAGATCCTCAAGTCGCCGCATCTGGAGGCGTTCAAGGCCAAGGGCTACGAGGTGTTGCTGCTCACCGACCCGGTCGACGAGGTCTGGGTGGGAACCGTCACCGAGTTCGACGGCAAGCCGCTGCAGTCAATCGCCAAGGGCGAGGTGGACCTGAGCGCCGAGGGCGAGGAGAGCCAGGCCGAGCGGGAAGAGCAGCAGAAGGAATTCGCCGATCTGCTCGCCTGGCTGAAGGACACCCTGTCCGACCACGTCAAGGAGGTCCGGCTGTCCAACCGACTGACCGACTCGCCGGCCTGCCTGATCACCGACGCCTTCGGCATCACACCGGCGCTGGCCCGGCTCTACCGCGCCTCCGGGCAGGACATTCCGGTGGGCAAGCGAATACTGGAACTCAATCCCAAGCACCCACTGGTCACCGGCCTGCGCCAAGCCCACCAGGACCGCGCCGACGATCCGTCCGTCGCCGAGACCGCGGAATTGCTTTACGGCACAGCGCTTCTGGCCGAGGGAGGCGCCCTCGACGACCCGGCCCGGTTCGCCGAGATACTGGCCGACCGGTTGGCCCGCACCCTGTAGCCCCGGGCCGCGCAGCAAATCGGCGAATTCGGGGATTGAAAAGCGCCGGGCAGGGATACTTTAAGTCCCATGGCCGAGTTCCGCGTGATCGACCCGCACGGGCGGGTGGTCGCGACGCAGAATTTCGCCGACGCCGAGGCCGCACACGCCTGGTTCGTCCACTCGGTCGGCGGCAGCACCGAGCTGGGTTGGCGGATGGAGGTCAACGACGACGGGCAGTGGGCGTTCTTCGATGACACCGAGGGCTTCACCGCCCCGGTGAGTCGACGGCCCGAACGGCGCTGAATCCGGCTCCCGGAGACCGAACATGATGGGCGCCAACCTGATTGGGTGACCCACCGCCGCCGTCGCGAGACGGCCGTGACGTGCCGCGTACGCTCCCACCATGCACGTCGACGCGATGACCGTTCCGCAGCCGCTCGGCCAGATCGGCGACCTGGCCCGGCGAACCCAATCCGCCGGGTTCTCCGGGCTGTTGTTCACCGAGACGGGCCGCACCGCCTACCTGAACGCCGCCGTGGCGTCGCAGGCCGCGCCCGGGCTCGAGCTGTCCACCGGCGTCGCGGTGGCATTCCCGCGCAGCCCCTTCGTCACCGCCGCGGTGGCGTGGGAACTGCAGGAAGCCACCAAGGGCCGCTTCCGGCTGGGGTTGGGTACCCAGGTGCGTACCCACGTGGTCCGGCGCTACGGCGCGGCCTTCGAGCGGCCCGGCCCCCGGCTGCGCGACTACCTGCTCGCCGTCAAGGCGTGCTTCGCGGCGTTTCGGTCCGGCACGCTCGAGCACCACGGCGACTTCTACGACCTCGACTTCATCACCCCGCAGTGGAGCCCGGGACCCATCGACGCGCCCGACCCCAAAGTCGATATCGCGGCGGTGAATCCGTGGATGCTGCGGATGGCGGGCGAAGTGGCCGACGGCGTGCACGTCCATCCGATCGGCGAACCGGGCTACCTCGCCCGTCACGTCCTGCCGACGGTCGCCGAGGGCGCGGCCAAGGCGGGACGCTCACCGTCGGACATCGCGATCATCGTGCCGGTAATGACGATCGTCGGGGACAGCGACGAGGAGCGCGACCAACAGCGCGAAGCCGTGCGGGCCAGCATGGCCTTCTACGGCAGCACGCCGAACTACGCGTTCATCTGGGACGAAGCCGGGTTCGAGGGCACCACCGCCCGCATCCGCGAGAAGCAGAAGGCCGGCGACTACGCCGGGATGGCCGCCCAGGTCAGCGACGACCACATCGCCGTCTTCGCCACCGAGTCGACGTGGGACGGGTTGGCCGACGCGCTGATCGAGAAATACTCCGGCACCGCAACACGTCTGGTCATGTACAACTCGGCGGCTGACCCGGAGCGCTTCGAGCGGTACGGCGAGGTGGCCCGCCGGATACAGCACGCGGTCAGCGGCTGAGCTGAATCGCCTTGACCACCAGCAGCAACGCGCCGACGACCAGGTAGCCGCGCAGGGCGATCATCGCCAGCCGGGTTCCGGGCGACCAGGTGACCGGCTCGAGCAGCGTCAGCGGCGGCATCCGCCAGGTGCTGCGGTCGACGCCGCGCGCCGGAAGCCGCGGGCCGGGTCGCGCGGGCTGACGACGGGCCAGCCAGCGCAGCACCGGGGCCGCACCGGCCGCCAGGATGATCAACGCCAGCGTCAGATAGCCGGCGACGGCGACGACGTTGAGGTCGGGGAACAAGGTGGTGGCCATCAAGATCCCGGACAGCAGCAGCAAAGTGCCGACGATCAATCCGGCGACCCAGTTCAGCCAGGCGCGATTGACCCACGGCCCCAACACTTCTCGGTCATTGCACAGCAACAGCAGAAAGACGCTGGCGCTGGGCAGCAGCAGACCGGCGAGGGCCTGCACCGCGGTGGTGATCAACCCCAGCGGAGCGCCCGGGATCAGCACGATGGCCGCGGCCACCACCACCATCGCGGTGTAGGACAGATAGAACTGTTTGGCGTCGGCGAAGCCGCGATGCAGCGAATGCTTCAGCCCGAACACGTCACCGAAGGCGTAGCTGGTGGCCAGGGTGACCGCGGCGGCGCCGATGATCGAGGCGTCCATCAGCACGATGGCGAAGATCGAGCCGAGCACCTGACGGTGTTGGCCCAGCAGGTGCGCGGTCGCGCCGGCGTCGGTGAAGCCACCCACGGTGTCGGTGGAGCGGGCTGCCCAGTCACCGGTCATCACCAGCGCCGCGGCGCCGATCACCACGACGAACGCGCCCAACACGGTGTCCGCGCGCTCGTAACCCATGAACCGGGGCGTGATGCGCTTGTCGACCACATTGGACTGCTGGAAGAACAACTGCCACGGCGCCACCGTGGTGCCCACGATGGCGATGATCAGCAGCACCGCGTCCGAGCTGACCCCACCCGAAATGCTGGGCACCACAAAGGACTTCGCGGCGCGTCCCCACTGCGGGTGCGACATCAGCAGCATGGGGATCTGCAGCAGGGTGATCGCGATGAAAATGAACATGGCCCGCTCCCACCGGCGGAAGCTGCCGCTGGCCATGATCGCTACCAGTGCCACCGCCGACACCGGCACCACAACGTATTTCGAGACGCCGATGTACTCGGCGGCCAGGCTGATGCCGATGAACTCGGTGACGATGGTCAAGAAATTGAGCAAGAACAGGTCGCCGACCGAGAACCAGCCCCAGCCCCGGCCGAAGCGCTCGTTGATCAGCCGCGCGTGCCCCACCCCGGTGACCGCGCCGAGGCGCACCACCATCTCCTGGTTGACGATGAGCACGGGTACCAGCAGCAGCAACACCCACAGCAGCGAGTAGCCGTAGTTCTGGCCGGCTTGGGCGTAGGTGGCCACCCCGCCCGCGTCGTTGTCGCCGACCATCACGATGATGCCCGGGCCGACGATGGCGAGCAGGGTCAGCAGCCGCGTCTTCCAGGTTCGGGCGTGTTCGGTCTCGCCGACCCGGATGCGGCCGAACGCGCCCTCGATGTCGCCCAAATGCGCGCTGTCGAGCACTGCCGTGCCCCGGGGTTCCACCGGCTCGGCGCGGCGGGTGTTCTCGCCGCCTGAGCTCACGGTGCGTTACCTCCGGGCAGCGGGCGGTCCTCAGCGGTGGTGATTTCGCGGATCGGGCGGGGCGCGGGCTCTCGGCGGCGCCAGTCTTCGGGGATGGTGGCCTCCAGCACGTCGTCGACGGTCACCACGCCGAGCAGGTGGTCCTGCTCGTCGACGACGGGGATCGAGTAGAGGTTGAAATCGGCCATCAGCAACGCGATGTCGGTCAGGTCGGCGTCGGCGTTGACCCGCACCGGATCGGAATCCATCAGCCGCTCAAGGGTTTCGGAGGGATCGACCTGTAGCAGGGTGATCACCGAAACGACGCCGTCGAGCCGGCGGTCCTCGTCGAGCACGTGCACCTTGATCAGCGCCTCGGGCTGAATGCTGTGCGAGGAGGCGATCAACGCCAGCGCCTCGGCCGCCGTGGCGCTGGCCGCGCAGGAGACCGAGTCGACGTTCATCAGCCCGCCGGCGCTTTCGGGGTTGAAACCCATCAACGTGATGACCTTGGTGCGTTGCGGGGCGGGCATCAGGTCGAGCACGCGGCGGCGCCGCGACTGGCGCAGATCGACGATCGCGTCGGCGGCGTCGTCGGCGCGCATCCGCCCCAGCAACGCGGCGACCTCGTCATCGGGCATCTCGTCGAGCAGCCGGCTGGCCTTCTCCGGGTCCAGCTCTTCGAAGACGTCGGCTTCCAGTTCGGGGTCGCTGTGCACCCGGTCCAGGATCTCGCCGCCCTCGGCCTTGTCGGCTTCTTCCAGCAGGTCCGCGATCTCGGCGGCCTTGAGCTCGCCGAACCGGTCCGAAAGCCGGCGCACCGCATCGGAGCGGGCGTGGCCGATCAGCGGCTCGAACGCCTTCCAGTCGCGCGACGCGTGGCCCCCGGAGTGCTTGATCAGCCCGAACAACCGGGGCGGACGGCGGGTGTCCAGCCGGGCGACCATCCAGCCGGCGGCGGTCTGCTCGAGTTCGATGTCGTAGGCGCGCACCAGCTCGACGGTGGCCACGTCGATCAGCCGGTGGCCCAACACGTCGGTGCGCAACAACACCTCGCCTTCCCGGCGTTCGAAGCCGCGAAGGTCAATCTTGTTCTTGGTCAACAGGACTCGATCCGCGGAGTATTCGTGAATCGATTTGTCGCCGACGAACACCCGCCGCCCGCCGACGCCGGCCACGATCCCGGTCACCAGCGGGTACTCGTCGGCTCCGCGCAGCCGCACGATCACGTCCTCGACCCGGCCCACCGTTTCGCCCGAGCGCGCCAGCACCGGCGCCCGCAGCAGTTGCGAGAGATGGATGACCGGCTGCCCGGGGGCCTTGTCCTCCGATGTGCCCACGTATCCCTCCTCAAGGCGGTACGACCGAACCCGCCGACAACCTACCCCGAATCCAGGCCGTGCTGGCGGCTACCGCGTCAATGTGGCCGGGCCGCCAGAGCGTACGCCGCGGTCGCGGTGGATGGCTACCACCAATAGGTAAACGGCAGAAGGCTATTGGGGTCGCCGCTACTGTTTGTCGACCTTTCCGGCGATCTGTTTGGCAATGTCGATGCCGAGGTCGCCGACATCTTTGCGGCACGCGTCGACGTCGATGACGATGTTGTTGCGGGCGGTCAGCGCACGCTGACAGGGCATCGTCACGTTCACGCCGTTGCCGTTGACGGTCACGGTCACCTGGCTGCTCAGCATCCCGTTGGCGTTGGTTACCGGCCCCACCTTCCAACGCAGTTCCGGGTTGGTGCCGTCGGCGGGAACCGTGTCCTGGCGATTGGCGCACGCGGGCCAACGCGCAGACGAGGCGGACAGGAAGGCGCTCGCCTGCTCGGGGGAGGGAAACAGCACGACAAATTGGTACACCTCAGGGCTTTCCAGTTGATTGGCGCCCGCGGGGGTGGGCGCCAGATCGTGGTAGCCGTAGACCGCGGTGCTGCCGCTGCCGGCGTATTCGGATGCCAGGCCGGCGTGCGTGGTGTATTTGCATTCGGCGGGGAATGTGTAATCGGTGCGCCGGACGGGGTCTTCTCCGAGGGCGGTGAACGGGGGATCGCTCGTCGTCCCGGTCACGCCCAGCGCGGTGTCGATGTCGTTGGGGCTGAGCATCAGGTCGGGCAGCGCGCCCCGAGCCAGCGGCGTCTTGGGTGAGGCCGTGCTGCCGGTGGCCGTCGACGAGGGGGCGGCGCCGTGATTGCCGGCGCCGCAGCCGGCGACGAGCATTCCGGCGGCGGCGAGTGTTGCGGCTAATCGGCGCACAGTTCAGTGCCCTTCCCGCGCGAGTCGGCTCCCCATTTTTCGGAGCTTACGACAGCAAGACGGTGCCAACTGCGAATTCGCGACAGCTGCGCCCGGTTGGACGATGCTGAACCACGGGCTATGTTCGCCGGGTGTCTGTTGTGCAGTTCACCTCGGTATCGCCGATCGTCCCGGTCCGAGACCTCGATGTCGCCCTGGACCGCTATCGCCGGCTCGGATTCGACGCGCGGGCATACCAGGGCCCCGAGCGGTACGGTTTCGCCGACCGCGGATCGGTGTCGATCCACCTGACCGAATGGGACGAGCACGACCCGTCGTGCACGGCCGCCAGCGTCTACTTCTACGTCAGTGACGCCGACGCCCTGTATGCGGAGTGGGCGGCGTTGGACAACCTCGGCGGGCGCCTGTTGGCTCCGCACGACACACCGTACGGTTTGCGCGAATTCGCCTACGTGGACCCCGACGGCACCGCGCACCGGGTCGGCTCGCCGCGCACCTGATCACGTCTTTTCCGTTGAGAACGGCGGAATTTCGTCAGCTGTTGGGGCCGATGCGGCCTGGCTGCGGGCCAGCGCCACCGTCGCGGCCGCCATCACCGCCACCGAGATGCCCAGTGCCACCAGGCCAATGCCGTTGGTCCGCAACGTTTCACCGAGCACGGTGACGCCGAGCACCGACCCGATGACCGGCTCGGCGACGGTCACCGCCGGAAGCGACGCCGTCAGCGGGCCGGCCCGGAACGCCGACTGCTCCCAGGCGGTGGCCGCGATGGCCAGCAGCACCCACACATACAGCTCGGGTGTGCGCAGCAATGCCGGGATGCCGCGGTCGAGTTGGTCGACCACGCCCTTGGTCAGCACCGCAAACAGGCCCCACAGCGAACCGGACATCAGGCCGAGCAACAACGCGGCGACCGGGCCGGGATACAGGCGTGCGCCGAGCACGCACCCAATCAGCGCCGGCCCCATGACCAGTGCCACGATCGTCCACGTCTGCAGCGATCCCCGCGGGGTTCCCTCCTGCGGGTCGCCCACCGTGACCACCACCGCGACGGCGGCGGCCAGCAGTAGCGCCCAAACCGCTTGCCGCCCAGTGATTCTGCGGCGGTTCACCCGCGCGCTGATCAGCAGGGCGAACAGCAACGACGTCACCAACAGCGCCTGCACCAATACCACCGAGCCGAAACCCAGCGCTGCGGCCTGAAAGCCGAATCCGCCGGCGGCCACCAGGCTTCCGGTCCACCAGCGCCGGTCCCGCAGCAGTCGGCGAAACAGCGCGACGGTGCCGACCGGTTGATCCGTGACCTGCTGAGCCGATTGCTGTTGGGCGACGTCGCCCGCACCCACCATGAGGGCGGCCGCGACCGCGAGCACCGTCGCGATGTCCGTTCTGCCCACTAGCTCTCTTCCGTGTGTATCGACACCCGCAACCCGAGTCTTCGCGCCGAGCCTCAGCTGTTGCGCCGAATCCTGAGCGCCGTGGTGATCATCGGAATCTGCAGCGGCAGCCGGGCCAGCGCGGCGATCCGCATCGGCCACGGCTTGTCCCACCACAACCGGACCATGTTCAGGTTGCCCGGAAAGACGCCGACGAACAGGATCGCGGCGGCCAGCGCGGCGGCCCGTCGGGTGCGTCGCGGCACCAGCAGCGCCCCGACCGTCAGCTCGGCCACCCCCGAGCCGTAGGTGTAGAGCCTTGGGCTGCCGGGCAGTTCGGCGGGAATGATGGAGTCGAACGGTTTGGGCGCCAGGAAGTGCAGGGTGCCCACCCCGAGCAGCATGGCCGCGACGCGGTAGGCCGCCAGCTCGGTGGCGTCACGGGCAGCGGCTGATCTGGTTGTCATGGACCCATTGTGTCCCGCGCCCCGGGCGCTGCGGCCACCGGTAAGCCGCGATCGGCATGGGTGTCGCGACCGCGTGTACTAACCGTTTAATTGTTAGCGCGGTCACAGACCGGCCCACACCGAACTTAGGCCAATACTATTGTCTATACAGTATTTGATACGATTCGCCGCGACTGACCGCTGCCAGACCGTTCGAGGTTGAGAACATGGGTACACCCGTAATCGTCGGAGCCGTTCGAACGGCGATCGGCCGTTCCTTCAAGGGGACGCTCGTCAACACCCCGCCCGAGACGCTGATCACCGCGGTGCTTCCCGAGGTGATACGTCGCTCCGGTGTCGACCCCGCCGCGATAGACGACATCATCTTCGCCGAATCCCATTACGGCGGTGGCGATCTCGCGCGTTACGCGGCGGCAGCCACCGGCCTGGAGGACATTCCCGGCCAGTCGGTGAACCGGCACTGCGCGGGCAGCCTCACCGCGATCGGCAACGCCGCGGCCCAGATCGGATCCGGCATGGAGCGGGTGCTGATCGCCGGCGGCGTGCAGTCGTTGTCGATGACGCCGCTGGTCAACTGGCGCATCCCGGGCCCCGAGCTCAAGTTCGAGGAACGCTGGATGCCGCCGACCCACGTCGAGGCGCCGGACGCGCCCACCCGGGACATGTCCATCACCGTCGGCTGGAACACCGCCAAGACGGTCGGCATCACCCGCGAGGAAATGGACGCCTGGGCGGCCCGCTCGCACCAGCGCGCCATCGCGGCCATCGACGCCGGCAAGTTCGTCGACGAGATCCTGCCACTCAAGATCACCCAGGCGGACGGTTCGGTCACCGAGTTCGCCGTCGACGAGCATCCGCGCCGCGACACCACGGTCGAGAAGCTCGCCGGCCTGAAGGTGTTGCACCCCGAAATCGAGGGCTTCTCGATCACCGCGGGCAACAGCAGCGGCACCAACGACGCCGCCGCGGCGGTCGCGCTGGTCGACCGGGAGTACGCCGAAGCCGAAAAGCTCAATGTGATGGGCACGGTGCGGGCGTGGGCCGCCGCGGGCGTGCCGCCGCGCGACTGTGGCCTGGGCGCGGTCAAGGTGATCGGCAAGGTCCTGCAGCGGGCCGGGTTGTCGCCCGACGACGTGGCGCTGTGGGAGATCAACGAGGCGTTCGCGTCCGTGCCCATCGCGGCGTGCCGGGAATACGGTCTCGATGAGGAGAAGGTGAACTTCTCCGGCAGCGGCTGCAGCCTCGGCCACCCCATCGCGGCCTCCGGCGCACGCATGGTGACCACGTTGACCTACGAATTGGCCCGCCGCGGTGGCGGTATCGGCGTGGCGGCGATGTGCGCCGGTGGCGGCCAGGGCGGCGCGGTCGTCATCGAGGTCTAGCCGGGCCTCAGTTGCAGAACGTGTAGCCGATGAACTGGGTGCCGCGGGTATCGCCGCTCGAGTAGTTCGCGAAGTGCACCGCGGGCATCCCGTGGTACTGGGTGTTCATCTTCTGCACGTCCGGCGGCGGCACGTCCTTGGGGAAGGCCAGGATCATGTCCGCGAAGATCTTCAGGCCCGCCTGGCAGATGGCCTCCCGGCGCGGCGGCTGCGGGTTCCACGCGTGCACCACCACCGGCTCGGTCAGCTGAGATCCGGTCGCGCAGTTGGGATCGCAGAGTTTGAACACCGCCCTCCCGGTGCCGTCGGCGCCCTGCGGCCCCCAGGAACTCCACGACATGTCCTGCAGCGCAACGGCCACACTGGCGCAACCCAGCACGTTGAGTTTCTTGGGACGCTCGACCGGCAGGACCGACGGGTTGTAACAGCCCGGGATCGCGTAGCTCTCCGGCGTCGGCGGCGGTCCGGCGGCGGGCGCCGTCGCGCCGTGATCGCCCCGATCCAGCTGCATCCCCACGGCGGTGAGCACACCGATCAGCACCGCGGCCACGATGCCGATCACGATGAGTCGCCCCCGCGAGATGTGCCGCGACCGCCTGGACAAAGGAACGTTGCCGCTCACGTCACCAGATTACGGGGCGAAAATCGGGTCTGGGGCGGTCCACGCCGACGGGGAATCAGAGGGTAAAGTTGGTCATCGCTACCAACATATTGAGGATTTCGCATGAATGACCATGAGCTGGCCGCGCGGTTGGCCACCGAGGCCGGTCGGCTGCTGCTGGGGGTTCGGGACGAGTTCGCCGACGCTCCGGCAAGCGAGCGGAAAGCGGCGGGGGACAAGCGATCCCACGATTTTCTGATCGAGGCGCTGGCTGCCGAACGGCCCGGCGATGCGGTGCTGTCCGAGGAGGGCGCCGACGACCCGGTGCGGTTGCGCTCCGAGCGGGTCTGGATCGTCGACCCGCTGGACGGCACGCGGGAGTTCTCCGAGCTCGGCCGCGACGACTGGGCGGTGCACGTCGCGCTCTGGGAGGCCGGCGAGCTGGTGGCCGGCGCGGTGGCACTGCCGGCGCAGGGCGTCACGTTCGCGACCCCCGAGGTCGCGTCACCCCCCGTCGCGCCGGGCAAGCCGCGCATCGTGGTGTCGCGCACCCGCCCGCCCGCCATCGCGTTGAACGTGCGGGACGCGTTGGACGGTGTTCTGGTGGAAATGGGTTCGGCCGGCGCCAAGGTGGCCTCGGTCGTCCAGGGGCTCTCCGACGTGTACGTGCACGCCGGCGGCCAGTTCGAATGGGACTCGGCCGCGCCGGTCGCGGTGGCGCGGGCCGCCGGTTTGCACACGTCGCGCATCGACGGGTCGGCGCTGGCCTACAACCAACCCGACCCGAAGCTGCCCGATCTGGTGGTCTGCCGTCCCGAGCTGGCCGACGCCGTCCTCGCGGTCACCCGCTGACGGTCCTCGAGAGTCGCTGGCGCGCTTGGTCTTTCGCGCTAGGACGCGGGCCTGGGCAAAGGCCGCGACTCTGCGCTCAGAGCAGCGCCTGCTGCCAGGACAGGATGCGTTCGGCCAGTTCAGGTCCGCGGTCCTCCTGGATGAAGTGACTGGCGTTGATGCGGGCGTGCGGTTGGCCCGCGGCGCCCGGAATGTGCTTGATCAGCGGGCTGTCCGCGTGGCCGAGGATGGGGTCGCGGGCGCCGAAGATGGCCAGGAACGGTTTTTCCCAGCGGCCGAGGGCTTCCCACGCCTTGCGGTTGGCCGGAATCGCGGGATCGGCCGGCGAGGTGGGCACCAGTTGCGGAAATGCCCGCGCCCCGGCCTGATACGTCTTGTCGGGGAAGGGCGCGTCGTAGCCGGCACGCACCTTGGACGAAACCCGGCGGACGGTCCCGACGCTGACGATGCGGCCGGCGGGCAGCACGGGGGAGTAGCGCGCGAAGGCTCGCCACGCGTAGAAGGCGGGCGGGGTGCGTCGCTGCGCGGTGGGAAGAAAGCCGTTGGCCACCACCAGCCGTCCCACCCGGTCGGGCTGCTCGGCGGCGATGCGCAGCCCGATCAATGATCCCCAGTCCTGCACGAACAGCGTGACGTCGCTGAGGTTGAGGTGTTCGAACCAGGAGACCACCCAGTCCACGTGCCGCTGGTAGGAGTAGTCCTCGATCCGGCTGGGCTTGTCCGACCGGCCGAAGCCGATCAAGTCGGGTGCCAGCACCCGGTTTCCGGCGTCGGTCAGCGGCGTGATCATGGTGCGGTACAGGTAGCTCCAGGTGGGCTCGCCGTGCAGCAGCACGATCGGTGGCCCGTCGATCGGCCCCTCGTCCAGGTAGTGCATGCGAAGCGGCCGGGTGTCGCGCGCGGTGACGTCGAGATAATGCGCCACGAACGGGTAGTCCTCCAGGTTTTCGAATCGGGAGTCCGGGGTTCGCAGCACATGCATATTCAGCTCCTCGGCGTGAACCGGCACCTCTGCTAGCCTCTCTCGCCGACGGGCATTCGTCTAGTAGCAGATTCGTTGAGCTACACCGTTGCGGCCACTAAACTGGCCTCTTCATGGCAATTCGGCGCGCGGTGCTGCTCATCGCCGACATCGGTGGTTACACGTATCTAGCAACACACCGTGAAACGCAAAAAAGCCCCCCACCAGGCCGAAGCCTGATGAGGGGATTCTTTGTTATGGCTGCCTGGCGACGAACCACGTTTGTCCACGACCACCCCGGCCGGCAGCGCCGGAGAAGGTAGCCCACGAGCCACCACCCGCACCGGGAGATGGACCGTCCTGGCCCGGGACGGTGGCCGAGCCGCCGCCTTGGTAGACGACGCCGTTGTAGGTGAACGGACTGACACCCTGCCCGAAGAAGCCGGGAGCACCGGATGCGGCACCGCCTGCAGCGGTGAGCGTTCCGGTACCGGGTACCACCAGCGAGGTGCCGGTGCCGTTGAACCCGTTCAAGTTGGGGATGCCACCACCCCCACCACCGGGTCCGTTAGACCCGGACAGGGTGGTAGTTCCGTCTGTGATATCGACGCCGTAGACGAGCGTCGTACCCTTCCAGTCACCGCAGCCACCACCGGGTCCACCCGCAGCACCGTTACCGCCACCGCCGTCGCCTAGTTGGACGACGTCGATGAGCATCCCCGGAACACGGAACTGCTCGGGGATGGTGTAGGTGAACGCGCCTGCAGCGTCGAACGTCTGCTTACGCGGGACCAGCCTCGGTGGGACGATGTCCCCGGCGATGATCCCGATGCCGAACCACGGGACGTCAGACGAGTACGTGGTAGACGAGAAAGCCTGAGCACCAGATCCCGTCCGGGTGGACGCAGGTCTGGCCGGGACCACCGTGGGGTGGTCCGGCAGCCACGAGCCGGCAGACTTACCGGCGATCGAGTGGGTGCCCGTACCGACTACCCGCCAGGCGACGCCGAGCACGTCGCCGGGTTCTGTGTCAAGCCTGTCAGCCTCGTCGGTGATCGAGTAGACCAGGTACTGCCACGAGTCGGACACAGGTCCGATCACGTTGGGCGACGTGTGGATCAGGTCCCACGTCGAGGTGGCGTAGTTCGCTTTGTACACGTCGATGAACAACGACGTGATGTTGGCGAACCCCTTGCCGAACCAGGAGATGAAACCCTTCTTGGCGGTCTGCTCAGCCCGCCAGTAGGCCACCGGCACAGATGATGCCGTGGCCGAGATGATGTCCGTAGGGTCTGTCCCACCGGAGAACAAGTCGGTCAGCAGGAAGTTGGACTCTTCGGTCTCGTCAATCCCGGACATGATCGACTTGTTGTTGCGGATGGCCAGGACCGAGCTGTTCAGCTCGCCCATCGAAGCGGCCTGGTCGGCTTTGGTCGCTGTGTCCGACACTGCGTTACCAACGTCAGCGGGGGACTTCCCCGACCCACTCTGCTGTTTGAGCCCGGTCCACAGGTTGTCGATGATCGAACCGAGTTGGTTGTCCAAGTCGGAGACCCAGTCCTTGATGGACTGGACACCCTCGTTGACCGGGGTGACGACCAACCCCTGGAAGATCTCGATGATCTGGGTGATCACCGTGCGGATCGAACCCAGCGGGTCTACGAGGATCGCGTTGACAATCGTCTCGACCGCGCTCTCGACGGTGTTGAAAGCGTCTGCCGCAGCCCCCGGGATGAACCCCTGGAATAGCTGCAAAGCCTCAAGAGGAAGCGTCCGAAGGTAATCCGCCAAGCGGGAGAGAGCCTCGGGGATGTCGGTGATGCTCGTAGGTAGTCCTATAGCTGGGCCTTGGATCAACGACCTGACGAACGCCTCGGTGACGTTCTGACCGTAGTTCTGGTCGGCGTTGCCGACCTGGAAGGCCCCGAGACCTACCAGGGACCGGAGGTCCGGGATGTTACCGAATGCTTGGCCCGCAGTCTGATTCGGTGTAGTCACCAGGTGCCTCCGTTAGGTGTCAAAGATCAAGCATCGCCGGAGCTACCGGCGGTGTCTTGTCGGGGACGTGGCGGGAGATCCATCGGAGCAGCGTGACGATGTAGTCGAAGGCGATCTGCAGCTTGGCCTTCGAGTCTTTGTTCTCCCGCTCCAGGACATCCAGCCGCTCGTTGAGCTCGTCTATCTCCTGCTTCAACGGGGCAACCAACACCACCGCTGTGTCCGCGATGATCTTGGCTGCCTCGGCGTCGAGCTTGGGGATCTCGGCCTCGGTCCTGCCCACTTCGGCACGGCGCTGACGCCTACCGCCGAACCAGCCGATGGCTACACCGGCTGGGCCGGAGACAGCCCCGACCCATTCGACCCACTGGTGGTTCATGTCGAAGGTGCCGTGACAGAAACCGCCTTAGCGGGTTTCTCGGGCAGCTGGTAGGCGACAACCGCACGCAGCACAGCCACCAGAGCGGCACCGCCGCAGAGGCCGGCGACGGCCTTGTAGTCGAGGTGCAGCAGATCCAGAGCGTCTCCACCGCCGATCAGGATGAACGTGTTAGCAGCGTGCTGCGCCGCGTCCAGCCCGGTGTTCTTGAACCAGCTCCAGTCAAAACTCATAGAAGTACCTTCCGGTTGTTCAGGAGTAGGGGAGGAAGCTGGAGCCGGATCATCTTCTGCGGTCAGCTCCGCCGGGTCCCACTGCTCGGTGTCTTCGTCACTCATCGGTCAAGTCCTCTTCAATGAAGACAGCCGCTTTCGGCGGTTGTACCGCTTCCGGGATGCGAATCCCGTCGTGGTGGAGCTGGTACGCCAGCGCGTACCGCTCCTGGATGGTCATCTGCCGAACGTCGGGGATGACCGTGACTTCGGGGTCGGGCTCATCAGCCCGGACCCAGCGGGCCGCGTTGTTGTACGTGTGCTGCGGCCCTCGGAACGCCTCTTGGAACTTGATCTGCTGCTTAGGCAGCTTCGATACGTGGATGTTCCCGTTCTCGTCCGCGAGCCCAGCCAGGTAGTCTCGGTGGGCGAAACCAGCCTCCCACAGGTGTTTCGACCAACCACGTAGGAATCCCGAGTGGGTGATCACCCCGGAGCCTGCGAACGCAGGCAGACACCGCAGAGCCCAGAGGAAGTGCTCCTCTGGGTCGTGCGGGTTGCACTCCTGTTGGGAGGGCATGGGTTTCTTCATCGCAGCGGGCCTTTCGTTTGACAGATCGGAATCTGTTATAGAATTCCCATCGTCCCCATAGCGGAGTTGATGTCTCGAATCATGTCCAGCGCCTTGAGCGCTGGGTCCTGCGGCTCTCGGTAGCCGATCTCGATCTGCCACCCTCGTGAGCCGTCTTTACCCCAGCCGTACTTCAGCTTGGAGACACGCTCTACGAAGATCGTGTCCGGGATCGGGTAGTCGTACACCGTTGTGCCGACTCTGTTTCCGAGCCAGAAGTGGCCGTAGCCGGGTTCCCCCACGATGTAGGGAGCCGCGTCTGCGACCTTGATCTTGTGGTTGGTGTGCGGTCTGGTAGCCCAGATCTTGGCTCTGATCGCCATCATCGCTGACAACGTGAACGCCTTGTCGGCTCCGTCCGCCCAACCCTCGTAGTAGTGGAAGTCACCCAACGACGTTGGGGTGCTGTCCAACCCGACTAGCTGCAGTAGTTCACCGGCATCCGCCGCTCTCAGCGACGGGACCTCCATGAACGCCAGGAACACATCCTCGTAGAGGATCTTGGCCAGCGCGTCCATGATGCCGCCCAACGGCGGCAAGTCGATAGCGCCACCAAATGCCGCAGCACCGGGTGCCGATGCGATAGCAGAGTTGATCAACGACGTCAGGAAATCCCCGGCCATGTTCACGCCGGCCGAGATCGCCTCGTTCACACCGGGCATCGAATGCCCACCGGTCAGGAACGACGTATCCGTAGCCTCGTAATACGTGAACTCCGAGGACTCGATCCCGTTGTATGGGCCGTCCTCGAAGACCACCCACGGAGCTTGAGGTAGTGTCCCGAGGAACCCGGGG
>Ga0164242_10002437_pt1 | contig 21504 bp, 17 predicted proteins | sample OricomgcompostMG_FD_108783 | JGI IMG/M metagenome (GOLD analysis project Ga0164242, IMG submission 108783) | Miracle-Growth compost microbial communities from Emeryville, California, USA - Original compost - Miracle growth compost (MG) ... | reverse complement strand
TGCTGCATAGCATTTTCAACTGCCTCTGCCGTACTTCTGGAGCTGCTCAGCATAAAGATCGAAGGACCTGAACCTGAGATGCCGCCCCCGAGGGCACCGGCTTCTTTGCAACTGTTTTTGATTTGCTGAAATCCCGGAATCAGTGTGCTGCGTATGGGCTCTATAATGTGGTCTTCCAGACTTCTGCTGATGAGCGCCATATCGTTTTTCAGGATGCCGGTTACCAGGCCCGCAATATTGCCCCACTGTTTTATGGCATTTTTTAAAGGTATTTGTTGTCGAAGAATTGCCCTGGCATCTGCGGTTTTGACTTCAATTTGCGGATGAACGACGCTGACGTATAAATCCGGAGCTGCCAAAGGAATAATATCAAGCGGAGCGATACTTCTGATCAGTGTTATACCTCCAAATATACATGGCGCTACATTGTCCGCATGTTTCACCCCACTGGCCACCTTTTCACCCGCCATGGCGTATTGTAAAAGCTGGACTTTATCGAATGGATTACCAAGAAGATAATTTGCGGCGACAACTGCTCCCGCAGCACTGGCCGCGCTGGAGCCGATACCGCTGCCTGGTTTGATTCTTTTATGTATTAGTATTTCAAACCCCACTTGTCTTTGTAGATCAGCTAACATTTCTAAAAGCGGTGCGCCAGCCGTATTTAGGGCCGGATCTTCTGGCAAAGGATAACCATCAGCACTTTTTATGACTATTTCTGCAGTATCTGTTAAGCGGATTTCCATCTTATCCGCGGGTGAATCCAGACAAAGTCCCAGTATATCAAATCCACAGACCAGATTTGCTACAGTACCGGGCGCATATGCAATACATGCCTTCATTTTCTTTGTTTTTAAAGCTTTTTTATTAATATACGGTTTTTATTAAATCAGCAAATACGCCGCTTGCCGTAACATCTGCACCGGCCCCGGCCCCTTTTATAACCAGCGGCTGATCGGGGTAGCGTTTTGTATAAAATAAAACAATATTGTCCTTACCGTATAGATGGAAGAAATCTGAATCCTGGGAAACTTCCTGTAAACCCACGCTTGCTTTCCCTTGTTCAAAATTGGCTACGTATTTAAGTTTGCAACCCTTCTTCGCTGCAGAGGTATATAACTTTTTAAAATGCTCCTCATGCACTTTTAATTGTCCGTAAAAATCTTTCACACTACCTTCAAAGCAGGAAGGGGGCAAAAAGGGCGTATTTTGGATATCTTCCATGTTCAGTGCATGCCCTGATTCGCGTGCCAGGATCAGGATTTTACGCATGACATCTGTTCCGCCCAGATCCAGTCTCGGATCCGGCTCTGTATAGCCTTCTTTCTGGGCCAATGTCACGACCTGTTCAAAAGTTTTTGTCGTATCATAATTATTGAAAACAAAATTTAATGTTCCGGATAATACCGCCTGAATTTTTACCACTTCATCACCACTTCTCAATAAATCATTTAGAGTGCCGATAACAGGAAGTCCGGCACCCACATTTGTTTCAAAGAAAAAAGGCGCATTAAATGCTTTGGACAAAGTCTTTAATTGCTGATAGTCGTCAAAGGAAGAAGAACAGGCAATTTTATTGCAGGCTACCACCGCTACACTTTTTTCCAAAAATCGTTTATATGTCCCAGCTATAGCTGCATTGGCCGTTACATCCACAAAAACAGCGTTCCGGACGTTTTTTTCAATCACCGTATTAATGAATAAAGGCAAGTCAAATTGCTGGCCTTCCTTTAATGCGGTCTCCCAATTATCCAGGGGAACGCCGCCATTATCGGAAAACACCATCCTGCGGCTATTTGCCAGACCTGCAATCCTGAGTTGAATATTCAGATTTTGTAGCAAATAATCTTTTTGTTGTTGCAGTTGAGCAAGTAAACGGGAACCTACATTTCCCACGCCTACTATAAACAGGTTTAGCTGTTTATAGACCTTTTCAAAAAAGGCTTCATGTAACACGTTAATGGCCTTTTTGACGTCCTCAAAAGCAATAACGGCTGAAATATTTTTTTCAGAACTGCCCTGGGCAATGGCTCTGACATTTATGCCATTTCGGCCAAGGACTGAAAACATTTTTCCGCTAATACCGGGATGACTCTTCATTTTGTCTCCTACCAGCGCTACGATAGAAAGGCCCCTTTCTATTTTAATGGGTTCTATTTTACCAGTGGAAATTTCATTATTGAAGCTGGTGTCCAGTGCTTCTTTAGCCAGTTCTACATCGGCCACGTCGACAGCTACGCAAATAGAGTGCTCAGAGGAACTCTGCGTGATTAAAATTACATTGATCTGGGCGGCTGCCAGCGTCTCAAATAATGTTTTTGATGTTCCAGGAACGCCAACCATTCCGCTGCCTTCAATACTTAATAAGGCAATTTCTGTCATACTGGAAATTCCTGTTACAATATCCTGTTCCAATTGATGAGTCGTAGGGGCATTGTCAATAAGTGTTCCCGGGGCATCAGGCTCAAAAGTATTTTTAATTAAAATTGGAATGCCTGCATTCATCGCTGGAATAATGGTAGGAGGATAAATCACCTTTGCACCAAAATGGGAAAGCTCCATGGCCTCCTTAAAACTGATATGCTGAATGATGCGGGCGCCGCTGACCCACCTTGGATCTGCAGTCATCATGCCGGAAACATCCGTCCATATCTCTAGTCGCGTTGCGTTAAGTGCAGCAGCAAATAGGGCGGCTGTATAATCAGAACCACCTCTTCCAAGTGTGGTGGTCTGTCCTTTTTTATTGCTGGCAATAAATCCTGGTACAAGGATGATTTTTTCATTAAAGCTTTGAATCGTTTTGCTTATGTTTTCCATAGTTGGCTCCAGATGAACTTTGGCATTACTGAATTTAGAGTTCGTAAGGATCACATTTCTTGCATCCAGCCACCTGTAGGAGATTTCCTGGGAAGCAAAATAGGCGGCAATGATTTTGCTGGATAAGGTTTCCCCAAAGGCCAGGATCCGGTCTTTGGTGGCCGGAGAGAACTCGCGTAATCGGAAAATACTTTCTGCAATATCTTCAAGTTCATTGAAATGTTGCATGACTAAGCTTAAAGAGCTACTTTGGCCTGTGATGGGTAGTAAGGATTTTACGACATCCAAATGTCGTTCCCTGAGGTCATCCAGGTGGCCTTTGTAATTTTCATCTCCTTCGGCAGCTTTTGTGCCTAGTGTCAAAAGTTCATTTGTCATGCCCCCAAGTGCCGAAACAATAACGACGACTTGTTTGGCACCAGACGCCTGGACAATCGCTGCAACTTTTCGGATATTATCCGCATTGGCCACAGAGGAGCCTCCAAATTTTAAGACGTACATAAATAAATTTTATTTTGTTTAATGAGAGTTGCTGTACAAAATGTGCTTCCACAATAGTGCTAGAATTGTAGCTTCTACGAATCAGCCTTTCAGGCCCAGTGGATGATATATACAATGATTTACCCTTTACAGGGTAATAATAATCGTCCCGGTAGTGGAGGACACTACAGAAATAAAAGAGGTGATATTTTGGATACGATTATTCACTAATTTGTTAAATGTGGAGCTAAATTATGTTACAATGTTTAATAAAAAAAATAAATTTAAGGGAAATTCTAAAAATCAGCGGAAGATATCTGAAGTTCAAAACGGCTCCAAACGTTAGTTAGGTAAGTGTTTGAAAAAATACGGTTAAGTGTCAGTAAAACTTTTAAAAATGAAAATTTCGTAGCCGGCTTGTCAACGGATGCCAAACTTTATTATAAGCGAATTAACCAGATTGCTTTATGCATTTTGATATTCGGGCCAATGATAAGGTTAGATTGCCTGAATACAGTTATTGTACTGCATAATTTCTTTGCTTTAGATGAAGAAGCGAGAGCAGCTGTTAATTCTGCGGCCTCACTTATCTGTAATGGTATAGAGTGGGGAACCAAAATGAAAAGTATTTCCTATATTTCCTTTGTTTCAAGCATTGAAACTATGATGAATTTGGAATTTAAAAATGTTCCAGTAGGAAATTCTGAGACTTGTGGATAGCCAAAATATAAAGTGGTAAAATTTTTGGAGACTATCTTCTAAAGTATGGTTCAAGTTCTGCTTCTGCAAAGAAGAAAATTGATGCTATTTATAAGTTGCGTTCAAAAATTGCTCATACCGGATTATTATTAGGCGATAATAAAATTGATTGGCCTGATGCCAAGACAAATTACGACCCATGGCAAACTCATCTGGAGGTCATGCAAATCAGCCGACTTAGCCCAACAAACTGGTTTCTAATGAGGGAGACTGAAGAATGCAAAAGGTCAATCAATTAGATTAAATTCTACCATCCGTTTCATGTAGGATTTATTTAATTCTATTTCTGATTTTTCTGAGAGGTCATCGAACTTTGATTTGCTACTATTTCTAAGGGAATCAGATACCCCCAATTTAGTACCCCAATTTATTTGACTCTAGAAACCTGCTGTCCAGGCGAATATAAGCTTCCTCGCTTCTATCTCGGTGTGGTTGTCATCAGTGTTGGTATTATACTATTTGTTAAGGGCATGCGGAAACAGGCATACGCATCTTTTAACTATAAAGTACGGTGCCAATCGGGCTGACACAAGTCCACAAGTCTGCTTCGCAAGGATTGCGGGAGCGGAGCGGGAATCAGTCTTCCTAAAATAGCCATAAGATCAGCCATCGCTATGTTAAAGCTCATCTTTCTGTTCAATTTGAACCTTAATTGCCCTTTTTATGAGCCGAAATGAATTTCGGCTCATAAAACTAAAATATATGGCTCATTTTTTAGACTTTTTGAGCTATATTTGTATGGCAGTTGAGCTTAAATAAATCATGGAAAAAGAATTATTTGATTTTATAAAAAATAATCCGGCGTTATCCTCCCGCGAAATTTTCGACCGCCTTGAGCATTCTTATAGCTACCCCACGCTTAAAAGAATGTTGAAGAAACTTCTGGAAAGTAACTATATAACAACTAACGGGAAGGGAAAAGCAACGAAATACCTCTTAAGCCCTGCCTTTGAATTATTGGAAGAAATAAATATCGGGCAATATTTCAGTAAAGAACAAGATGAAAGAATAATAAAGAATAGCTTCAACTTCTCCCTAATCCCTGAAATACTGGCTAGTGTCCGCTTATTTACAAAGAGGGAAGAGCAGGAATTAGAAATGCTCCATTCAATGTTTAAAGCTAATGTTGATGGTCTTTCTGCGACAGCATACGGAAAGGAAATGGAACGATTAGCAATAGACCTGAGTTGGAAATCTTCTCAAATAGAAGGCAATACCTATTCTTTGTTGGAAACAGAGCGATTACTGAAAGATCAGGAAACCGCACAGGGCAAACCCAAAGACGATGCAACTATGCTTTTAAATCATAAGGAAGCTATTAATTTTATTACTGAGAATCCCGAATATGTTGTGCCATTGACGGTACGGGGCATTGAGGATATTCATAGCATGCTGATCAAGAATTTGAACGTAGATCGCAATATTCGCCAAAGAAGGGTTGGCGTAACAGGAACTAATTACAAGCCGCTCGATAATGAACATCAGATACGTGAATCTTTGGAAAGTATGTGTATGCTCATCAATGCAAAGAAAAATGTTTTTGAAAAATCACTACTGTCTTTGGTGCTGCTTTCTTATATCCAGGCCTTTAATGATGGCAACAAGAGAACAGCAAGGATTATAAGTAATGCTATTTTAATTGCCCATCAATACTGCCCGATTTCCTTTAGAACAGTAGATTCGGTTGAATACAAAATGGCGATGTTGGTTTTCTACGAACAGAATAATATCAGTGCCTTTAAACGCATTTTTATAGACCAATTCAAATTCGCAGTTAACACTTATTTTTAATGACATCTTTTAAAAACTAAGGCTGTATTTATTGGATAAACTGATCGGTGAACGCCAGACCCAATACTGGCGTGCGTTTAAATGGATACTGAAGGCTGCCTCCAAAGAAGGGACTTTAGGATGAATCCATGTGAAGATGTAAAATACAAGGAAATTAAAAACAGAAAATTAAAACGGAATCTGGAATCAGTAGATTATTTGAAGCTTATGGCAACACTTGATTTTAAGGATGAGGTCGAATGGATTAATATGAGTCAGGATTTTTAAGTTGTCGCCTGCCGGTGGGGCTAATAAGTCGCCGGGGCAGTTATGTGAGAATGCCAGAATTAAAAAGCAAACATTTGGCATTGCGCCCGGCTCGGTTTCTCGATTCTTTTGCAGGATCAGAATGTGGATGCTGCGACTGTTGCATTATTTCTGGGATAAGACGCCTTAATAAGTATTGGATGTCTTGATAAGAGGCAGAGATCGAGAAGTTAGTGGGAGGTCATTGAAAAACTGCCTCGGGTGATGAAATTAACGCTTAAATGCTATTGAGTGATTCTGAAGCAATAGGAAAGGTAAACTGGTTAATTAAAGTGATTCCAAACAAGTTGAAAAGATTATATTTGGATAAGCGGAGTAGCTTTATCGTAAATCTCTTTCCTACCATCCATTTCGTAATTACGGCAGTATCTTTTGAATAGTTACTTACTGATCAGATTTTTATATACAACCGTCTCCATGAAGGCTTCCTTTTTTTGCCGTGAAATTGGAATAGCCATATCGTTGATGTAAACAAAATTACCTTTAATGATTTCTATATAGGATAAGTGTACCAAGTAGGACTTGTGGATACGGAAAAATGCATCGCTGGGAAGTGTATTTTCTATAAAAGCCATTGTTTGATGGATTATTAAGTATTTCTCCTTAAAGTGTAACTTCAGGTAATTTTCCATACTTTCAATGTATAGAATATCCACCCAGTTGATTTTCAGAAAGGTTTCTCCTTGGCGGATATACATCGAAGCGTCCGCCTCGTCATTCGTGTGCTTTAAATGGTACAATTCCTGTGCCCTTAATGCTGATTGCAAAAAACGGTTAAATGTTATAGGCTTTAATAAATAATCGACCACTTGAAATTTATAGCCTTCTAATGCATATTCAGCATATGCGGTGGTTAAAATAGTTAATGGTGGTTTATCCAGTGATTCCAGTAATTCGAGGCCGGTTAAATCGGGCATTTGTATGTCAAGGAACATTAAATCTATTTTATTTTTCTTTAAACTCTCAAGGATCTCCGAGGCGGACGAGCAAACAGACACAACTTTCAAAAATGTCAATTTAGAAGCATACGATATGATGCCTTCTCTGGCAAGTGTTTCATCATCGGCTATCAGACATTGCAGTATTGCATTACTTTTTTGTATTGAAGTTTTATTATCCATATCTCAAAATTGGAGGGTTAATTGTATTTCGTAAGTATTGGCCGATTCATTAATTTTCAAAATATGTTTTGAAGGATATAATAATCGCAATCTTTCTTTAATATTTTGTAACCCTATACCAGAAGCCAGATTATTTTTACTTTGGGTACATATTGCTTTTATTTTTGAATTTCTGACTTCCAGGTAGAGTGATTGATTGTTTTGCTTTGCACTTATATGGACGAAACCTTTTTCAGACAAGGACCTGGAAACATGTTTAAAAGCATTTTCTACAAATGGGATTAGCAATAAAGGTTGGATTGATTTATTTTCATCCTTTATCTGCCAATTGGTTTTGACCTCCAATGCTTCGCCCCATCTCATGGTTTCCATATCAATCACATCCTTCAAAAATTGTATTTCCTGCTTTAAGGTGACCCATTGTTGTTTTCCTCCATATAGTTGATATCTGAGAATATCCGCGTATTTAACCAGGTGTTGAGAAGCAACGTCGGCATCTTTTTGCATTAAAACATGAATATTGTTTAAAATATTGAACATGAAATGCGGATTAATTTGCTGTTGCAAAAAATGTAACTGGCTTTTTAAGTGTGTTTCCCGTAGTTTGGTATGTTCATAATAGAAGCGCAAACCACAAAACCCCAGATTAATTAATATGGGTGTGGGCAATGCGCTCATAAATTGAAGCAATAGTGTACTTTTTGTCATGGAAGGCGGTTGGCTAAAAATGCCCCGCTCCAGTAATAAACGGAAGCCATGATCTATAAGTGCATAAATCAACGATAAAAGAAACGATAACGTTAAGAACCAGAATAAAAAGATCTTCATTTTATTGGCATGCATCATCGTTTTGAGCAGCCTGTTACTAAGAAAGTGGGTGATTAAAACTGTGGGTACAAAGATTGTGATCGTTAATAAAAGGGCCGGTGATAATGGGTATCTATTTTTGAAATTAATAAAGACAAGGGAAATAATGACCATCCAGATTAATAGAAGGATGTTATTATAACTTCTAAAGAAATGATTTTTCATAAATACAAACCTTGAATTTTATTTACGAGGGTGACTCCACGTTTTTTAGGCCGAATGATAATTGCAAAATTAGGATTTAATTTATTGTCGTGGATGCCACTTGTCAAAGCCGAACGTCCATTGGTCAAAATTGCACAGTTTCTGGTGGGAGGAACGTCCATATTTGCGGATTCAATACCATAAAAAAATATTTTATGATTAAAGCGATGCAAATATTGGTGTTCATAGTGTTTCTTTTTATTGCAGGTGGGACGAATGCCCAGGTTGAGATTAAAACGGAGTATATAGGTAGTTCCAGATATACAAATGGTGATAATATAAAAACCAAGGGTCGAGGGAGTGCTAAGGTCTTTTCATTCGATGCTCGGATTCCAATTTCTGTTGAAGTTAATGAGGCGCATCAACCGGTTAAATTCTGGGCAGTAAGCATAGGTGCTAGTTATACTTCATTTTCAAATAAGGCGATGGATGCGGATTTTGGACCAGATAGAATAGCTGATGCCAATTTAACTTTATTGCATTTATGGCCAATTTCCCAAAGGTGGTCAATGCTGGCCATGGCCGGCGCAGGTGTATATTCGGGACACACGGAACTTTCAAAAATCGGATTTAAAAATGTGATGGGCAATGGCGGTGTACTTTTTATATGGCACCTACGCAAAAACCTTGATGTAGGCCTTGGGCCGGTGGTCAATACTTTGCTGGGATATCCAATGATCTTTCCAGGTGTCTATGCAAATTGGAGAACACTGGGAGATTATGAATTAAAGGTTTCTATGGTCAATAGTCTGCAAGTATCTGCAGGAAAAAGGTATAATGATTACTTTAAATTGAATATAATTGCCTCATTTGATGGATCAATGGCCTTGGAAAATGAAGGAAAAAAGAAACTGATGTTTACCCATCAATATTTTACGACAGGGATACAGCCTGAGTTCTCTATCAGCAAAACCTGGTCTATTTCAGTTACTGCCGGACTGGCGGCAGGTAGAAGCGCCTATTATCAGGAAAGAACACTTAAATCCATTTTCAGAAGCGATGACAATATACATAATCCGCATTTCGGTGCAGCCCCATACTTCTCTATTTCCGTTAAAGCGGGCCTTTAAATCTTCAAAAAAAGATAAAGGAACAGGCCTTGGTCAAAGAATTAAGTATGTTTTGGGCATGTAAGCATAGGTGAACAATGCAGACTCTTTTTTGCATTTCTTAGGACGATTTTAAGGTTGGATTCATATCCTTTATTCGTTAATTGTTAGAATCAGGTTTGCGCCGTTTTTGAAAAATTGCTGATTCTTTTGGCCTGTATAATTATTCAAGTCCCCACCGGGTGGCAACATCCTTATATTTTAGATGGTTGCTATTGTTCCTTTTATAATGGCCTTTTGCATATTTTTGACGAAATGCCTCATACAAACAAATAGCGCAGGCCACCGAGATATTGAGCGATTGGATAATCCCCATTTGTGGAATCAAAAAGTTGCCCTCACACAAATCAAGCATTTCCGGTGAAACGCCTTTTTTCTCATTTCCGAATACCAGGGCAAGCGGTTCGGTAAAGTCAATCGAATAGAGGTCCACCGCTTTTTCATTCAGGGCAGTGGCCATTAATTTAAAACCTTCCGCCTTTACCTGTTGCACGCAGGCCAGAAGATTGTCATGATAATGCAGCGTTAACCATTTCCAGGCACTGCTGGAACTTCTGTATCCCAGGCCGTCACCAAATTTTGGATGAGGTGCCATGGTATTTAAAATATGGACTTCCTGAATGCCTGCTGATTCACAGGTGCGAAGTACTGCTGCAATGTTGTGCGGGTCCTGGACATTTTCAAAAATAACTGTCAGATCAAACTGCCTGTTATTTAAAACGCGTTGCAATTTATCTTTTCTTTCAGGCGTCATGTGCTTTTGCGAATTCTATTGCGTCTATGATTAAAGTGTTTAAGATCAGGCCCCTTCATTTTGTTGCAAGTGTATTGCGGTGGCTTCAAGGCTCTCATAAAATTCTGTCCCGTATTTGCGGATAATAGCTTCCTTTAAAAACTTATAAACCGGAACTTTTAATTTTTTCCCTAATTTACAGGCAGCCTTGCAGAGATCCTCCCTGGGAACATAATTGACAAACTCAAGGTCTTTGTCCAACCTGCTTTTTTCTGTTTTAATCGGAAAGAGATGGCAACTGACTGGCTTTTTCCAGCCCAGTTTGCCGTCATTATAAGCCTGTTCGATGCCACACTTCACAATGCCTTGCTCATCCCTGTAGCCATAAGCACAGATCGCATTATTAATTGTTGGTGTCACCCATCCGAAAAACTTATCATAAATGTATTTGCCCTGTTTTTCAATTTCTATTAGCCCTTCAGGGGTAAGATAGGGTTTTATCGCCTCAAAATTTTGTTGTAATTCCTGCAGTTCACTTTCCATAAGAGGCGCCCCTGCATCACCATCCTCACAACAGCCTCCTTTACATTTACTTAGATCACATACAAACTGTTCACTAAGTACATCGTCACTGACTAATATATTATCAATTACAATCATATTAATAAATTCCTCCGGGGCAAAGGTACAGCTAAATGTAGGTTTAATAACAAACTAAGGTGTTATAAAAAGAATTGATACCCTAAAGGCTGGTAAGCAATGCTAAAAAACCAAAAAATAACCTATTTGCTGCCAAATTCAAAGAGGTTAGTTAACTTGCAATATAATATGATGGATAAAAAAATAGCAGTTGCCATTACCGGTGCCAGTGGATCGATCTATGCCAGGCTTTTAATTGAAAAATTATTACAGTTAAAAGACCAATGGACAGCATTGGCCCTGGTTATGAGTAAAAATGCAAAGACAGTCTGGGAAACTGAACTCGGTAATATGGATTATGCCAATTATCCGGTTGATTATTATGATAAATATGATTTCAATGCGCCCTTTGCATCAGGATCCGCGAAATTTACTCATTTGGTGGTTGTTCCCTGCAGTATGGGGACCCTTGGAAGGATTGCCGGTGGGGTCAGCGATGATCTGGTCACAAGGGCTGCAGATGTAATACTGAAGGAGCGCAGAAGTTTAATTTTAGGCGTTCGGGAAACGCCCTATAATTTGATCCACATCCGTCATATGGAGACAATCACCTTGGCAGGGGGCATTATCTGTCCCATGACACCTTCTTTTTATAGCCGGCCCACCACGATTGAACAGGCTGCTATGACAGTCGTAGATCGTCTGATTGATTTGATAGGCCTTGATCAACAAATTTTCAGGTGGGGAACCGGAAACTGATAAAGCAGCATAATTCAAATAACCTTAATGTTCATGAAACGGTATGTTCTATTAGTTTTTATTATCATATTTTGTTTACTTTCATTTATGCCCACAAAACAAGCCCGTCAGACCATCGTATTTGAACTACAAATTCCAGGAGAATCATTGCCACACCCAAATGATTCTCTATATCTGGCAGGGGACTTCAATGGCTGGCACACAGCAGATCCCAATTTCGTATTCAAAAAAAAACGTAATGGAGAGTATTCTCTGAAGACAAAGCTCCTTGTTGGGGATCACGCTTTTAAGGTCGTCAGGGGTAATTGGCAGACAGTTGAAACAGATAGCGAAGGTGGGGCCATCGCCAACCGGACATTGGAAGTGGAAAAGCTGCCGGGTAGAGCGGCCATGAAAATATCCATTATGGTAAAGGGGTGGGCAGATAATTTTCCGAAAACACCCATAACGAGTACGGCCGCAGCAAATGTTAAGATCTTGGATAGTGCCTTTGAAATTCCCGAGCTGGCCCGAAAAAGAAGGGTTTGGATTTACTTACCCGAAAATTACGAACAAAGCCCGGAACGCCGTTATCCTGTTTTGTATATGCAGGATGGCCAAAATGTATTTGACCAGGCCACAGCCTTTTCCCAGGAGTGGGGAGTAGATGAGTACCTCAATAGCCTGCCCGAAGAGCAGCAATGTATTGTCGTCGCAGTTGATAACGGCGGCAATGACCGCATGCAGGAATACAACCCATTCAATAATAAGCAGTTTGGGAAAGCACATGGTAAAGCGTACGCTGCATTTTTGGCTAAAACACTTAAACCCTATGTGGATAGTCATTACCGGACAAAGCCTGATGCCAGGCATTCAACAGTTTGTGGCAGCTCAATGGGCGGCTTGATTAGTTATTATACGGCGCTTACTTATCCCGGAGTATTCGGCAGGGCAGGGGTATTTTCCCCTTCCTTTTGGATAGCGCCAGAAATCTATCAAAGTACGGAAAAATCGCTTATAGGTAATCGGTTAGACGAATCCGGTTTTTATTTTTATGGTGGCGCTGAAGAGGGTGATAGTTTAGCGCAAAGAATAAATCAGATTACGATTCTTTTAAAATCTCATCCATCCATAGTAACCGAAACCGTAATAAATCCGCAGGGACTGCATGAGGAAAAATACTGGCGTGATGCTTTCGGGCCGTTTTTTCAATGGCTATGCGCTCAGGAAAATAAATAAATTTATTAACCAGTTAGGCAAGGGAGATAGCGTAAAGCAGCGCACGCCATAGCGCCAAGAAGAATCATGTCGGTTACCCTCTGTTCATCAGCGCATTTACCCAAATACATTTTTGTTAGTTTTGTTGTAACCTTTGAAAATATACCATGGAAAAAGTACCGCTTTCCTGTTGAAACCTTTTATAAAAATTCTGCGCTTTTTTTAGAAATGCCTTATCTCCGGAAATCTGAAACTGATAGTAGAATAGATTACCAAGAAAATCCAGCATAAGCGGAGCCCCCTGCTCCCCGTATTTTGCAATGGCCTCTTCCAGGCCCTGGTCATCCAGCGCTAAAAAGTCCGCCACCGTAAAGGTCGTAGCTGTATAAATCTGTTGATCAATATCTGCTTCTGTGATGCCCAATATATTGTCAGGGAATGAGCCGATTTGTTTGTTGAGCATGGCCGCCAACTCCTTTAATCTGCGCATCAAAAAGTTCTTGTCTTGAATCATATCGTAAGTTCTGCTTTATAGAATGTACTGCTTATGCGTAATATAGTTGAATTGTTGAGCGCAAATGTAATAACATATCGGGGAATTCTATTTGGCTGAATATTTATATATGTTTTCAGACAAAGGTAAAAGGTAACTTCTCACGGATTTTAAGTTGAGGGAATTCCGAGGATCTTTTGTGCAAGTTCTATCATGGCCGGATCGCCGGTATATTTACCTTTTTCATCAGATAATTTTATGGTCGCAATTGGCTGGTCGTTACCCACCTGAATCGAAGAGAGCTTAATGACAATATTCATCGGTTCCAGACCGACATCATTGGTCAGATTAGTCCCAATGCCAAAAGAAATGCCAATCCTTCCTTTGGTAGCCTCCGCTATATGCGCGACTTTCGCCGGATTCAGGCCATCAGAAAAAATGATGAACTTGTGAAGAGGGTTGATACCCAGGTTTTTATAATGGGAAATAGTCTTTTCTGCAAATAAAACAGGGTCACCCGAATCATGGCGTACACCATCGAATAATTTGGAGAGCTTTTTATTAAACTGTTTAAAGAAAACATCAGTGGTATAGGTATCTGATAAGTCCACGCCCAGATCTCCCTGATAAACAGTCGCCCAGTTTTCCAGCCCCAGGCCGCCTGCCATTTTAAAACCATAATAAGCACCATGAAACATAAACCATTCATGTGCATGTGTGCCAATCGGCTTTACGCCCGTTATCCTGGCCAGATGAACATTACTGGTGCCTATATAACTATTTCCATGAAATTTTTTGAGGGTCGCGGTGATTTGCTGATGGACATCAAAAGAATGCCTCCTGCGCGTGCCAAAATCTGCTACCGTTACGCCCAATTGATTAAATAAGCGGATTTTTTCTTCGGTGCGCCGTTCAATCTCTTTGTCGTTTATGCGTTTTTGACCGGACATAATGTAAAAAAGCTCGCTAATTAAGGATAGCAGCGGCACTTCCCATAAAATGGTCCTGAACCAGTACCCGTCTACCGTTACCTCAAGCGACGATCCATTTTGTTCAATATGGACTTCGCCCGGGTGATATTTGTAACCTGCCAGAAAATCAATATAGGAAGCGCTGAGGTAAGGACAAGTCTTAAAAAGAAAGTCTTTCTCTTCTTGGCGCAATTTAAGCTCGGACATCGCATCTACACATTTACGCAATTGTTCGCCAAATCCGGGTGGGAAATCATGGGCCCCCCGATTGATAAATTTGTATTTTGCCTTTACGTCGGCAAATAAGCTTACCACGGCGCATTGCATGGTAAATTTATAAAAGTCATTGTCCAGAATGGATACCAGTCGTATTAAGGGTGTTGATGTTTCCATCATTCAAACCTACGAAAAAATTAGAATTATCCGTGCTGCTATTTGGGCGGTTAACTTCCAAAATGTATATTTGTTAGGCAGTTAAAAGGCCACCTTTAATGAAAGAGCTACTCATTATCCGCCATGCCAAGAGCAGTTGGCTGAATCCTTGGGAAGATGATTTTGACAGACCCCTCAATGAAAGGGGCAAAAGAGATGCGCCTTTTATGGCTGCTGAACTTCTTAAAAAAGAAGTCGCAATAGATGCATTGGTAACAAGCGATGCCAACAGAGCCTACTCCACCTGTGCTTATTTTAGCCAGGTTTACAAAGGGGTACCCGTCATAAAAGAACCCCGGCTCTATCAGGCCAGTGTCAAGTTTCTTTTTGAAGTAGTCCTGTCCATGCCAGATAATTATAAAACCGTCGCTTTGTTTTCACACAATACCGGCCTTACTGATTTTGTCAACAAACTGACCAAGGTAAGGGTAGATGTAGTGCCTACCTGCGGCATTTATGGAGTCAAGGCGGATATTGAACACTGGGCTGATTTTAAAAATGGGAAAAAAGCCTTTTGGTTTTTTGACTACCCCAAAAATCATTTGATCAGATAATGGCGTAATATTGATTTCATCCTTTCTGTATAGAAATTTTTCTGAATCCCGCTTTGATGCTATTATGGAAACGGAGATCTAATCTTCCTTTGAATAACGGCGGCCGCAAAAGCCAGCCTGAAAATCCCACCCGGCTCATACCATCGATGGAAAGAGTTGGCAGTAAATCAGCAAACTTCCCTTTACTTGCTTTCGTCTAAAAGTGATCACATTTTGGAAAAAATCTTAATTTTAAGGAACACGCTTGTATTTCCATATGGTCAGACAATAACTATACAATTGTAAAATTTTTATTATGGCATTAAGTTAATGTAAACAACTGTTTATGTGAAAACGCTTTATCCAAAAAATTGTGCAAACGATTGATAATTTAAGAATGAATTAGTTAGGTATAACATTGTTTGTGATTATTTAAAAAAATAAAAAAAACATCCATTCCTTTGTTAAGTAATTTTTGGCAGTAAGGCTGAATAATTATTGTTAACCGATTTTTTAAAAACACCTAAATGCTAATTCATGAAGAAATACTTATTTCTTGTGTTGTGTGCTTTCTATGTTTCATTCAGTTACGCTCAGCAAGGATTTCAGGTGTCAGGAGAGGTTGTCGACTCTTCTGGTGCACCCATTGAAGGGGTTACCGTAAAGGAATCCGCTAAGAACGGAACATTAACAAGCGAGGATGGAACATTTACGCTCACAGTCAAAAAGAAAGGTACAGAGCTGACCTTTAGTTTTATTGGCTACAAAACAGAAAAAATTCCGGCAGATGCGCATTTAAAAGTGATTTTACATGCGAGCCAGCAATCAGACCTGAGTGATGTTGTGGTCATTGGTACGCAGGTTCAATCAAAAAGGACAACTACCGCTGCTTTATCCACCGTATCGGGCGATGAAATTGAAAATCTTCCTTCGCCCAGTGTGGATGCATTATTGCAGGGCAGGGTTGCCGGTCTGAATGTGCAGGTTTACAGTGGAGAGCCCGGGGTAGCCCCAACGGTGGTTGTCAGAGGGAACTCAAGGATCAACACTAATATTGGAGATAATAGCGTAGCGCAGGCACAGGCAATGGCTGGTCCGTTATATGTTATTGATGGAGTGCCGACAAATCCAGAGGATATCTCCAATAATATTGATGCTACTGGAACCAACTATTTGGCAGGGATCAATATTAATGATATTGAATCTGTAGATGTTCAAAAGGACGCTGCGGCCACCGCTGCATGGGGTTCCAAAGGTGCAAATGGCGTTATTTATATTAAAACAAGAAAGGGGACTTCCAAAACGCCTCAGTTCAGGATCAACGCCTATACCGGTATTACGCAAAGACCGGATTTGCTAAAGACCTATACCGGATCAGAAGAGCGGGATGCAAAACTGGCGATTATTAAACAATATATTACTTCTCCTGATCAGTTGGATGGGTTGCCACAATTGTTAACTGATAGCCTGAATCCTTATTTTAATAACGCGACGGACTGGCAGGGGCTTTTCTATCAGAATGGGACTGTTAATAACATCGATGCCACCGTATCAGCCGCGACAGATGCTGTCAATTACCGGGTCAGCATGAACTATTACAATGAGACCGGTGTGATTCGTCAGTTCGGGTATCAGCGGTATTCCATCAGAGGGAATTTTAATTTTAAAATCAGTCCTAAGCTCAACACTTCCCTTCTCATCGGATTATCCAAAGGAGACAGGCAAAGGGGTATGAAGTATTATCTCAGTGATGAAAATACACCGTTTTCCGGTGCTTCACAGCCTTCTTCATTCTATTTGCTCAATGGCTTTGATTCTTCCAATTATACAGGTCTCTATAGTAAGATCAGAAATAAAAACATTAACGATGCCTATAATGTAAGTTTCAATCTGAATTATGACATCTTTCCCTTTTTAAAATATTCCTTCCAGGGTGCCGCAAATATCAGCACCTCCGACAGAGATTATTTTGAGCCGTCCAATCTGGATGAGGTTGCTATCTCGCAAGGCGGCTCTGCTACAGAATCTTATGCTGAATCAGACCATGGCACATTTTCTACTTATTTTATGAATAACGGTCTGAACTTTATTAAAAGCCTCGATACCAAAAATGGCAATAAGCATAATATCGCCGTTACCCTTTCTCAGCAATATACTTCTGATGTATCCAAGGGTAACCAGATTTATGGTTACAATACGCCAACTAATGACATTAAAGTTGTTAGCGGGATCCCCCAATCAGATTTAGGCGGTTATTCTTATTATAAAAAAGACGCCATGCTTTCTCTCGTAGGCCAGGTGCAGTATGATTATAACAGTAGATATCTGTTATACCTTTCTTACAGAGGAGACGCTTCATCCAGATTCGGGGCCAATTCGAAATGGGGATATTTTCCTGCCATTGGCGCCGGTTGGATCGTTTCAGATGAAAAATTTATGCAGGGTACCAAAGGGATTATCAGTTTCTTAAAATTAAGGGGTAGCTGGGGCATTTCCGGTTCTCAGTCGCCGGATTTCTATGCGCCTTATAATTCTTATGATGTCTCCGGCACATATGACGGTCAGCAGGCAATACAGCCTAATTTCAACAATGGTCTGACCAAAAACGACCTGACATGGACAAGGACGGAGCAAAAAAATATCGGTATAGACCTACGTTTATTTAACAGCCGGATCTCGGTAACTGCTGATATTTATGACAAGTTGTCTAAGGATGATTATTATGACTTCACCCTTCCTTTTTTCACAGGATTTAATTCGATCAGCTTTAATGCCAAAGATCTTTGGGTAGATAACAGAGGATTGGATATCACCATCAATACGCGTAATCTTTCTCCAAATAGTAAGGTGCAGTGGAACTCTCAACTCGTCTTTACGTATAATAAAAATGCGATTGCCAAGTTACCCAATAATAACCGGATGATGACCATTAAGGACGGGTATGGTATCGACCGCATATTTGAGGTGGGCCAGCCTATTTATGAATTGTATCAAATGCATTACGGTGGCGTATATAACCATCAGGATGAAATACCCTTTAATCCGTTAACCGGCAAGGTAATTACTTATTACAAGGGTTATTACCCGGTAAAACCGGGTTATCCTATCTGGGAAGATATTAATGGAGATGGTGATGTATGGGTAGGAGAAGATAACGGTGACCAGTATGGAGACCGGCGTCCAGCGGGCGATCCGAATCCCAGATTTACAGGTGGCTTTACCAATGATATCACGTATAAAAATTTCTCCTTACAGATTTCCAGTGTTTTTACCTGGAAAAGAACAGTAGTCAATACCTTTTTCCAGCAACAGATGGATGGTATTGGCGGCAATATCTACAATTTCGCTAAAAACCGCCTTCCTGATTTAAGTGGTGTTGATTATTGGACGCCGGAAAAAGCACAGGATCCGAACTATCAGGCCGACTTCCCATCTATCTCACCGTTTGGCGGATATTTTTATCAATTCTGGCCATTCTCTGATATGTGGAATGTGGATGGCAGCTATTTCAAAATCAAGTATGTCATGCTGAATTATGCGTTACCTGAAAGTGTAATCAAGAAATTAAAGGTGGGTAAAATAAATGCATATGTCATGATGGATAATGTTTTGATCATTAAAAATAAAAACAACACCATGCCTGACCCTGAACTGGTAAATTCTCTGGGCGTATATACCGGAGGACTTTATCCGCAGCCACATAAATATACCATCGGCCTGAACGTGCAGTTTTAAGAACAGTGCACTGAAATTTTATTGATCACCTAATACAGGGTATTAAAAATATTTATCTATGAAAATCAATTTCTTCAAAAAAGAATTAACGCAGATTTTCTTTTCTGCCACTGCTTTACTTCTTTTATTCGCCTCTTGTAATAAGGCGCTGAATGACGGCCCTATTGATTCCACCTATGGGGATGCCTTCTGGGTATCACAGGCAAATGTAGAAAAGGCTACTGTCGCTTTATATGGACAGTTCCGCGCAGACATCCGCCAGGGGCAGAGTTATTTTATCTTTGGGGATCTGCCTTCCGGAACATTTTTACCGGCCGGTAATAATTCCAATTTTCAGGTGAAAGCCAGTACGAACCCTCCTTTTAATTTCTCTTATGTTCCCTATAAAGAGGGAGACTTACAGGACTGGTCAAGGTTCTATAAGGTAATAGCCCAGGCAAATCTTATTCTGGAAAATGTCCCGAAGATGAGTGCCAGCAGTTTCTCATCAGAAAGCAATCGGGAGCGGTATTTAGGGGAAGCCTTATTTATGAGAGCTTATACCTATTTTTACATGACCCGCGTCTGGGGAGATCCGGTATATGTTTCCCGCACCTTTAACGATGTTGATTATGGTCATATTCCGCCCATTGCCAGATCTGATGAGAATCAAGTTCTCGACACCTGCCTGACGGATCTGAGAACAGCTGCAACGTATCTTGATTTTGCTGGTGGAGACCCTTCTTTGTCTACCAGGGCCAATAAGGGAACAGTCTATGCAATTATGGCCCAGATTTTTGCCTGGCAGCATAAGTATGACAGCACTCATGTTTATTGCCAGAAAGTAATCGAGCAGGGCGGTTACGCGATGGAAACGATGGATAATTATGATAAAATCTGGAAAGGAAAAGTCTCATCAGAAAGCATTTTCGAACTACCGATGAAATACAATGCTGATGACCCTAATTTCAAGGCCCAAAATGATTGGGCAGAAGCCAAATTTGATTTCTTTGGTACCTTCCTGAAAGGAGATCTGGTAGACAATAAAAATACCAGTTGGTGGGTGGCGCCTACGGGAGGAATTGTGGATAATACGCTTTTTGATACGACAAATGATTTAAGATTCCGCAGGTTTTTCCGCAAAGTTGCTGCGTCCGGCGATGATCAGGCAGGTTATCTTCTGACAAAGTACACTGATTTTAATTATCAGAATCCGGATGCCAAGACCAATGCCTATATTGATAATGATCTTGTTTTAATCAGGCTTGCAGATGTTTATTTACTGGACGCCGAAGCGCTGGCCAATCAAAATGACCTCGCAGGCGCCAAGAAAAATCTGGAAATAACGGAAACAAGGGCCGTCATTGACTCTTACAAAGATGCGAATACAAAAAATGATGTCCTGACAGAGATACTGAAAGAGCGTGGCAGGGAGCTCATCGGAGAAGGTATTTGGTACTATGATTTAATTAGAACAGAACCGGCATTGCATTGGCTGGAAAGAGTCGGTTATCCCGCAGACAGGGTATTGCCCCAAAACAAAGGATATTACTGGCCCTTGGATATGAATACATTGTTCCCTTACGATAATTTGCTAACGCAGAATCCGTGGTGGAGCGCCAATGCAGACAGATAACTTATTGATTATTTAAATTAATTTATCATGAAAAATATTAATATAAGCCGTTCTATCAGCCATAGAGGATGGCAGGCCCTATTATTTACTTCGCTTTTTATCACTCTTTTTTCCTGTAAAAAGGACTATATTGAAGGAGGTTCTATTTCAAATGTTGACCGTTTCGCTGGTGTTTCGACTTATGAAGCGCTGCAACAAATGCCTCAGTTTGATACGCTGGTCCAGCTTATCGATGCTGCAGGTATTCAGGATGCTGTTAATAAGGCAGGAACCGTGTTTGCGCCCACCAACAGGTCTGTTAGAGATTATCTGGAGGAGCGAACCTTATTTCTGCAAAATACGGTAGATCAATCCAAATTCTTTTTATTGGATTCATTGAACTACTATCTTAAAAACAATATCAGTGGTACAAAAGATTCGCTTTTGATGTACCTGATCCCGGAACAGCTGACTCCTCAAAATGTAACTATGGAGGGCACGGTCTATTCCACCGGACTTACCAATGACAAGGTAATGGTGTCTTTCGAAGAAACCAAAGATGGCAATATGGGGTATACTGACCTGATATCCAGTGTACCAAGGCTTCTTTATTATGCTCAGATCTGGGACGGCCAGGGAGATCCGCAGGAAAATAAAATCCTGGTTAAAACCGCTTTTATTAAAACTAAGAGCGGCTCTATTAATGCCTTGGATCCTGGGCATGTATTGTTTTTTTATGGCCGGTAATGTGTATTCTTTAATTAAGAAAAAAATGATTTCATGAAAAATAAAAAATTTATCGGGACGCAGGTGGTACTAATAATACTAATTTGTTTTATGCTGCAAGCCTGTACAAAATATGGCAAGGGTTTTATCAGCCCGACTATGATGTATTCCACTAAATTAATGATCGTACCGAAGGGGCAGGTGGCTAAATCCAATTCCCTTGTTTCTGATGGTTCTT
>Ga0164242_10002436_pt1 | contig 21504 bp, 21 predicted proteins | sample OricomgcompostMG_FD_108783 | JGI IMG/M metagenome (GOLD analysis project Ga0164242, IMG submission 108783) | Miracle-Growth compost microbial communities from Emeryville, California, USA - Original compost - Miracle growth compost (MG) ... | reverse complement strand
GACGCCGGCCTGACCGGTCGCAAGATCATCGTCGACACCTACGGCGGCATGGCCCGTCACGGCGGCGGCGCGTTCTCCGGCAAGGACCCGTCCAAGGTCGACCGCTCCGCCGCGTACGCGCTGCGCTGGGTCGCCAAGAACGTCGTGGCCGCGGGGCTGGCCGAGCGCTGCGAGGTGCAGGTGGCGTACGCGATCGGCAAGGCCGAGCCGGTGGGCCTGTTCGTCGAGACGTTCGGCACCGAGACCGTCGAGATCGACAAGATCACGGACGCGATCAACGAGACGTTCGACCTGCGCCCGGCCGCCATCGTCCGTGACCTCGACCTCAAGCGGCCGATCTACGCCAAGACGGCCGCCTACGGCCACTTCGGCCGCGAGGACCCCGACTTCACCTGGGAGAAGACCGACCGCGCCGAGCAGCTGAAGAAGCTGGCTACCGCGTAGCCTCGCTTCTCCGGACGGTGCCGCCTCTCCGGCCCTCACTGCTGTAGGGCGTTCCAGCCGTCGGCTGGGATCCAGCGTCTTTCCTGGGTTCCAGCCGACGGCTGCATTTAACGTCGGCTGCCTTTGGTAGGAGTTGGGCGTGACGGACAAGAGCGGGCGGGAGGCGGCGGCTGAGCTGCCGGTGGCCCGGCTGTACGTCGACGTGCCGCTGCCGCATCTCGACCGGCCGTTCGACTACCTCGTCCCGGCCGGCCTCGACCCGGTGGTCCGGGCCGGGTCGCGGGTGCGGGTGCGGTTCGCCGGCCGGCTGGTCGACGCCTACGTGCTCGAGCGGGTCGCGACGTCCGGCCACGACGGCCGGCTGGCGTTCCTCGAGCGCACCGTCGGCGACGAGCCGGTGCTGACCGCGGAGACCACCGGGCTGTTCCGGGCGGTGGCCGACCGCTGGGCGGGCAACTTCGTCGACGTCACCCGGCTCGGCGTCCCGTCCCGGCACGCGGCCGCGGAGAAGTCCGCGCCACCGGAGCCCGGCGAGCTGCCCCCGGCGCCCGCGCCCGGCTTCGACCGCTACCGCGCCGGCCCGGCGTTCCTCGCCGCCGTGGCCGGCGGCCGGGCCGCGCGCGCCGTGTGGTCGGCCCTGCCCGGCGAGGACTGGCCGGCCCGCATCGCCGCCGCCGCGCGGGTGGCGCTCGACGCCGGGCGCGGCACGCTGGCGGTCGTGCCGGACGTCCGCGACCTCGCCCGGCTCGACGCCGCCATGACCGCCGCGCTCGGCACCGGCCGGCACGCGGCGCTGTCCGCCGACCTCGGCCCGGCCGCCCGCTACCGCCGCTGGCTCGCGGTACGCCGCGGGCAGGTGCGCGTCGCCATCGGCACCCGCGCCGCCGTCTACGCCCCGGTGGCCGACCTCGGGCTGCTCGTCATCTGGGACGAGGGCGACGACCTGTTCGCCGAGCCCCGGGCGCCCTATCCGCACGCGCGCGACGTGCTGACCCTGCGCTCGGCCCGGGCCGGCGCGGCGCTGCTGATCGGCGGCTTCGCCCGCACCGCCGAGGCCCAGCTGCTCGTCGAGGAGGGCTGGGCCCACGAGATCGCCGCCGAGCGGGCCGTCGTGCGGGCCGTCATGCCCGCCGTGCGTGCGGTGGCCGACGACGTCGAGATCGCCCGCGACCCCGCGGCGGCCGCGGCCCGGCTGCCCAGCGTCGCCTGGCGGGCCACCCGGGACGCGCTGGCCGCAGGCGCAGCGGTGCTCGTGCAGGTGCCCCGGCGTGGCTACGTGCCGTCGCTGGCCTGCGCCCGCGACCGCACGCCCGCGCGCTGCCCGACGTGCTCCGGGCCGCTGGCGGCCGCCGCCGCGCGGGCCGTGCCGGCCTGCCGCTGGTGCGGGCGGCCGGCGGGGCAGTGGGCCTGCCCGGCGTGCGGGGGGCGGGCCCTGCGCGCGGTCGTCGTCGGCGCCGGCCGCACCGCCGACGAGCTGGGCCGGGCCTTCCCGGGCGCGCAGGTGATCACCTCCGGCGGCGAGCACGTGCTCGACCGCGTCGACGCCGGGCCGAGCATCGTGGTGGCCACCCCGGGGGCCGAGCCGGTGCCCGCGGACGGCTACGGCGCCGCGCTGCTGCTCGACGGGTGGGCGCTGCTCGGCCGGCCCGACCTGCGCGCGGCGGAGGAGACGCTGCGCCGCTGGATGAACGCCGCGGCGCTGGTGCGGGCGGGCGCCCCCGTGGTGGTCGGGGCCGACGCGGGCGTCCCGGCCGTCCAGGCGCTGGTGCGGTGGGACGCCCGGGGCCTGGCCGCGCGTGAGCTCGCCGAGCGGGCGGAGCTGGCGTTCCCGCCCGCCTCGCGGATGGCCTCGCTGACGGCGTCGCCGGCGGCGCTGGCCGAGCTGCTGGGCGCGGCCCGGCTGCCCGACGGCGCCGAAGTCATCGGGCCGGTGCCCGTCGACCCCGACACCGAACGGGTGCTGGTGCGGGTGTCGCGCGACCACGGCGCCGCCCTCGCGCGGGCGTTGAAGACCGCCGCGGCCGGCCGCTCGGCCCGGCGCAGCGCCGACCCGGTCCGGACAGAGCTCGACCCCGCCACCCTCGGCTGAGGGCGACGGGGCCGCGCACGGGCGATCAGTCGCGCAGGTCGGCGAGCCCCACGTCGCGGCCGGCGACAGCGTCGTCGTAGGCGACGTCCTCGGTCGGCACCGCGGGCGTGGCCAGTGCGTCGCCCTCGCGGGCGGTGGCCTCCAGCACCTGCTCGGCGTGCACGGAGCCGTCGGCGTCGGCGTGCACGAACTTGGCACCGCGCATCAGCGAGGCCGCGACGGCGACCAGCAGCATCACGATCGACGCGGTGAACGCGATCGCCAGGCCGTGCAGGAACGGCCCGGAGATCAGGTTCGGGAAGAAGTGGCCGTCGTAGATGCGGTCGGCCACCGCGCCCTTCGCGTCCGGCACCAGGTCCTTGATCGGGTTCTCGCCGAGGAAGGCCGCGAACAGCGACCCGACCGGCGACACGTGGGACGCGGCGGTCGCGTCGGCGGGGGAGACCCCGGCCGCGGTGAGGCCGCTGTGCAGCGCGTGCGGCAGGCGGCTGGCCAGGCCCACCGCCATCATCGTGAAGAACGCGCCCATCGACAGCACCATGCCGGCGTTCATGCCGGTGGCCCGGATGCCGGACGCGGCACCGCGCGCCGAGGCGGGCACCGCGTTCATGATCGCCGCGGAGTTCGGCGCCGCCATCAGCCCCATGCCGATGCCGTTGAGCGCCAGCAGCCCGGCGAACAGCAGGTAGTTGAAGTTGGCGGGCAGGAAGATCAGGCCGAGGAAGGTGGCGGCGGTCAGCAGCAGCCCGCCGGAGGCGAACGCCCGCGCGCCGAAGCGGTCGGACACCGCACCGGACGCCGGGCCCGCGACCAGGAATCCGATCGTCAACGGCAGCATGTAGATGCCGGCCCACAGCGGGGTGTCCTCGTAGCTGTAGCCGTGCAGCGGCAGCCAGATGCCCTGCAGCCAGATGATCAGCATGAACTGCAGGCCGCCGCGGGACATCGAGGCGAGGAAGTTGACGGCCTGTCCGGCGGAGAAGGCCCGGATGCGGAACAGCTTCATGTCGATCATCGGGCTGGCGACGCGCAGTTCGATGAGCACGAACACGACGAGCAGCACCACTCCGCCGATCAGCCCGGTGAGCACCTTCGGCGAGGTCCAGCCCATCGTGTGCCCGCCGTAGGGCTGCAGGCCGTAGACGATGCCGACGAGCACCGCGATCAGCCCGACGCCGAACGTCAGGTTGCCCCACCAGTCGATCTGGACGCGGCTCTTCGATGTCCGTGGCTTGTCGTGCAGCGTGCGGTAGCCCATCCAGGTGCCCCAGACGCCGAACGGCACGCTGACCCAGAAGACCGCGCGCCAGTCCCACTCCGACAGCAGCCCGCCGACGATCAGGCCCAGGAAGGAGCCGGCCAGCGCCGACACCTGGTTGACGCCGAGCGCGAAGCCGCGTCGGTCGGCGGGGAACGCGTCCGTGATCAACGCCGTCGAGTTGGCCATGACCATCGAACCGCCCACGCCTTGGACGATCCGCATGATGATGATCTCCAGCGCCCCCGTCCCGCCGGAGTTCGGCACGAGCGCGCACCCCAGCGCGCCGACGGTGAAGATCAGGAACCCGAGGTTGAACAGCTTCGCCCGGCCGTACTGGTCGCCCAGCCGCCCGAAGGTCACGACAAGGACGGCGGTGACGAGCATGAAGCCCATCAGCATCCACAGCAGGTAGGAGATGTTCGCCGGTTCGAGTGGCTTCAGGCCGAGGCCCTTGAAGATCGCGGGCAGCGAGATGAGCAGGATCGAGGAGTTCAGCGTGACGGCGAGGATGCCGACCGTGGTCACGGACAGTGCGATGCGCCGGTCATGAGCGGCCGAGTGGGACACGAGCTTCCTTTCGTTCGTTAGCCATCCTAACTAGTGCCGGCCGCACGCGTGACCGCTCAGGCTGTGACAAGCGCTGCACCGGCTCGGCCGCTCGCTACCCTCGTTCGCGTGACCGTCCTGCCCATCCGCCTGTTCGGTGACCCCGTGCTGCGCACCCCGGCCGAGCCCGTCGTCGACTTCGACAAGGAGCTGCGCACGCTCGTCGCGGACCTCGAGCAGACGATGCTCGACGCGCCCGGCCAGGGCCTCGCGGCGCCGCAGATCGGTGTCGGGCTGCGCGTGTTCACCTACCACGTCGACGAGTCGATGGCCGGCCACCTCGTCAACCCGGTGCTGCACTTCCCGGACGACGAGGAGCAGGACGGCCCGGAGGGCTGCCTGTCGATCCCGGGGCTGCAGTTCGACTGCCGGCGCCGCGCCAACGTCGTCGCCCACGGCCAGAACATGTGGGGCGATCCGGTCACGGTCGAGGGCACCGCGATGCTCGCCCGCTGCCTGCAGCACGAGACCGATCACCTCGACGGCGTGCTGTTCGTCGACCGGCTCGACGCCGGCACTCGCAAGGCGGCCATGAGGGCCATCCGTGAAGCGGAGTGGAACGGCGCCCCGGTCCCCACGATCAAGGTGAGCCCGCACTCGTGAGCGACGCCCGCGGAGCGAACCGATCGAGCGTGCGTAGCCCTCTGGCAAGCGGTGCGAACGAAGCGAGGGCCGATCGATGAGGGTTGCGTTCGCCGGCACGCCGGCCGCCGCGGTGCCCACCCTGCAGGCCCTGCTCGACGCGCCGGGGCACGAGGTGGTCGCCGTGGTCACCCGGCCGCCGGCGCGGGCGGGTCGCGGCCGCAAGATGAGCGCCTCGCCCGTCGCCGAACTCGCCGCCGAGCGCGGCGTCCCGGTGCTGACGCCGAGCAAGCCCTCCGAACCGGAGTTCCTGGACCAGCTGCGGGCGCTGCGGGTCGAGTGCTGCCCCGTCGTGGCCTACGGCGCGCTGCTGCCGCCCGCGGCGCTCGCCGCCGCGCCGCACGGCTGGGTCAACCTGCACTTCTCGCTGCTGCCCGCCTGGCGGGGCGCGGCTCCGGTGCAGCACGCCGTCCTGCACGGTGACGACGTCACCGGCGCGTCGACGTTCCTGATCGAGCAGGGCCTCGACACCGGCCCGGTCTACGGCGTCGTCACCGAGAGCATCCGGCCGACCGACACCGCGGGCGACCTGCTGCAGCGGTTGGCGGTCAGCGGCGCCGGGCTGATGGTGGCCACGCTCGACGGCATCGCCGACGGCAGCCTGGTGGCCGTGCCGCAGCCGGGCGACGGCATCTCACTGGCGCCGAAGATCACCGTCGACGACGCGCGGGTGCGATGGGAGCAGCCGGGCCGGCACGTCGACCGGGCCGTCCGCGCCTGCACACCGGCGCCGGGCGCATGGACGACGTTCCGCGGCGAGCGGCTCAAGCTGGGGCCGGTGCGCCTGCGTGGGGTGCGCGACCTCGCGCCCGGCGAGCTGGCCGTCGGCAAGTCGGCCGTCACCGTCGGCACCGGCAGCCTGGACGTCGAGCTCGGCACCGTCCAGGCGCCGGGTAAGCGGCCCATGCCGGCTCTCGACTGGGCCCGCGGCGCCCGCCCGGAGGCCGGTGAGCACCTTGGCGAGCACGGTGAGTAACCGGCCGGCCCGGCGCCCGCGCCCGCCTGTCGACCCCGCCCGCACGGCCGCCTACGAGCTGGTCCGCGCGGTGTCCGCGGACGGCGCCTTCGCCAACCTCGCGCTGCCGGCGCTGCTCACCCGGCACGGCCTCGCCGGCCGCGACGCCGCCTTCGCCACCGAGCTCGCCTACGGCACGGTCCGCTGCGCCGGCACGCTGGACGAGATCGTCGCGGCCTGCGTCGACCGCCCGCTCGACGCCGTCGACCCCGCCGTGCTCGACCTGCTGCGCCTCGGCGCCTACCAGGCCCTGCGCACCCGGGTGCCGGTGCACGCCGCGGTCGCGGCCACCGTCGACCTCGCGCACACCGCCGGTCAGGGCCGCGCCGCCGGGTTCGTCAACGCCGTGCTGCGCCGCGTCGCCGTGTACGACTGGCCGGCGTGGGCAGCCGAGCTCACCGCGGGCGCCGGGCCCGCGCGGCGGCTGGCCGTCCGCACCGCGCACCCCGAGTGGGTGGTGACGGCCTTCGCCGCGGCGCTCGCCGACACCACCGCCGAGCTGACCGAGACAGCGGCGGCGCTGCTGGCCGACGACGAGCGGCCGCGCACCCACCTGGTCGCCTGGCCGGGGCGCAGCGACCGCGACACGCTGGCCGGGGCGGCCGGCGGCGACCCCGGCCCGTGGTCGCCGTACGCGGTGCGCATGCGTGGCGGCGACCCCGCGGCGCTGGCCGACGTGCGTGCGCGCCGGGCCGGCGTGCAGGACGAGGGCAGCCAGCTGTGCGCGCTGGCGCTGGCCGCCGCCCCGGTCGACGGTGCCGACGAGCGGTGGCTGGACCTGTGCGCCGGCCCGGGCGGCAAGGCGGCCCTGCTCGCGGCGCTGGCCGGCGAACGCGGCGCCACCCTGCACGCCAACGAGCAGCGGCCGCACCGTGCGGAGCTCGTGCGCAAGGTCACCGCCGCGTGGGATGTCGAGGTCACCGTCGGCGACGCGCGCGACTACCCGGGTCGCGGGTTCGACCGCGTCCTGCTCGACGCGCCGTGCACCGGCCTCGGAGCGCTGCGCCGCCGGCCGGAGGCCCGGTGGCGCCGGTCGGCCGCCGACGTGCCGGAGCTCGCGGCGCTGCAGCGCGACCTGCTGGCCGCGGCGCTGGCCCGCACCCGCCCGGGCGGCGTGGTGGCCTACGTGACCTGTTCGCCGCACCTGGCCGAGACGCAGGACGTCGTGGCCGGTCACGAGCTCGTCGACGCCCGGCCCCTGTTCCCCGGCGTGCCGAGCCTCGGCGACGGCCCTACCGTCCAGCTGTGGCCGCACCGGCACGGCACCGACGCCATGTTCTGCGCCCTCATCCGCGCCTGAGCCGCGCGCACGCTCACAGCCGGCGCACTCTCGCCAGCCACTCCTCGACGTCCGACCGGCGCTGGCGCAGCTCCGGGCCGATGCCGGTGCGCCAGCCGGCCCGGGTGAGGCGCTGCTCGGTCGCCTCGTTGACCCATACCGCGGCGAACAGGAAGCCACCCAGCCCCGCCACCACCGCGGTGAGCACCCGGACGTGCAGCGCACCGGGCAGGAACAGGACGACCACGGCCACGGGCACCACCGCCACGGTCAGCAGCCGGGCCACGTGCCGCAGCACCCACGTCGAGCAGGTGGCGTCGTAGAGCACCCACGCGCTGTGGCGTTGCGGCAGCGGCCCCCAGAACGCGTACCAGACCCACCGAACCGGGTCAGGCCGGGTGATCGGGCCTGGTTCGACGCCCAGCGAGTCGACCGCCTCTCGCCAGGCCCGGGCGCGCTCGCCGTGCTTCGTCGCACCCACCTCCACGAACCGACACCTGCACACCCGGATCGACCGTCTCCGGACACCATCTAGGTTGGACGGGTGACCTCTCCCGGCGCCGCCGAGCCGATGATCGCCCCGAGCATCCTGTCCGCGGACTTCGCGCGGCTGGCCGAGGCCGCCGACTCCGTCGACGGCGCCGACTGGCTGCACGTCGACGTCATGGACAACCACTTCGTACCCAACCTGACGCTCGGCCTGCCGGTCGTGCAGAGCCTGCGCGCCGCCACCGGCATCCCGCTCGACTGCCACCTGATGATCGACGACCCCGACCGGTGGGCGCCACCGTACGCCGAGGCCGGTGCCGCCAACGTCACGTTCCACGTCGAGGCCGCCACCGACCCGGTGCGGACCGCCCGGGCCATCCGGTCGGCGGGCGCGCTGGCGGGGCTGTCGGTCAAGCCGGGAACCCCGCTCGAGCCGTACCTCGACGTGCTCAGGGAGTTCGACACGCTGCTCGTCATGACCGTCGAGCCGGGCTTCGGTGGCCAGCAGTTCATGGCCGAGGTGCTGCCCAAGGTGCGGCTCGCGCGCGAGCACGTCCGCGCGGGTCACCTGCGCCTGTTCGTCGAGGTCGACGGCGGCATCGGCGCGGACACGATCGAGGCCGCCGCGCAGGCCGGTGCGGACGTGTTCGTCGCCGGCTCCGCCGTGTTCGGCGCCGAGGATCCGGGTCGCGCGGTGGAGGCGCTGCGCGAGCGTGCCCGAGGGTCGATGACGCTCTGATGCCCGCCGACGAACCGACCAGCGGCACCGAGCTCGTCGACGCCGCCATGCACCGGGCGCTGGTGCTGGCCGAGGCGGTGCGCGGGCGCACCAGCCCGAACCCGCCGGTGGGCGCGGTGATCCTCGACGCCGGCGGTGCGCTGGTGGGTGAGGGCGCCACCGCACCCGCGGGCGGCCCGCACGCCGAGGTCGTCGCCCTCGCCGACGCGGGCGAGCGGGCGCGCGGCGGCACCGCGGTCGTCACGCTGGAGCCGTGCGCGCACACCGGCCGCACCGGCCCGTGCGCCGAGGCGCTGCTCGCGGCGGGTGTCAGCCGGGTCGTGTTCGCCGTCGAGGACCCGAACCCGCAGGCGGCGGGCGGGGCGCAGGTGCTGCGCGGCGCGGGCGTCGACGTCCTGGCCGGCGTGGCCCACCACGCCGCCGCGAGCGGCGCGCTGCGGCCGTGGCTGCACTCGGTCGCCACCGGCCGGCCGTTCGTCACGTGGAAGTTCGCCGCCACCCTCGACGGTCGCATCGCCGCCGCCGACCGGACCTCGCGGTGGATCTCCTCGGCCCCCGCCCGCGCCGACGTGCACCACATCCGCGACGTCGTCGACGCGGTGCTGGTCGGCAGCGGCACCGTGCTGGCCGACGACCCGCAGCTGACCGTGCGGCACGGCGACCTGCCCGCCGACCGGCAGCCGCTGCGCGTGGTGCTCGACCGCCGGCACCGGGTCGTGGGCGGGTTCCGGGTGCTCGACTCCGCGGCCGAGACGGTCGTCCTGGACACCGCCGCCCCGCGCTTCGCCCTCAAGGCGCTCCACGACCGAGGCGTGCGTCACGTCCTGCTCGAGGGGGGCCCCACGCTGGCGGGGGCGTTCGTCGAGGCGCGGTGCATCGACGAGGTCGTCGCGTACCTCGCGCCTATGCTGCTGGGGGCCGGCCCGGCCGCGCTCGCCGACGCCGGCATCGGAACACTCGCCGACGCCGCCGTGTTGGACGTGGAGTCCGTGACCAGGATCGATGACGACGTGAAGGTGGTTGCCCGCCCCCGGTGGGACGGCCCCGCGACCGAGGAGTGAGCCGTGTTCACCGGAATCATCGAGGAGATCGGCACGGTGGCCGCGTTGGAACGCCGCGGTGACAGCGCCGTCCTGACCGTCGAGGCGTCGACCATCGCCGACGACCTCACCCACGGGGCATCCATCGCCGTCAACGGCGTCTGCCTGACCGTCGTCGGGTGGCGCAGCGGTGCGGGCACCGCGATCGACTTCGACGTCATGGGGGAGACCCTCGTGCGCTCGGTCATCGGCACGCTCGCCGTGGGCGACGTCGTGAACCTCGAACGTGCGGTGCGCGCCGACGCCCGCCTCGACGGCCACGTCGTGCAGGGGCACGTCGACGGCACCGGCGCGGTCGTGTCCCGCACGCCGGGCGACGCCTGGGAGGCCGTCCGGTTCGCGCTGCCCGCCGAGCTCGCCCGCTTCGTCGCGGAGAAGGGCTCGATCGCCGTCGACGGTGTGTCGCTCACCGTCACCGGCGTCGGCGACGACTGGTTCGAGGTCGGGCTGATCCCGGAGACCCTGCGCGCCACCACCCTCGGCCGCCGCGCACCGGGCGACCCGGTGAACCTGGAGGTCGACGTGCTGGCCAAGTACACCGCCCGGCTGCTGGAGACGCGCTGATGGTTGTCCGACTAGACCCCGTCGACCGTGCCATCGCCGACATCCGGCTGGGCAAGGCGGTCGTCGTCATCGACGACGAGGACCGGGAGAACGAGGGCGACCTGATCTTCGCCGCCGAGCTGGCCACGCCGGAGCTCGTCGCGTTCATGGTCCGCTACACCTCCGGTTACATCTGCGTCCCGGTCACCGAGACCGACGCCGACCGGCTGGACCTCCCGCCGATGTTCCACACCAACCAGGACCGTCGCGGCACGGCGTACACGGTCACCGTCGACGCCCGCGAGGGCGTGTCGACCGGCATCTCCGCAGCCGACCGCGCGCACACGATCCGGCTGCTCGCCGACCCGGCCTCCACGGCCGCGGACTTCTCCCGCCCGGGCCACGTCGTGCCGCTGCGCGCGAAGGACGGCGGCGTGCTGCGGCGCCCCGGGCACACCGAGGCCGCGGTCGACCTGGCGATGCTGGCGGGCCTGCCGCCGGCGGGCGTGCTGTGCGAGGTGGTCAGCGAGAAGGATCCGGCGGGCATGGCCCGGGCCGACGAGCTGCGGGTGTTCGCCGACGAGCACGACCTCGCGATGATCTCGATCGCCGACCTGATCGCGCACCGCCGCCGGTTCGAGAAGCTGGTCGAGCGGGTGGCGTCGGCCCGGGTGCCGCTGCGCTACGGCGAGTACACGGCCGTCGGCTACTCCTCCAGCTACGACGAGCGCGAGCACGTCGCGTTCGTGTTCGGCGACATCTCCGACGGCGAGGACGTGCTGGTCCGCGTGCACTCCGAGTGCCTGACCGGCGACGTCTTCGGGTCGCTGCGCTGCGACTGCGGGCCGCAGCTGGACGCCGCCCTCGCCGCCGTCGCCCGCGAGGGGCGCGGGGTCGTGCTCTACATCCGCGGCCACGAGGGCCGGGGCATCGGCCTGCTGCACAAGCTGCAGGCCTACCAGCTGCAGGACTCCGGCGCCGACACCCTCGACGCCAACCTGGAGCTCGGGCTGCCGGCCGACGCGCGTGACTACGGCACCGGCGCGCAGATCCTGGTCGACCTCGGCGTCAAGTCGATGCGGCTGCTCACCAACAACCCGGCCAAGCGCGCGGGCCTGGAGGGCTACGGCCTGCGCATCACCGGCCGCGTCGCGCTGCCGGTGCACGCCAACCCGGAGAACCTGCGCTACCTGCAGACCAAGCGTGACCGCATGGGCCACGACCCCGACTTCTTCGTGGACCCGGCCGCCGAGAACGGGAGCGGCCTATGAGCGGGCACGGGGCTCCGGCGCTGAGTGTGGCCGGTGCCGAGGGACTGCGGGTGGTCGTCATCGCCGCGCAGTGGCACACCCGGGTGATGGACGGCCTGCTCGACGGCGCGCGGCGCGCGCTGAAGGACGCCACCGTCACCGAGGTCCCCGAGCTGCGTGTCCCCGGCGTGTTCGAGCTGCCGGTCGCGGCCGCGCGGGTGGCCCGCACCGACGTCGACGCGATCATCGCGCTGGGCGTCGTCATCCGGGGCGGCACGCCGCACTTCGAGTACGTCTGTGACGCCGCCACGAGCGGGCTGACCACCGTCTCGGTGCGCAGCGGCATCCCGGTGGGCTTCGGCGTGCTGACCTGCGACACCGAGGAGCAGGCGCTCGCGCGGGCGGGCCTGCCGGGCTCGGTGGAGGACAAGGGCTACGAAGCGGTTGCCGCGGCGCTCGTGACCGCCACCGAACTCGCCCAGTTCCCCCGCCACTGAGCCCGCCCGCGGAGTTGGCCGCGCCACGGCCCGCCCGCGCGCTCTAGGATCTACCGAGCAGTAACACGGCGAGCCTAGGCTCCACGGACGAACCGATGAGGAGAGCGGGCATGGGCGGATACCGCACCGTGGTCGTCGGCACCGACGGGTCCGACACGTCGTTCGCGGCAGTCGAGCGTGCCGCGGCGCTCGCGGCCGACAGCTCGGCCGGGCTCGTGATCGTCTGCGCCTACTTCCCGGCCAGGGCCGATCCGGCCGCCCAGGACGCCCTCGGTGACGAGGCCTTCCAGATCGTCGGCTCCGCGCCCGCCGACGACACGGTGTCGCGCGCCCGCGACCGTGCTGTTGCGGCCGGCGCCACCGACATCCGGACGAAGGCGGTCCAGGGCCGGGCCGCCGACACGCTGATCAAGGTCGGCGAGCAGGTCGGCGCCGACCTCGTCGTCGTCGGCAACCGCGGCCTGAACACCGTCAAGGGCCGGCTCATCGGCTCGGTGCCGATGGACGTCATCCGGCACTCGCCGATCGACACGCTCGTCGTCCACACCACCTGACCGGGTCGCGACCGAGCTGACCGATCCGGACGTCCCCGGCGCGTCCGCCCTGGTCGCCGCGGCCGAGGCGAACCTGCTCGGCGGCCCGCGGCACTACACCCGGGGCGAGATGGCGCAGCGCCCGGCTACGACGACGCTCCGCCAGGTGCGAGGACGGCGATACCGGCGCGTTGCACGGCCTCTTGCAGCTCATGGTCGTAGGTGGCGACCTGGTCGACACCGAGGCGCAACGCGACTTCGAGGTGGATCGCGTCGTTCGATCGCAGCGGCGCGTGCATTCCCGCCCCCAGCATGTCGCCCCGCGTCAGATCGACCAGATCCACCGCCGCAAGCAGCTGATTCACGGCGGTCACCTCGATCGCGTCCGGATGACGGTCGGCCGCACAGTGCAGTTCGGTGTGTAGCAGGAACGACGACACCACGCGTCGACCCGCGTCGGCGTCGCTGAGCACGCTGGCCAATGCCTCGGACCCGGCTTCGTCGACGAGCAGCTTCACGGCGGCCGAGGCGTCCAGATAGCACACGGTCGCCACCGGACCGCTCTCGGTCACCAGCGTCCTCGGCTGTCCGCGAGAATCTCCGCCGACGACCGCGCAGCCTTCCGACGCTCGATCACGCCCAGCGACGACAGCGGTGCCGTTGCCCGGCGCAATTCTCCCCGGGCCGCCGCGGTGTCGAGGCCGGTGCGGGCCGGCGGAGGAGTCAGCCAGGCGACGACGACGCCGTTGTTGGTGACCTCGAAAGTCTCTCCGGCGGCCGTCCGCCGGAGGTACTCACCGCTGCTGTTGCGCATCTCCCGCTGGCTGATCGTCTCCACCAACCGACCGTAGCACTCCGTAGCACGCTGCGGGCGCCGGCAAACGGCCGGACACCCGTCGGTAGGCTCCCCGGTGAGATGAAGACCTTCGACGAGCTGTTCGCCGAACTCACCGACCGCCAGCAGAGCCGGCCGGCCGGTTCGGGCACCGTGGCGGCGCTCGACGCCGGCGTGCACGCCCAGGGCAAGAAGGTCGTGGAGGAGGCCGCCGAGGTGTGGATGGCCGCCGAGCACGAGTCCGCCGAGCGCACGGCCGAGGAGATCAGCCAGCTGCTCTACCGCATCCAGGTCATCATGCTCGGCAAGGGCATCGGCCTGGCCGACGTCTACCGACATCTGTGAGCGCTGCCGACCGTTCGTCATCCTTCACAGACAGGTAGACCCATGCTCCGCATCGCCGTTCCCAACAAGGGTTCGTTGTCCGAGCCGGCGAGCCAGATGCTCGTCGAGGCCGGCTATCGCCAGCGCGCCGACAGCCGCGAGCTCGTCCTCGTCGACGCCGACAACGAGACCGAGTTCTTCTTCCTCCGCCCGCGCGACATCGCCGTGTACGTCGGCTCCGGCCAGCTCGACGTCGGCATCACCGGCGAAGACCTCCTGCTCGACTCCGGCGCCGACGCCGAGCCCCTCGTGCAGCTGGGCTTCGCCGGCTCCACGTTCCGCTTCGCCGCCCTGCCCGGCACCGCGCACACGCTCGACGACGTCGCGGGCAAGCGCGTCGCCACCGCCTACCCGGGGCTGGTCCGCACCTACCTGGCCGAGCGCGGCGTCGAGGCCACCGTCATCGGCCTCGACGGCGCGGTGGAGACCTCGGTGCCGCTCGGCGTCGCCGACGTCATCGCCGACGTCGTCTCCACCGGCACCACGCTGCGCAACGCCGGGCTGGAGATCTTCGGCGAGCCGCTGCTCACCAGCCAGGCGGTGCTGATCAAGCGTCGCGGCGCCGACACCACCGCGCAGGTCGAGCAGCTCATCCGCCGTCTGCAGGGGGTCATCGTCGCCCGCCAGTACGTGTTGATGGACTACGACATCGCCGAGCACCTCGTCGAGAAGGCCGTGCAGATCACGCCGGGCATCGAGTCGCCCACGGTGGCCCCGCTGCACGAGAGCGGCTGGTACGCGGTCCGCTCGATGGTCAAGCGCCGCGAGATCAACGCCGTCATGGACGAGCTGTGGGCGCTCGGGGCGCGCGGCATCCTCGTCACCGCGATCACGGCCTGCCGGTTGTGACCGTGACCGGCGAGGAGCAGCTGGTGGTACGGGCGCGGCCCATCCGTAGCGCGCGCATCGCCAACGCCTTCGCCGTGGCAGTGGCAGCGCTGTTCATCGTCATCGCGATCGTCGAGCCGCACGCCAACGCCGGCGCCCACTTCGGCATCAAGGACCAGTGGTTCACTGTCGTGCTGGGCCTCATCATCGCGGCGGGCCTGCACCTGTTGGCCCGCCCGCGGCTGGTGGCCGACGAGAAGTCCATCCGGTTCCGTGGCTACGCCGGCAACTGGCGCGAGATCCCCTGGGACGTCGTCGTCGCGGTCGAGTTTCCCAGCTCGGTGCGCTTCGCCCGCATCGTGTTCCCCGGCGACGAGTCCTACGCGCTCTACGCGGTGCAGCGGGCCGATCACGAGGAGTCCGTGCAGGTGATGCGCGGCCTGCGCGCGCTGTACGCCCGCACCCATCCCGACGCGTAGCCTCGCGCCGTGCGGCTGCGACGTGACCTCGGTACGTCGGCCGACCGCGCCACCTTCGACACCCTGCACACGGCCAGCCTGGCCGCCTCCTCGCTGCGCGCCGGCCTGACGGCCCAGGGAGCCGCCGAGGCCGTGCGGCACCTGCGCGCCCTGCTCGGCACCGCGGCCGTGGCGCTGACCGACCGCGACCGCACGCTGGCGCTCGGCGGCGACGACCACGGCCACGGCGCCGACCCCGTCGCGCACGCACGCGGCGCGCTGGACCGTGGTCGCACCGAGGTGGTCGACAAGCTCTCCTGCGGGGCCGACTGCCCGGTGCGGGTCGCTGTCGCGTCGCCGATCGTGGACGACGGCACGGTGGTGGGCGCGCTCGTCGCCTATGGCCGCGGCACGTCGGCGGTGCTGGTGCGCGCAGTGGAGGAGGTCGCCCGCTGGGTGTCCGGGCAGGTCGAGCTGGCGTCGGCCGACGCGCAGCGCACCCGGATGGCCGAGGCGGAGCTGCGGGCGTTGCGCGCGCAGATCAGCCCGCACTTCATCTACAACTCGCTGACGGCCGTCGCGTCGTTCACCCGCACCGACCCCGACCGCGCCCGCGAGCTGCTGCTCGAGTTCGCCGACTTCACCCGCTATGCCCTGCGCGGCGGGGAGTTCACCACGCTCGCCGAGGAGCTGCGCAACACCGAGCGCTACCTGGTGCTCGAGCAGGCGCGCTTCGGTGATCGCCTGCGGGTCTCGCTGCGGGTGGCGCCGGAGGTGCTGCCGATCGCCGTGCCGTTCCTGGTGCTGCAGCCGCTGGTCGAGAACGCGGTTCGGCACGGGCTGGGCGAGCACGCGGAGCCGGTCACCGTGTCGATCGTCGTCGCCGACGAGGGGCCGGATGCCAGCGTCGCGGTGGAGGACGACGGCGCGGGCGCCGACCCCGACGTCGTGCGCGCCGCGCTGACCCGGGCGGGGACGGCCGGGCACTCGGTGGGGCTCGGCAACGTCGACGCCCGGCTGCGGCAGGTGTACGGCGACGGCTTCGGCCTCGTCGTCGAGACCGCGCCGGGCGCGGGCACCCGGGTGGCGTTCCGGGTGCCGAAGTTCGCGCCGGGCGTGGCGGCGGACGTGCGTGCCGGTCGGCGGTAGCCTGCCCGCCATGACCACGGGCGTCACTGTGGACGCGCTGCGGGTGCTGGTCGTCGACGACGAGGCGCCCGCGCGGGAGGAGCTCGCCTACCTGCTGCGCGACGACCCCCGGGTGGCCGCCGTGCAGCAGGCGGCCAACGCCGGCCAGGCGCTGCGCCTGCTCGGCGAGGGCGGGCTGGACGCCGTGTTCTGTGACATCAAGATGCCCGGCCTGGACGGCGTCGAGCTGGCGCGGGTGGTCGGCCAGTTCGCCGCGCCGCCGCGCATCGTGTTCGTCACCGCCTACGACGACCGCGCGGTGGACGCCTTCGAGCTCGGCGCGGTCGACTACCTGCTCAAGCCGGTCCGCGCGGAGCGGCTGGACCAGGCCGTGCGCCGGGTCGTCGGCGCCGCGGCCGAGGCACCGGCCGATGAGGACGAGGTGATCGCCGTCGAGCTCGGCGGCGTCACGCGGTTCGTGCGCCGCAGCCAGGTGCGCTGGGTGGAGGCCCAGGGCGACTACGCCCGCCTGCACACCGCCGACGGCAGCCACCTGCTGCGCAGCAGCATGACCGAGCTGGAGGCGCGCTGGGCCGACGCCGGCTTCGTCCGCATCCACCGCAGCACGCTGGTGGCGCTGGCCCACGTCGAGGAGGTGCGGGCGATCGACGGCCGCTACTGCGTCCGCGTCGGCTCCGACGACCTGCAGGTGGCCCGGCGACACACCCGCGAGCTGCGCGAGCGACTGGCCGGCCGATGACTGAGCCGCGTCCCGTGCGCGTGCGGGTCACGCACCCGCGCACCGACGCCGTGCGCATCGCGCCGCACCGCCCGGCGATCACCGAGCTGGACGAGCAGACCGACCTCGGCGAGGTGTACCTGACGTCGCTCATCCGCAGCCAGCGCCGGCTCGCGCTGCGGGTGTGCGCCGCGGTGGCGGTGCTGCTCGTCGGGCTGGCCCTGCTGGGCGCCTGGGCGGGCTGGTTCACCCGGACGTCGGTGCTCGGGGTGCCGCTGGTGTGGCTGGCGCTGGGCCTGCTCGTCTACCCGGTGCTGATCGGGCTCGCGTGGTGGGCGGTGCGCGGCGCCGAACGCAACGAGGCCGACTTCTACGAGCTGGTGCGGCGCCGGTGAGCGGGCCGAACGGGGCGAGGGCCGGCCGGTGAGCGGCACGGCGCTGGCGGGGTCGGTGGCCGTCGGCGTCGTGGTCGCGGGCACGCTGGTGGCGGGGTCGGTCGGCGTGCGCCGGGCCCGCACCACCGGCGACTTCTACGTGGCGTCGCGCTCGGTGTCACCCCGGCGCAACGCGGCGGCGATCGGCGGGGAGTACCTGTCGGCCGCGTCGTTCCTCGGCATCGCCGGGCTGATCCTCGCCTACGGCGTGGACATGATCTGGTACCCCGTCTGCTACACGGCGGGCTACCTGGTGCTGCTGGCCGTGGCGGCCGCGCCGTTGCGCCGCAGCGGCGCCTACACGCTGCCCGACTTCGCCCAGACCCGCCTGCGCTCGCCCGCGGTGCGCACGGCGTCGAGCGTGCTCGTCGTGCTCATCGGCTGGCTGTACCTCGTGCCGCAACTGCAGGGCGCGGGCCTCACGCTGCGCGCGCAGACCGGCGCGCCGCACTGGCTGGGCGGGCTCGTCGTGTGCTGCGTGGTGGTCACCGCGGTCGTCATGGGCGGGATGCGCTCGATCACGTTCGCGCAGGCGCTGCAGTTCTGGCTGAAGTTCCTCGCACTGCTCGTCCCGGCCCTCGTACTGCTCGGCGTGTGGCTGCACCGTGGTGACACGCTGGGCGGCGGCCACCCGACAGCCGAGCAGCGGGTCAGCGTGCAGGTCCCGGGCAGCGAGACGGTGCGGGTGCCGGTGGCCGAGACACTGCGGGTCCGCGGCAGCGTCGACGGCCACCCGGTCGACGGCCCGGTGGCACTGACAGCGGGGGAGCACCGCCTCGGCGTCGACACCACCGTCACCCTCGCCCGCGGCGACGTCATCCCCGTAGTGAGCCGCCTGCCCGCGCAGACCACCGCGTCCTGGCGTGCGCCGCTCGGCTCCGGTGTCGAGCACCCCCTCTACGCCACGCTGTCGCTGATCCTCGCGATCTGCCTCGGCACCATGGGCCTGCCGCACGTGCTCGTGCGCTTCTACACCAACCCCGACGGCCGCGATGCCCGGCGCACCACGCTCGTCGTGCTCGCGCTGCTGTCCGCGTTCTACGTGCTGCCGGCCGTGCTCGGAGCGCTCGGGCGGCGCTACACACCCGATCTGCTGCTCACCGGCAACACCGACGCCACCGTGCTCACCCTGCCCGAGCGCATGCTGCCCGGCACACCCGGCGTGCTGCTCGGCGGGCTCGTCACGGCCGGGGCGTTCGCGGCGTTCCTGTCGACGGCGTCCGGGCTGAGCGTCTCGGTGGCCGGCGTGCTCTCCCAGGACGTCCGGCACCTGCGCAACCGGCTGCGCGGCCGGGGCACCACCGACCCGCGGGCCGAGCGTATCCGCGGCTTCCGCGTCGCGGCCGTCGTCGCGATCGCCGTCCCGTATCTGGCGAGCCTGCCCAACCCGCAGTTGGGCGTTGCCACGGCGGTCGGCCTGGCGTTCGCGGTGGCGGCGTCGACGTTCTGCCCGCTGCTGGTCCTCGGTGTCTGGTGGCGCAGGCTGACCCCACCGGGAGCGCTGGTCGGGCTGGTGGTCGGCGGGTCGTTGGCCACGGCCGCGGTGCTGGTGCAGGTGCTCGGCGGCGCGGTCGACGGCTGGCCCGGCGCGCTGCTCGACCAGCCCGCGGCGTGGGCGGTGCCGCTCACCTTCGTGGTGATGGTCGTCGGCTCCCTGCTGACACCGCACCACGTGCCCGTCTCGGTGCGGGCGATCATGCTGCGCCTGCACGCACCGGAGCTGCTCGCCGCGGAGCGCGACCCGGTCTGATCGGCCCCGCTCGTCGCGGGAACCGACCGTTCGTCGTTGCGCCGGCGCCACCGGGCGGCCGGCGGAGCGCGTCCGCCGACACGCCGTTCCCGCGACCCGTCCGGCCTGGCACGGTTCGAGTGGGCGGGCCCACACCCGCTTGCGACGCCGGTCCGTGACACCCGACCTGAGGAGCAGCATCATGGCGCAGCACGAAGCACCGACACCCTCGTTCGGCGCGCACATCGGCGACCCGGGCCCGCTCGGTCTCGCCGGGTTCGCCGCCGCCACCTTCTTCCTGTCCGCAGTGAACGCCGGCCTGCTCGCGGCCGGTGTCGAGGCAGGAGTCCTCGGACTGGCCATCTTCTACGGCGGCATAGCCCAGCTCCTGGCCGGCATGTGGGAGTTCACCAAGGGCAACACGTTCGGGGCCACCGCGTTCGCCTCCTACGGCGCGTTCTGGCTGTCGTTCTGGTGGCTGATCGAGAAGTCCAAGCTGGTCGGGTCGGCGCACGACGTGAACCACGGCATCGGCACCTACCTGCTGATCTGGACGATCTTCACCGCCTACATGTTCATCGCCTCGCTGCGCACGACCGGTGCGGTCGCCGCGGTGTTCCTGGTGCTTGCGCTGACCTTCCTGTTCCTCGCCATCGGGGCCTACAAGGGCGACGCCGCGGGCGACGGGCTCACCGAGGTCGGCGGCTGGCTCGGCCTCGTCACCGCCGTCATCGCCTGGTACACCTCGTTCGCCGGTGTCACGAACTCGACGTTCAAGAAAACGGTGCTGCCGACCTTCCCGCTGGGCTGACCTCTACCGTTGTGCAGCGTGACCGCAGCGGCGCCACCGGTTCACTCGGTGGCGCACGCGTGCGCTCCACCCCTTCCCGTCCGCCTCGAGCAGAAATAGGTTCGGTAGTCATGAGTGAGACGTTGTCCAACCTGTCCCATGAGGAGCGCCGGTTCCCGCCGTCGCAGGAGTTCACCGCGCAGGCGAACGTCGGTGCCGATGCGTACGCGCGGGCGTCGGCTGACCGGCTGGCGTTCTGGGCGGAGGCGGCGCGGCGGTTGTCGTGGTCGCAGGAGTGGTCGCAGGTGCTGGACTGGTCGGGCGCGCCGGTGGCGAAGTGGTTCGTGGGCGGGAAGTTGAACGTGGCCTACAACTGTGTGGACCGGCATGTGGAGGCCGGGCACGGGGATCAGGTGGCCTATTTCTGGGAGGGCGAGCCGGGTGACACGCGTGAGGTCACCTATGCGGAGTTGAAGGACGAGGTGTGCCGGGCGGCGAACACGCTGGCCGACCTCGGGGTGAAGGCCGGGGATCGGGTGGCGATCTACATGCCGATGATCCCGGAGACGGTGGTGGCGATGCTGGCGTGCGCGCGCCTGGGTGCGCCGCACACGGTGGTGTTCGGCGGGTTCTCCTCGACCGCGCTGTCGGATCGGATCCTGGACTGTGACGCGCGGGTGGTGATCACCTCCGACGGTGGGTACCGGCGTGGTGCGCCGTCGGCGTTGAAGCCGGCGGTGGACGAGGCCCTGGAAAAGTGTCCGGAAGTGTCACATGTCCTGGTGGTGCAGCGGACGGGGCAGGAGGTCGCTTGGGTCGAGGGCCGGGATCTGTGGTGGCACGACACGGTCGCCGAGGCCTCGACCGAGCACGAGTGTGAGTTCTTCGACGCCGAGCATCCGTTGTTCGTCATGTACACCTCCGGCACGACGGGCAAGCCGAAGGGGATCCTGCACACCTCGGGTGGGTACCTGACGCAGGCGGCGTACACGCACTGGTCGGTGTTCGACCTCAAGCCCGACACCGACCTGTGGTGGTGCGCCGCCGACATCGGGTGGATCACCGGCCACTCCTACATCGTGTACGGGCCGTTGGCGAACCGGGCCACGTCGTTCCTGTACGAGGGCACCCCGAACACCCCGGACGAGCACCGCTGGTTCTCCATGATCGAGGCCCGCAGGATCACCCTGCTCTACACCGCACCCACCACCATCCGCACGTTCATGAAGTGGGGGGAGCAGATCCCCGCGGCGCACGACCTGTCCTCACTACGCCTGCTCGGATCGGTCGGCGAGCCGATCAACCCCGAGGCCTGGATCTGGTATCGCACCAACATCGGCGGCGACCGCATCCCGATCGTCGACACCTGGTGGCAGACCGAGACCGGCGCCATCATGATCAGCCCCCTGCCCGGGGTGTCGGTGGCCAAACCCGGCTCGGCCACCGCGCCCCTGCCCGGCATCGGCGCCGAGGTCGTCGACAACGACGGCAACCCGGTCGGCAACGGCGGCGGCGGGCTGCTGGTCCTGACCGAGCCGTGGCCGTCGATGACCCGCGGCATCTGGGGCGACCCGGAACGGTTCACCGAGACCTACTGGTCCCGGTTCACCGCCCAGGGCTACTACTTCGCCGGCGACGGCGCCAAAAAAGACGACGACGGCGACTACTGGCTGCTCGGCCGGGTCGACGACG
>Ga0164242_10002435_pt1 | contig 21511 bp, 19 predicted proteins | sample OricomgcompostMG_FD_108783 | JGI IMG/M metagenome (GOLD analysis project Ga0164242, IMG submission 108783) | Miracle-Growth compost microbial communities from Emeryville, California, USA - Original compost - Miracle growth compost (MG) ... | reverse complement strand
GGGGGAAACCAGAATCCAGGCCCCGTCGGCGCGGTGCCGCGAAAGGCGACCGGGGCTCCGTCGGGCACGTAGGACGCCACCTTGGCGCGGTGCGCGGCCGACACCAGCGGCCCCATCTGGGTGTCGCGGGACGCCGGATCGCCGACCACGATGCCTGTGACGGCGGGCTCGAGCAGCTCCATGAACCGATCAAAGACAGTGCGCTGCACCAGGATTCGGCTGCGGGCGCAGCAGTCCTGCCCGGCGTTGTCGAACACCCCGGCCGGCGCGGTCGCGGCGGCCCGCTGCAGATCGCAGTCGGCGAACACGATGTTGGCGCTCTTGCCGCCCAGCTCCAGGGTCACCCGCTTCACCTGGGCGGCCGCGCCGGCCAGTACCTTCTTGCCGACCTCGGTGGAGCCGGTGAACACGATCTTGCGAACGTCGGGGTGCGTGACGAACCGCTCCCCGACCACCGTCCCCGGTCCGGGCAGCACCTGCAGCAGGTCGCGGTCCAGCCCGGCCTGCACCGCCAGCTCGGCGAGCCGGATGGTGGTCAGCGGCGTCGGCTCGGCGGGTTTGACCAGCACGGCGTTGCCGGCGGCCAGCGCGGGCGCGATGCCCCAGGACGCAATCGGCATCGGGAAGTTCCACGGGGTGATCACACCGACCACGCCGAGCGGCTCGTGGAACGTCACGTCCAGCCCGCCGGCGACGGGAATCTGCTTGCCGGACAAGCGTTCCGGGCTGCCCGCGTAGAACGTCAGCACGTCGCGGACCTGGCCGGCCTCCCACTCGGCCGAGGCGATGGGGTGCCCGGAGTTGGCGACCTCGAGGGCGGCCAGTTCGTCGCGGTGGGCGTCGACGGCGGCGGCGAAGGCCCGCAGCCCGGCGGCCCGGTCGGCCGGGGCGAGCCGGGCCCACCGCCGCTGGGCCGCCCGCGCCCGGTCCACCGCGTCGTCGACGGCGGCGGCGTCGGCGTACTCGACCGATCCCAGCACCTCCTCGGTGGCCGGGTTGATCAGTCGCGCGGTGTTCAACGGGCGACCCCCGCGTACGACCGGGCGGCGTCCACGATCGCGGTGAACAGCCGCAGGTCGTGCAGGGACTGTTCCGGATGCCATTGCACGGCAAGCACAAACGCGTCACCGGGCAGCTCCACCGCCTCCACCACACCGTCGGGATCCCACGCGCTGACCACCAGCCCGTCGCCCAGCTTGTCGATCGCCTGATGGTGATAGCACGGCGCATCGACGGTCTCGCCCAGCAGCGCGGCCAGCCGGGTGCCCGCGACGGTGCGCACCGGCAGCGTGCTGAACACCCCGTTGCCGGCCCGGTGCCCGCCGTGGCCGAGCACGTCGGGCAGGTGCTGGTGCAGGGTGCCGCCGAACGCGACGTTGAGCACCTGCGCGCCGCGGCAGATGCCCAGCACCGGCAGCCCGCGCTGCAGCGCGCCCCGCAGCAGCGCGAATTCCCAAGCGTCGCGGTCGGTCCGGGGTGCATCGGTGCTCGGGTGCGGCCGCTGGCCGTAGCCGGCGGGGTCGAGGTCGTAACCGCCGGTGATCACCAGGGCGTGCAGGCCGTCCAGCAGCGAGCCGACGATCCCGGTGTCCACCGGCTGCGGCGGCAGCAGCACGGCGATCCCCCCGGCCCGGGTGATGCCCTCGAAGTAGTCGGCGGGCAGGTACCCGGCGGGGATGTCCCAGATCCCGGTCTGCACCCGTTCCAGATACGCCGTCAGGCCCACCACCGGCCGCCGCGGCGGATCGCCCCCAAGGGGCTCAGAGCCGTTCAAAACCACGCATCCTCTCCCAATCGGTGACCGCGGCGTGAAACGCCGCCAGCTCGACCCGGGCGTTGTTCAGGTAGTGCGCGACGACGTCGTCGCCGAACACCTGCCGCGCCAGCGCCGAGTGCTCGAACAGCGCCGCCGCCTCGGCCAGGGTGCCCGGCAGCCGGCCGACGCCGCGGGCGCGGTAGGCGTTGCCCGCGCAGGGTTCCGGCAGCGCCAGGCCCTGCTCGATACCGTACAGCCCGCCGGCGACGATCGCCGCCACCGCCAGATACGGGTTGACGTCGCCGCCGGGAACCCGGCACTCGACGCGGGTGTGCGCGCCGTGGCCGACCACCCGCAGCGCGCAGGTGCGGTTGTCCAATCCCCAGGCCAGCGCGGTGGGCGCGAAACTCTCATCGGCGAATCGCTTGTAGGAGTTGATGTTCGGCGCGTAGAACAGCGTGAAGTCTGCCATGGTGGCCAGCAGGCCGGCCAGGAAGCTGCAGAACATCGTCGACATGCCGTGCGGGCGGCTGGGGTCGGCGAACGCCGCCCCGCCCTGGGCGTCGCGCAGCGAAAGGTGAACGTGGCAGCTGTTGCCTTCGCGCTCATCGTATTTCGCCATGAATGTCAGGCTCTTGCCGTGCTGATCGGCGATCTCCTTGGCCCCGTTCTTGTAGATGACGTGGTTGTCGCAGGTCCGCAGCGCCTCGTCGTAGCGGAAGCCGATCTCCTGCTGGCCGCGGTTGCATTCGCCCTTCACGGACTCGAATCGCAGTCCCGCACCGGCCATTCCGCGCCGGATGTCGCGCAGCAGCGGCTCCATGCGCGACGACGCCGAGATCGCGTAGTCGATGTTGTAGTCACTGGCCGGGGTCAGCCCGCGGTAGCCGCTGGCCCACGCCTGGCGGTACGGCTCGTCGAACACCATGAATTCCAGCTCCGTTGCGGCGTCGGCGAACAGCCCCCGCCCGGCCAGCCGGTCGAGCTGGCGGCGCAGCACGGCCCGCGGCGACACCGCGACCGGGCTGCCGTCGGCCCCCACCACGTCGGCGATCACCAGCGCCGTCCCGGGCAGCCAGGGAATGCGGCGCAGGGTGGACAGGTCCGGGCGCATCACCAGGTCGCCGAACCCGGTGTCCCAGCCCGAGATCGCATAGCCGCCCACGGTGTTCATGTCGACGTCGACGGCCAGCAGGTAGCCGCAACACTCGACCCCGGTGGCGGCCGCCTCGTCGACGAACAGCCGCGCGTCCATCCGCTTGCCGACCAGCCGGCCCTGCATGTCGGGGAAGGCCACGATGACGGTGTCCACCCGCGTTTCCGGCGCGCCGGCGGCCACCAGTCGGTCCAGCGCGGCGAGCGAGAGCATCGCGGTATCGGAACCGGTCAGCGCGCTGTCTTCACTGGCCATGACCGTCGCGGGCTACCAGGTGCTGGTGCGCAGAATGATCTCGGCGGCCAGTTGCGCCGTCGACTCCTGCACCGTGCGCCGCCCCAGGTGCACCACCCGGTAGTCGGCGTAGACGTACTGCTGGCTGGCTTGGGCCACCGCCCGGGCGGCCGGCGAGCTGACCAACACCGTGGTGCCGATCTCCACCGGCGGGCAGTGCCCGTCGCGGATGGCGCCGTCGCGGTCGGCGGCCCGCGGGTGCCCGCGGTCGATCACCACCAGGCCGACGAACCGGCCCAGCCGGGTCGCCGTCAGTTCCCAGGCGAGTTCGCCGCCGGCGCGGTCACCCATCACGACGGCCCAGCCGATGCCCAGCGCGTCGAGGATGCCGATCACCGATTTGGGGGTGAGCCGCGGATCGAAGCCGATCACCACCGTGCGCAGCGACGCGGTGTGCAGCCGTTCGCAGACCGCGTCGTAGGCCGCGGGCGCGCGATCCTCGTCACCGAGGATGACGACGACGACGCCGTTCTCCGGACCGGCCACAACGACCGGGACACCGAACCCGTCCAGGGTGGTCATCATCGAGGACACCCAAGCACGCTACAGCCAAACGGCCTGTGTGCGCGACGCTTCTCGAGCATCCGATACGCGGGCGCGGATTTTTGACCGCGTCGTCAACAACGGCGTTCACCGTCGGGGTGCGCGAATTCCCTACCGGCACAACCGAGTTGCCAGCCGCGGCCGCGGCGGCGGACCGTCCAGCAGCCCGAGCACGGCGTCGACGTCGAGGTGGGCCGCCAGCAGGTCGGCGGCCAGATCGAGTTGGGCGTCGCGCCGCGCGGCGACGTCGGTGTCGCCGGGCACGAAGCGCCGGCCGGCCGCTTCGGCGACCCGGACGAGCCAGGCGCGCCGGAAGTCGTCGTTGTCGAGCAGGCCGTGCCAGTGCGTCCCGAACACCGCGCCGCGCACCAGACCCTGCGGCTCGGCGTCCGAGTCGAACCAGCTGTGCTCGGCGCAGCGGGAGACCCGCCCGTGGTGGATCTCGTAGCCGGCCAGCGGCCGCTGCCAGCGGCGCAACGTCTTGGTGGGATGAAAGGCGATGTCGGCGTCCAGCAGACCCAGCCCGGCCACCTCGCCGGCGCCGGATTCCACCCGGTCGTCGATGCGCCGGCACAGCATCTGAAATCCCCCGCAGATGCCCAGCACCGGCCTGCCGGCGGCGGCGTGCGCGGTGATCGCGTCGGCCAGTCCGCGCTCGCGCACCCAGGACAGGTCGGCGACGGTGGCCTTGCTGCCCGGGATGACGACCAGGTCGGCGTCGGCGACGTCGGACGGTTCGCTGACCCAGCGCACCAGCACCCCGGGTTCGCAGGCCAGCGCCTCGACGTCGGTGGAGTTGGAGATCCGGGGCAGCCGGACGGCGGCCACCCGCAGCCAGTCGTCGCCCAGCGGCGGGTCGGGCGCGCCGACGACGCGGTGCGCCAGCACCGACAGCGAGTCCTCGGCGTCCAGCCACAGCCGGTCGGCGTACGGGAGCACACCGTAGGTGGGCCGGCCCGTGATGTCGTGCAGGCGGCGCAATCCGGGCTGCAGCAGCGCGGGGTCGCCGCGGAACTTGTTGACGACGAAACCGGCGATCAGCGCCTGGTCTTGCGGATCGAGCACCGCGACCGTGCCGAACAGGTGCGCCAGCAGACCGCCGCGGTCGATGTCGCCGACCAGGATCACCGCGAGATCGGCGGCCCTGGCCAGGCCCATATTGGCTAGATCCGTTGCACGCAGGTTGATTTCGGCCGGCGAACCCGCCCCCTCGCAGATCACCGCATCGAATTCGTCACGCAGGCAAGTCAATTCGTTCAGAACGAGGGCGGCGAGCCGGTCGCGGTGCTGCACATAGCTTGTCGCGGTGACCGATTCGGCCACTTGGCCCTTGATCACCAGCTGCGAGGTGCGGTCGCTGCCAGGTTTGAGCAGGACCGGGTTGAACCGCACGCTGGGTTCCAGGCCCGCCGCGCGGGCCTGAATCGCCTGGGCGCGGCCGATTTCCCCACCCTCGACGGTGACCGCCGAGTTGTTGGACATGTTCTGCGCCTTGAACGGCGCCACCCGCACCCCGCGGCGGGCCAGCAACCGGCACAGGCCGGCCACCACCACCGACTTCCCGGCGTCGGAGCTGGTGCCGGCGACCAGCAGGGCTCCGCTCACCGGCTCACGGCAGCGTCAGGATTTCCACGCCGGTGTCGGTGACCAGCAGGGTGTGTTCGAACTGGGCGGTCCACTTGCGGTCCTTGGTGACCACCGTCCAGCCGTCGTCCCAGATCTCGTAGTCCAGGCCGCCGAGGTTGATCATCGGTTCGATGGTGAACGTCATGCCCGGCTGCATGATGGTCGACACCGACGGCTGGTCGTAGTGCAAGACGACCAGGCCGTTGTGGAAGGTGGTGCCGATACCGTGCCCGGTGAAGTCGCGAACCACGTTGTAGCCGAACCGATTTGCATACGATTCGATGACGCGGCCGATGACCGACAGGGCGCGCCCGGGCTTGACGGCGTTGATGGCGCGCATGGTCGCCTCCCGGGTGCGCTCGACGAGCAGCCGGTGCTCCTCGGCGACGTCGCCGGCCAGGAAGGTGGCGTTGGTGTCGCCGTGCACGCCGTCGATGTAGGCGGTGACGTCGATGTTGACGATGTCGCCGTCCTCGATCACCGTCGAGTCCGGGATGCCGTGGCAGATCACCTCGTTCAGCGACGTGCAGCACGACTTCGGATAGCCCTTGTAGCCCAGCGTGGACGGGTAGGCGCCGTGGTCGATCATGTACTCGTGGGCGATCCGGTCCAGTTCGTCGGTGGTCACCCCGGGCGCGACGGCCTTGCCCGCCTCCACCAGCGCGCCGGCCGCGATCCGCCCGGCGACCCGCATCTTCTCGATCACCTCGGGGGTTTGCACCCACGGCTCGCTGCCCTCCCGGGCGGTGGGCTTGCCCACGTATTCCGGGCGCGGAATGCGGGCGGGCACCGGCAGAGTCGGCGACAACTCTCCGGGGGACAGCGCGGTGCGAGCGGGCATGGTAGCTAGCTTAACCGCGCCCCGACCGGGCTCAGCCGCTCAACCGCCGGCGCAGCAGCGAGCGGCGGGGTCCCCGGATGACCACCGAGCCGCACACCACCCGCCCGGTCAGCACGACGTGCGGGCGGCCCTCACCGGGCGCGTCCTTGCGGCGGTCGACGGCGCTGCCCACATACACCTCGACGTCGTCGATGGAGGCGCTGGCGCCGTCGGGCAACCGGATCTGCACCGAGCCGAACCGCATGTCCAGTTCGATCACCACCACCGGGCCGGCGAACCGGGCGCGGGTGAGGTCAAGTTCCACCGAGCCCAGCCGGCGCACCAGCGCCAGCCGGGTGGGCACCGTTCACTCGCCGTGCCGCTTGAGCGAACCCGCCCAGCCGCGCAGTTCCACCCGGTCGGCCGCGGAGGTGACGATGGCGCCCGGCCCGGGCAGGTCGCCGACCAGGCCGTCCAGCTCGCCGCGGGTGCGCGCATAGGAGACCTGCGACGAGCGCTGCTCGAATTCGTCGATGTCGATCAGCCCCAGCGCGACCGCGTTGTGCAGCCGGCGCATGGTGCCGTTGCGGTCGGCGTCGGAGACCCGTAGCGCGACCATCTCTTCCCCGGACTCGCCCACGCTTGCAATTTACCGCCGCATGCGCCCTGTGAGCGGGCGTGTTGGTCAGGCCAAAAAGTCCGGCGGCAGCGACTCGAACATCACCTTGGTCATCCGGACCGCGTATTCCGAGCTGCCGCCCCCGACGATCAGCGCCGCGAACGCCAGGTCGCCGCGGTAGCCGGCGAACCACGAGTGCGACCCGCCGGGGAACTCGGCCTCACCGGTCTTGCCGTACACCGCGCCGCAGCCGGCGATCTCCTTGGCGGTCCCGTTGGTGACCACCAGCCGCATCATCGGCCGCAGCGCGTCGACCATCTTCGGGCTGATCGGGGTGGTGTCGCCCTGGACCGCGGTCTGCCGGCCCACGATCAGCTGCGGCACCGGCGTCTTGCCGGCGGCCACCGTCGCGGCCACCAGCGCCATGCCGAACGGGCTGGCCAGCACCTTGCCCTGGCCGAAGCCGTCCTCGGTGCGCTCGGCCAGGTCCACGGTCGGCGGCACCGAGCCGGTGACCGTGGTGATGCCGTCGATCTGGTAGTCGAGGCCGATGCCGTACCGGGTGGCCGCCTGGGTCAGGCCGCGCGGCGGCATCTTGCTGCTGAGCTCGGCGAAGGTGGTGTTGCAGGAGCTGGCGAACGCCCGCGACATCGGCACCACGCCCAGATCGAAGCCGCCGTAGTTGGGGATGGTGCGATGCCCGATGTCGAGATGGCCGGGGCAGCCCAGCATGGTGTTGGGGGTGGCCATGTCGCGGTCGACGGCCGCGCCGGCGGTGATCATCTTGAACGTCGACCCGGGCGGGAAGAGCCCGTTGGTGGCCGGCAGGCCGTCGGCGTCGGCGCCGCCGTTCTGCGCGATCGCCAGGATCTCCCCGGTCGACGGCTTGATCACCACGATCATCGCCTTGCCGCCGCGGGTGTCCACCGCGTGCTGGGCCGCGTTCTGCACCGCCCGGTCGATGGTGAGCGACACCGACGGCGCCGGCGACCCCTCCACCTCGTGCAGCACCTCCACCTCGACACCGTTCTGGTTGACGCTGACCACCCGCCAGCCCGCCTGGCCGTCGAGCTGGTCGATCACCGCCTTCTTCACCGCGGCGACGACGGCCGGCGCGAAATGCGGGTCGGTGGGCAGCATTTCGGGCTGCGGGGTGACCACGATGCCGGGCAGCCTGCCGATGGCCGGGAAGACCTTGTCGTTGTCGTCGGGGTGCAGCGTGACCAGGTCCACCGGCTGGGTCGACGAGCTGGCCTGCTCGGCGAGCAGCTGCGGGTCGGCGAGCGCGCCGTTGAACGGGCGCAGCACGTCGACCACCGCGTGCGCGGTGCCGAACAGCGCGGCGCCGTTGCCGGCCTGGGTGGCGTCCAGCGTGTAGTGGTACAGGTAGCCCGGCACCAGCACGTCGCTGCCGCCGAGTTCGTTGACCGAGGCGCGGCGCGGCCGGTCCGCGCGCAACGCGAAGGTCTGGTGCTCGCCGAGCTTGGCGTGCAGCGCGGTGGTGGTCCAGCGCACCTCCCAGCGGCCCTCGTCGCGCGCCATTTTCAGCTGGCCGTCGTAGGTCCAGGTGCGGTTCTTGGGCAGGTGCCAGGTGAAGCGATAGCCGACCGTGCCGGTGTCCTCGGCGTACTTGGCGTTGAGGATCTGCGCGTCCAGGTGGCTGGCCTGCAGACCCGACCAGGCCGCGTTGAGGGCTTCGCGGGCCTCGTTGGGGTTGTCGCTGAGCTGGGCGGCCGTCGCGGTGTCTCCGACGGCCAGGGCGCGGAAGAACTTCTCCGCGGCCGGTCCGGGCCCGTCGGGCCGCGGTGTGCATCCGGACAGGGCGATCACCGCGACCAGCAGCAAGCCCGAGGCGGATGTGGCCACTGTTCTTGTAGTTACCATCGGTGCTGATGTTAAGAACTGCGGCCTGAACAGCGGCGTCGACACACCGAGACCGGATCGTGATGTGCCGATTGCGGACTATCTCGTCCGCCGAACGTCACGCCAGCGTGGCGATGATCGCCGAGCGTCACGCCAGCGTGACTTCGGCCCGGGGTCCATCAGTCGAGCAGGACCGTGGCGAAGGTGCCGATCTCGGCGAAGCCGACGCGGGCGTAGGCGGCGCGCGCGACGGTGTTGAAGTCGTTGACGTAGAGGCTGGCGGTGCGCCCGCTGCCGACGATCACCGCGGCCACCGTCGCGGTGCCGGCGGTGCCCAGGCCCAGGCCGCGCCACTCCGGGTGCACCCACACCCCCTGGATCTGGCCCACCCCCGGCGACTGCGAGCCGACCTCGGCCTTGAACACCACCTGGCCGTGCTCGAACCGCGCCCAGGCGCGCCCGGCGGTGATCAGGCTGGCCACCCGCCGGCGGTAGCCGCGGCCGCCGTCGCCGATGCGCGGATCCACGCCGACCTCGCCGATGAACATGTCGACGGCGGCCACCAGATAGGCGTCCAGCTCCTCGGGCCGGACCTGGCGCACCGCGGTGTCGATGTCGCAGCTGGGATAGCTGGACAGCGCCAGCAGCGGCTGGCGGTCCCGCACGTCACGGGCCGGGCCCCAGGCCGCTTCCAGCCGCTCCCACATCGGCATCACCAGGTCGGCGCGGCCCACCAGCGACGAGCAGCGCCGCGCCCCGCGCATGGCCTCGTCGGCGAACGCGGTCAAATCACCCGGCGCGCCGCGCAGCGGGACCAGGTTGGCGCCGGCGAAGCACAGCGACTCGTCGGCGCCGCGCAGCGTCCACAGTTCGCCGCCGATCGCGTTGGGGTCGATGCCGTGGTCGGCCACCCGGGCCGCCACCATGCACGAGGCGACCGGATCGTCGTCGAGCACCCGCCACACCGCGGCCGCGTCGCGCACCACGGACACCCGTCGCTCGCCGACAAGGCGGAACAGGGGTGGAGCCGACATGCTGCGAACTCTCTGTGCTGCAAACTCGTGGACCGACGCTGGCCCTTATCAGCTTACGGTGACAACCGGTGAACCGCTGGATGTTGCCTCCGGCCCGCCCTCACTGTTCATCTGCGCGGCGATGCGCATGGCCTCTTCGATCAGCGTCTCCACGATCTGGGATTCGGGCACCGTCTTGATCACCTCGCCGCGAACGAAGATCTGCCCCTTGCCATTTCCCGACGCGACGCCCAGGTCGGCCTCGCGGGCCTCGCCCGGCCCGTTGACCACGCAGCCCATCACCGCGACCCGCAGCGGCACGTCCAGGCCGTCCAGGCCGGCGCTGACCTCGTTGGCCAGCGTGTAGACGTCGACCTGGGCGCGCCCGCACGACGGGCAGGACACGATCTCGAGCGAACGCGGCCGCAGGTTCAGCGACTCCAGGATCTGGATGCCGACCTTGACCTCCTCGACCGGCGGCGCCGACAGCGACACCCGGATGGTGTCGCCGATACCGCGCGACAGCAGCGCACCGAATGCGACCGCGGACTTGATGGTGCCCTGAAACGCGGGCCCGGCCTCGGTGACGCCCAGGTGCAGCGGGTAGTCGCACTGCTCGGCGAGTTGCTCGTAGGCGGCCACCATCACCACGGGGTCGTTGTGCTTGACGCTGATCTTGATGTCGGAAAAGCCGTGCTCCTCGAACAGCGAGGCCTCCCACAGCGCGGACTCGACCAGCGCCTCGGGGGTGGCCTTGCCGTACTTGGCCATGAACCGCTTGTCCAGCGAGCCCGCGTTGACGCCGATGCGGATCGGAATGCCCGCTGCCGCAGCGGCTTTGGCGACCTCGCCCACCCGGCCGTCGAATTCCTTGATGTTGCCGGGGTTCACCCGCACCGCGGCGCAGCCGGCGTCGATGGCCGCGAAGATGTACTTGGGCTGGAAGTGGATGTCGGCGATCACCGGGATCTGGCTGTGCCGGGCGATCTCGGCCAGCGCGTCGGCGTCCTCCTGGCGCGGGCAGGCCACCCGGACGATGTCGCAGCCGGCCGCGGTCAGCTCGGCGATCTGCTGCAGCGTCGAGTTCACGTCGTGGGTCTTGGTGGTGCACATCGACTGCACCGAGATCGGATAGTCGCTGCCGACCCCGACGTCGCGCACCATCAGTTGGCGCGTGCGGCGCCGGGGCGCAAGCGTGGGCGCCGGGGTCTGCGGCATGCCCAGGCCTGTCGTCACGTTCGTTCCTTCACGTCGATTACCGGAGTCGATTACTGGAAGAGCCTGATCGGGTTGACCAGGTCCGCGGTCACCGTCAGCAACATGTAGCCCACCACGAACACCAGCACGACGTAGGTCGCCGGCATGAGTTTGAGGTAGTTCACCGGCGCCGCGGCGACCATGCCGCGGGCCGACCGGATCAGGTTGCGGACCTTCTCGAACACCGCGATGGCGATGTGCCCGCCGTCGAAGGGCAGCAGCGGCACCAGGTTGATCGCGCCCAGGATGAGGTTCAGCTGGGCCAAAAAGAACCAGAACGCCACCCACAGCCCGTGGTCGACGGTGTCGCCGCCGATGATGCTGGCCCCGACCACGCTCATCGGGGTCTGCGGGTCGCGCTGGCCACCGCCGATGGCGTGCACCAGCGCCCCCACCTTGGTGGGGATGGTGACCAGCGCCTTGCCCACCTCGACGGTCAGGTCGCCGGCGAACACCACGCTGGCCGGGATCGCGGAGAACACGCCGTAGTGGGCGGGCGCGACCTTGACCGCGCCGACGCCGATGGCGCCGACAGTCGAGGGTTGCGGCGGGGCGCCCTGCGGGCCGGACCCGCCGCTCAGGTAGCGCTGGGTGGGTGTGACGTCGACGTAGGCGGTGATGGCGGTGCCGTCCCGGTCGACGACGATCGGGACGTTGCCGTGCACCTTGCGGATGGCGGCGGCCATGTCGTCGAACGTCGACACCGGGGTGTCGCCCACCTTGACGATGACGTCGCCGGGGCGGATCCCGGCCAGCGCCGCCGGACCGGGCCCGGTGCAGTCGGCGAGCTTGCCCGGCGCCACTTCCGGTGCCACACAAGCGGTTTCGCCGACGATCGCCTTGGTCGGCGGGTGCAGGTTGGGCAGTCCCCAGATCAGGGCTATGGCGTAGAGCAGCACCAGGCAGATGACGAAGTTCGCGCCGGGACCGGCGAACAGCACCGCGACCCGCTTCCAGGTGGCCTGCTTGAACATGGCCCGGTCGGCTTCGTCGGGCGCCAGCTCCTCCACCGAGGTCATCCCGGCGATGTCGCAGAAACCGCCCAGCGGAACGGCTTTGAGGCCGTATTCGGTCTCGCCGCGCCGCGTCGACCACAGCGTGGGGCCGAAGCCGACGAAATAGCGGCGCACCTTCATGCCGGTGGCGCGCGCCACCCACATGTGCCCGCACTCGTGCAGGGCCACCGAGATCAGGATGGCCAGTGCGAACAGCACAATGCCGATGACGAACATCATTAGGCTGCGAGGACCTTTCTCACACCACTCCGGGGGTTTTCGCTGACACCGTGGCGGGCCGTGCCTGTGCGACGGCACGCTGCGCCTGCTGCCGTGCCCAGCGCTGCGCGTCTAGTACGTCATCCACGTTAGCGGGTGTTTCGCTGAATTTGGGCGCCCATTGGTCGGCCGCGTGCAGCACGTCGGCGATGGTTTCGACGATGGCGCCGAAGGAGACCCGTCCGGCCAGGAACGCCGCGGCCGCCTCCTCGTTGGCGGCGTTGTAGATCGCGGTCATGCAGCCGCCGGCCTGCCCGGCGTGGCGGGCCAGCTCGACGGCGGGGAAGACCTCGTTGTCCAGCGGCTCGAATTCCCAGCTCGACGCGGTGGAGAAGTCGCAGCAGGCGGCCGCCCCGGGCACCCGGTGCGGCCAGCCCAGGGCCAGCGAGATCGGCAGCCGCATGTCCGGCGGGCTGGCCTGGGCCAGGGTGGAGCCGTCGACGAAGGTGACCATCGAATGAACGATCGACTGCGGGTGCACGACCACCTCGATGCGGTCATACGGGATGCCGAACAGCAGGTGGGTTTCGATGAGCTCCAGGCCCTTGTTGACCAGCGACGCCGAGTTCAGCGTGTTCATCGGCCCCATCGACCAGGTCGGGTGGGCGCCCGCCTGCTCGGGCGTGACGTGCTCGAGCTCCTCGGCCGTCCAGCCGCGGAACGGGCCGCCGGAGGCGGTCAGCACCAGCTTGGCGACCTCGTCGCCGGTGCCGCCGCGCAGGCACTGGGCCAGCGCGGAATGCTCGGAGTCGACCGGCACGATCTGCCCGGGCGCGGCGGCCGCGAGCACCAGCGGCCCGCCGGCGATCAGCGACTCCTTGTTGGCCAGCGCCAGCCGGGCTCCCGACTCCAGCGCGGCCAGCGTGGGCCGCAGCCCCAGCGCCCCGACCAGCGCGTTGAGCACGACGTCGGCCTCGGTCTCCTCGACCAGCCGGGTCGCCGCCTCGGGCCCGCAGAACGGGATGTCGCCGGCCCGCCGGGCGGCGTGTTCGTCGGCGACGGCGACGTTGGTCACACCCGTCTCGGCCCGCTGCCGCAGCAGCGTGTCCAGGTTGGCGCCCCCGGCGGCCAGGCCGACGACCTCGAAGCGGTCCGGGTTGGCCGCGATCACCTGCAGCGCCTGGGTGCCGATCGAGCCGGTGCTGCCCAGCACCAGTACGCGCAGGCGGCCGCGCGGCTGCCCGTCGCTCGTCGGGTTGGTCACCCATTCATTGTGCCGCCCGCCACCGGCGCGGGCCATGATGCGGCCGTGCCCCGCGAGCCCGGCCGGCCGTTGTGCCAGAATCTGGGTTCGACAAGCCGATCCGATCCGAAGGGGATTCGCCGTGGCCAGTACCGAGGTCGAGCACTTCACCGGCGTCGACACCGTCGAGGTGCCGTCGGCGGCGTGGGGATGGAGCCGGATCAACCACCGGACCTGGCACGTCGTCGGCCTGATCATCTTCGGGCTGCTGCTGGCCATGCTGCGCGGCAACCACGTCGGCCACATCGAGAACTGGTTTCTGATCGGATTCGCGACGCTGGTCCTCGTGGTGCTGATCCGCGACCTGTGGGGCCGCCGCCGCGGCTGGATCAGGTAGCCGGTCGGCCCGCCGCCCGCGCCGCCGGGCGCGGCCGAACCGCACCGCCGCCAGCGCGAGCAGCGCCAGCGCCCACGGCCAGAGCCCGTGCCGATGCACCCAGCCGGCCAGCGCACCCTGCAGCCGCCCGGCCGCGCCGATCACCGCGTCCCGCGGGTCGCCACCGGCGCCGAACAGGCGCACCTCGTAGCCGCCGTAATACGCCACGTACAGCCCGACCAGCACCAGCACCGCGCCGCTGATCCGGTCGACGAACGGCAGCATCCGCCGCAGCCGGTCGACCGTCGCCGCGCTGGCCGTCGCCGCGGCGACGGCCAGCACCCCCACCACCAGCGTCAGGCCCGCGACGTAGCCGAGGTAGACCGCGGCGCCGGTCAGCAGCGAGCCACTGCGCAGGCCGGCCGCGGTGACCGCCAGAAATGGCCCGACGGTGCAGGACAGCGAGGCGATCGCGTAGCTGATGCCGTAGCCGTACATCGAGCCGAGCCGCGCGGTGGGCGCCCACCGCGGCCCGACCGGCCGGGGCGTCAGCGCCGACAGCGACCGCCCGGCGAGCAGCCAGCCGCCGAGCGCCACCAGCAGCACCCCGACGACCACGGTGGCGTAGGGCAGCCACCGCTGCACCGCCCCGGCCGCCGACACGGTCAGCGCGCCGAACAGCCCGAACACCGTCAGGAAGCCGAGCGCCATGCCGGCGCTGGCCGCCAGGGCCCGACCCGCCGCGGCCACACCCGGCGCCCGCGCTCCCGCGCCGCGCACCACCAGCAGCAGATAGGCGGGCAGCATCGCGAACCCGCACGGGTTCAGCGCCGCCACCATGCCGGCGGCAACCGCCAGCCCGACCAGACCGCGGTCCACGTCAGCGCAGCGCCGCCACCCGGGCGGCCAGTTCGTCCTGGGGCATCGCCGAGGTGGGGTTGTTGACGAAGGTGGAGCTGCCGTCCGCCCGGTAGAACACGTACGCGGGCTGCCAGGGCACGCCGTAGCGGGCCCAGATCGCTCCGTCGGCGTCGTTGAGCGTGGTGAAGTTCAGGTTGTATTTGGAGACGAAGTTGGCCATGGCGCCGACGTCGGAGTGGGCGGCGACGCCGACGAAGGTGACGCCCGGGTTGGCGGCGGCCACCCGGCTCACGCCCGGGGCCTCGGCGTTGCAGTACGGGCACCACGGCGTCCAGAACCACAGCACGGCGGGCTTGCCCTGCAGACTGGCGCCGTTGAACGGCGCGCCGCTGAGCGTGGTCGCGGTGAATTGCAGGCGGTCGTCGGTGGCCGCCGCGCGCGGCGCGTCGCCCAGCCCGAGTAGCAGGGCGACGGCGAAAGCGGTTGCGGCCAAAAGCCTGCAGACAAATGACAAACGGGACATGCCCTGAAGACGCACCGCGCGCCTCCCGGGTTCACCGCCCGGCCCCGCCTGCTATCCCTTCTCGAAGGCCAGCTGTCCGCAGGCGGCGCTGATCTCGCGGCCGCGGGTGTCGCGCACCGTGCAGGACACCCCGGCGGCGCGCACCCGCCGGACGAACTCCCGCTCGACCGGCTTGGGACTGGCGTCCCACTGGCTGCCCGGCGTCGGGTTGAGCGGTATCAGGTTCACGTGCACCAGCGGCCCGAGCGCGCGATGCAGCCGCCGCCCCAACAGATCGGCGCGCCATGGCTGATCGTTGACATCGCGGATCAACGCGTACTCCACCGACACCCGACGGCCGGTGACGTCGGCGTAATACCGGGCGGCGTCGAGCGCCTCGGCGATCTTCCACCGGTTGTTGACCGGCACCAGCGTGTCGCGCAGCTCGTCGTCGGGGGCGTGCAGCGACAACGCCAGCGTCACCCCGAGCCGTTCGTCGGCGAGTTTGCGGATCGCCGGCGCCAGCCCCACCGTCGACACCGTCACCGAACGGGCCGAGATGCCGAAACCCTGCGGCGGCGCGGCGACGATGCGCCGCACCGCGGCCACCACCCGCGCGTAGTTGGCCAGCGGCTCCCCCATGCCCATGAACACCACGTTGGACAGGCGGTCACCGAAGTCGTCGCGCAGCGCCGCCGCGCCGGCGCGCACCTGCTCGAGGATCTCGGCCGTCGACAGGTTGCGGCTCAGCCCGCCCTGGCCGGTCGCGCAGAACGGGCAGGCCATGCCGCAGCCGGCCTGCGACGAGATGCACACCGTATTGCGCTGCGGGTAGCGCATCAGCACCGACTCCACGGTGACCCCATCCAGGGCCCGCCACAACGTCTTTCGGGTCTGGCCGGCATCGCAGGTCACCTCGGAGGCCGCGGTGAGCAGGATCGGGAACATGGTGTCGGCGATCGCGTCGCGCAGCCCGGCCGGCAGATCGGTCATCTGCCGCGGATCGGCGATCAGCCGGCCGTAGTACTGATGCGCCAGCTGCTTGGCCCGAAACGCCGGCAGGCCCAGCTCGGCGACGGCGGAGGCGCGGCCGTCGGCGTCGAGATCGGCCAGGTGCCGCGGCGGCTTACCGGGGCGCGGCTCGGAGAACACCAGTTGTTGAACCATGACCCGTCCAGTATCGGTCATCGCCGGGGCCGGCCTACGGAACGAGCGTCAGCACCGTCCAGGCGGCGACCGCCGACGGCAGCACGCCGTCCAGCCGGTCCATCAGGCCGCCGTGGCCAGGCAGCAGCCGGCCCATGTCCTTGATGCCCAGGTCACGCTTGACCTGCGACTCCACCAGGTCGCCGAGGGTGCAGGTGAGCACCAGCACCACCCCCAGCAGCGCGCCCACCCACGGCGCCTTGCCGGCCAGAAAAGTCGCCGCCAGGGTAGCCGCGGTGATACCCAGCACCAGCGAGCCGGCCAGGCCCTCCCAGGATTTCTTGGGGCTGATCGCCGGGACCATCGGATGCTTGCCGAACAGCACGCCCACGGCGTAGCCGCCGACGTCGGAGGCCACCACGGTGATCATCAGGCAGAACACCCGCCCGGCACCGTCGGCGGGATAGACCAGCAGGGCGGCGAAGGAGGCGAACAACGGCACCCAGCAGGCCAGGAAGACGGTGGCCGACGCGTCGCGCAGGTAGTTCGCCGAGGGCGAACCGGCGAACGGCTCGGGGCGCTTGCGGTTGTCCTGCATGAACAACCGCCAGAACAGGCAGGCCACCACGGTGACGCCGAAGCCGGCCAACGCGCCGGCGGCGTGGAACGGCCAGGTCAGCCACACCGTGAGCTGGCCGCCGGCCAGCAACGGAATGACCGGGATGACGTATCCGGCCTCGCGCAGCCGGCGGACCACCTCATGGCTGGCGACCAGGATGGCCATCGCGACGATCGGCACCCAGAAGCGGGGCGCGAACACCAGCGTGACGATGAGCACGGCGCCGATACCGGCGCCCACCGCGATGGCGGCCCGCAGGTCACGTCCGGCCCGGGAGGTTTTCTTCTTGGCCCGCTGCCCGGCCGCACCCTCGGTCGTGTTCTCGACGGCATGCTCCGGCTCGTCGCCTGCACCGGGATCTGAGGTAGCCACGGACCTGAATCAACTTCGCTGCCGGATGGTCGCTAGACCTCCAGCAGCTCGCCTTCTTTGTGCTTGACCAGCTCGTCGATTTGGGTGATGTACTGATGGGTGGTCTTGTCCAGGTCCTTTTCGGCCCGCCCGACCTCGTCCTCGCCGGCCTCGCCGTCCTTGCGGATGCGGTGCAGCTCCTCCATCGCCTTGCGGCGGATGTTGCGCACCGACACCTTGGCATCCTCCCCCTTGCTCTTGGCCTGCTTCACCAGCTCGCGGCGGCGCTCCTCGGTGAGCTGGGGCACCGCCACCCGGATCAGGGTGCCGTCGTTGGTGGGGTTGACGCCCAGGTCGGAGTTGCGGATGGCCGTCTCGATCGCCCCGACCTGACTGGCCTCGTAGGGCTTGATCACCACCAGCCGCGCCTCGGGCACGTTGATGCTGGCCAGCTGGGTGATGGGGGTGGCCGCGCCGTAATAGTCGATCACGATCCGGGAGAACATGCCCGGGTTGGCGCGGCCGGTCCGGATGGTCGACAAGTCGTCACGGGCAACCGCTACGGCCTTCTCCATCTTCTCTTCCGCGTCGAAGAGAGCCTCGTCAATCATCTGCGCCGCTCCTCCTCATCGCTACGCTCTGCATCGTCGCCGCCGCGGATCATCTGCGCCGCTCCTCCTCAGGTGGTGACCAGCGTCCCGATCTTCTCACCGGCGACCGCGCGGGCGATATTGCCATTGGTCAGCAGATTGAACACCAGGATCGGCATGCCATTGTCCATGCACAGGCTGAACGCCGTCGCATCGGCCACGCGCAGCCCGCGGTCGATGACCTCGCGGTGGCTGATCGCGGTGATCAGCTCGGCCTCGGGATATTGCCGGGGATCCGCGGAGAACACGCCGTCGACGGCCTTGGCCATCAGCACCACCTCGGCGCCGATCTCCAGCGCCCGTTGCGCGGCCGTGGTGTCGGTGGAGAAGTAGGGCAGGCCCATGCCGGCCCCGAAGATCACCACCCGTCCCTTCTCCAGGTGGCGCACCGCGCGCAACGGCAGATAGGGCTCGGCCACCTGGCCCATGGTGATCGCGGTCTGCACCCGGGTGACGATGCCTTCCTTCTCCAGGAAGTCTTGCAGCGCCAGGCTGTTCATCACCGTGCCCAGCATGCCCATGTAATCCGAACGGGTGCGCTCCATGCCGCGCTGCTGAAGCTGGGCGCCGCGGAAGAAGTTGCCGCCGCCGATCACCACCGCCACCTGGACGCCGCCGCGGACCACCTCGGCGATCTGCCGGGCCACCTGCGCGACGACGTCGGGATCCAAACCGACCTGGCCGCCACCGAACATCTCGCCGCCCAGCTTGAGCAGCACTCGCGAATACCGGGCCCGGCTCGACGGCTGGCCGGAAGCCAGTCCGTTCGCCGGCTCTGGCCTCGGAGCCGCCGAGCCGGCGACGTGGGGCTCCCTGGACTCCGTCATCAGACTCCTCGCATGAGAGTGCCATCCCGGGACGAGTCTCTCCGGAACGGCATTTCACATCCTGCCTCATCGCAGCACAACGCGGCCTCGCCGGGGTGCATTATGCGCACAGTTGGCCTGCCCGACCGATTTTCGAGTCTCTCGGTACCGGATTGCGGCGGCGCGCCGGTGCGCGTTTGAGGGCTCGGTGGCGGGGGAATCCGCCAGGACGCGGCGGAAATACGCGGTCTTGAGCAACGAGGACCTGCCTCGCCGTATGACCGGATCGATCGCTCGCGATCGTCGTTCGAGCGTGCATCGCTCGCAGTACGCCAAGAGGAGGAAGGGTTCCATGGCGGAAGAAAACAAGTCGGGACCCGCGGAAGCGGTGAAGGGCGTCGTCGAGGACGTCAAAGGAAAGGCCAAGGAGGCCGTGGGCGCGGTGGCCGGTCGTGACGACCTGACCCGGGAGGGCCAGGCGCAGCAGGACAAGGCCGAAGCGCAGCGCGACGCGGCGAAGAAGGAAGCCGAGGCCGAGGCCGCTCGCGGCGGCGCCGAGGCCGCCGAGGAGCGCCAGAGGGCCAACCAGTAGCTCGCTGGAAAAGATGGGTCCGGTCCGTGAAAATGGGCCGGGCCCATCGCTTTTCTGGGATCGCCTGCATAGTTTCCGGCGGGGCGGGTATCCAGTACGGCGCTGTAAGACATCTCCCGCAGAGGTGCCTACGGACCGGGGGAAGCGAGAACCTCACGAGGTTTGGAGATGTCGTTGGACGTGGTGGTCCTCACCAACGAGGACGATTTCGAATCGGCGCTACCCGATCTGAGCAGATTCGCCCGCCCGGCACGCCGCGCCGCGCTGAGCACCGACGGCGACGGGCAATTCGGCCCCGCGGATGTGGCGATCATCGACGCGCGCAGCAACGTGGCCGCCGCCCAGGCGGTGAGCCACCGGCTGACGGCCGATCACCCGGCGACCGCGGTGGTGGCGCTGGTCGCCCCGGCCGATTGCGCGGCGGTGGACGTCGACTGCAATTTCGACGACGTGATGCTGCCCGGCACCTGCGCCGAGGAGTTGCAGGCGCGGCTGCGGCTGGCCATCGGGCGCCGCCGCGGCGGCCTGGACGGCACCCTGAAATTCGGCGATCTGTTGCTGCACCCGGCCAGCTTCACCGCGTCGCTGGACGGCCGGGAACTGAATCTGACCCTGACCGAGTTCAAACTCCTGAATTTCCTTGTGCAGCATGCCGGTCAGGCGTTCACGCGGACCCGGCTGATGCAGCAGGCGTGGGGCTATGAGGGCAACGGGCGGGCCCGCACCGTCGACGTGCACATCCGGCGGCTGCGCGCCAAGCTGGGCACCCGGCACCAGTCGCTGGTCGGCACGGTCCGCGGAGTCGGCTACCGGGTGCCGACGCCACCGCAGCCGGAATGGATCGTCGGGCACCAGAAGCCGTGAGCGGCAACGCTTTTGCATGAGGATCAGCCGAAGACCGGGAATGCCCGCCGGCGCGCCAGCGCGTCCATTCCCTGCTGGATCGAGTCCTGCACCTCCCGGTATTTGCGCTCGACGTATTCGTCGTCCTGCACCCGAGCGGGATCGTTGTCGAGTTCGACGGGGGGCATGAACCGCGTCCGGATCTTGGCCGGCAGCGGCAGCTGAGGCAGCGCCGCCGGCGCGATCCCCCAGGGCAGCGAGATCGCCAGCGGGAACACCTTGAGCCGCAGTAAACGGTCCAGCCGCAAGGCTTTCGAGAGCCGGTCGCCGCGAATCAGCACCGGCATGGCGTCGGCGCCGCCGACGGTGGCGATGGGCACGATGGGCACGCCGGCGCGGATCGCCATCTTGACGAACCCGGTCCGCCCGGCCAGGTTGGCGCGGTCCCGCTCGGTCCACGGCCGCAGCGAGTCCACTTCCCCACCGGGCCACAGCGCCACGTCACGCCCCTCCGCCAGCGCGGTGGCGATCGCGTCCGGGGCCGCCGGAAGGACCCCCATCGAGCGGAAGTAGCGCCCGAACAACGGGATTGCCATCAATGCGTCGTGGGCGGTGCCGTGCAGCGGGCGGTCCGGCCCGAACCGGCGCCACCACTGCAGGCCGACGGTCCAGGCGTCCCAGACGAACGGCGCCCCGGAGTGCACCCCGACCAGCAACGCCGGCGGTGTGTCCGGAAGGTTCTCCCACCCGTCGATCTCCATCCGAAACCAGTAGTCCACCAGCGCATTCCACAGATACTTCTGCCGCTGCAGGGTGTCCTCGTCCTGGCCGGACAGATCCCATCGGGCCGCCCGCTCGGCGACCCATCCGCTCAGCCCGCCGCGTTGGCCGTTGCGTCGCTCCTGCATGGCCGCCCGGGTTTCGGCGGCGTGGCGCTGCGCCTGGGCGCGCACCTGCGTCGGTCTGTGATCGGGGTTACTCATGAATTCCGGATACCCGATTCGCGCCCGCACGATTCCCGCACCGCAAAACTCCCCGCACCATTGCGGTGCGGGGAGTTCTTCGACGGTTCGACGGTTTACGTGTGCGCCGCCGGCGCGGGCGGGGCGCCCGGCGCCGGGCTGTTCGGCGCACCCGGTGCGGGGCTGTTCGGCGCGCCGGGCGCGGAGCTGGGCACGTTGGAGGTCCACATCAGGACGTCCTGCATGCCGTCGTTGTAGACCACGCCGTTGGGCGGCGCGCCGGTCACGTCGAAGTACAGCGTCCCGGTCGACTCGGTGCCCTGCGGGATCGGCGCGGGGCTCAGGCCGTTGGGCACCGCCACGTTGTCGATCACCCGGTAGTTCTGGCCGTTGGGGCCG
>Ga0164242_10002434_pt1 | contig 21511 bp, 22 predicted proteins | sample OricomgcompostMG_FD_108783 | JGI IMG/M metagenome (GOLD analysis project Ga0164242, IMG submission 108783) | Miracle-Growth compost microbial communities from Emeryville, California, USA - Original compost - Miracle growth compost (MG) ... | reverse complement strand
GCGTGCATAGGCGGCGGAATCGGCTCGACTTGTAGGGTGGGCCAAGTCTTCGCAGGCCCACCATCTGCGATCGACGCCGGAATGGTGGGCCTGCGAAGACTTGGCCCACCCTACGAAAACGCGAGATGGCGAAACCAACGCCCGCTAAACACGTACGACTCCGCCACGGCCACCCGGCGAACGCCTTGAACCGATCCGCCGGACGTGCTAAAGTCCCCGTTGTTCAACAACTGTTGACAAGCCGCGGAACATTGAGGCGAGGCGACGATGCTCCGATTCGTCGGTCGGGGATCGCGGTTGTGTGATGGCTGGACCCGGCGCGAGGTCCTCCGCGTCGGCGGTCTGGGAATGGCCGGCGCGGGACTGACCCTGGCCGACCTGGGCCGCCATGCGCGCGCCAGCGAAGCGGCAGGGCAAGGAACAGGGCAGGGGGGATCGTTCGGCCGGGCCAAGGCGTGCATCGTGCTGTTCCTGATGGGGGGGCCGCCGCAACATTCCACCTGGGACCCCAAGCCCGACGCCCCCGCCGACGTCCGCGGCGCGTTCGGGCCGATCCCCACGAACGTCCCCGGCCTGTCGTTCTGCGAACTCTTCCCCCGCGTGGCGAAGGTCGCCGACACGCTCTGCGTCCTGCGGGCGATGTCCACCGGCGACAACGCGCACTCGTCGAGCGGTTATTATATGCTCACCGGCGTGCCGCATGTGCCGATGAACTTCGAGAACGCCAACCCCGGCCCGCCCAACGACCATCCTTGCCTGGGGGCCTTGCTGGGCCGGCTCAGCGCGCCTCGCGGGGCGTTGCCGCCGGCGGTGCGGATCCCCCAGCGCATCTTCAACACCGACGGCAGCGTCTGGCCCGGTCAGGACGCCGGTTTTCTCGGCCGAGGGCGCGACCCCTGGCTGTTGAACGCGGTACTGACCCCCGAAGGCTACCGGATTCAGGAGATCGAGCTTCCCGCCGAGCTTGACCCCGACCGCGTCAGCCGCCGCCGCGACCTCGGCGAACGGCTCGGCCGGAGCCTCGACGTCCTGGAGCGCGACCCGACGGCGGCATTGTTTGATGAGCATAGCCGGCACGCCTACGACTTGCTCCGCTCTCCCGAGGCCCGCCGCGCCTTCCGGCTCGACCTCGAACCGGAGGCCGTCCGCGCCCGATACGGCGACACCCCCTTCGGCCAGGGCGTCTTGCAGGCCCGGCGTTTGGTCGAGGCCGGGGTGCGGCTCGTGCAGGTCAACTGGTATCGCGGTCCCGACGAGCCTTCGGCCAACCCCTGCTGGGACAGCCATTCCGACGAAACCGCCCGCCTCAAAGACGTCCTCATGCCGCCGACCGACCAGGCGCTCTCCGCGTTGATCGAGGACCTCCGGTCGCGTGGCATGCTTGAGGAGACGTTAGTGGTCTGCATGTCCGAATTCGGCCGTTCCCCGCGACTCGACGGCGCGGGGGGCCGGGGGCACTGGGGCTACGCCTTCTCCGTGGCCCTGGCCGGCGGCGGGGTCCGTGGCGGCCAGGCGTTCGGCTCCACCGACCGCATCGGCGCGTACCCCCGCGACGGCAAGCTCCGCCCCGAAGACCTTTCCGCCACGATCTTCCACCTCCTCGGCCACTCCCCCTCCACCGAATTCCTCGACCCCCTGGACCGCCCCCACCCGATCAGCCGGGGAGAGGTGGCGCGGGGGGTGGTGGGATGACGAGGGGGGCGTTTTTACCCGCCGCTAGAGCGGTTTTCGCTTGAATTGCACACGAGCGAGGAAAACGGGGACTGGCTCCCGGCCCTGATTCCAGCGTCAAATCCGAAGCCCAAAGCTTCGCGGGCGAGCATTTCGAGGATGCCGAGCCAGACCGCCGCCTGAGCTTCGGTCGAGCGTTTCCTCCGTTCGCCGACGAGCACGGTGTTGGCCACTTCGAGCGGCCAGAGCGAGGGAACGACGGCACGTCCGGTTTCGAGGGCCGTCAGGACCGCATCGGCGTAGGCGTTCGATTCATCGGCGAAGTACCAGGCCATCGTGACTGAGCCGTCAAGCACGAACTCGTTCCGGGCTGACATCGCGACCCCTTTCGCGGCGCAAAGGTTCCCCAGGCCCGACGCTTCAAAAACGTCGTCCCTCTTCAATCATCTCCCGGATGGTGAGGTCCGGCCCGAGCGTGGGAGCGTTTTCCTTCCGAAACCGCTTCATCGCCTGCACGGCCTCCTGCGGCGTGACCTGATGCCTCACACTTTCGGGAGGGACGAGGACGGCCATGGGCACGCCTCGTTTCATGGTGGTGATCCGCTCACCCTTGGCGACCCGCTCCAAGAGCTGGGGGAGATGCGTTTTCGCTTCATAAGATCCGATGGACGATTCCATGTCGCCTCCAATCAATCGACCAGTCTAGCGACCAATCTATCAAGCTATCAAGGTTCGGGAATCTCCGGAAAGGCTGATTCGGCATTCCCCAGCCGACAAGAGAGAAAATCGGTTAGTTTGGGTGTCCAAAATTCAATCTTGCATTCTAACAATTTTCGCATTAGTCTCCATGCTATCTCCATCAGGGCTTGGTAAATTCGATTTTTTGAGGAACGATAATGCACAACTTCCGGCACCCTCCGGCGCGGCGCGGGGGGTTCACGCTGATTGAGCTGCTGGTGGTGATCGCGATCATCGGGGTGTTGGTCGGGCTGCTGTTGCCGGCGGTGCAGCAGGCCAGGGGGGCGGCCAGGCGCATGAGGTGCGTCAACAACCTGAAGCAGATGGGGCTGGCCCTGGCGGGTTATGAATCGGCGGTGGGGGTGTTTCCGCCGGCGTATGTGGCGGACCCCCGGGCCGTCGGGACGGCGCGGGGAATCAGTTACCCGGATGGGAATATCAACACACTTCCGGGATTCGCCTGGGGGACGTTGCTCTTGCCGTTCCTGGAACAAACGCCGGTTTACGCGAGCATGAACATGAACCTGCCGTGCTGGGCGGCGGAGAACGGCACCGCGGCGGGGGTGAGGCTGGACGTGTTCCTTTGCCCCGACGCCTTGGGGGGCGGAGACGGGTTCGCGCTGCACAGGTACGCCAACGGCGAGGCGGCCGCGCCGGACGACGGCGGGGCGTTTTCGCCGGAGATCCGGCTGCCGCACGCGCATTACGTGACCAACGCCGGGATCAACCAGCCTTGGGGGCGTCCGACGGAGTATTCCTCCGACATGGACGCCGCCGAGCCGCTGGGAAACGGCCTGACCTCCGTCATCGACGGGCCGTTTTATAAGAATTCCCGCATCCGTCCGGCCGACGTGACCGACGGGCTGTCGAGCACGGTGTTCATCGGCGAGCGGTCGTCGTCGATCTGCGACGGCACATGGTTCGGCGTGGTCCCCTTCGCCGTCGTCGTTCCCCGGCCGGGGCTGCCGTCGGACCCCAACAGCGGCGGCGCGCTGGTCGGCGCGCACAGCGGCCCGGACGTCCGCGATCATCCTCAGGTGATTATCCATGCCCCGAATCACCCGTTCAAGCATACGGATGAGATGTACTCCGACCACGGCCAAGGCTGCAACGTGCTGATGGGGGACGGCTCCGTGCGGTGGATCAAGCAGACGATTTACCCGTACACGTGGGCCGCGCTCTCGACCCGCAATCAGGGCGAGGTGGTTTCTGATGATTATTGATTTTCATCTCGATTTCTCGATTTCCGCGCGCCGGGCCGTCGTCGCGCTGATTCTTCTGGCGATGGTTTCCGGCTGCGGGCGGCCGGCGCGGATCGGGCCGGACCGGGACGCGCTGAAGGCCGTCGACGCCTTCCACACGGCCGTCAGCCTGCGCGACCCGGCCCTCGTCGCGGACTGCCGGGCGCGGCTCCGGGCCTTGCGCGACGTGGGAAAGCTCCCCGACGCCGCCTTCACCTCCCTGGACGCGATCGCCGACGAGGCGAGAGACGGCACATGGGAGCCGGCGCTCGACCGCCTGATCCGGTTCATGGAAGGACAGTAGAGGGCCAATGGATCGAGTCTTGGCTTGCAGCCCAATTGTGCTACAATGATGCCGGGAGGATACCATGCCGAAGACGAAATCCAAGGACAAGCCGGCCGCCCGCAAGCTGGCCCAAACGGTGCGTGCGCGGATCGACGGCGACCTGAAAGCGAGCGCCGAAGCGATTCTCAGCCAGGTCGGGCTGAATCCCAGCGATGCGATTCGGCTGTTCTACACCCACGTCACCCTCGTCGGCGGATTGCCGTTTGACGTCCGCGTGCCCAACGCCGAGCCCCGGAAGACGCTCCGTGATGCGAAAGCCGGGAAGAATCTCGTTCACTTCGAGAGCTTCGAGGATTTCGAGAAGGCGATGAGGGGCGATGGCTAAACAGGCCCCGCCGCCGGAACCGCCGATGCCGCCGCCGCTCAAGGTATCCGTTACGAAGCGATACGTGAAAGACGCTGAGCGTGCCCGGAAGCGCAAGCTAGACATTGACCTGCTCACGGCCGTTGTCAGACAGCTAAGCAGCCGACAGCCGCTAGCAGGCCGACACCGGGACCACGCCTTGACTGGCGATTGGAACGGCTTCCGGGAATGCCACATTCGGCCGGATTGGTTGCTGATCTACCACGTCGATGGGGACCGGCTGATCCTCGATAGGACCGGGAGCCATTCCGACTTGTTTGGTTGACGGTTCGTTGGTGTTCATCCCGTCATATCGTGTGAACCTTTGCGCGAAGGCGCTCGGATTGACGGGGGCGGGGCGATTCGATAAACTGTCGTGCATGTGATCCGCCGCGATCCGGTCTTCCCGCGCGATCTTCCAAAAGGGCCGCGCCGCCCCATGTTGAACCGCAACGGAGAGGACGAGAATGGTCTTCCGCCAAAGCGACCTGCATCGTCTCATCGAGAAGAAATTAAGCGGGCATAAAATCGTCGTCGTCGCCAATCGGGAGCCGTACGTCCATCGCCGCGTGGGCGGGGAAATCCAGGTCGTCCATCCCGCCGGCGGCATGGCCTCGGCGCTCGACCCGGTGATGCAGGCGTGCGACGGCATCTGGATCGCCCACGGCTCCGGCGACGCGGACCGCGAGGTCGTCGATGAGTTCGACCATGTCCGCGTCCCGCCGGAAAATCCGGGGTACACCTTGCGGCGGATCTGGCTCACGCCGGAGCAGGAGAAGGGATACTATTTGGGGCTGGCCAACGACGGCATCTGGCCGCTCTGCCACGTCACCTTCACCCGCCCGAGGTACGACCCCAGGGACTGGGAGCAATACCGCGCCGTCAATCGGATGTTCGCCGACGCGGTGCTTCAGGAGGTCGGCGACGAGCCGGCGTTCGTGTTCATTCAGGACTTTCATTTCTGCCTCCTGCCGCGCATGCTTCGGGAGGCCAACCCCCGGATGATCATCGCCCAGTTCTGGCACATCCCCTGGCCCAACCGCGAGGTCTTCCGCACGTTCCCCTGGGGAGAGGAGGTGCTCGACGGGCTGCTCGGCAACGACCTGCTCGGGTTCCATGTGCATTACCACTGTCACAATTTTCTGGAGACGGTGGACCGGGGGATCGAGTCCCGCGTGGATCTGGATCGGTACGAGGTCTATCGCGGCGGCCGGCCGACCCGCATCCGGCCGTTCCCCATCAGCGTCGATTTCGACGCCCAGGACCGCAAGGCCCGCGGCGGCGAGGTCGCCGAGGCCAAGGCGCGCTGGGCGAACGATTTGAACCTGCGGGACGGCCAGGCCGTCGGCGTCGGGATCGAGCGGCTGGACTACACCAAGGGGATTCCCGACCGGATTCGCGGGCTGGACTACCTCTTCGAGACCCGCCCGGAGTATCGCGGGCGACTGCGGTTCGTCCAGATCGCCGTGCCCAGCCGGCAAGGAGTCCCCGCCTACCAGCAGATCAGCCAGGAGGTTGACGAGGCGGTCGCCGCGGTCAACGCCCGATGGCGCTCGGAGACGTGGGAGCCGGTCACGTACATCCGAGAACATCAGAATCCCGTCGACATGATGGCCCTGCACCAGCTCGCGGATTTCTGCGTCGTCAGCTCGCTGCACGACGGGATGAACCTGGTGGCCAAGGAGTTCATCGCCAGCCGCCACGACGGCGACGGCGTGCTGATTCTCAGCCGGTTCACCGGCTCGTCGCGGGAACTCGGCGACGACGCCGTGATGATCAACCCGTTCTCCATCGCCGAGGTCGCCGACGCGATCGACCAGGCCCTGACCATGCCCGAGGAGGAGCGCCGGCGACGCATGGAACGCATGCGCTCGCAAGTGCGCCGAAATAATGTTTATCGGTGGGCGGGGCGCATCCTCTCGAACCTGCTCCGCTTCGACCTGCCCGAGCCTGATGAAGAGGACGACCGATGACGCCACGCGACTTGCGGGAGGAACTGCCGGAGATCGCCGCGAAGCTCGACGCCGGGGGTCCGGTCCTACTGGGCCTGGATTTCGACGGCACGCTCGCCCCGCTCTGCCCGCACCCCGACGCCGTCGAGCTGGCCGAGGCCGTGCGCGCGACGGTCGCCCGGCTGGCGGCGGCCGCTCGGGTCACGGTGATGATCGTCAGCGGCCGGGGCCTGGCGGACGTCGCCGCGAAAGTCGCGCTCGCGGAGCTGATCTACGCGGGCAATCACGGCATGGAGATCGAAGGCCCCGGCCTCTCGTTCCTTGAGCCGACCGCCCAAGGCCTGGCCGTGCCGCTGGAAAGCGTCACGGAAGCCTTGCGGCAACGCCTGGCCGACTTGCCCGGAGCGCTGGTGGAGCCGAAGCGCCTGACGACCTGCGTCCATTACCGCAACGTCCCGGCCGAGCACCATGAGGCCGTCGCCCGGATCATGCGAGAGACGGCGGCCTCGCACGAGGAGCATTTCCTTCTGACCTCCGGCCATCAGGTCTGGGAGCTTCGCCCCCGCGTCTCCTGGCACAAGGGGGAGGCCCTCCGCTGGGCGATCGACCGGCTGGGCGGCGACGCCCCCCCCTTGGTCTTCTTCCTGGGGGACGACCGCACCGACGAGGACGCCTTCGCCACGCTCCCCGACAGCGCGGTCACCGTCCGCATCGGCCCCCCGGCGACCCCCACCCTCGCCCGCCACCGCCTCCCCGACCCCGACGCCGTCCACACGTTCCTGGAGTGGCTGGCGGAGCGGCTGGAGACGCCCGGTTCTTCAAGATGACGTCCTCATCTATCCATTATTCGCTGTGGCTTGTCTTTGAATTCATGGATTCCTGAATCCGTTCCGGCGCGGCGCGGAACCACTGGATCATCCGGCAGCGGTCGCACGTCAAGGTCGTCGCCTCCTTGTTCGCCCAGTCGAGGTTCAGCAAGGTCATTCCAAAAGTGTTCAGCAACACCCTTCCGGCGTGGAACCGATCCGAGCCGCAGTGCGGGCAGCGGACCGTCTTCCCTCCCGCCGCGAACGACGCCGGCGCCTCGCCCTGAAGCATCGCCTTCGTCCCGCGCTTCAGACCGTTCCAGATCCAGCGGCTCATGACGGCTCCTCGTCTGTCCACAGGAGGATTGCAAAGTTCTCTTGGGTGGCTGTGGCGTCGAGGATTCGACGCCACGGACGAGTCTCGCGGGAACCGTGGCGTCGAATCCTCGACGCCACAGCCACCCGGACTTCCACCGACGTTTGACCAACTTTGCAATCCTCCCGTCGTCTGTCCAAGGAAATTTGACCGATGTTTCAATTCGGTATACAATTTTGTCGGCAGAACAGCCAGCGGATTTGCAAACAGGGCAGGAGGGAGATCAATGGCGGATTCGAGCTTGACGATTCGGGTCAGCCGGTCCACTCACGAGCTTCTCCGCGGTCTGGCGAACGAGTCCAACGCCACCATCACCGCGATGGTTGACGAGGCCGTCCGCGACCTCCAGCGCAAGAAGTTCTGGGCGGACTTCAACGCCAAGTGCAAAACCGTTCAGGCCGATCCCGAGGCGTGGGCGGACCTCCGACACGAAGACGCGGCGTGGGACGCAACCCTCGCCGACGGACTTGCAGAGGAGCAACAGGCCGATGGGCGTCAAAAGCGGCGCGGCAAGTCCGGCGCGCGGTGAAATCTGGGATGTGGACCTGTCTCCCACCGTGGGGCGCGAGCAGACGGGACGCCGGCCCGCCCTGATCGTCTCCGACAACGCCCTGAACGACAGCCCACGCGGTTTGGTGGTCGCGATCCCGATCACGGACACGTTCCGGGACTTGCCCACCCATGTCCCGATCAATCCCCCGGAAGGGGGGCTGACCAAGCCGAGCGTGATGATGACCGAACAAGTCCGATCGATTTCCAAGGACCGCCTCATCCGCCGCCACGGCGCGGTCACTCCGGCGACGATGAACCGGGTCGACGAGATCCTGCGCATCGTCCTCGGCCTCTAACTGAACCGGAAGCGCGGCGCGGCGCGCCGCCGGCGGACGCCCGCAAGGATCACTTGGTATCGGTTTGGTTATTCTCGGAACACGGGCGACGTGCGGTTGTTTCGTACGGTGCAACGCCGTACAATACCCTCCGCTCCAACATGCAGGAGGATTGACGATGCCGAGTCAGTCGAAGCGGTCCGCCAGAATCGAAGCCCGCATCGCGCCGGAGGCGTTGCTGGTGGTGAAACGGGCCGCGGAATTGGAGGGCAGGAGCGTCAGTGACTTCGTCGTCGCCGCCGCTCAGGAGGCCGCCCGACGGACGATCGACGAGGCGCACCTCATCCGCTTGTCGATTGAGGACCAAACCCGCTTCGCGGACCTGATCCTCAACCCGCCGGAACCCAACGACGCCCTGCGGCGCGCCGGGGACGCTCACGGCCGCCTGGTGCGGAATTGCCCGTGACATCGCCCTTTCTCATCGAGCCGCTCGATCCGAGCCATGATCGGGCGGGTTTTTCGAGTGGAGTGACGGCCCTGGATCGGTACTTGCGAGAGCAGGCGGCCCAGGACGTCCGGCGTCGCGTCACGGCCTGCTACGTCGCCCTCGACGCGGCCATTGCGAAAATCGCCGGATACTACACGCTGGCCGCCGGCGGCGTGCTCTTGAACGATTTGCCGGAACCCCTGGCGAAACGCCTCCCCCGTTATCCAGCCGTGCCGGTTGCCCGGCTCGGGCGGCTGGCTGTCGATCAAGCGTACCGCGGCCGCAAGCTCGGTGCCGCGCTGCTCTGGGACGCGGGCCTGCGGGCATCCCGCTCGGAGGTCGCCGCGTTCGCCCTCGTCGTCGATGCCAAGGACGATTCCGCGGTGGCGTTCTATCTCCATCACGGCTTCGTCCCCCTAGCCGGCCAATCCGCGCATCTCGTCCTACCTCTGACGTCGTTCGCCCGGCCTTGACGCCGTCGCTCGAAATCCACTCCGACCACCCCCGCGCCAGAGGCCACAGGAGCCGCTGACGGACGCCGAACGTCCGAATCTACCGGAACGACCCCGAAAACGCCGCCACGGGGCAGCCAGGGGCCTTAAACGGCACGCTGCGAGCGGAATGATCGCCGCAAATCGCGCCGCCAGATTCTCCAGAGCGCCAAAACCGCGTGCATTCACGATTCACCGGACATACTTTCCCCAAGGCCGGCACATCCCCGCCGCGGCGCGGACTACCGATGCGCCGGACATACTTTCGTAACCAGCGGGGCGAATTATCACCGAATCCCGACGATTTCCGATGGACCCGCCCAGTCGCCGTCAGGAGGCCGACCGGCGGAAAGGCGAATTATCACCGAATCCCGACGATTTCCGATGGACCCGCCCAGTCGCCGTCAGGAGGCCGACCGGCGGAAAACCGCCGAATTCGCGGAAAACACCCCGATCACGACCCCGTACCGATTTACCGGACATACTTGCGTGGCGGCCGTCGCCGTGTTACCGATTCACCGGACACCCGAACGCCGCCGGCCGCAAACAGGCGTTCATCACGATTCACCGGACACCCTTGGCACAACCGGCCCTCCCCCCCTCAGAGGCCCCGGCATGTACACCAAGAGCGTTCACTAACGATATACCGGACACCCTTCCCAAAACCATGCACCTGATGATCGCCCGTCACGTAGTGGTTAATGAGACATACGAGGCGTTTGTCCATTAACGATACACCGGACATCTTTAGGCCGTGCATTCACGATTAACCGGACACCTTTTCCCGATTAACCGGACATACTTGGAGCGTGCATTCACGATTAACGAGACATACCAATACCGATTAACGGGACATACTTGGGATCCGTAAGTCTAGGCTGTTTAAGGACTTGCGACCCCTAGAATTTGTTTTAGACTTTGTTCTTTTAGACTATAAGAACAACACTCCGGAACGTCGTTTTGTTGTTGTTTTTCTTTCCTAAATTACCCAGACAATACAATCCAACTTCACATTGAAGCGCCTGGAGAACCTGTAATGGCTGCGAAATCTAGGAAATCTGGGAAGTCTACTGAAAATACAACGATTATAGAGGATGTAGCGACGACGGATTCCGGCTACAAGGACGAGCTGAACCTGGCGGAATTTCCGATCGCGTCGCTGGCGGATCGGGTTCCTGATGGACAGTTGTCCCTGGTCTTCGAGGACCGTTTGGAGCCGCGCGACGGGCCGGTGATCGTCCGGCGATTGACGATTACGGGCACACACAAGCATGGATTGCCGACGGCGATGGACGACGAGGTGATGGTCGGCTTGATCCAGTTGACCAAGCGGCGGAACAACTTCACGGACCCGAAGGTCTCATTCTCGCGCTACGAGCTGATCGAGCTGCTGGGGTGGCCGCAGAGCGGGCAAAGTTACCGGCGGATCGAGGAGGCGCTGCACCGCTGGGTCGGCGTCGTGCTCATGTATGAGAACGCCTGGTGGGACAACGCGGCCAAGAGCTGGGTGGACGAGAACTTTCACGTCCTGGACAACGTCACCGTCTACGACCGCGAGCGCCGCGGCCCGGCCAAGGGAAAGCCGCGCCGGACGGCGTCGGCGGCGAAGAAAGGGACCGCCGCCGCGGAGCCGCTGCCCCTGTCCAGCTTCCGCTGGAACGAGGTGATTTTCCGCAGCTTCCAGAGCGGCAACCTGAAGCAGCTCGACCTGGAGTTCTACCTCTCCCTGCGCCTGCCGACGACCAAGCGGCTGTTCCGGTTCCTCGACAAGCGGTTCTACCGCTGCGACCGCCTCGATTTTGATTTGAAGACGTTTGCGTGTGAGCATATAGGCATGAGCCGGGTCTACAAGCCGACCGAGCTGAAGCGCCGGTTGAAGCCGGCGCTTGAGGAGCTGGAATCGCTGGGGTTTCTGGAGCCGCTTCCGCCGGAGGAGCGTTATTCCTGGCAGGCGCGCGGCCAGTGGCGGATCCTGTTCATCCGGGGCGCGCAAGGCCGCGACGCCGACGCGGCGGAAGGGCCGCCGGTGGAGCGCTCCGCCCTGGTCGCCCAGCTCACCGAGCGCGGGGTGACGGCGAAGGTCGCCGCGGAGCTTGTGGATTCTCATGCGCTGATCCGAGTGCGCGCCAAGATCGAGGTCTTCGACTGGCTCGTGCGCAACGAGGACCGCCGGGTCGGCAAGAACCCGGCCGGCTACCTCGTGGCGTCGATCCGTTCGGACTACCAGGCCCCCGCCGGCTTCTCCGCCACCGACCCCGACGCGGCCAAGGGCGCGAAGCCGAAGCCGCCGAAGCCCGAATCCGCGTCATCCAAGGCCGAGACCGCCCGCAAGCGCGCCGAGGCCGAACAGGCCGCCGAGGAGGCCGCGCGTCTCGCGTCGCTCCAGACCCGCTGGGACGCCCTCTCCGAAGCCGACCGCGAATCGATCGCCTCCCGCGTCAAGGCCGAGAACCCCGGCCTCCGGCGCTGGAAAAGCATGCTCATGCCCTTGTGCCTCACCGAGCTTGGCCGCCTCCTCGACTCCGGCGAGTCCCCCTCCTCATCTCCCCCTCCCCCCACGTCCGAATTGCAGCCCACCTTGTTCCCCGCCGACCCGCCGGGGAAGAAGAAGCGGTGAGAAACACCTGTTCGCAACGATCAACGGCGGATAGGTTGAACCAGAGGGGAAATCGGGGGGAAATCGGTGTCAGAGGGCACGGGAATCACGCTGTTGTTCAATCCTTTCGCAGAACAACTGCCCGTCCGTCTACGGATCCTACGCATTCTCTAATGTAATTATTGTCAATCTTGACGTTTACATGGATGTCAATGTTTCGAGTTTGCAAAGCCTCAAACTCGAAAACGATGTCTTCAATGTCTTCCCTAGATTTTGGCTCATCTTGGCACAGAACAAAAGTCAAGAAGACCGCTCTTTGTGAACACTTGATCGTTACGGCTCTCATCGCAGCCGTCAGATTTCCCGCCAGGGCTTGGACCATGAAGAGAACTTGCAAGTTCTCAAAGGAGTTGAGGTCGTTTTCCGTCATGGTGTCCACTCTGGGGGGGAAATCGGTGTCAGTGGGGAGGAATCGGCGTCATGGTTTTTTGCCGTCAAAACTGGACTGAAGCTCTCAGGGATCGATGGCCCCTCGTGAGGCGTGGTGGATGTAGTGGAGCGTCACGACGTCGTCCTGGATGGAGAAGAGCAGGCGGTAGGCACCGCGACGACGCCCGTGGAGCATCTGTCTGAGGGGGACGCCGAGGCGTTCGGATTCGTCTTCGGCCGCGGGGTGACGTTCGGGCATGGTGGCAAGCCCGGCGATGGCTTCCCGCAAGGCGAGATACCAGCGTTCGGCTGCGTCCGGTGACCGCTCGGCGAGCCAGCCGAACGCCTCCAAGGCGTCAGCCCTTGCCCGCGCGGTGACGACGACCCGGTAAATCATCGCGGCTGCTTCGCGTCCAGAATCCGACGCATCTCGGCGAGCATGTCCTCGGCCGGGGAGACGCGACCGGCCTTCATGTCGTCGAGCGATGCTCTGAGGCCGTCCATCCGCTCGACCCGTTCGGCGATTTCGACGAGCCTCTGGTAGGAGGCGGCGTCCTGCACGACCAGCTCGGCCTTGCCGTTGACGGTGAGCACGACCGGTCGGCCCTCGGCCTTGAGCCGCCTGATGAACTCGGGCGTGTTCCGCTTGAATTGGGACAGGGAGTCGATGTCGTTGGCGAGGTCGAGCATGGCCGTGGCTCCTTGCACAGAATTTGCACTCGATTTGATGCTACCACGGTTCCGCCTTGACGCCCATCGGAATCTAATCACGTCTCGCATTCCATAGAGTGCCTCACGTTTGGGTGGCGCTCGGAAAACGGGGACAGGCACCCGGGCCCGCGAAGCGTTCCCTTCGGATTTGACGCGGAAATCAGGGCCGTGAGCCAGTCCCCGTTTTCCTCGCTTGTATGCAACCCAAATGGGAACCGCCCTGACCATCAGGAATGCCCGCGTTTCTCCGAGGGGGCGCTGGAGATCCGGGAGAGCAGCTCGCGCCAGGAGGAGCGGTTTTCGGTGTCGAGCTGGTTGACGCGGTTCAACAGCCAGGAGGCCGCCGCAGCGGAATCGGCCGGGGCGGGAACGGGGGGGACGTGAAGGGGAGGGGGCTTCGGGAGGGCAGGGGATTGGGCGGCGATCGGGGCGTGCGGAGAGGACGAGGACGACGACGACGGGCCGTAACGCCGGCGGATCTCCTCGCGCAAGGCGGACAGATCGTGCTGAATCCGCTCCACTTTCTGGAGGTGACGGGCCATGACGTCCTGGTTGTCCGCGTGCATCTGGCGGAGGGCGCTGACGACCTCGCGTTGAAAGTCATCCTGCCGGCGCATCATTTCCCCCTGCGTGGCCTGCAAGACCCCCATCATCCAGCCGAGCATCGCGGCCTGTGATTCGCCGCCGGCAAGCTCCGGGGGCAAGGGGGGGAGCAGCTCGGCGGGGAATCCGGCCGGCTCGGGCTCGGTCTCGACCCGCTGAAGCGCGCCGGTCGTGACCGGGGACGGGGGCGTCCCGGACGCCTGAAGGACGGGCAAGAGCGTCTCCGGGCGTTCTGCCGTCGCGCCGGCCGGTGACTGGGGCGGGGGGGCGTCGGCGTCGGCATCGGACGTCGGCGGGGCGACGTGGACGAGGAATTGGGTCGCGCCGATGCGCAACCGGTCGCCATCGGTCAGGAGGGCCGCGCCGAGAATCATCCGGTCATTGAGGAGCATCCCCCGGCCGCTGAGATCGACGACATAAGCGGCCTCGGTCCCCCGGACGGCGACGGCGTGAATCCGCGCCGCGGCGGCCCCGCCGATCCGCACCCCGCAGGAAGGGGAGCGGCCGATGAACAGCAGCTCCGAATCGACGGTCCAGGGGGTTTGGGGGGCGGATTCGTCACGCAAGGAGAGCCGTACCAAGGTCTCGTCCCCGGCATCGGCCAGCAAGCTGCGCGGGCTGGGGCCGGAGAACGACGCGACGTCGTCGACATGGACCGAGACGATCTCCACGCGGCGTCCGCCGACCTCCAGGGATTGCCCCGGGCGGAGCCAGCCGGCCGTGGCGACCGCGTCGTCGATGCGGATTCCGGAGCGGGTGGCCAGATCGACGACGAAGATCCCCCGGCGGTCGATATGCATGTAGGCATGGCGGGCGCTGACCATCGGGTCGTCAATGCGGATGTCACAACTCTCCCCCCGGCCGAGCAGGGCGAAGGGGCGGCGGATCGTCAGCGGCCGGCCCGTGCCGAAGCCCGGACCGCGAACCCGCAACGTCAATGTGCCGTCGGCCCAGAGAGGCACCCCGACAAACGCCATGAACCGCCGTCCTCTCCGCTCCGCTCTCCGCGGCCGGTGCCGGCCGGCTGCCGGGGCCGACCGGCCAACGTCGCCGGCGCTCAAAAGGGTCATGGTAGCGGCCTGACGGGATCCCTCGAAAGCCCGAAAACACGCCGCGCGCCAAGAGAACCACGACGCTCCGACCGGCGCACCGACCCCGAGGCCCGTTTGCAACCACAGGCAAGCCGCGTGCCGGGCCTTGGAAATTCTCGCGACGGTCTTGCTCGCCCCTCCGCGCCGCGCGGCGGCACATGACGAAAAAACACAACACGAAACCAAACCGATCATTTTCTCATTGACTTCAATCGTCGAATTGCCGAGAGTACGCGATCGACTCCGCGGAGTTTGCGGGGCGGTTGTACGGCCTCGTGAACCGTCGCGACCCGTTCCGAACCCAATTCCGGCCGCGCTTGAGCAAGGGAGCCGTCCGGGATCGAAAGGGCAAGAACGGGGGGGCGGGAATCTTCGGCCTGGGCGGACCCGCCCGCGGCGGGACGTGGCGCAGGCCGTGATCCGGTGGACTAGACGTGAGTACAAGTGGAGGAAATGTACGATGACCCGCTTCTGTTCCTTGCCGATCCTAGGCACCGCGAGTCGTTACCTCGCGGCCCTGGCGGCTGTTGCCCTACTCGGGATGACGACGGCCGCGCAGGCCGCCCCGATCCAATTCGCCGGCTACACCCAAAAGGTCGCCGGTACTCCCGTCCAGTTCACCAACAGCAGCGGGAACGTGACGTCCGGCCCCATCAACGTCTCGTTCCAGTTCGCCAACGTCGTGGGGCTTTCCCCGTCGCTGGCCAACCCCATTGACGCGACGTTGACGATCAGCATGACGGGTGCCGGCGCGGCGACGTCCACGCCCATCGGAGGGGGGAACACCTACCTCTTCGACACGTACACCACGGCCACGATCACCATCGTGAGCAACACCGCGATCGGCGGCCACGCGGCCGGGTCCAACCTCCTGACCATGACCGTCGGGCCGAACATCGGCGGGCTTGGGGGGCTGCAAGGATCGACCAACGCGAGCTTCAGCGGCGGGCCGGACTCCAACAGCAACATCAGCTTCACGTCGGATTTCGTCAACATCCCGCCCTCGTATCAGGCGGCCTTCAACATTGGGTTCCAGCTCGCCACGGGTCTGCAAATTGGCGCGAACAACCACTTCGCCACCAATAGCGCCTCGACCAGCGGCCAGTTCTCCTCGGAGCCGCTGCCGTCGGTCCCCGAGCCGGCCTCCCTCGCCCTGATCGGCGTGGGCCTGGTCGGTGCCCCGCTGTTGCTCCGCCGCCGCAAGGCCGCCGTCAACGCCTAGAGCGGTTTTCTTTTGGATGTGGGCGATTGCCTTTGGGTGCCACTGGTCGTACTCGACCAGTGCCTCTTCGGGATTCGGGGAACACTGGTGGAGTACCACCAGTGCCACCCGTCGCCGCAAGGCCGCCGTCAACGGCTAATCACGCCGGCGCTCATTCTCGCCCCGGGGACTCCACCGGCTCGGGGCGGGTTTGATCGGATCGGAATCACCGATCGGTCGATGGATCGGTCGGGATACTCAAAAGGCTCCCATGTCGGCCGGCATGGGGGCCTTTTTCATTTTCATTTTCATTTCAAGAACGCTGAGGAAACCGGCAACCCGTTCCGGGCCGACGGACGTGCAACGCGCGGAAGCGAAATTGGCCAGAACCGCCGCAATCTCGCCTTGATAAATCCGAACGCCCCCTCTCTGTTTCCGCCAGTCAACAGCACATCATGGTTTTTCGCAACATCGGTTGGCCCCCACCGAGCACGCGGCCTAATATACCGTAGCGTTGCTTGAGCCATACCATCAATTGTTGATTGTGTGCTCAAGGGACCCGCAGAGGGGTGAACATGTTTTCGAGATATCGTCGGTCTGGGATTCTGGCCGCGACGCTTGCGGCCGTGTGCGTGGGCGGGCCGTCGCTGGCGAACGCGGGTTTCTTGAATGATTACAACTTGATCGTCACGGGGACGCTGACGACCGGGGCCGAGGTCGAGGGTCGGGCGCTGGTCGGCAACCTGAACATCCAGAACAACACGAACATCGCGGTCAAGAATTCGTCGAGCTACGCCGGAACCAACGCCCTGGTTGTCGGCGGCGCGATCTCCGGCAGCCACAACCAGGAATCCGTGAAGGTCAAGGGGGGCAACGTCCTGCTGGCCGGGTCGAACCCGAACTATAGCGGGAACTCCAACGGCGCGGTGATCGCCCTGACCGGCGGCGGCACGATCACCCAGAACAGCGCCGCGGCGTCGGTGATCCTGCACGACGCCGAAGCGGAGATGAACTGGGTTTCTCAGACGTTCGCCGGCATGGCGGCCAACAGCACCGTCGTCGCGCCGACGAACAACCAGCCCGGCGGGGTCTACTTCAACGCCGTGGCGAACGCCCCCGACGGAATCGCGGTCTTCCGCGTCGATGGCTCGCTGTTCAGCAGCCAGTATTCGCAGAACTACTTCCTCAACACGGCCGCCGGCGTCTCGACCTACGTCATCAACGTGCTGGGCACGAGCGTGAACTTCAATCACGGGAACTTCCTCGACGGGTTCAAGCTGGCCGGCGGCAGCGGCAACCCCAACGTGCTGTTCAACTTCCTCGACGCGACCTCGATCGTCGGCACGAACAACGTCTACGGCTCGATCCTCGCCCCCGAGGCCACGGTGACGAGCCTCAGCACGCAGCAAGGGGGGCTGTACGTGAAGAACTTCACCCAGACCCAGGAGGTCCACCTTCCGCCCTTCGCCGGCAATCCTCCCCCGGCGGTCCCCGAGCCTTCCTCCCTCGCCCTCCTGGCCCTCGGCCTCCCCGCCGGCCTGGCCTTCGCCCTCCGCCGCCGCCGGACGCGCTGACGCGATTTTCGGCGTTCAATTCGTGAAGGATTCTTGGCTATTTATTTCAAATAGCCAAGACAATGAGAAATGACCCTTTTTGACTTCCGATCCTTTTTTGACTTTTGACTTTTTTCAGTGTCTGGAGCGGCGAGAGAATGTACAATCCTCGTGGGCGATCACGTTCCGGAGTGGGGCGAGAGCGCTCGATGATCCTACAGTGACAGGCGGACGAGAAATCCTTGTTCGGCCAAGGGAACCGCACCGTGTTGTCGGTCAGCTTGACCTCGCTCGTTCCGAAGATGACGCGCGAGCGCGGACACGGTTATTTCGTGTCGCGGAGGGTGACGCTCGTCGGGGGCGATGCGTGGCACGCGGAAGCGAACGTTCGGGGAAGCCGGCTGTATGACGTGAAGCTCTTTCGGGTGGGTGACGAGATTGAAGTCTCGTGTACGTGCCCGTACTGCGAGGAGTATGACGAACCCTGCAAGCACATTTGGGCCACCCTTCTCGCCGCGGAAGCCGAGGGTTATCTGAAGGGAGACGGAAGGGGACAGACGCGGCACCTGACAATGGTCGATCCCGACGACGAGGATGCCTCCGACGGCGAAGAGGAGCGTAGGCGTTCCCGCTCGCGTCACGGCGACGTCCGTTCCAAGCCTCGGTCTCGTCAATCTCGACAGACGATCTGGGCGTGGGAGAAGGCGCTGTCGCGCCTGCACTCGAAGACGACGGAACAGGCGGCGGCGATCAACTCCGCGGCCTTACCGCCGGGACACGAAATCGTCTACGTCGTGGATCGGCAGGCGTCCCTGTCGGGCAATAAGCTCGTGCTCGAGGTGGCGACCCGCCATCGCAAGAAGGACGGCGAATGGAGCAAGCCCACGGGCAAACGCTTTGGCGTGCAGGAGATCATGGGCCTGCCGGAACCCGCCGACCGCCAGGCGCTGTCGATCCTGGCCGGCGGGCGCGAGCAAGTCAGCAACTATTACTACGGCGCTGGCTACGGCTACTACGACAGCACCCCGACCCGCTATGTCCTGGCGACGGCGCTCGGCGAGACCCTGCTGCCGATTCTCTGCGCCACGGGCCGATGCCTGCTGCGGGACTCGGACCCGGACGTCTCGCTGCGGCCGCTCCGCTGGGATGACGCCGGACCCTGGGAATTCTGGCTGAAGGTGACGCCGGACGCCGCCGGCAAGACCTACGCGATCTCCGGCGAGTTCCGTCGCGCCCAGGAACGGCTGGCGCTGGAGGCCCCCCTGCTGTTACTGAGCGGCGGGCTTGTGTTCCGGGAGGATTGCGTCGGGCCTCTGCAAGACTTCGATGCCTTCCAGTGGATCGCGCTGCTGCGAGAGCAGGGCAAGGTCACCGTCCCCGCCAAGCAAAAACAGAAGTTCCTCGCGGAGTTGCTCCGGCTGCCGGAACTGCCCCGGCTCGACCTGCCGGAAGACCTGCGGTACGAAGAGGTCACGCCGACGCCTCGGCCTTACTTGAAGGTCAAGCGCCACGACACGCGGGCCTGGGACTCCAAGCAGAACCAAAATTGGCTCACCGGCGACCTCGCCTTTGAGTACGACGGTCACGTCGTCCCCGTGGAGAGCGCGGCCCGGAGCATTTTCGAGCCGGACGGGCGACGGCTACTCATGCGCGACCAGGCCGCCGAGCGGTCCTGCGCGGCGCGGCTTGAAGAGCTTGGGTTCCACCGCAGAGGCTATTCGCGCCAGGGCGAGACGCTGGAACTGCTCGCCCGCAACCTGCCGAAAGTCGCGCGGGCGCTCATCGGCGAGGGCTGGCGCGTCGAGGCCGAAGGGAAACTGTACCGCGACGCGGGCGCTTTCCGGATCGAGGTGACTTCCGGGATCGACTGGTTCGAGCTGCACGGGGGGGCGACCTTCGAGGATCAAGAGGTGCCGCTCCCCACCCTGCTCGCGGCCCTGAAGCGCGGTGACGGTCTCGTGCCGCTGGGCGACGGAAGCTTCGGCCTGTTGCCGGAGGAATGGCTGAAAAAGCACATGATGCTGGCCGGAATGGGTACGTCGGAGGGGGACCACCTTCGGTTCCGGCGGACCCAAGTCGGCCTGCTCGACGTCCTGTTGTCCGAGCAGCCCGAGGCGCGATTCGACAAGCAATTCGAGCAGGCGCGCGAGCGACTGCGTCAGTTCCAGGGCGTTGCGCCCGCGGACCCTCCGGCCGGGTTCCAGGGCCGGCTCCGCGATTATCAGCGCGAGGGGCTTGGCTGGCTCCACTTCCTCCGGGAGTTCGGCTTCGGCGGCTGCCTGGCCGACGACATGGGTCTGGGCAAGACCGTGCAAGTGCTCGCCTTGCTGGAGGCGCGCCGTGAGCTGCGGGCGGCCCGCGGGAAGCGCCGGCGGCCACAGCCGTCGCTGGTCGTGGTGCCGCGGTCGCTCATCTTCAACTGGAAGCAGGAGGCCGCGCGCTTCACGCCGAAGCTCCGCGTCCTCGACAACTCCGGGACCGGCCGGATGAAGCCTGGGGAACAGTTCGACGATTTCGACGTCATCCTGACCACCTACGGCACGCTTCGCAGAGACATCGTCGGGCTGAAGGACTACTCGTTCGATTACGCCATTCTCGACGAGGCGCAGGCGATCAAGAACGCGAGCAGCCAGTCGGCGAAGGCGGCCCGTTTGATCCGCGCCGACCATCGCCTGGCCCTCAGCGGCACGCCGGTCGAAAACCACATCGGCGAACTGTGGAGCCTGTTCGAGTTCCTCAACCCCGGCATGCTCGGCAAGGCCGAGTCGATCGGCACGAAGACCGACTTCGGCCTTCGCAAAGCCAGCGACGAAAGCCGGTCGCTTCTGGCGAAGGCGCTCCGGCCGTACCTCCTCCGGCGCACCAAGGAACAAGTGGCCAAGGACCTTCCCGAGAAGTCCGAACAGACTGTCTACTGCGACCTGGAACCCGCCCAGCGCAAGCTGTACGACGAGCTGCGCGAGCACTACCGAAGGGCGCTGCTCGGGCGTGTCGCGAGTGAGGGGATCAAGAAGTCGAAGATCCAGATCCTCGAGGCGCTGCTCCGCCTGCGTCAAGCGGCCTGCCACCCCGGTTTGATCGACAAGGCCAAGTGGTCGGGCAAATCGAGCGCCAAGCTCGACATGCTCCTGCCGCAACTGCGCGCGGTCTTCGACGAGGGACACAAGACCCTGGTATTCTCCCAGTTCACGAGCATGCTGGCGATCGTCAGACGGCGGCTGGATGAGGAGGGAATCTCCTATGCCTACCTCGACGGCCGCACGCGGGACCGCCAGGCGCGGGTGCGGCAATTTCAGGACGACCCGGCCTGCAAGGTATTCCTGATCAGCCTGAAGGCCGGCGGACTCGGCCTGAACCTGACGGCGGCGGATTACATTTTCCTTCTCGATCCCTGGTGGAATCCCGCGGTGGAAAGTCAAGCGATCGACCGCGCCCACCGGATCGGCCAAACACGCCCGGTGTTTGCCTACCGGCTTATCGCGCGGGACACGGTTGAGGAAAAGGTACTCGAACTTCAGGCCCAAAAACGGGCCTTGGCCGACGCCATCATCACCGCGGACAACAGCCTGATCCGTGACCTCGGCCGCGAGGATCTTGAGTTGCTCCTTTCGTGACAGCCTTCACGCCGCCATTCTGGCGGTACGTGTTCGGCGTTTCCCAGTCGCGGAGCTGGCTTCTTTCGTAGGGTCCGCCATCGCGGATCCACCGTTGTCGGTACGTCGCACGACGGTGGCGGCCATGACGTGAACTCCGTTCGCGGGAATGGATCGGCATCACCGGCAGCATAACCGTCGGAAGCGGCACCCTCCACATGGTTCCCCGGCCACACCCCCTACTTTTGAACATAAACACAATTATCGGACGTTGCTCGGCGTGTAAATCGAAGACGCCGTGGAGCCGGGTGGCACTGGTGGTACTCCACCAGTGTCCTCCTTGGCCTGAAGCAAGGCACTGGTGGAGTACCACCGTACGTGTTTAGCGGGCGTTGGTTTCGCCATCTCGCGTTTTCGTAGGGTGGGCCAAGTCTTCGCAGGCCCACCATTCCGGCG
>Ga0164242_10002433_pt1 | contig 21512 bp, 14 predicted proteins | sample OricomgcompostMG_FD_108783 | JGI IMG/M metagenome (GOLD analysis project Ga0164242, IMG submission 108783) | Miracle-Growth compost microbial communities from Emeryville, California, USA - Original compost - Miracle growth compost (MG) ... | reverse complement strand
TGCGGCACACCGTCCCTGGTCGCCAAGGCGCCGCTCATCGACGACTGCCGGTGGAAGACCCAGCATGTCCGGGTGACGCACAACCACTTCCGGTTCGCGCCGGCGGACCTGGGACGCTCCTGCACCGCCGACAACGGCTGCGGCTTCAACGGGATCTTCTCCAACTACGGCAGCTACCCCGACTGGTCGCCGTACAAGGGCACCGTGGTCGAGAAGCACATCACCTTCGACCAGGGCAACCGCTTCACCCATAACCACTACGTGGGCCCGTGGCGGTTCATGGCGCTCGAGCAGGGTCACGTGGTCGGCTGGCAGACGTGGCGCGATGCGCCGTACCGGCAGGATCACCGGAGCGTCCGCCGCGGTTGAGCGTCACCTGGCTCGGTAGTTGGGCCGGCCGTTGCCGGCTGCGCGGGTGTCCCGGTCGAGGGTGGCGAGGGGCGTCGACAACACGGGTTTCGAGGCGACGATCCGGCCGAAGCCTCGCCGAACCCGTCCGCTCGACCCGCCGAAACTGACCACTCGACCCGCCGAAACTGACCACTCGACCTAGACAGCGGCAGCCGTGCCCCAGACCTTCCAGGGCCCGGTGCCATGCCGGTGGAGCTCCTCGAGATAGGTCCGCTCCTTCAGCGTGTCCATGGGTGCCCAGAATCCGTCATACGGGACGGCTCGCATCCGTCCGTCGCGGGCGGCCTTGATGCAGCCGTCCATGACCAGGTCGTCACCTTCGTCGAGGTAGTCGAAGATGCCTTGCCGGAGGACGAAGTAGCCCCCGTTGATCCGGAACGGCATGTCCGCGGCCGCGGTCAGGCCGGCGACCCGGCCACCGGCGTCCATGTCGACGACGTGGAACGAGTCCTGGGGGCGGACGGCGATGAACTGGCCGACCGCATCGGTCGCGGCCAGCTGTTCCACCAGGCCGTTGATCGGGGCGTCGGTGAGGACGTCGCCATAGTTGGCGAGGAAGAACTCGTCGCCCTCGAGGTAGGGACGGACGCGACGGAGCCGTTCGCCGATCGCGGTGTCCATGCCGGTGTCGACGAAGGTGATCGTCCAGTCACTGACATCGGTGTCGATCAGGTCGATGTGCTGGCAGCCCTTGCTGAGCACGAAGTCGTTGGAGGCGGTCTCCCGATAGTCCAGGAAGTACTCCTTGACCGCCTGCGCGCCATAGCCCAGGCAGAGGATGAACTCCGTGTGCCCGTAGTGGGCGTAGTAGCGCATGATGTGCCACAGCACCGGCCGGTCGCCGATCGGCATCATCGGCTTGGGCAGCGACTGGTTGTCGGCGCGCATCCGCATGCCGAGCCCGCCGCAGAACAGCACAACCTTCATCGGTTCTCTCCTGCCTCGAAGACGTCCAGTCGGGGCAGCGCCGTCACCAGGCGCCCGCCCCACTCGCCCACGTAGGCGAGCTGCTCACTGATCTCCCGGCGCAGGTTCCACGGCAGCACCAGGATGTAGTCGGGCCGGACCTCGGCGAGTGCCTCGACCGGCCTGATCGGGATGTGGGTGCCGGGCAGATAGCGCCCGTGCTTGACCGGGTTGCGGTCGACCGCGAAGGCGAGCAGATCAGCCCGGATGCCGCAGTAGTTGAGCAGGGTGTTGCCCTTGCCGGGGGCGCCGTACGCCGCGACGAGCTTGCCCTGCTGGGCGGCCTCGATCAGGAACGACACCAGGCTGTTGCGCACCGCCGAGACCTTGGCGGCGAAGCCGGCGTGGCCGGCCAGGGTGTGCAGCCCGGCCGCCGCCTCCTCGGCGAGGACCCGCGCCACCGCGGCCGACGGCTCACCGGCGGTCTCGACCGGACGGGACCAGGTCCGCAGTGAGCCGCCGTGCGACTCCAGCTCCTCCACGTCGACGACGGTGAGGCCCGCCTGGGCCAGGACCCGCTGCGTGGTCAGCAGCGACAGATAGGAGAAGTGCTCGTGGTAGATCGTGTCGAACTCGTTGCCCTCGATCAGCCGCAGCAGGTGCGGGATCTCGATGGTCACGGTGCCGTCGTCGGCGACCAGGGCGCGCAGCCCGCGGGCGAAGTCGACGATGTCCGGGACGTGGGCGAAGACGTTGTTGGCCACCACCAGGTCGGCGCGGCCGTGGATGTCGGCCACCTTTGCGCCGGTCTCGGCGCCGAGGAAGAGCACTTCGGTCGGGACGCCGCGCGCGACGGCGGCCTCGGCGACGTTGGCCGCCGGCTCGATCCCGAGCGAGCGGATGCCGCGGGCGACCGTGTGCTGCAGCAGATAGCCGTCGTTGCTGGCCACCTCCACCACGAACGAGTCGTCGTCCAGGCCCAGCCGGTCGATGGCCTTCTCGACGTACTTCTCCGCGTGCCGGACCCAGGAGTCGGAGTACGACGAGAAGTACGCGTAGTCGGTGAAGATCGCCTCGCTGCTGAGATAGGCGGGCAGCTGGACCAGCAGGCAGCGCGAGCAGATCCGCACGTGCAGCGGGTAGAAGGCCTCGGCCTGGTCGAGCTGGTCGGCGGCGAGATAGCTCTCGCACGGCGGCGACATGCCCAGGTCCACGAACGTGACGGTGAGGTCGGTGCCGCAGAGGCGGCAACTCGGTGAGGTCATGAGCTGCTCCCATGGAATCGGGTCGGGTCTAGTGCGAGTGTGTGAAGGCGGGCCGTCGGCGGCATCGGATGCGGGTCGCTTTGCCCCAATTGAGGTAGGTGGCCCATGGCCAGGTGCCGGTCAGGCGAGCCGGCGCGGCTCGGCCCGCGGGCGGACCGCCGGGCAGACCGGCCGGCCGCGCAGGAAGCCGTCGGTCGAGCCGGCTTCGAGCGCACGGCGGTACGGCACCAGTGCTGCGCCGACGGCCTCGATCGTGTGGTCGACGTCGGCGTCGGTGTGCGCGGCCGAGATCACGAAGGACTGCCCGAGCACGCCTCGCTCCAACAGGCCCTGCAGGAAGAGAGTGCGGAAGGCCTGCGACGGCTGTCCGTCGACGCCTGCGGTGGCGAAGACCAGGTTGGCGGGCCGGCCCCTGAGCGTGACGAAGTCCTCGACCCCGGCGTCGGCCACGACCGCGCGCACCCCGGCGGCCAGGCGCGCTCCCTGCCGCTCCATGGTGCCGACGACGTCCCACCCGCGGTACTCCGCGGCCACGGCGAGATAGGCGGCCAGTCCGGCCGCCTCGGCGCCGTTGGTGGTGGAGAGCAGGAAGACCCGATCGGCGTCGGTGCGCAGGCCGCCGAGCTCCATCAGGTCGCGCCGGCCGGCCAGCGCGGCGACAGCGAACCCGTTGCCCAGCGCCTTGCCCCAGGTCGACAGGTCGGGGGTCACGCCGTACACGCTCTGGGCGCCGCCGAAGGCCCAGCGCATCCCGGTGATCATCTCGTCGAAGACCAGCACGCAGCCGTGCCGGTCGGCGAGCGCCCGGACGCCCGCGAGGAAGCCGGGCTCCGGCTCCACGCCCGCCGCCGCCTCCATGACGATGCATGCCACCCGGCCGCTGCGCCGCTCGAGCAGATCGCCCAGCGAGTCCAGGTCGTTGTAGACGAAGCCGTGCACCAGCTCGGCGCCGATGGTGCCCGCCCGCATCGGGGTGGTGCCGATGAACCAGTCGTCGGTGGAGAAGAACGGCTGACTGCGGCAGATCGCGACCTCCCGGCGGCCGGTCGCGGCACGCGCCAGCCGGACGGCCGCGGTGGTGGCGTCGGAGCCGTTCTTGGCGAACTTCACCATCTCGGCGCCGGGGATCTGCTCCACCAGCGACTCGGCCGCCTCCAGCTCCAGCGTCGTCGGGCGGGTGAAGCTCACCCCCCTGCCGATCGCCGCGACCACCGCGCGGTTGACCGCCTCATGGGCGTGACCGAGCGTCACGGCGCGCAGGCCCATGCCGTACTCGACGTACTCGTTGCCGTCCAGGTCCCGTACGCGCGCGCCGCGACCGCTGACCAGCACCGGCGCCATCTGCTCGGGGTACTGGTCGGCGCCGCGCGCATAGGTGTGCGCTCCGCCCGGCACCAGCTCGTGCAGCCGGGCCTGGGCACGGCCGGAGCGGCCGAACGGCCCTTCGGGCGCCACCTGGATGGCCGGCTCGATGGCCGGCGGGTACGTCGTGTCGATCGGCCCGGGCGTGAGGGCTGCTCCGGCCGGTGTCGTTGCCTGCGTCGTCATGCCCCGATCGCAGCGGGATCCGCCCGGCACGCTGCCGGCTTGCCGGGTGCATTCCCCAAAATCCGGTAGCGCTCGCCACCTCGCGCCTGCCTGCACACGTGAGCGGAGTGTGCTTACGCCACCTATGGCAAGCAGGAGGCTGTGATCGTGAGCGCACGCAGGTATGACTGGGAGGCGGATCTCTGCATCGTCGGAGCCGGACCCGTCGGCCAGACGATCGCGCGTGCGTTCGTCGGTACGTCGGTCCGCGTGATCCTCCTCGAGAGCGGCACCTTCGACCCGGCGCGAGGCTCCCAGGAGCTGAGCGAGAGCGAGCTGGGCTCCGACGACGTGCGCCCGGCCGACGCCCTCACCCAGGGACGCCACCGCGGCTTCGGCGGCACCTCGGCGCTGTGGCTCTATCGGACCGAGCCGGGCCCGACGCCCGACGTGGACCTGGCGGCGCGCGCGGTGATGCCTGAGGCCGTCGACTTCGAGCGGCGCTCCGGCCCTGGTGGCCTGGGCTGGCCGGTGACCGTCGAGGACCTGCGCACGGAGTACGCCGAGGCGCTGCGGCTGTGGACCGGGGCCGCCGACGACTTCTCTCCGGCGACCTTCGCCGATCCGCTGTGCCCGCCGCTCGACATCCCGGGGAGCGCCCTGGAGAACCGGGTGGCGCACCACGGCCCCAAGTCGGTCTGGAGCTATCGACCCGACCACCCACTGGTGACCGCCCAGAACGTGCGGATCCACGAGCGCGCCACTGCACTGCGGGCCGAGGGCAACGCCGCGACCGGCGAGATCGAGCGGGTGGTGGCGGCGCTGCCCGATGGCCGGACCGTCAACATCCGCGCCCGGCTGGTCGTCCTGGCCTGCGGCGGCGTGGAGAACGCACAGATCCTGCTGGAGTCCGAGCTCACCATGCCACTGGCGGTGGGCAACCGGTTCGACAACGTCGGCCGCCACCTGACCGATCATCCGGAGTTCCGGCTCGGCATGATCCCCGCGTCGCCGGAGGCGATCGCGCAACTGGGCTTCTACGACCTTCGCCGGGTCGGCGGGCAGCTGGTCAGCGGCTTCCTCACCCTCAGCGAACGGCTGAAGCGGTCCGAGGGACTGCTCAATCTCAGCGTCGCGTTGACCCCCTATCCGCGGGGTGCGGGAACGGCCGCGGACCGAGCCATCCGGGCGCTGTGGGCAGCGCGGCGGGGCGCGCCGACATCGGGTGTCACCCGAGAGCTCGGCGTACTGGCCCGATCGCCCCGGCTCGCCCTGGCGGCGGTGCGTGACCGGCGAGCGCCCTTCGCGGAGTTCCATGGCGGCTGGTCACGGCCGGGCGGGACGGCGGGGCTGTCGCAGGTGGAGCTGTGGGCCGTGCCGGAGCAGAGCTCCAGCCCGGCGAACCTGGTCCGCCTCGGGAACCGCCGCGACGCGCTCGGCCGGCGGCGGGTGGAGGCTCGGTGGGTCTGGTCGCAGGCCGACCGGGACAACGTGCGGCGCTCGTGCGATCTCATCTCCGCCACGCTCGCGGTCGCTGGGATGGGCCCGCTCCGTCCATGGGGCACGCTGCCGAGCCCGTTGCCCTGGGAGCTGAGCGGGATCCACCATCCGATGGGCACGACCAGGATGAGCGTGGACCCCCGCGACGGCGTGGTCGACGTCGACCTGCGGGTGCACGGCCTGGACAACCTCTACGTCGCCGGCAGCTCGGTGTTCCCCACCGGACACGGCTATGCGAACCCGACCCTGACCGCGCTCGCGCTGGCAGTGCGCCTCGGGCAGCACCTGCGCGAGCGGCTCAGCGTGGCCGTGGAGGAGGCACGATGATCGTCCAGGACAGCCGCATCGCCGGGCTCTACCAGTTCGTCCCGCAGCCGCACCATGACGAGCGTGGCTTCTTCACCCGGACCTTCGACGTCGACGTCGCCCGCAGTGTCGGCGTCGACCCCGACGCGTTCGTCCAGGACAGCCTGTCCCGGTCGGCGTACGGCGTGATCCGCGGCCTCCATCTGCGGAGCGGTCGCGGCGAGTCCAAGCTGGTGCGCTGCTCGAGCGGACGGGTCTTCGACGTCGTGGTCGACCTGCGCCCGTCGTCGCCGTCGTACCTCGTCTGGGAGTCGTTCGACCTGTCCGGCGACCGGCAGAACTCGATCTACGTGCCGGCCGGCTGCGCCCACGGCATCCAGGCGCTGAGCGAGGTCGCCGACGTCAGCTACCGGATCGACCGGGAGCATGACCCGAGCGAGGACGTCACCGTCGTCTACGACGATCCCGACCTGGCGATCGCGTGGCCGCTCCCGCCGACCATGATGTCCGCACGGGACAGTGAGGCGCCCCGCTTCCGCGAGGTCCTCGCGGCGTTGCCCTAGGCCCCGCGGGCCTCCTCGGTCTCGTGGTCCTCGCGGGCCTCCTGCGCCTCGCGGGCCTCCTGCGCCTCGCGCAGGAACGCCCGCAGCTGCGGGCCCACCGCCGCCGGGGTGTAGCTCCAGGCACGTGCCCGGGCCGCTTGCGCGTACGCCGCGCGCCGGTCCTCGTCCTCCAGCAGGGCGACGAGCAGCCGGGCCGCTTCGGCCGGCCGCGCCGAGGACCAGTGGATCCCGTCGACACCGGGACGCACCAGCTCCGGGATGCCGCCCGCGGGATCGGCCGCGACGGGCAGCCCCTCGGCCATCGCCTCGAGCACGACGATCGGCCCGGTCTCGATCAGCGCGGTGTGCACGTAGAGCCGGTGGCCGGCGATCACTTCGCGAGGATCCGCCAGGTGCCCGGTGAACCGGACGTCGAGGCCGAGGCGGGTCGCCTCCGCCTCCAGCATCCGGCGGTCGGGGCCGTCGCCGACCACCGTCAGCGAGTAGCGCTTGCCGAGCGCCGCGGCGGCCGCGAGCACCTGCAGCATGGCGGCCTGGTTCTTGCGCGGCTCGAGCGAGCCGACGGTGATGATGTCGCCGTAGGGCCGGGCCGGTCCGAGGATGCTCGACTCGCGGATCGGGTTGGGGATGATGGCGCTGGGTACGGCGGCGGCCGCAGGCACCTGCTCCTCGACGGCACGTCGGGCGAAGTCCGAGACGTAGACCAGGCCGTCGACCCGGCGCAGGACGCTGGCCTCGAGGTCGCGGATCGCGCGCTCCACCCGTCCCGGTCGCAGCAGCCCCTTGCCGATCCACTCGTCGGCCTGAGACCGGTTGAAGTGGACGGCGAGCACCACCCGCTGCGTGGTGCGCAGCCGCAGCGCGACGTGTGCGGACACGGGACACTGCGCGTAGATGACGCTGTCGGGTGGGAGTGTCGCGAGCGCGCGCCGGAGCGACCGGGCCAACACCCGGGCATGGCCGTGCCGGTAGAGCCAGACCGCGGCGGTGCCGCTGACCGGGGCGAGCAGCCGGCGGATCGCGACCAGCATCGGCAGCAGCAGGGACCGGTCCGAGAAGGGTGAGACGAACCGGCCCTCGGCCTGTGGCAGTACGTCGTCGAGCACGGTGGCGATGTGGGTCTGCACGCCGGTGGCGCCGTCTCGGCGCATGACGCTCGCGACGACGATCGGGGCAGGGATCTTCCGGCGTGGCGCGACCGGCGTGACATCGGCGGTTGGTACATCGGCGGGTGGCACATCGGCGGGCGGGAGATCGGCGGGCGGGAGATCGGCGGAGCCGGCCGGCTCCGGGGCGACGTGGGCGCCGAAGGAATGGCGGCGGAAGGCGTGGGCGAAGGTGAGCCGCCAGTAGACCGCGCCCAGCACCGAGGCCGCGGCCGTGCCCCAGACGACGCCGGTGGCGCCGGCGAGCACCGCGCACACGGCGGCCAGCGTGACGCTGGTGCCGGTGGTGACGAGCTGGCAGCGCCAGGTCAGGTCGGCACGCCCGAGGGCACGCAGCCCCGCCGACCAGCCGACCTGCAGGCTCCCGGCAATCGAGGACAGGCACACCGGCACGAGCAACCCAGAGGTCTCCGGCCAGACCGACCCCAGCATCAGCCGGCCGGGGCCCATCGGGAACAGCGTGATCAGGACGAGGCTCCAGGCGGCCGCTCCAGCGGCGAGGCCGACGCTGATCCAGCGGCACAGCCGCAGGAACGGCGTCCGGCCCTGCCGGAGCGCCCGGGCGGTCTCGGGTACGGCGATCTGCGAGATGCCCATCAGCACCGAGACGACCGGACCGACCAGGATCTCGGCGCCGCGCAGGCCGCCGGCCGAGCTCAGCCCCGACGAGGTGGCGACGGCGGCCGAGCGCATCTGCTTGGTCGCGCCCAGCGTGACGTTCTCGAAGAGGAAGCGTGGGCCCAGATCGCGGTGGCGTGCCAGCCACCAGCGGGAGCGCAGTACGTCGGGGACCACTCCCGCCTGTGCTGATCCGAGCAGCGCCGCGAGCGTCGCGGTGGCGCCGAAGAGCAGCACCGTCGCCTCGATGGAGACGGCGTCGACCAGCCATAGCACTGCCAGCGCAGCCGTCAGCAGGATCGTCCACGCGACGTCGATCACCACCGCCTTCGCGATCCGGCCCTGGGCGAAGAAGGCGAAGCGCCAGGCATCCTGCAGCACGAGCCCGGGTAGGCCCGCCGCCAGCATCACCAGCCCGAGCCCGAGTCGCTGTTCGCCGGCCACGGCAAGCAGCGCGCCGGCTGCGCCGCAGACCAGCGCGCAACCCACGCTGAACACGATCGCCAACCCGGTGGCGGCAGCGGTCGCCGCCCGCCAGTCGGCGTGCGCATCGGCGCTGTGCCGCACCACCAGCGGGTCGGAGGCGACCCCGCGGCACACCTGCAGCGCGGCGGTGTAGATCAGCAGCACCACCGCGAGGACGCCGAGGCCCGGCGCCCCGAGCTGGCGGGCCACGAAGATGCCGATGGCGAAGTTGCCCAGGCTGGACACGCCCTGGTCCACGACGCTCCAGCCCAGCCGGCGGGCCCTACGCAGATTCACGTTCGACCCCGCCGAGCAGCGTGGCGCCGACGGCCGTGGCAGGCACGGCGACGGGCCCGGTGAAGACGTCCAGCCGGGCCAGCTCGTGCACCAGTCGAGCACGGATGGCACAGGTGGCGGCCCCGATCCGACGGCTCGCCGCGAGCCGCTCGGCTTCGAGCGCGAAGAAGCGCTCGGCGAGCTGCTCGGGGGTCACCTCGGGCAGGGACAACGAGTACTCGCCGACACCGTGCGCTCGCATCAGGTCGTGATGCTTGCCGCCGTACCCCACCGAGACGGTGGGCAGGCCCATCGCCAAGGCCAGCAGCACGTTGTGGTAGCGAGAGGCGACGACGACGTCGACGTCGGCGAGCTGGGCGACGACCTCCTCGGCGCTGGTCGCGGCACGATAGTGCGTGCCGGGGACGCGTCGCGCGATCTCCTCGGCGACCGCCCGGTCGCCGGTGTCGCCGATGTAGAGCTGGACGCAGTGTCCACGCCGGGCCAGCAGGGCGACGAACTCCGAGATGGTCCTCGTGTAGCGCTCGCGCAGCCTTTCCACCCGGACCGGGTCGGTCTCGCCGTCCCGCCAGTCGATCACTCCGACGGCGACGACCGGCCTGGTGGTGTGATGGGTGACGTTGCGCAGAACAGGGCTGAGGTAGGCGAGGTCGGGCACCACCGCCTCGGGCGAGGTGGGTATCCCCATCGTGGTCAGGGCAGCGCAGGAGTAGGCGTCGCGCGGCGCCACCCAGGTCGCCGCCCGTACCGCCGTCAGCAGCAGCGCGCGGGTCGTCCGGTCCTCGACCGGGCTGACCCCCACGGCGACCAGGAGCAGCGGCACCCGGAAGATCCGGGCAGCGACGCCGATGCAGGCGAGCACCCACGGCCCCTCCCACGCCCGCTTGAGGATGGTGGTCTCGAAGCAGCCGGTGCCCACCACCGCCACCGCGTCGTGCCGGCGCACCCAGCGGGCTGCCCGGGCGGCGTCGCCGAGGCCGGCCGCGACGATGCGGGCCGCCGTGCGCAGCCGCCGGAGCCGGCCGAGGATGGGACGCGAGTCCGACAGCGCGTGCATCTGGGTGGCCGGCATGCCGTACCTGGCGCTCACCGCTTCCGGGTCGGTGCACAGGCAGTCGAGGGCGATCGGCCCGCGCGCCGTGCGGAGGTGGCCCAACAGCGCCTCCAAGGTGGCGTCGTTGCCGATGTTGCCGCTGCCGAACCGGCCAATCAGCCCGATCCGGCGCGTCGGTACGGCGGCGCTGGGTGCTGGCTCGTGCCTCATCGCCCGACCACCACCCCGAGGTCGCCGATGGCCAGGCCGGCGGTGTCCGGGACGGCCTGGGCGAACCGGGACCCGGCGCCCAGCCGCCGCTCGACCCGTGAGGTCGCCCACCGGGCGAGGTGGCGGTAGCAGCGCCACTTCTGCTGCGCGCTGATCGGCGCGTTCTGGATCACCGCGAACTGGGCCCAGGCGAACTCGGCCACCAGCCGCGCCGGGGAGGCGTCGCGTCGCGCCGGATCGAGGTTCGCGGTCCAGCCGGCCACGGTGGTGTGGGCCAGTGCGGCCCGTCCGGGGTGGTGGCGCCGGAAGTAGAGCCACTCGGGGTGGTGCACGAACCGGCCGCGCAGGGCCAGGCCGATCATGTAGGTCTGGTCGGCGTGGTAGTAGGCGCCGTGCACGGGCGCCTGGCGCAGTGCCTCGGTCCGGAACACGCCGTAGAAGTCGTCCGCGGCGATGGCGCCCTGGATCCGGTCGTGATCGAAGAGCAGGCTGCGCACCCGTTCGGCGGGCTCCTCGGCAGCGGTGTGCAACGGATACTTCAGCGCGTGGATCACGGTGCCCCCGGCGTCGATCGCGGCGGTCCACGAGTGCGCCAGGATCGCGTCCGGGCTCTGGTCGAGCAGGGCGATGCAGCGCTCGAGGAACTCGGCGCCGTAGAGGTCGTCGGCCGAGGCCCAGGTGAACAGCTCGCCGCGAGCCCGGTCGAGGGTGGCGAAGTGGTTGGGCACCGCGCCGATGTTGTGCGGCTGCCGGATCACCCGGATGCGCGCGTCCCGGCGGGCGTAGTCCTGACAGATCTCGACGCTGGCGTCGGTCGACGCGTTGTCGGAGATCACCAGCTCGAAGTCGGTGTAGGTCTGCCCGAGCAGGGCGTCGAGCGCCTGGGTGAGGAAGGGCTCGCCGTTGTACACCGGCAGACCGATCGTGAGGCGCGGGATGGGAGATGTCATGGTGGTCCTCCTTCAGGCCGGCAGCGTCGCCCGCGTCGGGGCGGCGTCGACCGGGTGGTCGATCGCGAACTGGTAGATGGCGAGCAGCTCGGCGAGGTTGCGCGCCGGCAGGAAGCGGTCCCGGTGGGTCTGCCGGGCGCGGACGCCGAGCTCCTGGCAGCGGTCCGGGCGGGCGTCGATGGCGGCCAACCGGCCGGCCAGGGACCGCACGTCGCCGGCCCGGAAGTGCAGGCCGTCGACCCCGTCGGTGACCAGCTCGGGGAAGGACCCGCGATCGGGTACGACGGGGGCGACGCCGGCGGCCATCGCCTCCACCGCGACCAGTCCGAACGTCTCCTCCCACGAGGAGGGCACGACCACCGCCAGCGAGCCGGCGACGAGGTCGGCGGCCGCCTCTTTGGTGAGGTGGCCGAGGACGTCGACCCGGTCGTGCCCGGCCGCCCATCGGCGTACCTCCGCGGCCAGCGGCCCGTCGCCGGCGATCGCCAACCGCAGGGGTGAGCGCGGGTGCTCGACGCGATACCGGTCCCAGGCGGCGGTCAGGAAGGGGATGCCCTTGGCCGCGTCGAGGCGCCCCAGGTAGGCGACCCGGTGGAGCCGGTCCGCCTCGGGGGCCGGACGCGACAGCGACGCGTTGTGCTTGACGAAGACCCGCTCGGCGGGCAGCTGCAGGCCTGCCATCAGGGCACGCTGCGCGGCCGAGATGAACACGTACGCCGAGATCCGTTGCCGCCACGCGGACCGGTTGAGCACCAAGCCGGCCGCGATCGGGGCGGTGGCCAGCCGCGAGCCGCGGTAGCAGCCGTGCAGCAGGCCGGGGAGGACGGCGCCGTCGGCGCAGTCGTGGCACGGGCTGCCGGCGCGGAAGAAGTCGCCGCTCGCGCACAGCAGCTTGTAGTTGTGCAGCGTGGCGACGACCGGGACCGCGGCGTCGCGGCAGGCGTCGAGGACCGAGGGGGAGAGCAGCGGGAAGGTGTTGTGGACGTGCACCACATCGGGTCGGGTCGCCGCCAAGCGCGCGGCCAGCTCGCGTCGTACCGCACTGTGGTAGACGCTGCGCGCCGGCAGGGCCACGCGCTGCCGGATCGGCCACCCCGCGATGTCGTCACTGCGTCGCTCCCAGCTCGCGACCTCGTGCCCGGCTTCGCTCAACAGCGCCCGCTCGGCGTCGACGACGTTGTTCTCCCCGCTCGGCGCCGCGGAGCGGTAGCGGCTGTGCAGCACCAGGATCCTCATCGCTGGCCTGCTCTCAGCGGCTGTCGCAGCGGCTGTCGCAGTGGCAGGGGCGGTGCCAGCAGCGCGGCCGCGACCGCGAGATCCAGGAAGTACGGCGAGGGCCCGCCCAGGCCGGTCTCGGTGGCCGAGGCGACGGCGCAGTAGGTCAGGATGAACAGTGCGACCGCGCGGCGTGGGCCCGGTTCCTGCGCGACGGCGAGGCCGATCAGGAGGAGCAGGATCCCGGCCTGCATCGCGATGCCGAACCAGCCCTCGTCGAGATAGGTCGACATCCAGCTGCTGTCGATCGGCAGGCCGTTGAACGACATGTTGGAGATGCCGTCCCCGAAGATCGTGTGCAGCGGGGAGCGGTGCAGGTCGGCGATCTGGGCCCAGACCTTGGTGCGTCCGGTCAGCTCGGTGGCGTCCTGGGTGCTCTGCCCGCGCAGGATCCAGGCGCTCACCTCCGAGGCGAAGAGGCTCACGCCCAGCACGACGGCTCCGATCGCGATGCCGGCGAAGCGCCGCACCCGGGCCTGGCGGAAGAACAGGCTGCCGCCGCTGCAGATCAGCCCGAGCACCGATGCCAGCAGGGCCGTGCGGGTGTGGGTCAGCAGCAGCATCGCACCGGCGATCGCGACCGTCGCGAGCGCGGTCCGGCCCGGCACCACGCGGCACAGCCACAGCACCACCGTGATGCCGAGCAGCATCGCGGCGTAGTGGGCGACCTGAGTCGGCGGGATCGGCCACAGCGTGTCCGAGAGACGGCCCTCGAAGGAGAACGCGAGACCCGGAGAGATGGCGGTCGCGAGCAGGACCGTGGCCAGCACCCCGCGCATCACGGCCAGGTGGCTGCGCAGCAGCATGAGGTCCCGCCGGCCGAACCACGGGCTCAGCAGCCACAGCACCACCGCGAAGCCGACGAAGCGGCAGGCCCGGTACGTCGAGCCGAGGAGGTAGACGTTGTGCACGCTGACCATCACGGCGACCACCGCCATGACCAGAAGCAGCACCAGGAACAGCTGCGGCCGGACCACGAGGGTGCGGTTGGCCACCAGGGCGAAGAGCACGGCCAGCGGCAGCGCCGCCTGGGCGATCGTGTGCCCGGCGGTGTGCTGGATCGGCAGCAGCGTGGCCGAGTCGGCCCAGCCGAGCACGTTGACGAACAGCGCCGCCCAGGCAGCCAGGACCATGGCCGGCACGGGCGCGGTCCGGGTCGCGCCCCGAGCGATCGGGCGCACGACCGTGGGCAGGGCGATGCTCATCGTGCCCACCTGGGCCCGAGGTCGGCGGAGCCGGCGGCCTCGGCTTCCACCGGGCCCGCGTCGGTGTGGTGATGTCCCTCGACGCCGCGGCCGAAGCTCTGGTCGGTGTGGTCGGTGCCGATCACCAGCACGGCGCGGACATCGATCCCGGCGCTGCGCAGCAGCCCGGCGGTCGAGCTGATCCGCTGGGCACTCGACCGGCCGGCCCGCACCAGCAGCACGGCCGCCGTGGCCCAGCCGGCAAGGTGGTCCAGGCCGGCATCGAGATCGGCGGACGCGACCGTGATGGCCACGTCCGTCGCGGCCCACTGGGCCCGGAGCGAGTCGTTCGCCCCGCGCTCGGGCCGCCCGTCACCGGCCATCGGGCCGCGCGCCAGGGCGGGCAGCCGATCGGGCCGGTGGACCAGCGGCGCGACAGTGGGGCGCAACGCGACACCGACGTGGCTGCGCAGGTGACGCTCGAGGCGGCCCGACCTGGTCAGGTCGGCGATCAGCACATGGTGGTCACTGGCGTTGATCCGCGCACCCGCGAAGCTGGCGATCTCGAGAGCCGCCTCCTCCTCGTCCAGCGTCACCAGGGCAACCCGGTTGCCGTCGGGCGACTCGGCGACCGACTCGAGGCCGCGGGCCAGGATCTGGACCCCGAGGGAGGCGGAGGCAGGGCGCCGCAGGCCCGGCAGCCGACGGGTCCCGAGCCGGCGCACGCTGTGGGTGACAGGGGCACCCGCAGCGGCCGCGATGTCCTCGCGGCGACGCAGCCGGGTGCCGGTCAGCGCGGAGAGGATCACCAGCCCCCCGCCGATCGCCGTACCTCCGACCAGACCGGTGACGAGCGTCATCAACACGTGGGTGAGCCTCGAGGCCGGCACCACCGCGGCCGGGTCCAGCACGGTGCTGGCGTTGATCAGCTCCTCGGTGGCGTCCTGGGCGGAGGTGACCGAGGTGTTCAGCGAGCCGATCTGCGCCTGGAGGCTGGAGGCCCGCTCCAGCGCGGAGGTGGCGATGCTGGTTCCCGCCGGCGACTTGGCGAACTGAGCGTACTGGTCCCGTGCGGCGGTCAGCTGCTGGCGCAACGACGCGATCTGGTTCTGCACGCCCGCCAGTTGCGCGCTGGTCGAGCCCAGCAGCTGTTCGCCCCGGTAGGTCAGGTAGGTCGTGGCGAGCGTGGTGGCTCGGTGCACGGCCTGCTTGGCGTCCGCCGCCTGCAAGGTGATGGTGAGCACCGTCGGGGTGGTGGCGGTCGCGGAGAAGCCGGCCAGGAAGTCGGTCGGTGCGACGGAGAGGCCGAGCGCTGCCACCGCGCGGCGGGCCACGGTCCGCGTCCGGAGCATCGTCACGTCCGTCTGCATCGCCGAGGTGGCGTCGCTGCCACTCGGGTGCTGCAGGATCAGCGACACGGTGGCAGTCGTCTTCGCCGGGAAGTGCCACACGTAGAACCCGGCCAGGGTGAGCCCGATGACCGCGCCGGCGGCCCAGGTGCGCCAGCAGCGGCGCAACGCCGCGCGCAGGTAGACCAGGCTGACCAGCGGCGAGGGCGGGTCGCCGACGTACTCGTCGGACAGCGGTTCCTCGGTGCTCCACCTGGTCATCGCGCCAGCTCCTCTTCAGTACCCGTACTGGAAAGACCCGGCATCCGCGTCGGCACGTCGACGCTCTGGGTCGCATCGCCACCGCGACCGAAGAGCCGACCCGAGGTGCGGTCGTCACTGTCCGGGTCGACCACCACGACCCCGATGATCGAGACACCGGCGTCCTCGCCGATGACGGCGGTGCGGGCTAGCTTGTCCACGGTGGCGGTGCCGGAGGTCACTGCCACCACGGCCGGCCCCTCGAGGTCGGCCGTCCGCTGGGTGGTGGCGGTCACCACCACCGTCAGCGAGGCGTCGGCGGTCGGGCGGTCGCGGCTGACCCGGAGCAGTGGGTGCAGCTCCCGGCCGTCCGCGTGCCGCAGGACCGAGGCGAGCGCCCAGTTGCCGGAGATGTCGCCGACGACCAGCTCGGTCGCGATCCCGATCCCGGCGGCGTGGGCCGCGAAGAGCGCACCGGCGGCGACGCCGCGGCCGTCGCCCTCGGGAGAGAGGAAGGTGAGCTGGCGCCGCCCGTCCGGTTGCACCGGCACCTCGCGCAGCAGTTGCCGCAGCGCCCAGGCGTCCACCGGCGCTGGCTCGTAGTGGCTCAGGAGCTGGTGCCAGCCGCCGGGGGATCGGGCGCCGCGTCCGGCGAAGGAGGCGACCACCGGGCGGCCGACCGCGGCGGCGAGCCGGTCGCGGGAGCGGAGCCGGCGGTCGCGCCTGGCGAACAGCAGGGCGGTGGCGGCGGCGAGTACGAACCCCGCAAGCAGTCCGGTGACGATCGGGAAGCCGTACGCGCGGACGGTGGTGGGTCGGGTGGCCGTCGAGGCCGGTTGGATCACGGTGGCGACGCCGTCGACCGGCTGCGCCCCGGCGGTGAGGCTCTGGAGCTGGCCCGACAGGGACGCCAGCTCCGAGCTCAACACGCCCATCTGTGGGGTGCCGTGGGACGGTGCGACGGCGACGTCGTGCTGCAGGATCTGGATGTTCTGGCTGATCCGGTCGAGCAGGCTGAGCACCCGGTTGTCGGTGTCGTCCGCGCTGGCCCTGGCGATGTAGTCGAGCTCGGAGGTGGCGATCGCCCGGGCCAGTCCCTGGGCGGCGGATGCGGTCGGCGCGGAGACGGTGAACGCCAGCGTCTGCTCGCTGGGGGCGCTGACCTTGACCCGGTGGCTCAGCTGCTCCCAGCTCAGCGACGGAGCCGCCGCCCGGCCGGCCGGGCCAAGCACGGTCTCGCTCATGGCTACCCGGATCTGGGTGGCCGAGGCCGAGGTGGTGTCGTCGGTCGAGCCCGTCCGGGTGGCCGGAAGCAGCACCTCGGTGGTGCTGGAGTAGGTCGGTGGGTGCGTCACCGGTACCAGACCGCCGAGCACGGCGCCGAGCAGTGCGACACCGCCGATCAGCTGCCGTTGCCGGCGCAAGACGGCCAGGCCGCTGCGCAGATCGAGTGCTTGTTCCCCCATGTCAGCTCTCCTGGGTGCGATGGGTGCGATGGGTGCCGTGACCGGAGCAGGCCGCGGCGGTGGGGTGGGCGTCGTGGAACGCCAAGGCGGTGCACAGCTCGTGCGAGGTCTCGCCGACGGCGCCCTCGCCGAGCAGGGTGGTGGCGGGCACCCGCTCGCCGAAGCGCGGGGAGTACCAGCCGAGGATCGGCTCGGTCTCGCCACGGTGGGCGCTCCAGGTGAGAGCGCCCGGCAGGTGCAACGTCGCTCGGCGGGTGCGGCCGTCGCGGCCCGGCCAGCTCAGCTGCGCGGTCGCGCCGTCGAGCGTGGCGGTGACGGCCGGGCCGAGGTGGTAGGCCATCCGGATCCGGTGGCGGCGTCGGTCGTGGACGACGAGCGCGTCGACCAGGGTGATCCGGGCGGTGGCGATGTCGAGGGACACCACCCGGTCGTGACGTACGCCGAGCCGCTCGTAGCCGGTGTGGTGGCCGACCCAGGTCTGCCCGGGGTCGTTGGCGCCGACCGCGTCGACCTGGGACTCGGCACACCAGGTCCACAGGAACGGTCCGCCGGAGACCGACTGGTCGGCGCCGTCGACCTCGATGGTGTTGTGCGCCAGGGTGGAGCGGAAGTAGCGCCGCCAGGCGGCCTCGCCGTGGTAGCAGTAGGTGCCCGGGTCGGCGAGGACGTCGATCCCGTCGTGCCGCACCTCCACGGCGAGCGCGTCGGCGTGGGCGTGGGCGGCGATCCCGGGCAGGCCGTGCGGCCCGCCGTCGCAGCGGCACCAGATCTCGTCCTCCGCTGGTCGAGGTGCGGACGGGGCGCTGCCTGTTGATCGAGGTGCGGGCATGGTGCCGCCCGTCGGTTGAGGTGCGCGCGGGGTGCCGCCTGTTGATCGAGGTGCGCGCGGGGTGCCGCCCGCTGGTTGAGGTGCGCGCGGGGTGCCGCCTGTTGATCGAGGTGCGCCCGGGGTGCCGCCTGTTGATCGAGGTGCGGACATGGTGCCGCCCGCTGGTTGAGGTGCGGGCGGGGTGCCGCCCGCCGGTTGAGGTGCGCGCGGGGTGCCGCCCGCTGGTTGAGGTGCGAGCGAAGCGAGCCTCGAAACCCCGGCCCGCGGCGTCCGGAGCACCGTCAGCCCGGCGTCGGGCAGCGTGTGCGGCCGGATGTCGGGCCGGTCGACGGCGGTGCGGTGTCCCGGGGCCAGCGCCGCCAGCATCACCGCGCCGACGCTGGGCACCGGCGGCTGCCACCAGGCCGCCGAGCCGACGAGGGCGGCGCCGGTGGAGAGCAGCTGCGCCCACGAGGCGCCGTCGTCGGGGCCGAGGTCGGGGTCGTCGAGCAGCAGCCCGCGACCCTCGTCGCCGTCGCCCTGCCGCGGCGGCCGGCCGGTGACGTCGGCGACCGCGGCGGCCGCATCGACCGAGGCGGTCAGCAGTCGCCAGACGTCGGTCGGCAGCGGGGTGCCGGCCGCGTCGGCCTCGACCGCCGCCACCAGGCCGAGCTCGGTGACGAAGCGGTGATAGTCACTGGCCTGCTCGCGGTTGAGCCCGCTGGCGAAGGTGTTCTCTCGCAGCGTCTCGCTCAGCCGCCTGGCGGCCAGCGCGCTCCAGGTGCTGCTCTCGGCGAACCACGGCAACGCGCAGGAGGCGACCAGCAGCCCGGCGGCCTCGGCGATGGCGTGGTTGTTGGCCGACGTGCCACGGCTCGGGAACGCCGCCAGGTAGCGCTGGTGCCACCACAGCTGGGCGGCGCCCTCGGCGTACAGGGCCTCGGCCTGGGGCCAGCCGTCCAGCAGCCGCCTCACCCAGGTCCAGCTGATCAGCCGGATCCCCAGCTCGATGCCGTTGGTCCAGTGGATGCCGCGCAGCGGGGGATTGGCCGCCCACCACGACCGCAGCCCGGCGGCGGCGCAGGCGGCGTAGATCTCCTCGCCGGTCAGCCAGTACGCCGCGGCGAGCACTGTCAGGTGGTGGTGACGGGAGAGCTCCCAGATCTGCTTGACGTTGCCGGTGACCCGCTCGTCGCGGTGGTCGATCCGAGTCGCCCGCAGCCGGTCCGGGGCGCGGGTGCCGCTGATCGGGTCGAGGAACCAGTCCGGGGCGCAGACATCGGCGCGCTCCACGCCCAGCACCACCCAGGTGCCGCTGAGCACCCGGTCCGCGGCGGCGACCAGGGCGGCCGCCGCGAGTGGGTCGACCAGGTCACCGGTGCCCTCGGGCAGCGGGGGCGGAGCGATCGGCTCGAGCAGCGCCCCGCGCGGCACGCCCTGGGCGCCGGCGCTCTCGCCCCACCCCCAGGCCGCCTGCCGGAGCCGGTCGCCCATCCGGCCGGTGATCTCCGCGCGCGACATCTGCCGCAGCCGTCGCGCCCTCCAGACCAGGGAGCTCATGCCAGGCTCACCTGCTCGCGGGTGGCCAGGCTGGTGGCGACCGCGATGGTGGTCCGGGTGGTGGCGAGGAGTGCGGACAGCGGGATCGGCATCGGCGCCCCGGTGCGGACGGCGGCGGCGAACGCGGCCAGCTCGGCGCGCTGGCCCTTGTCCTGGCCGAGCCGCGAGCGCCGGGTGGTCCGCCCGGCCGGCGTCCACAGGGTGGTGCTGGAGAAGTTGTCGAGCCGGGCGTTGCGGCCCGCGCCGGAGACGTCGAGGAGCTCCTTGGGGGCCCGGGCGTTGCCGGCGGTGGTGTAGGTCAGGGAGGCCAGCGACCCGTCGGCGTAGGTGATGGTGGCCTGGACGTCCTCGCCCTGCCCGACCGCATGCACCCGGGTCGGCGCGGACCCGGTCCACAGCGCCAGTACGTCGAGGAAGTGGCCGCCCTCGCCGACGAAGCGGCTGCCCTCGCGGGCGGTGTCGTGGTACCAGCTCCCGGCCGCCAGCGGGCCGGCGTTGACCAGGTAGCGCAGCGACAGCGGGCCGCTCTCGCGGGCGCCGAAGCGCTCGTGCAGCTCGGTCATCAGCGGCGCGAAGCGGCGGTTGAAGCCGACCATCAGCCGGTCGTTGCCGGTGCGGGCGATGGTCTCCTCGATCGCGTCGACCTGCTCGCCGGTGAGCGCCAGCGGCTTCTCCACGAACACCGCCTTCCCGGCCTCCAGCGCCCGGCAGACCAGGTCGGCGTGGGTGTGGTGGCGGGTGGCGATCAGCACCGCGTCGATGCGGTCGTCGGCCAGGACGTCGTCGGCCTCGGTCACGGCTCGCTCGAAGCCGTAGCGCTCCCGTGCGCTGGCTGCGGTCAGCGACCGGGTCGTCGCGACCGTCGTCAGGCTGACGGTGGGGTCGGCTGCCAGATGAGGCAGCAGCATGGAGGTCGCGTAGGCGCCGGCGCCGATGACACCGAGCCGTACGGTGGGCCCGGAGGGGCCCCGACGGGCAGCCCCTCGGGGCAAGCCTCGCGACGCTCGCTTCGCTCGCGTGGCTCCTCCCTCATCGAGAACGCCTTCGAGCTCGTTCCTCGCTCGGGCGCTCTCTCCTCGGTTCGTCGCTTCCGCGCTCCGCTCGTCCCTCACGGGACGCTCCGGCTGCGGCAGCGCCCCTTCGAGACCACCCGTCGGAGCCCCGCCGGACGGATCGGCCGTCGGCATCGACGTGGCCCGCGGGTAGCTGAACAGGTGACCGATGCCCTTCATTTCGCCGGTGCGAAGAGCCTCGTAGACCTCGGCGGCGTCCTCGATCGCGTGGACGCCGTCGACGAGGCGGACCAGGTCGATCGAGCCGGCGGCGAGCAGACCGAGGAAGCAGTCGACGTTGCGGCGCTCGGTCCAGCGGACGTAGCCGGCCGGGTAGTCGATGCCGTCCAGCTCGTAGCGGTCGTCGTACCGCCCGGGGCCGTAGGAACGGCTGAACCGCACCTCGAGCTCCTTCTCGTAGCACTCGTTCCAGGGCAGGTCGAGCTTCGTCTTGCCGACGTCGACCAGCCGGCCGCGGTCGCGGGCGAGGTCGACGGCCAGCTGCAGGGGCTCGTTGGTGTGGCCACCGGCGGCGAGGAAGACGACGTCCGCCCCGTGCGGGCCGAGCCCACCCTGACGGCTGAGTCCGTGGGCGTCCGCGGGTGCGGCGGTGGTGCGGGCGCCGGCCTTCTCGGCCAGCCGGCACCGCTCCGGGACGGGATCGACCCCCACCACCTGTACGCCGGAGGCCACCAGCAGCCGCACCATCAGCTGGCCGACCAGCCCGAGGCCGATCACGCAGGCCCGCTCGCCGAGCGCCATCTCGCCTCGGCGTACTCCTTGCAGGGCGATCGCCCCGACGGTGGCGAACGCGGCGTGCTCGGCGGCGACGCCGGCCGGGACCTTGACCGCGAGGTTGGTGGGCACCCAGTTGACCTCGGCGTGCAGCGCGAACTCGTTGCCCGCGCAGGCCACCAGGTCGCCGACCTTGAACTCCTCGGCGCCCTCGCCCACCGCCACCACCTCGCCGCAGACCGAGTAGCCCAGTGGCGTCCAGCGGTCGAGCTGGCCCATCGCCTTGCGATAGGCGGCAGCGGGGCCCTGCTGGGCGGCCGACGAGAGCACCTTGCGGACCTGGTCGGGGCGCGCCTTGGCCTTCCCGATCAGGGAGAGCCGGGCCTCGCCGACCTTCATCAGCTCGGTGCCGGTCGAGATCAGCGAGGCCCGCGAGCGGACCAGGACGCCGCCGGGGCGGCAGGTCGGCTCGGGTACGTCGAGAACGGCCAGCGAACCGGACTTGTAGTGCTGCGCGACCTGCTTCATGCTGCTACCCCCTGGGAACGGACCTCGCGCAGCCAGAGCTCGAGCGTGAGCAGCTGCCAGACCTGGAGGGCCAGGTC
>Ga0164242_10002432_pt1 | contig 21519 bp, 20 predicted proteins | sample OricomgcompostMG_FD_108783 | JGI IMG/M metagenome (GOLD analysis project Ga0164242, IMG submission 108783) | Miracle-Growth compost microbial communities from Emeryville, California, USA - Original compost - Miracle growth compost (MG) ... | reverse complement strand
CTGCTGCAGACCAATATTGCCGGCTGTGCCGTATTTGCGGCCATCAGCGGTTCTTCCGTGGCGACGGCTGTCGCCATCGGCTCGGTCGCTTTGCCACAGCTTGAAGACCGCGGTTATTCCCGAGGGCTCGCCGCCGGCACCATTGCTGCGGGCGGCACGCTGGGAATCTTGATTCCACCCAGTATTGCGATGATCATCTACGGCACGTTCACCGATACGTCGATTGCCAAGTTGTTCATGGCCGGCGTCATGCCGGGTCTGACGCTCGTAGCCATATTCATGATCTACGTGGCGCTGCGCTGCAAGTTCAACCCGAAGCTGGCCCCAGATGGCGAAACTGTCGCCATGCCCCCGGTTGGGCAAATCCTGGCCGATCTTGTCCCCTTTGCCTTGCTGATTGTCGGCGTGATGGGTAGCCTTTATGTGGGTATCGCTACGCCTACCGAAGCAGCCGGAGTCGGTGCCTTCATGGCGGCGGTGATCTCACGGATATGGGGGAATCTGACTTGGGCTACCTTTCGCAGATCGCTGCAAAAAACCGTCCAATCCACCGGGGCCATCCTCTTCATCGTATATACCGCGTATCTGTTTTCCTACTCGATCGCCATGGTTGGAGTAACGGATGACCTGACTACGATGCTGCGGTCCTGGAATTTGAGCACCGCGGAACTGCTTCTCGCCATCGTAGCGCTGTATACCATATTGGGTTTCGTCATGGACAGCATTGGGATCATGGTGATAACGGTGCCTATCCTGAGCCCGATCCTGAATAGCTATGGTATTGATCCCATCTGGTTCGGGGTTCTGATGGTCCTGCTTATCGAGTTAGGCCAGATTCATCCCCCGATTGGCCTGAACTTGTTCATGGTCAAAAGTGTTTCCCCCAAAGCGAGCTTCGAAGAGGTGATTCTAGGGATCATTCCCTTTTGTGGTCTGATTTATCTGATGATGCTGATACTCGTCCTGGCTCCACAGCTCGCTCTTTGGTTGCCCAATCATATGGTCATGCGCTGAGGTACGCTCGTTATGTTCAATGCTCCACCCGTCATAGAAACAGAAGTCTTTGCCTCTTTGCCCGAGCAATACCGGAAAAAAAACCAGACGGCCGAATGGCTCCGCGTGCAGAAGCGCGGCATGCAGGCCCACAGCTTCCTGGAAGGGCCTTCGTTCGATCGGGACGGCAACCTGTACGTCACTGATATCCCGTACGGACGGATTTTCCGGATCTCACCCGCCGGCGATTTCACGTTGGTCCTGGAATACGACGGAGAGCCGAACGGCTTGAAGCTGCACACGGATGGCCGGATATTCATTGCCGACCACAAGCAGGGAATCCTGATCCTTGACCCGGCCAGCGGCAAGCTCACGGTTTGCCTGGATCGCCCCCGGCTGGAGCGTTTCAAGGGGGTCAACGACCTCTTTTTCGCGGCGAACGGCGACTTGTATTTCACCGATCAGGGCCAGACCGGACTTCAGGATCCTTCCGGGCGGGTATACCGCTACACTGCGGCGGGCCAGCTCGTATGCCTGATGGACAACATCCCGAGCCCGAACGGCCTGGTGCTCGCGCCCGATGAAGGCAGCCTGCTGGTCGCCGTGACGCGCGCGAACTCGGTGTGGCGTGCTCCCATTCGCGACGACGGCACCGTATCGAAGGTGGCCGCATTCCTGAATCTGTCAGGTGGGTTCGGGCCGGACGGCATGGCCTTGGACGCCGCAGGCAACCTGGCCGTCTGCCACCCGGGCCTGGGCAGCGTCTGGCTGTTCAGTCCCGAAGGCGAACCTGTGGCGCGTGTCGTTTCCAGGACCGGAAAGGTCGTGACCAACTGCGCCTACGGCGGGCCTGACGGTCGTTGGCTGTATATTACCGAGGCGGACTCGGGGCTGGTTTTGCGGGCGCGTATGCCGGAACCTGGGCGGCCCATGTATCATTCGCCGTTCTAGCATTGGTAGAGCATGCAATACTCGGTCGCTGAATAGGAGAATGTCCAGATATGAGCGTATTCATGGGAGCATCCAAAGAACCCCGCTATGTTCAAGTCTGCAAGGCGCTCCTGGATGCGATCGGCAGGGGGGAATACGCCGTGGGCGCTTTGCTGCCGCCCGAGGCGGTGCTCTGCGACCAATACAGCGTGAGCCGCACCACCGTGCGCGAGGCATTGCGCCAGCTCAGCGAACAAGGCGTCGTCGACAAGCTGCACGGCATCGGCACGGTCGTAAAAAATACGGAACCGCGCAGCAATTATGTCGTCGCCGTCAATGCGCCCGACCTCATGCAGTATGGCAAGGAAACCGTGCTGACGCTGATAGACCGCTCTGAAATCACGGCCAAGGCAGCGGAAGTGCGGCTGTTCGGCTGCGAAATGGGCGAATCGTGGTTCCATGTTCGCGGCTTGCGCGCGCCTGTCGCAGACAGCAAGCACCCCATCGCCTTGCTCGAGGTATACATTCCAAGCCGTTTTTCCAGCGTGGCGAACGAGCCCATGCTGGGAGACTACCCCTACCATCGGCGCATCGCCGAACGCTATCGGATCCCGACCATTGGCGTCGAACAGGAAATCCAGGCGGTATCGATCAGCACCGACATTGCCGGATACCTGTGCGTGAAGCCCAATACACCAGGTTTGTACGTCATACGGCGTTTCCTCGGTCCTGACGGAAAGCTCATCCAGGCCAGCATCAATACGCATCCCAGCGAGCGGTTTTCCTATCGGTTCTACTTGAACCAGACCTCGGTTTCGAAATAGCCGGGCGGCAAGTGCGGTCGTGGGCATTGGTAGGGACGGGCAGCCCCAGAAACGCCTTGTTGGTTGAATGCAGACAGGATTGGGGGGCTGGCTCTGTGGCTACCGCCTGGGTCAGCACTGCGCTTTCTGGAATTGACCGGTGTATTGCGGGCGGGTGATCTGCCAAGTGCCTGGTCTGCGTCTTCACTAGACAATTTCTACCGTCTCCCAAGCGAGATACCCGCCAGCCGCGGAATAAGCTCCAATGCTCTATCGTATATGCTGGAAGGCAGTCCGAGGCGTTGGCTTTCTTCTAGCCTGATTATGGCATTCTGTATCGGCCGCGCAGCAAACGAACGGAAAGGTTCTGGTGGGAAAGTCCGCCACTTGCGATTAGCCAGCAATGACGTCGTCCACTTATCTTGTTGGTGGCAGACTAATGAGGAAAGAATATTGCCCATTATCCAAGAAGGATTGACGCCATGGGCCGTATAGCCGGCACAGAAGTAGATCTCTGATTTTGAGAGGCGCCCGGCGAACGGAAGCTTGTCAGCCGACACATCGATAGGTCCACCCCATGCATGAGTGGCGCGAACCCCGGTTTGTCCATAGAAATCACCCAAAACTGATATGGCCCTGTCAAAGACAATATCGTCCAAAAACATCGATGGGGTAATCTTTCCAAACCTGCCGACAGACCCGGAGCCGTTTCCCATCAGTATTCGTCGATCTGGTGTAACTCTAAAGTAATGGCTGAACATTGCCGTATCAAAAACACCGGTCCCTTTGATGAACCCCGAATCGTTTAAAGCCTGCTCAACAGGCTCGGTAAGTACGACATGGCTACTGAAAGGCATTACGTGCTTGCTGATGGGGTGCGTGTTGCACAGTGCCGCATTGGTAGCCAATACCACTTTTTCTGATGTGATAACCGCGCCCGTCGAAGTCTTGCAGCACAATACCCCCGAAGTTGCCACGTCGCTTACGGGTGTGTGCTCATATATTGTTATTCCTTTGGAAATCGCCAGGTGACGCAGGAGCCGGACTAACCTGCCTGGGTGCACGGTGGCGCCCTCTTTAAACAACAGGCCCGTATTAAAGGCGTTGGATCCAGTTAGCCTGGGTAGATCCTCGGGGGATATCTGCGATACTTGTTCCGGGTGCCCGGCTGCGGTAAGGCTTGCGACGATATCGGTCATGGCCTTGTTCTTTGTCTTTGATACCTTTATATGCCTTTCTTCGCGCCACCATAAATCCAGGCCTGACTGCGCAATAACCTCTCTTATGGCATTCTGAGCTTCTCCGCCCAGAAGGGCGAGTTCGGTCGCCCGCTGCTGGCCGTAGAGTCGCACCAGTTCGGTCATGTATCTCCAGTAGCCAGCCACTAAGCCGCCATTTCTACCGCTAGCCCCATATCCGCAGATAGTCCCCTCCGCAATAATGATCTTTAGTTTTGGGTTTTTTGCGTGGAGGTGCAAGGCGGTCCATAGGCCTGTGAACCCGCCACCGACGATCAGCACATCGCATGACTCATCGCTCTGGATGTGGTTCTCTTTCGTGGCCCCCCATTGTGCCTGCTCCCATTGCATGGCATCTAACAGCCACCACGGCAGTTTTTCCAATTGTGGCTTGCCGCTTCCCGCATTGTGTTGATATTCGGTCGGTTGCCAACCTACATCCGGGTAATTCTGAATCTTCATGTCTAAAGCCTTGGCGGAAAAATGACAACAAAAACTGTGTGGGCTACCTTCAACTGTATTCAATAGCGCTGAGAAACTGTCGCACTCTCGGGTTGGATGGATGGTCCAATACCTCTTGCGGCGTCCCATAAGCGGCAATAGACCCTCCGTCCATGAAAGCAATTGCTGTTGCAACATTTCTAGCGAACGACATTTCATGCGTGACTATGACCATCGTCATTCCTTCCGCTGCCAGGGACTTCATAACCGTGAGTACTTCCCCCACAAGTTCCGGGTCCAGGGCAGACGTGGGTTCATCGAACAACATGACCTTGGGTTTCATCGCCAGAGCTCTCGCGATCGCTATACGCTGCTTCTGTCCACCAGACAGTTCTGATGGGTACGCCTTCGCCTTGTCGCTCAAACCGACCCTTTGTAGCAAGCCAACTGCAATCTGCCGCGCTTCCGAATCACTCAAGCCCAGAACTTTTCTGGGTGCGAGAGTGATGTTGTCCATGACGGATAGGTGTTTAAAAAGGTTAAATTGCTGGAACACCATACCAGTCTTCTGCCGCTGTTTTGCAATGGCATCCTCCGCCAACGTACGGTAGTGATTCCCTTCTTTTTTGCAACCTACCCGCTCGCCATCGATATACACCGCCCCTTTATCAAGGACCTCCAACCGGTTAATGCATCTTAGCAGCGTGCTTTTACCCGTTCCCGACGGCCCGATGATGCATAAAACTCCGCCTTCCTCGACTTCCACGGAAAGATTGCTAAAAACCACATGTCGGCCATAGGATTTCGTCGCGTTTTTGATTGTTATGACAGCATTTCCGGTTTCTCGAGTTTTATTCATCAGCATTTCTCGCTTTGTTAGCCAGCATTCTTTCTATGTATCTCTGTATCAACGTAAGTAATGTCACAGAAACCAGATACCAGATTGTTGCGACGACCAAAAGAGGAATTGTCTGATAAGTTCTTCCATAGATCACCTCGGCTGAAAACAGTAGCTCCGCCGCACCTATGACGCTGACCAGGGAGCTATCTTTCAAGACGGCTATCGCTCTATTTCCGATAGCTGGAATAATCAACCGGATCGCTTGAGGTAAGGTCACCATGAAGAATACTTGTCTGGATCGCAAGCCCACGGCCTTACCCGCTTCAATCTGGCCGCCATCGACTCCCTGGATCCCGGCGCGCACGACTTCGCTCATGAATGCCGCCTCATGCAAGCCTAAGGCAAGCACTGCGGCAACGAACGCCGTGATGATGGAGTTGACGTTCCCGCTCCAAAATGTTGGCCCCCAAGGAATGCCTATTCTGATGGAAGGATATAAGGCGGAAATGTTGTACCAGAAGAGGATCTGTACGAGAAGGGGGGTTCCGCGGAAGAGCCAGATGTATAAGGCAGCCAGCCATCGCAAAACACTGGATTGGTGCAACCGCATGAGGGCTAAACAGACCCCGAATATTAGCCCCAATATCAGTGCTATTACGGTTAGTTCAAAGGTCAACATCAAACCTTTGAGAACCAGGCCGTCAAATAGGTTTTCTCCAACAATCGGCCATCCGTAGTTTTTATTATCCGCCACTGAATAGATGGTCAGAAGCACGACGATGACAACAATCGTATTGATTGTTAGTAGCCCGAAGTTTCTATGGGGTAGTACCCTCTGCGTGTCCAGATCTTCCTTGGGGTCTACTGAATCATTGATCTTCATTGCGTATTGGACCTGAATAATAGATTTACTTGGGCCGTTACCGTGAGTCATTGATCCACAGCGTATTGCGCCTCACCTTGATTGGGCTGCTGTGGCGCGCAGCTGGAGGTCGTCGGCCGGCGGCATAGCGCCGGCCCGTCGGAAGAGACGGGCTCGACTGCTTATGTCGCTAACAGGTTCTCGATCGCTAGGACTTGCCGGTGCGCCGTTGGCTGACAACTTCTCTGCGCCGCATCGTTGCAACCCCGTAGTCAAGGACAGGGAATCAGCGCAGATGATTTATTTTCGCATCTGTGATGGCGCCATCCGTCAAGTTCCAGTGTTTTAATATCTGCATATAGGTTCCGTCAGCTATGAGGTGATTGACGGCTTCACTTATGGGTTTTGCCATCCCATTGCCCTTAATAGTGCCAATTCCCTCGTTCTTTTTATACACGTTGCCGAGAAACTGAATACCGCCCGTCTTCCCAAGGATGTAGTGCAGCGTTGGCAAGTCCACCATCGACGCATCGACCCTCTTGCTTCGGAGCGCAAGCATCGCGCCTTGCTGATCAGGGAAGTTCTTCATTTCGATCGGTTTGTGGCCGTCTGCTTCGCAGACTTTGTTTATCCCTGGCACTAGTTCTTGCGCTTCTATGGAGCCCTGTTGAACGCTCATGGTGATACCGCAAAGATTCTTCATGGACAGATGCTTCGGATTACCGGGCAACACACCCACAGAAACGCCACCAAGAAAATAGTCCACGAAATCCAGAACCTTGGCTCGTTGTTTGGTGGGCGCCATCTGAGCAACGATGACATCGTATCTGTTGGCCTGCAACGCAGGTATAGCACCAACGAGCGGGCCGGCGGACACTACTGGTTTGAGACCTAGAACCTTTGCTACAGCCTTCCCCAAGTCAACGTCTAATCCAACAATGGCCCCCGATTTATCCACATAGGAGGCAGGTGCCGAGTTTACGTTGGTGAGTATTCTCAGTTCGCCGGTCTCTCTAATGGCCTTTGGAACCTGGCTGGCAATGGACGGTACGAGCTTGATTCCCGAGAGAGGGTGTTGGGACTGCGCAAATGACGTCGGGGATGCGAGCGTGATTGCCCCGGCAGTTACGATAAAGGGCAGGAAATGTCGAATCCGGTTCAGCATGATGTTTGTCTCCAGTTGTAGTGAATGCAAGGTCGGTATTACTTGTTTCCGAGCGGCGCTCGTTTGTAATGATTCCGGAATCTGGTCACTGCGCTTAGCCACGCTCTTGCGAAACGGAATCCGTTGATTTGTAAGGGTAGTTCTGCTTTCAAATAAGTTGGCATCCTCCTTTATTGATTCAATGTTCAAATTCGATGCCCGAGTTGCCGTTGGTGCGTCGAAAATAGGCTGATCAATAACCCTGGACTGGACATATGACATTCTCGAAACCTCCAGTGTCATTCACCAGGCGAGCTAAGTTTCTTTTCAATATTTGAAGCGAGCGTTCCGTATAGCCTGATGGTGTATCACATGACACATGCGGAGTAATAATGACGTTCGGGGCATCCCACAACGCGGAATCTGATGGCAAAGGTTCGGTATCGAAAACGTCCAAGACCGCGCCCGCGATGTGGCCGCTTGACAGTGCAGGCAGGAGCGCCTGCGTGGAAAGGATGGGTCCGCGCGCCATGTTGATGACCCCGGCGCCCGTGGGCATGGATGCCAATTCTTTCTGGTCAATTAGCCCGTGTGTTTCTGTCGTCAGGGGGCAGCACAACACGAGGATATCTGTATTGGCCAGAAAGTCATGCAGGTGATCTATGGTGCCGACGCGATCGACTTGAGTGCTGGTACGACCATGACGTGTGACCGCTTCTACGGGCATCCGCAGGATACGAGCAGCGTCTGCAACTGCGCTTCCAATGCTGCCTAATCCTACGAGTAATACTCGAAGCCCGACGGCAACTCCGCTTAATGAAGGATCCCATCGGTGTGCTCGCTGGTCCGATAGATGCTTGGGTAACCGTGTCGCAAGCATCAACAATGCCATGGTGGCATATTCACGCGCCTTGTCGGCATGTATTCCGCTGCTGTTCGTGAGGCATGCTGTGGCTGGGAGCCAGTCGAGCGGCAAATATCTGTCGACGCCGGCACTTGTGCAGTGAATGATCTTTAATTTTGGCGCGTGAAGCCGTAGCCGTTCAGTGTCAAACCCGGATCCGACAAATACGTCGGCTCGGCCAAGATCGGAGAAATCTGGTTGCGTGTCCATGTGGAAGGCAGCTTTTACCGGCAAACCAGCCTCTATGACTTTATTCCATATCTCCCGTGTGATTGCATAGGCGGGCTCACGATCAGCCCGATTTTCTATATAGACAAGCAATTCACTATGCGTTTCCATCCTATGCCCCATCGTGATTTACAGGCTAATTGTCGGGCTCGGCATCCACTTGCGATGTCAGGTGGTAATACAGTTTCCTTCCTTCGCTGACAGCGTGTTCTCGCAGCAACCTTTCGGAGGTATCGACATCTCTGTCCAGAAGAGCTTTCAAAAATGGAGCATGGTGCTCGATCACTGTAGCCGGCTCGGTGACGCAGTTATATGTTGAAGCGACAAAGATCCGGATTTGCTGTTCAACCAATCGATAATGCTCGACCAATCTACGGTTTTTGGCGAGTTCAACGATCTTTTTATGGAACATGAAATCTTTTTCTGCAATCAAGTGGTATTTCTCATGATCGCAGGCTCGAACCAGCTCGTCGTATGTCGCATTCAATTCACGGATTCCCTTCTCGTCCAGCTGTTCGCAGACTAGCCTTGCCGCCATGGATTCGAGTGCCGCCCTAAGGGTATACAGTTCCCACAGATCCTCTGGAGCTATGGAGGCTGAAGCCCATCCGGTATAAGGTGTTTGTACGATTAAGCCTTCCCGAGCTAGTTGGTGCAAAGCGATGCGCAGGGTGCCGCGGGATATGGCCAGTTGCTCGGCCAATAGGGTTTCAGTCAAACGGGTACCCGGCAAAATTTCGCCCGTTGTGATTTGCTTGCGTAGGTATTCAGCCGCGAGATATTCAGCTGGCTGTTTTTTTATTGCCTGTAAGGTCATTTTGATTCTGAAAGGTCCTTTCCAGCTATTTGGATAGCTCACACTGAGCCCACAGGTACGGCTTGATCCGATCTGCGGCGAGAGTTGCACCTAGACCGGCATCGTTAAGCACGGTCAGGCGGCCGTCTCGTATACGAAGTTCGGGCGGATTTTCCAAAACCTGCACGTAGCCTGGCTCGTCGAGGAAGTAAGGGTAAATTTCGACGTTTACAAGATTGGTCAAGCAGGCACTTAATTGAAGAGTCGCCGCCGTAGACAGCGAGCTAGCACAGTTGTGTGGTGCAACCCGCAGGTTGTTGGCTTCCGCCATGGCGGCAATTTTCTTTGTCTCCAGCAGCCCACCCGTATTGCCTATATCGGGCTGGACAATATCGATCGCCTGCATATCGATGATTCTTCTAAATCCTCGAGTCGTATATACGCGCTCGCCGGCCGCAATGGGAATATTCACCGCATCTGAAATCTTCTTGATTGCATCTTCGTGGAATGCGTCCGCGGGCTCTTCCAGCCATCCGATGCCCAGATCTTCGTAGCGGCGCGCCAATCTGATAGTTTCATCTGTGGTTAAACCACCGCTGAGATCAAGAAGGATTTCTACATCTGGCCCCACGGCGTTACGCAGTTCCTTGACGCGCTCGTATGCCAGGTTGCAGAAGTCCCGATCTAGAGCCCTACGCGTTACATGTCGCAGGGTTCCCCCCGGCTGCCGGGTTGCCAATGGGTAGCATTTGAGGCTGCGATAGCCCGCCTTTAAAGGACGCTCGCTATCTCGAGCCCAGTCCAGTGCCGTGTAGCTTTCATAATTCCACCCGTTTGCATAGACAGGCACCGACTCATGCGTCTTGCCACCCAGGAAATCGTATAGAGGCAGGCCGACAGCCTTGCCCTTGATATCCCACAAGGCCTGCTCAATGGCGCTGACCGCGGCGAAGGAGATGGCGCCACCACCTTTGGTCCAAAACGACTGATCGTAAAGTTCATTCCAAATATCTTCTATGCGGAAAGCATCTTTCCCCAGGACATCCCGGTCAACCATTTCTTTGATCATCGCGGCTGAGGCCGTGGCACCCAGGCCATAGGCTGTTGCTGCCTCGCCAATGCCAGTAACCCCCTCATCCGTCGTCAGTTCCAGAATTACCGGCGTAATCGGCCCCCCTTTTATTAGGTAAATGTTAGCTGACGTAACTTTCATGACGGCTCCTCGGTTGGCTTTGCGCTGTTGGTTACTTGGGATTGGTGATTGATGATTGATGATTGTCAGCAATGTTAGGAATGATTAGATCGTAACGATATTGGTGACAACCCGTATTATCCTCGGCGCTAGCTTGATGCCACGCTATGCCAGAAGGATTCGGGAAGGCTAATCAAAGACTCGTTCTGGAAACTCTGAATTGCCTGGCGATTTCACCCGGCAAGCTATCCCAGTACTTGTGACAGGAAGCGCTTTGCGCGCTCGTGTTGCGGGTGCTCAAAAAAATGACCGGGTAGGGCCTCTTCCAGAATGGCGCCTTCATCCATGAACACGATCCGGTCAGCCACCTCGCGCGCAAAGCGCATCTCGTGTGTTACGCACAGCATTGTCATGCCGCCTGATGCGAGCGCGATCATGGTGTCAAGCACCTCATCAACCATTTCAGGATCGAGCGCCGACGTCGGTTCATCGAAGAGCATGATGTCAGGAGACAAGCACAACGCCCGCGCAATGGCGGCGCGCTGTTTCTGCCCACCCGACAGTTGTGCCGGGTATTTATGCGCCTGTTCGGGGATGCGCACACGGGCAAGATTTTGGTGTGCGATCTCGCAAGCCTGGTCACGTCTCATGCGTTTGACCCACTTAAGTGCCAGCGTGCAGTTGTCCAGAATAGACAGGTGGGGAAAGAGATTGAAGCTCTGGAAAACCATGCCGATGTTCAACGGCGCGCGACCTTCTTGATGATCAATGCGCATGCCGTTGACCCTGACGCTACCCTTGTTGATTGGTTCCAGTCCGTTTACGCAACGTATTAGCGTTGATTTTCCCGAGCCAGACGGTCCACATATCACCAACTTCTCGCCCGTTGTGATTGAGAGATTGATGTCTTTGAGCACCCGAAAATCGCCAAACCATTTACTGGCATTCTCGAATTCCACAGCCGCAGGTGCACTTTTATTTGCCACTTGCGTTGCCTCATCAGGAAATTTCATAAATGCCACCTCCTTCTCTGAGAAGAACTCGGAAAGTCGTTTTCGTCACGCGTTGGAGAGCAAGTGCTGGATGCCGTCAACCAGACGCTGGCGTGCAGCGGCGGTGCGTTGACAGCGGTTTTCAAGATCGTGTTTCCTTGTCGCCAACTTCTCCGATAATTCCGCGATCAGGCGATGTGTGGAAGTAGGTGACGGCGCACCGATTTCCTGCCGCGACTCCAGGCTGTGCATCGGGTCGAGACATTTCTTCACGGTGTCATCATTCAATTCTATGCGCCGACCGACTTCACGCGCCGTTTCGGTGTTGATCATTTCGGCTGTAATCTGCGGGGCTGACAGCTTGCTGTCGATGGCGTGACGCACTACAGCCCCAATAATGTGGTGGCCGGCACGGAAAGGAATATCGTGCTCCCGGTAAAGCATATCAGCCAGATCAGTAACGGTAGAAAAGTCTTCCGTGGCGCGCCGATGCAGAGTCTCAGCGTTGGGCCTTGCCGTGGAGGCGATCAGGTTAACAAGTGGCAAGCACGACTCCATCTCATCGCAACCATCCCACACCGCTTTCATGCTGGCACGGTTTCCATCAATGGTGTTGGTGAAATTCACGGACTTGAATGCTGTAATCGCTTCGACATAACGGCCTAAAAAAGCACCCGCTTTCCCCTTCAAGTGCTCAAGTACGACCGGGTTTTTCTTCTGTGGCATGATGCTCGATGTGCCCGTCACGCTGTCAGGGAAGTCGATGCTCTGGAACTCACTAGTCACCCAGACGAAATAGTCTTGCGCGATACGGCTCCAGTTTACTGACAGCACGGAGAACGCCGCCAGCATTTCCAGCCCGAAGTCACGCGAGGCGACGGCGTCAAGCGTACTGTCAACCAATCCGTCGAAGCCAGCCATGTTGGCGAGGTAGTGGCGGTCGAGATGGAAGGTGGTGCCAGCGAGCGCGCCGGAACCAAGGGGGCTGAGATTGATGTGCGGCCAGATCGTCGCCAGGCGCTCGCAATCCCGGACGAGAGAGCTCGCGAGCGCAGCAAGATAAAATCCGTACGAAATTGGTTGGGCTGCCTGCATGTGGGTATAACCCGGCATGACGACATCGGTGAATTCCGCTGCCTTTTCAAGTAGTGTGTTGCCGATGGTGATCACCTGGGCTTCAATGTTGAGCATGCGATCGCGTGCGCAAAGCCGGTCCATCGCGCAATTTAGGTCATTGCGGCTGCGACCGACATGCATCCGTCCGCCGCTATCTGGCCCGACGATCTTGATAAGGTGGGCCTCGTAATTGAAGTAGGAGTCTTCACGCTGTGGGTCGAGATCCACAGCCGATGCACCTGCTTTTTCGATGGAGAGCAGGGCTTGCGCCAGTGCTTTCGCCGAATCGCTGCTTATGTGCCCGGCACGATGTAACGCAAGTAAGTGTACCTTGTTGAGTTCCGTGATGTAAGGCAGCATGATGCTGAAATCATGTTCTAGCCTGGGTTTATATATGTGCTCACACACGACAGGTGAGACGGGCTCCCGCAAAAAACCACTAACCTTCGACTGCATGTTTAATCCCCCGTTAGGCCGCTGATTTCAAATGTTCGCGGCCGTGAACTTTGCTCTCGACCCTTCTGCCAGCCCAGCTCAGGCATGAGCAGATACAAAAATAGAAGAAGAGTACCCATGCGTACACGATGAACGCGGGGCTGTGTCCCGCCATGAGTGTCGTCCTCTCCACGATGATCTGGTTGACTTTGAAGAATTCCGTCACTCCAACTAGCGCACCTAGCGACGTAGCTTGCACGAGCAGGGTGAGATTGCCGATATAAGGTGGAATGATGCTGCGCAGGGCTTGTGGCCAGATGATGAGCAGGAATACTTCCCAGCTTTTAAAACCAAGCGCTTCCGCACTTTCCCATTGGTGGCGAGGAATCACGGTAAGTCCTCCTCGCACGACCTCCGCTCCGTTCGCGCCGGCCCATAGAGACAGTGAAACGGCGGCGGCCGAAAACGAGGACATGCTGATGCCAAGAAGCGGGGTGACAAAAAAAACAAAGAAAATGTTGACCAGTAGAGGAATACCTCTCAAAACTTCAACGAATCCCTTGATTGCAAGGCGTGTCAGAGTCAGGCGGGTGACTGCCAGGGTGCCCAGCACCACTGCGATCACCGTTGAGCAGGCGATGGTAACGACCGACAGCCAAAGAGTGACCTCGATGCCTTGCAGGATAAAGGGCATATTGGCGAGAATGAGGTTCATGGTCGGTCTCACGCTGTGTAGGGCTTATTCAAGCGGCGCTCGAGCCTGCTGAACAGGAATGAAAACGAGAACACGAGTACGAGATAAATCACGCAAATCGCGCTGAACATTTCGATCGTGTGGAAATCACTGGATACGCGGTCAACGGCTACGAAAGTCAGCTCGGCGACACCAATCACCTGGAGGTATGACGAATTCTTCAACATCGAAATGGATGTGTTCAGTATCGATGGGAGAGCCGCCCGGATTGCAATAGGTATGGCAATCAGGAAAAAATATAGAGGCCGAGATAGACCTAACGAGAACGCTGCTTCGTGATAGCCCTTGGCGACTGTCAACAGCCCGGCACGCACGTTTTCGACTTGATAGGCGCCTGCCCAGAGAATCAGCGTAGCGACACCAGATTCAAACAGGCCAAGTTTGAACCCAACGGCGGGCAGGCCGTAGAAAATCATGAACAGCTGGCCCAGGATGGGTGTGTTGCGGATCAACTCGACGTATGTGATCACTGCTTGGTTCAAAATGGGGATGCGAAAGACGCGGCACGCTCCACCCAGAATGCCGATGATAAGGGAGAAGACGAAGGCAATCGCGGTGGCTTGCAACGTTACCAATAACCCCTGTACAAGGGCAGGGAACTGGTCGATTAAGTAGGGAAGATCGAACGACATGCAAGTGCTCTCCCTTGAACTCCTCTGGCTGGCCTGTCATGGGGCGTACTCGGCTTGGGGCGAAGGAAACCATGGGGCCCCTCGAATGCTACCGTCGGCCACGCCGCCAGAAGAAATCAACGAGACGGATTTTCCCGTCTATTCTGCTTTGGGGACGGGTTCCGTGAAGACTTTGATGTAGTACGGTTGGATCGCAGGATCCACCCACTGCTTGACCCACGGGATGAATTTTCCATCGGTCTTCATGCGCTCGAGGCTATCGTTGATGTAATCCTTCCACTGTGGCTCATTCTTGCGTAAACCGACGGCGGCTTCGCTTACCCCGAATACCAGACCCAACCGATGTACTGCCTTGTTTTTCGAGGCCACGACAACTAGTGTGGCCGCATCGGTAGAGTACGCATCAGCGCGATCACTCAGCAGCGACTGCAGGGCATCAGATGCCGTATTGAGCTTCAGCGGCTGCAATTCGGGCATGTGTGTTGCAAACCATTTTTCCTGGGTCGAACCTTTCAGGACGATGAGTTTTTTTCCTTTCAAGTCATCAAGTGTCTTGATAGGGCTGCCGGCACGCACCAAAACGTCGCTATTGCCCCAGCGGTAGGGTTTGGAAAAGTCAATGACACGAGCACGTTGCGGCGTAACACCAAGCGTGGCGATTAGAAGGTCGACCTTCTTGCCCATCAAAAGAGGAATACGATTTTCCGCTGTTACGCAGGTGAGCGCTGCCTTGTCTTTCGTGCCGAACACCCACTCCGCTATTTGTCGTGCCATTTCGACTTCTACTCCGGCGAAGTGGCCGCTGGCGTCTTTGAACCCGTATGGTGGTTGGTCGCAACGGACTCCTACCATCAACTTGCCCCGTGCCTTGATCGCTTGCGGTACGGGGGGCAATGTGGTCTGCGCGAGGGCGCTCGTTACGGTGAATACAAGACCAAGCGTGACGGGCAGCAGAACGCGCTTTAGCACAACAGCAGGGTTTCGATGTTGCATGTTTGTCTCCTTAATGTGACGGCAGGCTGCGTATCAATACGCAAATGGCGACATGCCGAACGGGTTGTTTTTCTCTTTTTGAGAAAAGTGTAGGAGCCTGAATATTATGTGGTCAAATGATAATTTCTATGGAATTATTCATTTTTGATATAGTAGAAATACTATGAATGATCAACAACTTCAGGCATTTCGGATGGTGATGTTGTGTGGATCGATGTCGAAGGCTGCCGAGCACCTGTATACATCGCAGCCTGCGATAAGCCGCCTCATCCAGGCCCTTGAACATGAGACACAGTTTCCCCTTTTCATTCGATCTGGGGCGAAAATCACGCCGACACGTGAGGCGCTGACCTTCTTCAGGGAAGTGCAGCTCTACTTCAATGGTATTGGTTATCTAGAGGAAGTAGCACGGCGCATTTTGGCGGTTCAGAGTGAGAGTTTGAGAATTTCTACCACTCCGGCACTAGCGTTTGGTTTCCTTCCACGCGTGATTCATCTATTCAAGAGAACGTTCCCGAATGTAAGGGTAATTTATCAAGTGGGGCGGGCCGAAACGGTGATGTACCGTCTAATGTCGGGTGGGTGCGATGTTGGTTTCATCCCCACTGCGCCGGGCATAAAAGGAGTTCACAGCACCTTGTTCTACCAACTGCCGGGGATTTGTGCCATCCCGAAGGGGCATCCGTTGGAAAAACAGGACGAGATCACTGTGGAGATGCTCGCAGATGAGCCTTTCATCACTTTGACGAAAGACAATACACAGCGCGTGCAAATGGACCGACTGTTTGATGAAGCAGGCATTACTCCGAATATCGCGATGGAAGTGCAATACGGTACCAACGTCTGCGCGTTTGTGGGCATGGGCCTTGGGCTGAGCATTGTCAATCCAGTGACCGCGCATGAATACTTGTCCGCAGATATTGCGTTTCGGTCCTTCCATTCCAAAATATTGTTTACGAGTGCACTTGTGGTACCCGAGCACCGCCACAGTCGCGTTCTAGAGCATTTTGTTGCAGTCGCCCAAAAAGAGATCAAGACGTACTGTGAGTTGGTGCCGTGTTGATCTTGACCGTGTAATGAGCTCACAATCATCAGGATTCTGACGTCTGCGTCGCGAGCAAGACGTACATTCTTCTTAGCAAGTCACGGCGCGACTTCATTTCGCAGGCGTCGCCCCCGCTCCGAACTTCGACACCACGATCAGACTGATCGTCACCAGGGCGATCTGCATGACGGACACTGCGGCGATGGTTGGGTCGATCTCATTCATGATGTTGTCGAACATTTTCTTTGGCAAAGTCATGTTGGAGCCGCCCAGGAACATGGCTATGACCAGTTCGTCGAATGACGAGATGAATGCCAGGAACATGGCTGAAATCAGCGATGGCCGTATTTGCGGCAGGGTTACCCGCCAGATGGCGGTGGCGCGACTGGCCCCCAGGCTCATGGCTGCGTGTTCGTAGCTGATGTCGTAGGTGCGCAGCGCGGCACTGATGATGATGACGACGAAGGGGATGGCGAGCACGGTATGCGCCAGGACAATCGCCTGCCAGTGCCCGATCAGTTTCCATTGCGAGAACAGCCCGTACACGGCGACGGAGTAGATGATGGTGGGAACGATCAGTGGCAGGATCGATGTCTGATTGATGATGGATTTCCCGGGGTACCGGCCCCGTACCAGGCTGAACGACAGCAGCGTACCGAGAATGACGGACAGCACAGTGGTGCACCCGGCGATCTTGATGCTGCGAAAGGTGGCTGCCATCCAGGTGGAGTCGTTGACGTAGGTTTCGTACCATCGCATGGACCAGCCGGGCGGTGGAAATTGCAGGTAGGCGGACGAACTGAAGGAAATGGGGAAGACGACGAGCAGCGGCGCCATCAGGAAGAAAAAGACCAGGCCGCACCATGCGTACAGCAGCAGTCGCAAGGAAGAGCGGGCCCTGTTGCGTGGTCTGGATGTGGCGGTCAGTTCCATTGCATGTTCCCTCGCAGGACGATACGCAACACCAGGTACACCAGCAGTGTGGCGACGAGCAGTACCACCGAAAGCGCCGAGGCGAATCCCCAGTCCAGGAATTGGCTCACTTGCTTCTCGATGAGCAGTGCGGTCATGGGCACTTTGCCCCCGCCCAGCAGGGCAGGCGTAATGTAGAAGCCCACTGAAAGCACGTATACCAGGGTGGTTCCTGCCAACACGCCTGGCAGGGTCAGCGGGAAGTACACCCGGCGGAAAATGGCCCAGCGCGAGGCGCCCAGGCCTTCCGCTGCCGCCAGGAGAGTAAGGTCCATGCGGCGCATGACGGCGTACAGGGGGAAGACCATGTATGGCAGTAGTACATGCACCATGCCTATCAGCACGCCGGTCAGGTTGTTCACCATTGGAATGGGGGTGGTGATGACGCCCAGATCCAGGAGCAGGCGGTTGATGATGCCATTGCGCCCCAGGATTACCATCCAGCCATAGGTGCGTACCAGAATGCTGGTCCAGAAAGGAAGAAGCAGGAAGATGAGCCCGAGGGTGGACCAGTAGCCGCGTGCCGTGGCGAGAAAGTACGCAACGGGATACGCCAGCAGCAGGCAGATCAGGCTGACGTAGCCGGCCAGTGTCAGTGTGTTGAGCAGTACCGTGACGTAAAGCCCATCGAAAAGCGCCTTGTGGTAGGGCACAAGCGAACCAGCCTGGAAGCTTTGGGCGAACAGAATGGCCAGTGGCAGCATGAACAGTACGGCAATGAATACTGTTGCGGGCGTGGCGAGCCAGACCGATCCGGGGACCTTCCGAAGGGGCTGTCGGGCCAGGCGTGGCCGCCCGGCTCGGGAGCCGGGCCCGGAATGCGGCCGGGACAGTGTGGGGGGCGTCATCAGGTCCATTGGATCACGTGGATGTCGTCGCGGTCCCATCCGACGCTGACTTGTTCTCCCATCGCCAGGGTGTGTCCGGCGGCGTGCAGGGGCCAGCGCACGATCAGGTCGAGACCAGTGTCGGCATGCAGGCGGTACTTGGTCGTGTCGCCCAGATAGACGATTTCCGCAACGGTGGCGCGAATGGTGGTATCGGCGTATTCCCCTTCTTTCAGGTAACGGGCTCGTTCGGGACGCAGCATGACGCCGATGTCGTCGTTGGTTTCGCCGGTATTCGCGGACAGGGCGATGTGTGTCCCGTTGTCTGTCGTGGCCCGGTCGTTGCCATCCATGCGGGCATGGAGCAGGTTGGACTCGCCGATGAACCCGGCAACGAAGCGGTTGACGGGGCGCTGGTAGATGTCTTGCGGGGTGCCGAGCTGGGCGATGCGCCCGGCCTCCATGACGGCGATGCGATCGGACAGCACCAGCGCTTCTTCCTGGTCGTGCGTGACGAACAGCGCCGTCAGGCCGAGGCGGCGTTGCAGGCGCCGTACCTCGAGCTGCATTTGTTCACGCAGTTTGCGGTCGAGAGCGCCGAAGGGTTCGTCCAGCAGAAGCAGGCGGGGCCCGAAGACCACCGCCCGCGCCAGGGCGATGCGCTGCTGCTGTCCGCCCGACAACTGGCGCGGGAAGCGTGCGCCAAAGTTGGGCAGGTCGATCAGTTGCAGTGCCTCCCGCACTTTCCTTGCGCATTCGGCTTTGGGTACTTTGCGCATCTGCAGCGGAAATGCAATGTTCTCGGCAACGGTCATGTGCGGGAACAGTGCGTAGTTCTGGAACACCATGCCGATATCCCGCTTGGCCGGTGGCGCATCGGTGATGTCGCTTGCATCCAGGAATACCCCGCCCTCGTCGGGTTGCTCAAAGCCGGCAATCACCTTGAGCAGCGTCGTCTTGCCTGAGCCGCTGGGCCCCAGAATGGTGAGCAGTTCGCCGTTGCATACCGCCAGGTCGATGCCTGCCAGGGCATCGACCTGGCCGAAGCGGCGGACGGCGCCCTGGATACGAAGGCCGTCGGAGGCATGCTCGGCGGCAGTGTTGGTTTGTACGGTACCGTCGATCATGGGTTCAGTCCTCCTGGGCGAAACAGGCAAGCCTGTCCGCCTTTACACCGTGCAGTTTGTCATTTCAGCAGCCAGCGCGCCCAGCGTTCCTGGATGGCGGCGCGGTGGTCGGCCCACCAGCCTAGATCCACCCAGAACTGTTTGTCCAGGTTATCTGGACTGGTGGGCAGGTAAGGAACGATTTTCGGGTCGGTGTACTGGGTGGCATCCAGGTTGAGCCCAGGGTAGCCGATGATGTTCGCGTATTCCCCTTGCAGCTTGGCGTTGGCTGCCACGGCCAGCAGGCGCTGTCCCCAGTAGGCGTCTTTGGCGCCCTTGGGTATGCCGAAGGCCGATTCCTTGATGGCGCCCTGGTTCCACACCATGGCAATGGGGGCGCCTTCCTTGACCAGCGCGTAGTAGCGGCCGTTCCAGGCAGTGCCAATGACGGCTTCCCGGTCGACGAGCAACTGGGCTGATTGCGCCCCTGTCGTCCACCAGGCAGATACATATGGCTTGATCTCGTCCATTTTCTTGAAAGCGCGGTCGACGTCAAGAGGATAGAGTTTGTCTGGTGGAACACCATCGGCCAGCAGTGCGAACTCCAGGTTTTCGATCGGGCTGTTCTGCATGGTGCGCGGGCCGGGAAATTTCTTTACATCCCAGAAGTCTTTCCAGCTTTGCGGGCCTTTGCCGTTCTTGAAGACGTCGGTGCGATAGCCAATGATGGTGGAGTATGCGCTTTTGGGGAAGACGTATTTGCGGTGCCTCAGGTGTTTCGGGTATTTGGACAGGTCGATCACCGACAGGTCCAGGGGCTCGAGCAAGCCGGATCGTTCCGCCAAGATGGCGTCGGGCCCCGCAATTTCGGTCACGGTCCATTCAATGTTCCCGCTCTTGACCATGGCGCGCAGCTTGCCCAGGTTGACTGGGCTGGTGGTCTGGACTTTGATGCCGTATTTCTTTTCGAAGGCGTCGTAGAAGGTCTTCCTGTTGGCGGCCTGTGTGGCGCCGCCCGAATCGTTCATGACGATTTTGTCGGGTTTGGGGGGCGTGGTTTGCGCCAGGCTGCCGGAAAGCGGCACAAGGGCGGCGGCCAGGGCGATGGCTCCCAGCCGAAGATTGAAGCGGTGGAACTGCGGCATGGTTGTCTCCTCATGCTAGGTTGGCGCTTGTCGACGTGTTGCGCGGGCCTGCCGGGGGTGCGCCTGCCCCGTTGCCCGGTTTGCTACATCAGGCCAAGGAATCGTGCGGCGTTGTCGTGCAGCCATTTCTTTTTGACTTCGTCCTTGATGGGCAGGGCGTTGATTTCCGCCACGCTTCGGTCTATTGGCTGCATCGGATAGGCGGAACCGAAGATCATCTGGTCTTGCAGCATGGTATTGCCATATTGAAGCAGCATTTCATAGCCCGAATTCGGTACGGCCAGGTACTTGGGGCGCACCGCTACCAGGCCTATCCGGACGTTGGCGTGACGCCATGCCACCGCCAGTAGTTCCGGCACCCAGGGCCAGCCGGGGGGCGACGCGCACACGTTCAGTTCCGGAAAGTGCATCATGACATCGTCCAGGTATTGCGGCCGGCCGTAGTCCATCGAGGTGGCGGTGGAAAAATTGGTGCCGACGTGAATGTTTACCGGAATGTTCAACTCGATGCACTTGGCGTACAGCGGGTACATTTTCGGGTCGTTGACCCGCAATTTGTGCTCGAAGCATTGCAGGTTCAGGCCTCGCAGCCCAAGCCGGGTAACGGCGTCTTCCAGTTCGCGCAGCGCCGTCATGCCCTTGTTGGGGTCGACGCCCGCGAAACCAATATAGCGTGGGCCGTGTGCCTCGCAGAATGCGGCGACGTCTTCGTTGGTGATGCGAAAGCCGAAAGTGGATTCGAGGTCGCGCGCCTTGACGACTACGTGGCGGGCCTGGCAGGTGTCGTACGTCTTCAGGTAGGCGGCCAAGGGGTCCTGCGCCTGCTTGATGCCATTGGCGGCCTGTTCACTGGCATTGTAGACACGCCGATAGTTCGACAGGTGCGGCCCTGTTTTTCCCAAGCCGGGCGGCGTGCTGCCATAGTCGATGAAGGCGGGTGCATCCATTGCGTTGATCGTCATAGCCATTTCTCCTGTATGCGGTCATAGCTGCCTTTCTTCAGATCTGCCACGTCTTGTGTCAGTTGCTTCTTGGCGATTTTTCCGGAAGGGGTTTTGGGCAATGCGTCGCTGTATGTGATGTAGCGCGGGACTTTGAAGCGTGCCAGTCGGGCGGCGCAGTGGGCCACT
>Ga0164242_10002431_pt1 | contig 21520 bp, 26 predicted proteins | sample OricomgcompostMG_FD_108783 | JGI IMG/M metagenome (GOLD analysis project Ga0164242, IMG submission 108783) | Miracle-Growth compost microbial communities from Emeryville, California, USA - Original compost - Miracle growth compost (MG) ... | reverse complement strand
CTCGAGAGTGGGGTCGTAGGGCGCGAGAACGGTCGCGGTCAGGGTGAAGTCAGTCATCTCGATCCTTTCGTCACGACGATTCTACATCCCCCAGGGGGGTTATGTTACGGTCCATATATATCCCCCCCGGGGGTTCGAGAGGAGTGTGCATGACCACCACCGGTGACACCGTGACCGCAACCACGACACCTGGCCTGCTCGGCCGACTCGGCCTGGGCGTGCTGCGCCACCGCCGCACGACCACCGTGATCTGGCTCCTGGTCGTGATCGGCCTGGGCCTGTTCGCCCCAAGGGTCGAGTCCTCCCTGTCGGGAGCCGGTTGGCAGGCCAGCGGTTCGGACTCGGTCCAGGCGCGCGAGGTGGCGCAGGCGCACTTCGGCGGCAATGCCAGCTCGGCGCTGCAGGTCGTCGTGCACAGTGACGGCGAGCCGCTGACGTCCTCGGCCGGCCAGCAGGTCATCGGCCAGGTCGAGTCGACGCTGAAGGCCGACCCGCGCATCGCCTCGGTGGTGGCGCCGCAGCCGGGCGCGACGCTGAGCCGCGACGGGCGTACCGCAATCGTGCTCGGCGGGGCCGGAGCGGACACCAACGAGATGGTGCGTGCCGCCGACGACCTCAAGGATCGGCTGACCGCGCTTTCTGGTGCGGGGATCGAGGTGACCCCGACCGGCGCCTCGCAGCTGTGGGGCGACTTCAACGCCGCGAACCTCACCGCGATGTTGAAGTCGGAGATGCTGTCGTGGCCGGTGACGCTGGCCATCCTCGTGCTCGCCTTCGGCGCCCTGGTGGCGGCGGGCCTGCCGCTGCTGCTGACGCTGGCCGGCCTGGTCGCTTCGGCCGGGTCACTGGTGGTCATCAATCACTTCGTGCCGGTCTCGATCTGGGCGATGAACTTCGCGATGATGTTCGCCCTCGCGCTCGGGATCGACTACGCGCTCTTCCTGGTCGTCCGCTACCGCGCCGCCCGAGCACTGCGGGGTAGCACCAAGGAGCGCGCGATCGCCGAGACGATGGACACCGCCGGCAAGGCCGTGCTGCTCTCGGGCCTGACCGTTCTCGTCTCGCTCTCCGCCGTCATGATCGTCCCCTCACCGTCGTTCCGGTCGATGGCCGGCGGCATCATGCTCGCCGTCGTCTTCGTCCTCGCCGCGACCCTGACGCTACTTCCGCTCGTGCTCGGCAGGCTCGACACACGCATCAACAAGCTCGCCCTGCCCTGGGCCCGTACCGGGGAGCACCGCTCGCTGCGCTTCCAGGCATGGGGTGAGCGACTGTGGCGCCGCCCGGTCCTGTTCGGCGGCGCGGCGCTGATCCTGCTCGTCGCTCTGGCCGCCCCGATCATCGGCCTGCACACCGCGATGCCCTCGATCAAGGTCCTGCCCGCGGACGCACCCGCACGGGTCGGGTACGACCGCGTCCAGGCCGCCTTCGGCCCCGGCGCACCGGGCACCCTGCAGATCATCGCGCCGGCCGCCGAGGCGACGGCGGCCGAGCAGGCCATCATGGCCGAGCCCGGCATCGCAGGCGCCATGCCCACGATGCCTGCGGCCGACGGCGCGCCGTACGCGCTGATCCAGGCGACCCCGACTGTCGATCCCTCCGATCCCGCTCTCTCGGCAACCGTCGACCGCCTGCGCGCCGACCTGCCCGACGGCGCGCTCGTCGGGGGTGCCGCAGTGGAGAACCTCGACCTCAAGACCCAGCTCGACCACTCCACCCCGTGGGTGATCGGCATCGTCCTCGGCCTCGGTTTCGTGCTGCTGCTGGTGGCACTACAGGCTCCGCTGATCGCGCTGCTCGGCACCCTGGCCAGCCTGCTCTCGACCGCAGCGGCGTTCGGCGTCGCGCGCCTGGTCTTCCAGGATGGCCACCTCAGCGGGCTCTTCGGGTTCGAGCCGCAGGGGTTCCTCGACGCCTGGGCCCCGGTCTTCTTCTTCGCGATGATCTTCGCGATCGCGATGGACTACACGGTCTTCCTGCTCGCCTCGGCCAAGGAGCACTGGGAGAAGACCGGGGACCCGCGCGAGGCCATGGTCGGCGCAGTGGCCCAGTCGGGGCGGGTGATCTTCGCCGCGGGCGCGGTCATGGTGGCGGTCTTCTTCACGTTCTCGCTCTCCGGGCCGCTGCCCCCCAAGGAGATGGGCGTCATCCTCGGCATTGCCGTCCTGCTCGACGCCTTCCTCGTACGACTGGTCCTGCTGCCGGTCCTGCTCCGCCTGACCGGCCGCGCCGCCTGGGCCTGCCCGGCGTGGCTGCGTCGGATCCTGCCCTCTGTCCGCTTCTCCCACTGACGATCACCAGAGAGAACACGCCATGACCGACAACGCCCAGCACTCGCCCCACGGCAAGGCCGTCCTGCGCGAGATCGCTCCCCTGCACCGCAACCTGCGCCACGCGATCCCCGAGGTCTACAGGGGGTTCGGCGAGCTCTCCAAAGCCGCCTTCGCGGACGGCGAGCTCGACCGCAAGACCAAGGAGCTCATCGCCCTGGCCATCGGCGTCGTCGAGGGCTGCGACGGCTGCATCGCCTCCCACGGCCAGGCCGCCGCCCGCGCCGGCGCCACCCGACAGGAAGCCGCCGAGGCCATCGGCGTCACCTTCCTCATGCACGGCGGACCCGCCACCATCCACGGCGCCCGAGCCTACGACGCCTTCTGCGAGTTCACCGACGCCCTCGATGCCGGCGAATCCCCCGCCTGATCCACCCCGCGAAAGGAACCATTGAGATGTGTCGACCCGTCCGCTGCAAGACCTGCGCCAAGACCACCTGGGCCGGCTGCGGCCAGCACGTCGCCGCCGTCGAGGCCTCCGTCCCCGTCGACCAGTGGTGCCCCGGCCACCCTGCCTCCAAGCGCTCAGGCAGCTTCCTCAGCCGCCTCCTGGGAAAGTGAGACCCCCCATGCCGGCCTTCAACCTCGACCGCGGCGTCCTCCTCATCGCCGGAATCGCGACACTCACCAGCGTCGCCCTCGCCGCCTTCGTCTCCCCGTGGTGGCTCCTGCTCACCACGTTCGTCGGGCTCAACATGCTCCAGGCCAGCATCACCGGGTTCTGCCCGGCCGCACTGATTCTCAAGCGCTTCGGCATACCCGGCGGCTGCGCGTTCAAGTAGCAACGATCACGACCTCGGGGCCGTCAGACGTGAGTCGGATGCTCGTGATCGACATGCCGGTCCGACTCGATCTGCTCATCCGTACGATGGGACCGTGACAACCTCGGCGATGAGCAAGCGACTGGGCCGGCGCCCGCTGCTTCTCACGCTGCTGATTGCCGCAGTGGTCGCTGGCATCTTCGGCATGCACGGCTTGGTGTGCAGCTCGGGCACCGACGCCGCTGACCACGCGATGTCCATGGCCTCGGGCCAAGAAGTTCCGGCACATCTGGACATGGGCACGCCTGGAGACACCCGGCAGACTGCGGCCACGGCCTCTCCGGCCAGCCACGCCGTGCCGGCGCCGGTCGACGGCTCAGGCATGGGCGACATGCTGATGCTGTGTCTTGCGGTGCTCACCGCCATTGCCGGCGCCCTGCTCGGGCTACTCGTGCTGCACAGATATGCCTCTACTGCGCTCTGGTCGCCCCGCGGTGCAGGTCCACTGGCACGCGGCGTCTTCCGCCCTCTCCCCACGGGGCCCCCGTCGGCATGGAGGTTCTCCGTCATCAGGTGCTGAGCGGCACCTCGACGTGACCGTCGCGGCACAGTGCGGATGCACGCCCCACGGCCGAGTCGAGCCACGTCCGAGCCCGATGCCCCCGCCTACGGCGTGGGCGCCTTGACCCGATGACACTTTGCTCACGCAAGGAGAACCACCTCATGCGCACTAGGCTTACCTCTTCCCGCCGCCGTACCACTGCCATCGCCGGCATCGCCGGTCTCGGCCTCGCCATCTCGCTCTCGGCATGCGGCAGCAGCAACATGACCGATAGCGGCAAGAGCGCCGACTCCGGCGCCATCATGAGCCACAGCACGATGGCAACGGCCGGCGCGCACAACGACGCCGACGTCACTTTCGCCACCGAGATGATCACCCATCACAAGCAGGCCCTGGCGATGGTGGACCTGACGCAGGGCCGTACCCTGGCGCCGGCCGTTCAGACCCTGGCCGACGACATCCGCGCGGCCCAGACCCCGGAGATTCAGACGATGACCGGATGGCTGTCCGACTGGGACATGACGAGCCCGTCCGGGAGTCCGAGTCACGACATGGGCAGCATGGGCGCCACGGGCAGCATGTCGACCGCTTCGGCCTCCGCGGACTCGATGGGCGAGATGGGCTCCTCCAGCATGCCCGGCATGATGAGCGACGTTGACATGACGGCGTTGAAGAACGCTTCGGATGCCGACTTCCAGAAGATGTGGCTCCAGATGATGGTCAAGCACCACCAGGGAGCCGTTCAGATGGCGCGCACCGAGCGGACCGACGGTCGCTACCAGCCGGCCATCGACCTGGCCGGTCAGATCATCGCTTCGCAGTCCAAGGAGATCGCGACCATGAAGCGGCTTCTCACCTCGAAGTGATTTCTCGCTGAGCGCAGGCGGCGGGCCGCCTCGCGAGAGGCGGCCCGCCGTACCCGCTCGCCAACGCCCGCGCCCAGCCGACGGCTGGTGAGCAGACCGTGGCACGCCTGCTCACAACGACGGCGCACCTCCGCGCAGATCGAGCAGTGCTCATGCTGGTCAGCGTGCGGCGCATGCCTCCGGGAACTCGGGTCAGGCGCGACACCGTCGGCGCCCCCGTTGGCGCACGCATCGCGTCAGCTGCTGTTCTCTCAGAGAACCGGACGCGTGCGGATACCCGCATAGCAATACGGATGTGCGGGTACGAGCAGGGTGTGGAGGAGGTCGCTGAACGGAAGGCAGGCGGGATGTCCGAGCATGCGCATCCGGTCGATCCTGAGCGCGTGGAACGCGCCCGCGCCCGGTTGCCCTCTCACGAGGAGGGGGACCGGCTTGCCAGCGTGCTGACCCTGATGGCCGATCCCACCCGTGCGCGGCTGCTGTACGCGCTCGATGTCGTCGACGAGCTGTGCGTCACTGACACGGCCCTCGCCCTGGGTGTCAGCGAGGACGCCGCTTCCTACGGCCTGCGGGTTTTGCGCACCGCCGGGCTCGTCACTCGCCGCAAGGAAGGGCGAATGGTCTTCTACCGACTTTCTGACGGCTTCCCGGAGCCCCTACGCCAGCACTGCCTTCGCCAACTCATCAGCATGTCGCGCCGTGCTTAAGACGACGAGTCACCGAACAGCTGAAGCCTGCGCCGGTCCGGCGCAGTCGCGGCATCGAAGCAGCCCGAGCGGTCCCATTCAACGAACAGGAGATAGGAAGCGGTGTCTGTTCTGCACGACCTGCTGGACGCACTCGGGATGGCCGGGTCGATGGCCTGGCAGATCACCTGGTCACTGATCCTCGGGTTCACTCTGTCCGCGGTCGTCCAAGCCGTCGTCCGGCGCGAGGCGGTCGTCCGCGCGCTCGGCAACGACACGCCCGGAACCCTTGCGAAGGCGAGCGGCCTGGGTATCGCCAGCTCGTCGTGCTCGTACGCCGCGGTGGCGCTGGCGCGCTCGTTGTTCCGCAAGGGCGCCAGCTTCACCGCGGCCATCGTCTTCGAGATCGCCAGCACCAACCTGGTCATCGAGCTCGGCATCATCATGGCGCTGCTGATGGGCTGGCAGTTCACCCTCGCCGAATTCGTCGGCGGCCCGCTGATCATCATCATGATGGTCGTCTTCTTCAGGTTCTTCGTACGCCGCAAGCTCATCGACGCCGCAAGAAAGCAGGCCGAGAAGGGACTGGCCGGTTCCATGGAGGGTCACGCCTCAATGGACATGAGCATCCAGGCCGAGGGAGCGTGGTGGCGACGGCTGCTCAGCCGCAGCGGCTTCACCTCGATCTCCCACATCTTCGTGATGGAGTGGGCCGCCGTCATCCGCGACATCATCGCCGGCCTGTTGATCGCCGGTGCCGTCGCGGCCTGGGTCCCCGACACGTTCTGGCGTCACCTGTTCGCCAGCGGCCACCCGGTCACGGCCGCGATCGTCGGCCCGCTGGTCGGCCCGATCATCGCCGTGCTCAGCTTCGTGTGCTCGATCGGCAACGTGCCCCTCGCGGCAGTGCTCTACCAAGGCGGGATCAGCTTCGGCGGCGTCATCTCGTTCATGTTCGCCGACCTGATCATCATCCCGATCCTGCTGATCTACCGGAAGTACTACGGCACCCGGATGATGCTGACCCTGCTCGGCGGCTTCTACCTCACCATGGTCATCGGCGGCTATCTGGTCGAAGGCATCTTCCAACTGTTCAACCTGGTGCCCGACAACGCCTCCGTCCAAGTCGTCGAGCAGGGCATCACCTGGAACTACACCACCGTGCTCAACATCATCTCGTTCCTACTGGCCGCAGCCCTGCTCGTCCGATTCACCCGAACCGGCGGACGCGAGATGCTCGCCATGATGGGCGGAGGCCCGGACGACATGAGCGGGCACGACCATGAGACACACGCCGGCTGATCACACGTGCCGGCATTCGCAAGCCTCACCTGAGCACAGCTTCAGCAGTCGCTCGGACCGATGTGCCGACCCGGCCAGCGTCGCGGAGGCCGGTCCGGTCCAGGCGCGATCCGGCCGCTGTGTGACCATATCCGCGACCGGCTCAGCGACCTGGTGGATCGCGTCACGGCGTGATCGTCCCTCCGGGCCGGATCACCTCGTGCTGAAATGCGACCGGTCCCAAGGAATTTTGGACGCGCCGCGTCGCGGGCGACATCATCGGCGCAAGACCCCGCAGAAGACCCGAGACTCCTGCGGGGTCTACCTCATTGCGACTGTCCTCCTCGTGGCGTAGCGCGCACACCTCCTCGATGAAGCGCTTCGTCAAGGAGGACCAATGGCAATCCACGACCGACCCAGTACTCACGCCGGTGAGGCGCACGAGGCTCTCCGTCTGCTCGCTCACGCGACTCGCGACATCGAGGACCCCACGGAGATCTATCCCGTCCTCGGCGAACTCAGCAGCGGCCTCGCGTCGCTGGCGCAGTCGCTGCACCAAATCGGAGACTTCCACGAGGGACCTGCGCGCAAGCGTGCATGGGTGAGGGGCGACGCCCGTACTGGCCGGGCGGCGTCGTACCAGGTGGCCTGGGAAGTCCACCGCGCAGCCGAGATGGTCCGCCAGGGCGCTGTGGCAATCGACCGCGCGCACGAGGTCGAGGCGACGATCGCGTACGACGTTCGCGACTTCCCCACGCTCGTGCCCGCACCGCGCCCGGCCCGAAAGCCGGAGCTGTCGCTGTGAGCAACTGGCAGGGCGAGCAGCGCCTGCACTCCAGCGTGCTGGTCTCTCCTGGCCGGGAGAAGCGACGAGACAGGAAGCTGCGCAAGGCTTCAGCCCGGGCGCTTGTGGTCGAGGACCGCCAAGCACGACGTGCGGCGGCCAAGCTGAAAGCCAGCGAGCTCGCAGCAGAGCGGCGCTCCACCGTAGTACTCCCCCGAGCCGGCGAGCCCGGCCCTGCAGCGCTCCGGACACCAGGCAGACTGCGACTCCCCCGTCACCAGGACACCTCGGCCACCCTGGCCGGCGCCTACCCGTTCCTCGCCGAAGGTGGCCTCGGCAGCGAGGGCGTCTTCGTCGGGCAGGACCTCTACTCAGGCTCGTCGTTCGTCTACGACCCGTGGGTGCTCTACGCGCGCGGCCTCATCACCGCACCCAACCTCGTGCTCGCCGGCATCGTCGGCTCCGGCAAGTCGAGCCTGGCAAAGAGCCTCTACACCCGCTCGATCCCCTTCGGACGTCGCGTCTACGTTCCCGGCGACCCGAAAGGCGAACACACGCCCGTCGCCGAAGCCGTCGGCGGCAAAGCCATCGCTCTCGGCCACGGGATGCCGAATCGGCTCAACCCGCTCGACGAGGGCCACCGCCCCGCCGGGCTCGATGATGTGCAGTGGGCCAGCCAGGTCACCAGCCGCCGGCGAGACCTCATCGGCGCGCTGGCCGAGACAGTGCTCGACCGCCGCCTCACGCCGCTGGAGCACACCGCGGTCGACCTCGCACTCGACCGGACCGTCCGCTCGTCCGACGTACCCGTCCTTCCCATGGTCGTCGACCGACTGTTGGCGCCGGATTCGGCCGACGACCACGACGGACGACTCATCGAGGACGGCCGCCTCGTCGGACACGCATTGCGCCGGCTCGTCGCCGGCGACCTCGCCGGACTCTTCGACGGACCCTCGACCGTCTCGTTCGATCCCTCGCTGCCGATGATCTCCCTCGACCTCTCCCGTGTCACCGAGAACGCCACCCTCATGTCGGTCCTCATGACATGCGCATCAGCGTGGATGGAATCCGCACTCATGGACCCCGCCGGCGGCCAACGGTGGGTCGTGTACGACGAGGCCTGGCGTCTCATGTCGCACCCGGCCCTGCTGCGGCGGATGGACGCTCACTGGCGGCTCGCGCGGCACTACGGGATCGCGAACATGCTGATCTTCCACAAGCTCTCCGACCTCGACAACGTCGGTGACGCCGGATCCTCCATGCGTGCGCTGGCCTCATCGTTGCTAGCGAACGCCGAAACGCGGGTCGTCTACCGCCAGGAGTCAGACCAACTCGGACCTACCTCTGCCGCGCTCGGCCTCACCGGCACCGAGCAGTCCCTCATCCCCACCCTCGGCACCGGCCAAGGACTGTGGCGTATCAAGCACCGCTCGTTCGTCGTGCAGCACCAGATGCATCCCGCCGAGCTCGACCTGTTCGACACGACCGGCCGGATGATCCAGGCAGGTTAGACGTTCCTGATGCAGTGCGGGGCCAATGGCGCAGACCGGGGCCCTGTCAGGCCGGGATGGCTGGCAGAACACGGATGGCGGCGTCCTTGAGGCGGGGTACGTCGAGGAGAAGGTGCGCCCGAGCATGGTCGGCGATTGCCTGGGCGTCGGTCAGCGTGAGGGCGGGATCGATGTCCAGGGTGGCCTCGGCGTGGAGGGTATGGCCGATCCAGCGCATCCGCAGCCCATGGAGACCGATGATTCCGTCTACGGCGGCCAAACTCGCCTCGGCACGCTCGACCAGCGCGGGGTCGACGGCGTCCATGAGTCGGCCTCCGACCTCCTTAACAGCCGAGCGAAGCACGCCGGCGATGCCGATGGAGATAAGCAGGCCGATGGCCGGATCAGCCCAGGTCCACCCCAGGGCGACTCCGCCAGCACCGATGACCACGGCGAGGCTGGTGAACCCGTCGGTGCGGGCGTGCAAACCATCGGCGACCAGGGCCGCAGATCCGATCTGGCGTCCGACCCGGATCCGATAGCGGGCGACGAGCTCGTTGCCGGCGAATCCGACCACCCCAGCAAGGGCGACGGCCCACAAGTGGCTCACGTCTTGCGGGTGGATCAGGCGCGTGATCGCCTCGTACCCCGCAGCGAGCGCGGACAGCGTGATCATGGCGACTACGAACAGCCCGGCCAGGTCCTCGGCACGGCCATAGCCGTATGTGAACCGCTTGGTTGCCGCGCGGCGTGCCAGCGCGAAGGCGACCAGGAGCGGGATCGCCGTCATCGCATCAGCGACGTTGTGCAGCGTGTCGCCCAGCAGCGCGATCGATCCACTGACGGCGACCACGAGCCCTTGCAGTACCGCGGTGGCGATCAGGGCCGCCAGGCTCACCCATAGCGCACGTCGCCCAGCCGTGTTGGCTTCCATGGCATCGTCGATCTGGTCCGCGGAGTCATGTGAATGCCCGCCGAAGAACTCCGAGAGCGCGTGCTGGGCACGATCGAGAACACCGGACCCGTGACTGTGTGTCTGGTCGTGCTCGCCGTGGTCGTGCCCGCCGTGGTCATGCACGTGGCCGTGGTCATGGTCGGCGTGGCTGTGTTCGCGAAGCTTGTGGGTCATGCCAACTCCTCGGCGGTGCGGTGGTGTGCCGGGACTTGGTCTAGGAGGTGCTCCACGTGCCCGATTGTGTCGATCAGTAGCTGCCGTACATGGCCGTTTTCGACCCTGTACAAGACGGAGGTGCCTTGCTTCCGGGTCGTCACCAGCCGCGCCATCCTCATTTTGGCCAGATGCTGCGAAACCCCCGGAACTGGCTTGTCGAGGATCGCTGCGAGTTCGGAGACGGAGCGCTCCTCGTCGAGCAGCAGGCCTGCCACTTGTAGCCGCGTCGGGTCGGCGAGCATGCGCAGCACCTCCACAGCGAGGTCAACGACGTCGTCATCCCACATCGGCGGTTGCGTACTTGCATGCATGCGCAAAGACTACAGGTATCGAAGATGCGCCGGCTGCCGATGCCCCAACTACCGGCCCCGTGACGGCCTGAACGCATCTCGGGGCCGCGCAACCGAGTCGGCGAGACCCGGCGATGCCAGAGAGCGCTCGCATGGCTCCTCCGACACACCTGACCACCAGACGACTAAGTCAGGAGGCAACGGGCGATGCGAGCGCAGATTCAAGATCCCGCGGCACGCGAGGCAAAGCTCGAGGCGATCCAGGACCTGCTCACGGCATCGGTGACTGCGCTGGTCACGGGCGAGGACTGGAAGCGTGCGATGACGTTCGCCGCACAGTTCCGAGGTCGATCATTCTCCAACACCATGTTGATCTACGCCCAGCATTACAAGGCCCACCTTGAGGGCCGCGTGCCGGAGGCGATGCCGACGTATGTCGCCGGATTCAAGCAGTGGCTCAGCCTCGGCCGCCATGTCATGAAGGGACAATCCGGCTACGGCATTCTCGCTCCGGTCACCGCGCGGTTCGCCTCCGCCACGCCAGCCGACCAGAACTCGTGGCGACGGCTCGCTCGCGCCGAGCGACCGCGGCCGAACGAGACAGTCCGTTCGAAGATGATCGGACTGCGGCCCACCCACGTCTGGGACATCTCCCAGACCGACGGCGCCCCCATCCCAGAAGTCCCCCGCCCGACCCTTCTCACCGGCCAAGCGCCCGATGGACTCTGGGACGGCCTGGCGGATCAGATCACTGCCGCGGGCTACGAGCTGCGACTCGTATCGACCGCGGCCTCTATCGGCGGCGCCAATGGTCTCACCGACTTCATGAGCCGCGAGGTCTCGATTCGCATGGACATGGACGACTCGGCCCAGGCCAAGACGTTGGCCCATGAACTGGGCCACGTCCTCCTGCACGAGCCGAAGAGCAGCAACATCTCCGGCGCCGTTGCCGCCGATGCGGTGCTGCATCGCGGCATCGCCGAGGTCGAGGCGGAGTCCGTGGCACTCATGATCGGCGCCGCCCACGGCCTAGACACCAGCTCGTACACGGTGCCCTACGTCTCGACCTGGGCATCGTCGGTGCCCGGCAACACCCCTGTCGAAGTCGTGCAGTCCACCGCGGAACGCGTCCGCGCCACCGCCGTCGGGATCCTCGACAAGCTCGACACAGCCAAGGTCGGCGACGGCAACCCGACCGGCCTCGACCGCGAGGCACTCGCTCAGCGGCGACAACTCGCCCCCGTCGAGACGACCGCGCGCCACGACGGAACGGTGCTCGGGCTATGAACATCCCCGTCGTCCTCTCGGTCGCACGGATTCGAATCGATGCCACCGGCGCGCTGGCCGCCACGCTCAACGGTGAGCCGTACGCCGCAGATGGCGACCTTCACCGTGGCGACCTGCCGGCCCTGCTCGCCGACATCACAGCCCACGTGAAGGCACCGGTCAGGGTCGAGGTGACCGAAGCCGACGGAACGACGTACTGCGACATCGCGACACCAGCCGACCAACCGTCTGAGGCCGACTCCGCCGAGACGACCACCGAACCGGCGAACTCGGGCATCCACGGAGCGGGCTTCCGGCCAGGTGAACGCGTCGTAGTGGCCTACGTACTTGCCCACGAAACCGCGGCCGAGGACGGCACCGCCGAACTTCGCCTGCCGGCTTCTGCGCTGGCCCGACGTCGCGGCGCCTTGCTGCTGTTCGGCCTCGACTCCCGGGTCGCCACCCTGGTCAAGGAACCAGCATGACCACGGGCACCAGGCGGGTCGACGACGAGCTCGTCAACCTTGCCTTGGTCGGCGTTGGCGCTGTGCTCGTGGTCGCCGGCATCTTGCGCGGCTCCGCCTCTCTGGCGGCTGCGCTCGGGGGCACAGCGGCGCCATCGTCGGGTGTCACTTCGGGGCTTCGAGTGCTCGCGGACCCGCTCGATCCGGCCACGGGCGTGAACGCTCCCGGGCTCTCAGCAGCCGTGTACTGGGGCATCGTCGTCTCGCTGCTGGTCGTGGCCGCGTGCGTCGGTATCTTCGTGTGGCGGTTCGTTGCTGGGGTTCGTCACCGCTCGCAGCGGGATCCTCGTGGGATCGTCGGGACCGCCACCGCCCGGGACATCGCCCCCGTCGCGTCGAAGGCTGCGTTAGTACGCCGCGGCCGGACTCTTCGTCCGTCACTCGCCAAGCCAAGAGCCGAGGAGGTCGGCTACCTCCTCGGCACGTCGCACGGCAAGGAAATCTGGGCCTCCGTCGAGGACTCGATGCTCGTCGTCGGCCCACCGCGTTCCGGCAAGGGCCTGCACCTGGTCATCAACGCGATCCTCGATGCCCCGGGCGCCGTGGTCACGACATCGACCCGACCCGACAACATCGCCGCCACCATCGAGGTACGCCGCGAGCGCGGGCCGGTCGCGGTCTTCGACCCGCAGCGCCTCACGAGCGAGCTCGGGCTACCGGGTGGCCTGCGCTGGTCCCCGGTGCGAGGTTGTCGGGATCCGCTCACGGCGATGATTCGCGCGACGGGCCTGGCCTCGTCGACCGGCCTCTCATCGGGAGGAGTCGAGGCAGGCGGCTTCTGGGAGGGCAAGACCCGCGCGGCGCTTCAGGCTCTCCTGCACGCCGCGGCGCTCGACGGACTTCCGACGCGAGTGCTGTTCGAGTGGTCGCTCTCCCCGGCCGCTGCCGCCGACGCAGTCGGGATCCTGTCGAGCCGACCGGACGCGGCGACCGGCTGGGCCGAGTCGCTCGACTCGATGATCAACGCCGACCCTCGCACCCGTGACTCGATTTGGATGGGCGTGTCCCAAGCCCTCGGCTGCCTCGCGGATCCGCGCGTACTCGACGCGGTCAGCCCAGCGAACGGCGAGGAGTTCGACCCGACGGACTTCCTGAGCGCGAGCGGCACGCTCTATCTGCTCGCCACGGGTGCCGGCGCGGGCGCGTCCTGGGGACTCGTCGCCGCGTTCATCGAAGACCTTGCCGAGACCGCGCGGCACCGCGCCGCCGGCGCGCCGGGCGCCCGGCTCGATCCGCCGTTGCTGCTCGCGCTCGACGAGATCGGCAACCTATCGCCCCTTCCCTCCCTGCCCGTGTTGATGGCCGAGGGTGGCGGCAGCGGGATCACCACGATGCCGGTCCTGCAGTCGCTCTCCCAGGCCCGCAACCGATGGGGAGACCACGCCGCCAGCGCCATCTGGGACGCATCCATCGTCAAGGTGATCCTCGGCGGCTCGTCCGCCTCGAAGGACCTCCAGGAGTTGTCGTCGCTCATCGGAGAGCGCGACGAGTTGACCGACACGATCAGCATCGGCGACTACGGCTCGCGGTCACTGCAGCGCTCAACGCGGCGCGTCGCCGTCATGCCTCCCGAGCGGCTCCGAACCCTGCCGTTCGGTACCGGTCTGGTCCTGCTCCGCAGCACCCCGCCAATTGTCGCCAACCTCCGCAGATGGAACCGTCGCTAACCAGTTCAAGCACTTGCTTATGCGTGCCGCGAGCGGGTGTTGTCTGAGGCCCAACGTGATGCCGCGAGCGCGGCACAACGCGAGCATCTCAGGCCCCCACCTCCGGACAAACTTGTGCAGGTCCACTGCAGTCGCGCCGCACATGGTTCTGTCGGTGGCGCTGGGTAGCGTTATGTGCCGTGGAGCGCGACGAGGAGCCCGAGGGCATCGAGCCGGAGGTTGAGGAGCCCAGCGACCCAGAGGACGGCCTCTCGACCGCGGAGGCGAAGGCCGTTGCGCGTGCGGCCTCCCTGGGGCTTCCGGCTATACCGAAGCTGCCGAACAGCCTACTGAGGGGCATCTCCGTGCCAGTGCTCCCAGACGGGCTCCTCAAGGGGATCAGCAACGTGCCGGCCATCCCCGACGGGCTGCTCAAGGGCATCGGCGGCATCAAGCTGCCCGAGTCGTTCCTGAAGAATGTCGGCGGAGCAACTGCGCTCGCCGCAGCGAACTCTGAGTGGATGAAGAAGGCAGCCGGCCTCGGGATCATGGGCGCACAGCCGACTTGGATGAAGAACGCCGGGGCGCTGTCGAGCATCCTCGCAGGGCAGTCGGCCATCAACAGTGACGTCTTCCTCAAGGCTGGCCTGGCACAGTCCCAAATCGGGCTCATCGCCGGGCACCTGTCCAAGAGCGTGGACTTCAGCGGCATCGGTCTCATGAGCGATGCGGTGGCCAAGATGGTGGCCCAGCAGACCTCGTGGCTGGAGCGCATCGGGCCACTAGTAACCGACTTTCGCGCCGCCTTTTACCCCGCGAACCTGCATGCCATCGACGGGCTGGACTTCGAGCGCGTGGAGGCGGTGGTTATGGCTGATGGCATCCCGCTATATGGCGTTCCTCGGACATCCATCGCTGAGGCGCTGCTCAACGCGGAGACGGCCGCCACGCGGCGCGACATCCTCGGGCGTCAGTGGAAGGCCATCTCCGCCGATTGCCGCGAGACGGTCGGTGGTTGCACATCCGAGACCCTGGAGCCATATGTCCCGATGGCAGTCAAGGCTCTCGATGCCCTCGACACGGGGCACACGGAGGCCGCGCAGGCATTGGCGGGCGCCATCATCGACACGCTTGTGAAGGGCTACTTCGGGAAGGACCGCACGAAGTACACGCCGCACCCTCAGGGGAAGAGGACCAACGAGGCATACAACGACTTCACCGTCCGGGAGTACGTAGCCTTCGCTCCCATGTGGCAGGCCTACCAGCAGTTCGATCCTGCCAATGGCGACAAGATTCCCGGCACCTTCAGTCGGCACGCGACCGCCCACACCGTCAGCAAGAGGCAGTACAACCGTCGCAATGCGGTGCAGGCACTGCTGTTCGCTTGCTCCCTGATCTTCCGCTTCAACGAGGTGGCCGTGGACGTGGAGCGCCGTGAACGTGAGGCGAAGGGCGACGGACCGTCTGCTGCGTAGCAGTGGCTGGGTCTTGCTCCTGAACGGCTTCTCGAGACGGGTCCGGCGTGGGCGAAGTGGTCCGATCACGATGATTCTGGATCGGGCCCTCAGACAGGGCTGACGCCTGCTGCACACCTGAACTACGAGAGCGGCTTCACCGTGAAGCCGTGCGAGTTCGGGAGTCACGATGTCCATTCCCACCCAGATGAGCCTCGCTGGCTTCATCGCCAGCGACCCTGACCTGCACTTCACGAGCGCCGGAGCCGAGTTCGTGCGGGTTCGAGTCGGTGTCGAGCAGTGGCGCAAGGAGGTCGACGGGTCGTTCACCAAGCTCGATCCGACCTTCCACGACATGGTCGCGTTCGAGAGCACTGCCCGCGAGGCGTACGCCCGCTTCCGCAAGGGCGACTCCTTCATCGCCAGCGGCTATGTCCACGAGTACGGGAATGAGCGCACCGGCGAGATCCGCGAGGAGTTCGTTGCCCGCAAGATCGGGCACAACGTGAACCGCACCGAGTACGAGGTCAAGCGCCGTCGCCTCGCTGCCGCAACCGAGCAGCCGGCTCCGCCCTCCCCCGCCCCGCCGAGCCCCGCGGTCGGAATCTGAGGGACGACCCGATGAACGACTTCGACGACGAGCCTCGCGAGCCCGACGGCGGGTCGGCGTCGCGCCACGTGGCCCCGAGCGCGATCAACTGGAACCTTCTCGACGCTGATGAGGCCAGAGCCGAGTGGCGCGATCTTGATGCCTGGGTTCGCTGGCTCAAGACCACCTTCGGCCTGCCGCCTTCGATCGTGCCGCCGAACTGGCACCGTCACGACGAGCTGATTTGGGAGCTGTCGGCGCTCCACACGCACTTCCTCGCCTGCTACGACGAGACAGCGTCGCCGTCGGCTCCGATCTCGTGGATGCGGGACTTCGCCGACGCCCGCCACCGGCTCCGCGACTGGGTCGCGCAATGCGGGACGCGGCTCGACCGGGACCGGCCCACGAGACAGACAGCGTGGCCGGGCGAACCTGCGCCGGCTCCGGCGGCCGAGGTGGAGATTCGCGACCGGTCGGCCGACTTCGACGACTTCGTCCGAGCCGACGTGCTGCGTCGCGCGCGGATCGAGGCGATCGCGCGTCGCCAGCTCGTCGGCTGACCAATTCGTCCCCATACGCCGCAGGGGCAAGTTCCGATCCACAGCGTCGGCGTCCCTTACGGCCTGCAAGGCCATTGCGATTCACCGTCGAGTCAACCAACTCCGAAGGAGGCGAGCCATGGATCTCGCCCACGCGCAGCGTCTCGTCGAGGCGCGCTCCTACATCGCCGCGCTGGCGGACAGCGCACGCACCGTCGAAGCCTCGTCGGCGTACGAGCACGTGCTCATCGAGCTCGACCGGCTCCACGGCGATGAATCGCCCGCGTTGTCCACCGACGGGCTCACGACGAATCGCGACGTCCTGTTCGCCGTCGCCAACTCCGCTGTCGAGGACCTGCAGTGCTACGGACTCGATGCACTCGACATCGAGCTCCTGCTCACCCGGCTCGACGAGGCACACAGCCTGGACCGTCCGTGATGTACGGCCAGAACGGGGACCGGATGCGGACCGAGCTTGCTGCACTCCTTCGTCAGCATCGAGTCCAGCACCGGCTGGGCTCGAGCCCGAGCCAGTCGCCAGCCGAACGAGAGGCCGCCGGCCTCCTCATCCTTCGGTATCGACACACCGTTCTCGCCTGGTGTGCCGAAGCGGTGATGGCCGCGAAGCCGCTCGTGTTCAGCACGGCCCTCCCCGCGCCGGCGAACCCGTTCCGGGCGTCGAACGAGGACGGCGCCGCCGTCTCGGAACTCGCCCGCGCCCTCCACGTCGCCCGCGATGCCTCCACAGCGGGCCAAGCCACCCTGGAGATGCTGAACAGCCCGAGCGACAACGGGGTCGTCGAGCACTGGCGCAACGTCGCGAACGCGGCAGCGCTGGCCGAACACGACACGAACGGCAGCGCCGCAGGAGCCCTCACCGCTGCGCAAGCCGAAGCACTCGTCGGCGACGTCGCTGCCATCACCCAGGCGTTGGTGATGCTCGACCACCGCTACTCCAACACACCGGGATGGGAGAAGCTCGCCGACCGCGCCCGCCTCGGCTGGGCCGCTCTCGCCACCGCCCTCGACGTCAGCCTCGGCCAGCCCGACTACAGCGTCGACCAGACAGGGTGGCGACCCCGCACCAAGATCCTCCGCGGCCCGGCCCGACCCGGCGTTCTCGGCGTCCTCCAGGCCGAGCACAACCTGCTCGTGCACCTGCGGTCCTTCCCCAACGCGATGAACCTGCGCCTGCTCGTTGACTCCCAACGACAGGTCTCGAACTCACTCGCGCCGATGGCCGAGCGGATCAACGGCGAGTACGCCGCACGCTGGGTCGCCCGCGGGACGACGTACGCCCTCATCCAGCAGCAACTGCGCAACATCGGCGGCCGCCTCGGACACGGCGGCCCGGCCGTCGCCGAGGCCGCGAACGCGACCGCAAGGGTCCGCGCGCTGAAGCCCGACACGATCATCGAGCCGCGCGTCCTCGCCGGCTTCCAGACCCTCTTCGACCGGATCGATCACCGGATCGCCGACATCGTCGAGGACGGGATCGACCGCGGCGCGTTCGTCGAGCGCATCAAGATCCCGAGGCTCGGAACCGACACCAAGCACCTCATCGTCCCGACCGAAGAGAAGTTCGTCCCCGTCACCCGAGCATCCGACCTCGACGTCGTACAGACACTCCGCGAGCAACTGCGACCGCCTCCCCCGGACCCCGGCCCTGCATCGCCCGGGCGAAGCCGAGCCGAGCTCCACACCGCGATCCTGCACCGCCCGTCGAACCGAGGAGCGAACCCCGATGTCCACCGTCTCTAGCACCAAGGCCAGCGTGGCCGGCACTCGACGAGGTCGCGCACACCTGCTCTCGGTCGAGGAGGTCGCGGAGTACCTCGCGATCCCCGTCGCGACGCTTTACCAGTGGCGCCACAAGGGTTGCGGCCCTGCTGCCTATCGCGTCGGGCGATACCTGCGCTACGAACAGGCGGCTGTCGACGCGTGGCTCCAAGAACACCTTGAGGTCCGCGATGGCGCACATTGATCGCCGCGAGCGCACCAACGCCAAGGGCGAGACGGTCCGCACCTACCGGGTTCGGTGGCGTGGGCCGGACGGCAAGGAGCGGAGTAAGAGCTTCAAGCGCAAAGGTGAGGCAGATCGGTTCGCCGCGACCGTGTCTGCGGACCTGGTCCGCGGCCAGTACGTCGACCCGAGTGCAGGGAAGGTCCTCTTCGAGACGTACGCGAAGCGATGGCTCGCGGCGCAGACGTTCGAGGAGGGCACACGGGAACAGGTGGAGAGCAGACTCCGCACGCACGCCTATCCCGTCCTTGGCAAGCGATTCATCAACGAGATCCAGCCGTCGACCATTCAAGGCTGGCTTCGCACCCTCGAGCCGCTCGCGTCCACAACTCGGCAGGTCATCTTCGCGAATGTCTCCACGGTCTTCACGGCCGCGGTCGATGACTCACTGATCGTCGCAAATCCATGCCGCGCCCGCTCAGTACGTCGACCCAAAGTGACGCGCCGCAAGATCGTGCCGTGGCCGCGTGAGCGTGTGCTCAAAGTGCGCGACGAACTGCCCACCCCCTACCAACTGGTCGTATGGCTCGGCGCTGGCCTTGGCCTACGGCAAGGGGAGATCTTCGGCCTTTCCCCGGACGACATCGACCTCAGCCGAGGCGAGGTCCACGTCTGCCGACAGGTGAAGCTCCTTGGCGGGAACAAGCAGATCTTCGGGCTGCCCAAGGGCCGCAAGACGAGGTACGTCCCCCTGCCCGATGCGGTGCTCGAAGCGATCAACGCCCACATGACCGCACGCCCTCCGGTCGAGGTCACCCTGCCTTGGGATCGGAGTGACGGCCCGCTGACCACCGTCTCGCTGCTGATCTACTCGCGTGAGAAGAAGTCGCTCGGCCGGACCTACTTCAACATGTACATCTGGAAGAAGGCACTCGAGCGAGCCGGCGTCGAACCGACCCGAGCGAACGGATGCCACGCCCTACGGCACTTCTATGCCAGCACCGCTCTCCACGAAGGCGAGTCCATCAAGGCGCTCAGCGAGTACCTGGGCCACTCCGACCCCGGCTTCACGCTCCGCACCTACACCCACCTGGTCGAGGACAGCTCACAGCGCACGAAGCGCGCGGTTGACGCAGTGTTCGGGCACACGACGCCTGATACCGATGACGAGAGCGAGGCTGCAGAGGACTCAGACGCGGACATCAGCGATGACCTCGACGATGACGACGAAGACGAGGACGGACGGCCATGAGCCATTCACCGGGCGAGCCGCAGGGTGTAGGTTATAGTCGACACATGGTCGAAGTCGTCCGGACCGACGAGTTCGCCACCTGGCTGGAAAAACTGAAGGACCTGAGCGGCAAGGGTCGCATCATCCGCCGGCTCGACCGCCTCGCCCAAAGCAACCCCGGCGACGTGCGGCCGATCGGCAAAGGACTCTCGAAACTGCGACTCAACTTCGGCCCGGGCTACCGGGTCTACTACCTGCAAGACGGCAACACCCTGATCCTCCTGCTGTGCGGCGGTGACAAGTCCACACAACAGAAGGACATCGCAAGGGCCCACGAACTGGCCGAGGAGTGGCTGGCCGACAAGGAGAAGGAGGGCACGTCATGACGCTCAACGAGAAGTACAAGAAGTTCGACGCGGCGGACTACCTCACGGATCTCGACGACGTCACAGCACTCCTAGAAGGCGCACTCGAGGACTCCAACGAGGACCCGACCGCGGTGCCCCACGCGCTCGGCATCATCGCCCGGTCCCAGAACATGAGCGAACTCGCCCGCCGGGTCGGGATGAGCCGCGACGGTCTCTACAAGGCGCTCTCCGCTGACGGCAACCCGACCTGGTCCACGATCCTCAAGGTGACCGCGGCTCTGGGCCTGCGCCTCGAACTCCACAAGACAGCGTCATGAGCACCGTGCGGCCCGGGATTCCGAGGTTCTCAAACTCGGCTCTCGTGCAGCCCTGCAAGCGGGCCGCGTAGTTCAGAGCGTGCGGCCCCAGTGCGGCCCCGGAGCCCGAAATCTGAGTGTTTCCGCAGGTCACAGGGCATGCCGAATCATTATTACGACATCTGATCTCGTGTGATCCGGGTCGGCCGGTCAACGCCCCTTGTTGACTAAGAACCGTCTCTGACCTGTAGAAACGCCGCCGGCGACCTTCGTGGTCGTCGGCGGCGTTTCTGGTGTTTTGCCGGTGGCTTGTTACATGAGTGGTACATGGCGCAGGAGCCGCGGCTCGGTACGATGGGATCATGACCGAGACCGCAGCACCCGCACGGAAGCCGCTCGGCGGCCCGGCCGGCCGACGTGTGGCCGCCCACCGCGGCGAGCTGCTTGACGTGCTGGGGCGTCACGGAGTCACGAACCCCGAGATCTTCGGGAGCGCAGCGCGGGGCGACGACCACGAGGAAAGCGACGTCGACCTTCTGGTCGACTTCGCACCCGGCACCAGCATCATCGACATCATCACCATTCAGCACGAGTTGCAGGAGGTCGTCGGCGTGCCCGTCGACCTGATCCCCCGCTCCGGACTCAAGCCGCGAGTTCGTGCACGCGCCGAGAAGGATCTCCTCCCTCTGTGAAGCGACCCGACGTCGACATCCTTGGCGACATCACGGACGCCATCGAGGCCATCCGGTCTCACCTCGAACACGGACCGATCTCCGTCGAGCTCGTCCTCGACGCCGTGGCGATGCGGTTGCTGGACATCGGGGAAGCGGTGAAGTCACTCAGCCCGGAGCTGACGGAGAGCGAACCGGATCCGGGCATCTCTTCCTAGAGAATCGTAGACGCGTCGCCTGCGACCCGAGAGTCCGGCACACTCTGCTCCCGGCCGACCGCCCGAACACCATTCCAGTCATATGAGTGGTTTAGCGTTGGGTGAACCACCGGCGACGGTGATCAGGACCGCATGCCGAACCACCTCGTCGTGGATGTCCCAGCCGCGAAGGTGGGCGATAGCCCCCACCATGCGGGCGTTGAGGATCGCCTGCCCCGTGATGTTCGCGGGCAGGGTGACCGGCAAGGCGACGAAGCCGCCGAGACCGGTCACGAAGCCGGTGGTCGTGGACGCAGTCGTTGTCTCGTTGACAATCCGCCGGATCGCCTTCTCCGGATCCCCGTACTTCTCAAGTCGTTCCTCCGCGTAGTCGAGGGATCCGGTGAGCGGGCCGACCCCTCGTCGACCACCTTCATCAACTGCTTCGTCAGGGCCGCACCGAACTTGTCGAGCGGGGTCGGCGACTTCGCCTCCACTGTGGGAGATTCTCGAACGTTCATGTGCCAATCCAATCAGTCGGATCCGACACCAAGG
>Ga0164242_10002430_pt1 | contig 21528 bp, 17 predicted proteins | sample OricomgcompostMG_FD_108783 | JGI IMG/M metagenome (GOLD analysis project Ga0164242, IMG submission 108783) | Miracle-Growth compost microbial communities from Emeryville, California, USA - Original compost - Miracle growth compost (MG) ... | reverse complement strand
GACGAGATTATCGTATCGGTGGCCCTGCCACCCTGGTTGCCCCGACGGCGTTGGGCGTTTGAGGAGTTCTCTCGTCGCGCCGGAGACTTTGCGCTCGCAGGCGTCGCCATTCATTACGATGTCGATGAGGTCGACCGAGTTCGCGACGCCCGCATTGCCGTGATTGGTGCCTGCAATAGGCCGCACCGCCTCCGCGAAGCGGAAGCATTCCTGAACGGCAAGGTCGCCGGCGCGCAGGTTGCGGCCGAGGCCGCGAAGATCGGCTCAAATGTGATCGAACCTCCGTCCGATATTCACGCGCCGGCCGAATATCGTCGCGCTTTGCTCGCTGCCTTGATCGAGCGCGGGCTGTCGCAAGCCGCTACTCGTCTTCCTCTGGGAGCCTGACGTCATCGATGCGCACGACATTCAATCTGAATAGAAAATCGGTTGAAGCGGAGCCGGAGCCGCGCACCACGTTGGCAGATTGCCTGCGGGACGAGCTGAGGCATACCGGTACGCACATCGGATGTGAGCACGGCGTCTGTGGGGCTTGCACGGTGCTGGTTGATGGCGCCGCCGTACGCTCCTGCTTGATGTTGGCGGTGCAAGCGGACGGCTGTGACGTCGAAACAGTGGAAGGCCTGGCGGAAAATGGCGCCCTCAGTGTCTTGCAGAAGGCCTTCCGCAAGCATCACGCGCTACAGTGCGGGTTCTGCACGCCAGGGTTTCTGATGACCGCTCATGGGCTGCTCCTGAGAGAGCCTTTCGCCGGTCCGGATCGTATTCGCGATGTTCTCGCCGGCAGTCTGTGCCGATGTACCGGGTATATCCCCATCTTGGAAGCCGTCCTCGATGCCCAGCAGGCCTACCAGCAAACCCGGAAGAGCATGCCATGATGCAGAGCAATTCCTACATCGGTAGCGAGGTCGAACGGGTCGAGGACGCTCGGCTTCTGCTGGGACAAGGCAACTTCGTCGGCGACCTCAGCTGTGAAGGTGTCCTGCATGCCGCGATTCTGCGCAGTTCGGTCGCGCACGGCTACTTAAAGGCAATCGACTGCTCGGCAGTGCGCGCATGTCCCGGCGTGAGAGTGGTCGTCACCGCCGCGGAAATCGGCCCGACCATCCCGACAGTGCCGCTCAGGCAAGACCCAATTCCGACAACAGCGCCATATGAGCAGCCCGTCATTGCTAACGGGAAAGTCCGCTATGTCGGTGAGCCGATCGCGGTCGTTATCGCGGACACCGCGCAAATCGCGGAGGACGCGCTCGAATTCTTCAAGCTCGATATCGATCCTCTCCCGGCGGTGGTCGGTGCCGAACCCCAGCACGCCGCGAGCGCACTGCTCTTCGAGACGACCAATTCGAACGTATCCGTCCGGCTGGAGGGCGTTAAGGGCAAGGTTTCCGACGCCTTTGCACGGGCAGATTACCGTCGCCGCGAACGATTCACCGTGCAGCGACATACCGCCATTCCCATGGAGACGCGGGGCCTCCTTGCCAGATGGGAGGGTGACAAACTGACGGTGTGGGGCGGGGCCAAGGTTCCTTTTGCAATTCGACGACTTCTCGCCCGGCACCTCAATCGCTCAGAGCAGGACATTACCATTATCGAAAGCGACATCGGCGGCGGCTTCGGCGTGCGCGGCGAATACTATCCGGAAGACTTCCTGGTGCCGTTTTGCGCCCGCATGGTCGGCCGGCCCGTAAAGTGGATCGAGGATCGTCGTGAACACTTATTGGCGACAGCTCACGCCCGCGAGGTGGAATGCGAACTTGAAATTGCCTGTCGAAGCGATGGAGTGATTCTGGCGTTGCGCGGTATCGCCGATGTCGACATGGGCGCGTACATCCGAACCAACGCGGTAACGCCGCCTCGGAACATCGCTCAAGTGGTTTCCGGACCTTATCGGGTGTCCAACGTCCATATGGACGTGGCCCTCGTGATGACGAACAAAACCCCTGTCGGGACCTATCGCGGTCCTGGGCGCTTCGAGGTCGATTTTTTTCGCGAGCGACTCTTTGATATGGCCGCTGCCGACCTCGGCATCGATCGCGTACAATTTCGCCGGATCAATTTAGTCTCATCTGCCGAGATGCCCTATCCGCTTCCGACCGTGATGCCGCTGCACTCGGAAAGCGAGTGCGATAGCGGCGACTATAGCCGCACCCTCGAGCGCTGCCTGTCGGAGTTCGACTGGCCGACAAAGACAAAGTCGGACGGGAAGCTGATCGAAGGCGAATATCATGGGGTGGCGCTCGGCTGCTACATCGAAAGCGGCGGCTCCGGTCCGCAGGAAAATGCCCGGCTGGCGATCGAGGTAGACGGCACTGTGTCCGTCGTCGTGGGGTCTACGGCAGTCGGCCAGGGGCTTGAGACCACGATGGCCCAAATCGCCGCGGATGCGCTCGAGCTGCCATTTGAAAAGATTCGGGTCTTCCACGGCTCGACGAATTTGCTTCGGCAAGGCTTCGGCACCTACGGCTCCAGATCGATCGTGATGGGCGGCTCGGCCGTTTGGACGGCTGCCGCTGAATTGAAGAAGGCGATGGCCGCCGCAGCTGCCAGAAAGCTTGGCTGCTCGCCATCGGAAGTTCGCCTCCTGGAAGGACGTCTGGTCGGGCTCAAAGGACAGAGCATCGAGCTCGGCGAAATCGCCGGAGTTGCCGCGGAAGGCTCCTTTGGCAGCGACAAACGGACATATAGCTACGGCACACATGCCGCGCACGTTTCGGTCGATTCGAAAACCGGTCGGGTTCGCGTTCTCGATTACGTGGCGGTGGAGGACGTGGGGCGGATCGTCAACCCGGCGGGCCTTCATGGGCAGACGATCGGCGCCATCGTGCAGGGCCTGGGGGGAAGCCTGCTCGAGCACCTCATATATGACGAGTCGGGTCAGCTATTGACCGCGTCCTTCGCGGACTACCTGCTGCCGACGATGTCGGACTTTCCGAACATTCGGGCGTTCGCGATGCAGGAACACAGGGCGCCGAACAATCCTCTCGGCGCAAAAGGTGGCGGTGAAGGAGGAATCATTCCGGTCGGAGGCGTGATCGCGAACGCCGTTGCATCGGCCTTGCGGTCACTGGGGGCTCAACCAGTTGCCTTGCCGCTGTCGCCGCCGCGGGTCTGGAAACTCATGGAGGACGGAAGAAGCGCGTCGGCCCGAAGTCCTGCAACGGCGCAGTAATCCGCAGGCGGTCGCTCGTTCGCTTGCAAAACTATGTGGGGGAGAAAACACGATGTCCGGCTGGCGTAGGCTTCGCATTGTTATTGGGATCATCACAGCCGTCTGCCTGGCTTGCGGCAAAAGCGGTCAGGCGGTGGAGTTCCCCGCTCGTCCGATAACACTGGTCGTTGCCTTTGCGCCGGGTGGCGTAGCGGATACGACCGCGCGGCTGCTCGCAGATGGGCTCCAACGCCGTCTCGGCAAGCCGGTCATCGTCGAGAACCGTCCGGGTGCAGGTGGCGATGTGGCAGCAGGCGTAGTCGCGCGTTCCGCGGCAGACGGGTACACGTTATTGCTCACGACGACGGCGTTCGCGATCAACCTCACCCTGAACCAATCAAAGCAGTATTCGGCGGGGAGCTTTACCGCCATTGCATTCCCGGCCACCAGCCCGGAAGTTCTCGTCACCAACGCCGACGCCGGAGCGCATACCCTCGCTGATCTCCTGGAGAGGGCCAAAAAGAAGCCTCTCACCTTCGGTACGGCAGGCGTCGGAACGTCACCTCACATCATGGCCGAATACTTCTTCCATGATGTAGCAAAGGTACCGGCGGTCCATGTGCCATTCCAGGGCGGTGCCCCGGCGATGAACTCTTTGCTGGGAAACCAGATCGACGTCATATCAGCCATTCTGGGTGGTGGCGTGGCGGCTCAGATCAATGGCGGGAAGGTGCGCGGCCTGGCCGTAACGGATGACAAGCGGTCACCGATCGTACCTAACGTCCCGACCTTCGCTGAACTCGGCTACAAAGACATGAAGTTCGTCGACTGGGTCGGCGTGTTCGCGCCGCGTGGCACGGACCAGACAGTTGTCCGTCGTTTGAATGAAGAAATAGACAAGGTTATGGGGGATGCGAGCGTCAGTGCAAAGCTGACGCATATGGGGTTCACCCCTTCGACTGGCAATCTCTCGGAAGTTCAGAAGGCATTTTCTTCGGACGTAGAGAGGTGGGCAAGTTTCATTCACAAAACGGGCTTGAAGACCCGTTGAACAATCTACCGGCATCGACTTCAGGAGTTTGAGTCGATGAGAGGGCATGACGATTTGCGTAGCACCGACGCATGTTGAGATCCGCTGTACTGCGCACGCCTGGACCTGGCTCTATCTACGCTGACGTGCTGACGTCGTCAGCGCCTCGCGCTGCGACGGTCGTCATGGTGCACGGTGGCGCCCACTCGGGAGAATGTTTCCTCGGTACGCCCGATGGCCGCCGAGGATGGGCGTTCGCTTTCGCGGATCGCGACTTCCGAGTGGTGGTGCCCGATTGGCCCGGTATCGGCCGCAGCGGACATGTCCCCGCCGAGGCCCTCGACGGCGCGTTCGTGGTGTCGGGCTTGGCCGCGCTGCTCGGGAAAATCAGCGGCCCGGTCGTGCTTCTGGTTCATTCGATGTCGGGTTGTTACGGGTGGCGTCTCGCCGAGATCTGCCGCGACAGGATCATCGGCGTCGTCGCCATTGCGCCGGCGCCTCCTGGAAATATCCAGCCGGAGGCGCATGTGATCCGGGAAGACCGTGACACGATCGAGGTCGACACGTTCGGGCGGCGTCTTGTGATGGCCAAGTCAGAGTGGAATGTCCCGACGGCGGACGAAGTCGCCCAAAAATATGTCGGGGATAGTGCTTATTTTCCAAGAAGCTACGCCGATCAATATCGAAACGGACTGCTCGGAATTCCTCCGCGGATCAGGATCGAGCGCCGAAATGTCCGCGGCTCGCAAGTTCGGGTCGAAGATCCCAAACGACTTCACGGCCTGCCAGTATTTTTCATGTTGGGGGATCGCGATCTTGACCACCCTCGGGATTTTGACGAGCGGATTGCGATATGGTTGTCCGAGAATGGCGCACGCACGGAGTTTTGCTATCTTCCCGAGCGTGGCATCTCTGGAAACGGTCACATGATGATGCTCGAAACGAACAGCGACGCTCTCGCAGGAATCATCATCGATTGGCTTTGCAGGTTGTGAACTGCTCAAATGGTCGGGGACTGCGCGCTAGAGCTTGCTCACTCCGAAAACTCGTTCGTGTGAAATAGGGGCTCAGAACAACGGCATCCGACCCGCAGGTCGACATGATCTTCTCGTACCTGTCGCACGAACGAATTGAGACGCTAATATTATGACGACAAAACTACGAGGAATAGTCCAGGCGTACGAACTTCGCGACTTGGTATGACAGCGTTCCAAATTGACTGTTAGTTATCTCAACCATGCCCTCTAACGCATGCTCAAGGCATTACGTTTAGGTGCGCCAATATCGCATCTGCGGAAGCGTCATGTTGCCTACGCAGCTTTCATTCAGACCACTCATCAGGTAAGAAAATCAGGGGCCCCTCGGCTTTGATGCGGTGCGAAACCTCGGAGGCGGCATGCGCAAAGTAGAGTTAACCCCCGACAAGCGCGTAATTGCCTACCAGGACGACTGGTTCGGGGAGCGATGGATTACGCCGGAAACCGTGGTGATGGTGCACGGCAATGCAGAATCCTCGCAAGCCTGGACCTGCTGGATTCCGCATTTCGCTCGCAAGTACCGTGTTGTGCGGCCCGATCTGCCCGGATTTGGGGCCTCGCCGGAGCCTTTGGATTACGGCTGGAGCGCGGACGAGCTCGCTGCCGATATCGGCCGCTTTCTAGACGCTCTCGGCATCGAAACCTGTCATCTTATTGGCGCCAAGTATGGCGGCTCCGCTTGCATGCGGTTAGCAATTGACCAGCCGGCGAGAATTTCAACGCTTTGCTTGTTCGGCTCGCCGGTGCGCGGCAGTGGGACCGGGAACGCCGATCTGATCCGCACCAAGGGCGTGCGCCAATGGGCTGCGGAAACCATGCGCGCGCGCCTGGGCAGCGCCGCCAGCGAGGCCCAACTGCGCTGGTGGACGGACGAACTGATGGGCAGGAGTTCGGCCCGCGCCGCTTATGCCGCGTCCTCGTCCCGGGTCAGCATGGAGCTAGAGGAAGAGTTGCCGGGTATCACCGCGGCAGCGCTCATTGTCAGCACGCAGGAGAGCGGCCTACAATCGATCGAGGCCGTCGAACGTGCTGCGCGGCGGATTCCGCATTCGCGCGTCATCATCCTGCCCGGCAACAGCTATCACATTGCGGCGGTCGAACCAGATGTGTGCGCGCAACACGCACTACGGTTCATCGAGGAGGTCAGCTTGACGAGAAGGAAAGCCGTGGAATGACAACCAGACGGGATTTTCTCGCAGTGCTGGCGACGACAGGGGCGAGCGCGGCGTTGGTCCCAAGACGGCTGCTCGCGGAGACGAATTTTCCCGACCGTCCCATACACATCATTGTGCCGTTCGCTCCGGGTGGAGGGGCCGACCTTGTATCGCGGCTTATCGCGCCGCACCTTCAGGAGACACTCGGGCAGCCGGGCATTGTTGAGAACCGCTCCGGTGCTGCCGGCCGACTCGGCACAGGCGTGGTCGCCAAAACCGCGCCCGACGGCTACACGCTTCTGGTCACCACCGAGTCTTCGCTGGTGATCGCGCCGCACATCGGTATTCCGATCGGCTACGATCCTCTCAAAGATTTCCAGCCGCTTTCTCTGCTCACGCGTAACACGATCATGCTGGTCGTGAATCCAGCGATGCCGGTGCATACGCTAGACGACTATATTGCGCTCGCTCGCAAGAAGCCGGGGGAAGTGTTTTTCGCATCCTCCGGGGTCGGTGGTCCAAACCATTTGGCCGGCGAGATTTTCAATCGCCTTGTTGGGGTCAAGATCACCCACGTGCCTTATCAAGGCACGGGGCTGGCCTTACAGGCCGTAGTTTCGGGTCAGGTCGGCTCTATGTGGGGATTTATGGCTGGGCTGATTCCTTACATTAGGGGCGGCAGATTGCGCGCGATCGCTGTTGGCTCGAAAGAACGCTCTGCGGTGTTACCTGAAGTACCGACGGTCGCGGAATCCGGGGTGCCCGGCTACGAAGCCGTGTCATGGGTCGGCATGATGGCGCCAGCCGAAACCCCGCGGCCGGTGGTCGATAAGCTGTCGACCGCCATCCCAAAGATTATGCACTTGCCGGCGGTGGCCGGCGTGCTTACCAAAAGCGGTTCCGAGATCGTGGCCAGCACGCCGGCAGAGTTCACTGCCGTGATCAACAAAGACTACGCCAAATACGGGAAACTATCCGATATTTTCAAGCGAAAGTGATGTTCGTGGCCACCGCACGCCCGGTCGTGCCGTCAACATGCTCCGTGCATTTGGTAAACCGTTGCGCGGTCGCGCGTAGTTGATCGCCTCACAGTACATCTCTCTGCCGTTTTTGGCCCCAAGGTGATGGAGAGAGCCAGGCAGGTTTAGGTCGGCGGGTGACCCCCGTAGCAGACACAACGTTGGTGACAGGTCATGTCTGCTCTAACGTTAAATCGACCGCATCAGGTCGCCGCGATCAGTTGCCTTAGTGTTTTCCGCAACGTCTCGGCATTTCCACTTCCGAACACAGATTCAAATTCTCTTTGCGCCTTTGAGCTTGACCGTCCACCGTGGTCCGTATGGCTGTATCCGCACCACCGCCTCCTTTATTCGCGACGGGGGCGCACGATCTAGCTTCTGCGTAAAGATCGATTTCGTCCACGATTTGTGGACTTCACAAGCTTTGTCTTTTCCGCGCCGTCTAACGGCCGATCTCGGTTGAGGCGGAAACTGTAAATGTAACGGCTTGCGGGATGAACACCGAAGGCGACTTCGAAGACCATTCCACTGCTATTTACGTATCGGCGAGCCACCGTTAGGCCCGGTGAGCCAACATCGACTTTCAAAAGAGTCGCCATTGGTTCCTGGATATCCGTCGCAAAAATATCAATTTGAGTAGACTGCGCGATCTCTCCGTACATTTCCTCGATTTGGTCTGCGATCGGTATGTCGAGATGCTTTCTATGGCGTACCACGTCAGCGTAGACAGGAAGAACATAAATGTCAGTGTGGCACAGGGGGGTGGTGGCCCCGACCGCATGGCGTAGCGCTTGAATGTGGAACCATGACGTTCCAGCCGGGCATTTCAAGCGCATAGCAAGATCGTGGTCGGCCGCTACGTATTCAGCTTTGATAGTTTCGCGGACCGTCTGACTGCCATAATTAAGGAGCTCTTCGATTGATGCGACTGATTGCGTCAAGTGGCTCACCGTAGTGGCCGCTATCACAACCGAACCAGTACGCGGTCGCCGGAAGATCAGCCCATCTTCCGTTAAGGCACGGAGAGCCTCGCGCATCGTATGGCGGCTCACACCGAGCTCCCGGCATAACTCCTCTTCCGTCGGCAGGCGCTCGCCAATGCGATACTGCCCTTCGTGAATCCTCTGCCGGATCATGTCAGCGACGTCCCAATGTCGCAGACCGGTAGCGCCTTTTGCCATCTTCTTACTCATGGCTCGACTCGATACAGCAGCATGCTCGAAAAGACCTCGATTCGGATTGACATGAATTGTTCGAACAAATAAATTGCCACAAGTTGACCCCTCGCGCGGGTGAAGAGTTATCGCGAGGCGTAAAGAAAAGGCCACCTACCGAACAAGGGGGGTATACGTGTTCCTGGCGCGCCCGTCTGCACAGTTCCGATCTCGCCAAGCACGCGGTATATTTGTTCGAATAAATATGTTGTTGCTTTTTGCCCTCATCGGCAGCTTTTTTGGACCGCTATGCCAATCGGCGCTCGCCCAGTCGGCCTACCCTGCAAATCCGATACATTTGGTAGTCACGCAGAGCCCTGGAGGCCCTTCCGACACGCTAGCGCGTCTTGTTGCGGTGCACCTCAGCGAAATACTGAAAACGTCGGTAATCGTTGATAACCGCCCGGGCGCCGGCAGCATCGTCGGCACGACCGTTGTCGCCAAGTCAAGGCCGGACGGATATACGATATTACTTAATATTGCAGAGACGCTGGGCATTTATCAGACGCTCTATAAGACGCTTCCATATGATCTCGATCGCGATTTAACTGGCGTAGGGCTGATCGCGGCATCTTCCGAAACCCTGATCGCCAACCAATCGCTTCCCGCTAAATCACTGAAGGATTTCATTGCCCTGGCCAAGGATAAGCCTGGTCAGTTTGACGTCGGCTCAGCTGGCGTAGGCTCAATTATGCACCTGAGCATAGTGATGCTAGACCGCGAAGCCGATATTACCCTGACTCACGTTCCATATAAGGGTGCCGCGCCGGCAATTACCGACGTGCTGGGCGGCCATGTCCAATTGGCCTTCGTCGGAACACCGGCGGCTGTCGCCCTAATTAATCAGCATCGGGTTGTTGGGATCGCCTCCACGGGAAGTGCTCGTGACGCCTTACTACCGCAGATTCCAACATTCGCGGAATCAGGGTTCCCCGACTTTAAGGTAGAGGTCACGTACGGCTTCTGGGCGCCAAAGGCCACTCCCAAGCCCATTATTGAGAAATTGAACTCGGCACTAACGAAGACAGCGCAAGACGCCGATTTTAGGGAGCGGTTGGCGAAAATGGGTTTCGTTACGCGGAGCAGCACCGCCGACGAAGCGGAGGCTTACCTTCAAGCGCAGGTAAAGCGTTGGCGACCGATTGTGAAGGCGTCAGGTGCTACGGCAGATTGAGCCGAGGCGTGACAAAAAAGTGTGCACTTGAATGAACACGGGTCAGCCCGCAATTTGATTGAGTGCCCATCGCTACATTCTGAACCTAAAATATCTAAAGGGGGCCTCACGGTATGGCGAGGTTGACATACGCAGATCCGGCTGCATCTGAGAATTCAGAGCTCGCGCGGCAGATCATCAGCGAGCGCGGAGGCGAATTACCAAACCTTTACCGCATGCTCCTAAACAGTCCGCCAATCGCGGAGGGGTGGCTAAATCTTCTTACAGCGGTTCGACAGCGATGCACCTTGGCAGGGCGGATTCGAGAGCTTGCGATCCTTCGCGTAGCGCTACTGAACCGCGCGGACTACGAATATCGTGGACATATCCCGTACGCGAAGAAAGCCGGTGTCTCAGAAGAGCAAATTGAAGCACTGGCGAATTGGCAAAGCTCGCCTTGTTTCGATGAGCAAGAACAGTGCGCGCTAGCGCTCATCGACTCCATGACTCGACAAATTCAAGTCCCTGAGGAGATTTTCGAGAGGGCGTTTCGCCACTTCGGCAACCGTCAGACGCTGGAGCTGTGCGTCACTGTCGGTGCCTACAACATGATTTCCAGATTTCTTGAAGCAGTCAAGATAGATCACGATTGAAGAGTGTGACCGCGACTGCGGGCTAGAGCGAGCAAAAACATGTTTGAAGGCCTTGCAAAACTTCGACGAGTGGTTGTGGCTACGGACGCCAGCGGGCGATCCGGCATAATGAGTGACGGGGTACCGCCGGTTAAGGCGCCTCAAATGGGGTCGGGTCGCGCTTACGTAAATCTTTGGGTGTGGGAGAAAGCTCCACTTGCACTCGAGCCCACCAATGATCCTGCCGTCTTGGATTACGACTTTCCGGGCCCGAAGAAGGGTGGGCACGTCCGCGTAGTGCAAGCTAACTCCTCATCGGGGGATGGCGCCGATGCGCGTGACACAGTTCCTTTACACGAAGTCAGGGCAGTTCCCCCGGGTGGGATGTGGGATCGCGGCGGAAGTGACGCCTATACTTCGCCGATGCACAAGACACAAACGGTCGACTACGCAGTGCTACTGGCCGGTGAGCGTCTACTGGTGCTCGATGATCGTGAATTGCCATTGAAGCCCGGCGATACCGTAGTTCAAGTTGGCGCATTCCACCGCTGGGCTAGCCCGCGCCAAAGCGGTCTGATGGCTTTCGACATGATTTCGGCAGACTTTGTCGATGGCGATATCGGCTTAGCGCAAGGAAGCGACGTTCCTATGGTGGCCGGGCGAGAATTCAAATGGCCCGCCGGCGTCGAACCCGTGCGGCGAGTGGTTACGATCGACCGCGAGCCTGGAGTTTCATGCGTCGTATCGGACGGACCCTCGCCGGATGTCCGATTTGATCCTGCTAGACCGGGCTATGCGTCGACCCGGCTTTGGGTAGCACAGGCAACGCCGGCTCCAATCGTGACGGAAACGCTCCACTTGCCCCATACCATCGAGCCGCCTGCGACAGGATCGGTGTTTCGTATGGTAACGATTCCGCCTGATGATAATTGGCGTGGTAAAAGTCAGAAGCGTGAGATTGAAGCATTCTTCAGCTCGATGGGATCGTCCAGCGCGTGTCGATACTCAAGTTCGGCTGCACACCCGTATATGCAGAAGACCAATACTGTGGACTTTTGTTTTGTTGTGAAGGGCACGCCTACACTCTATCTCGATAGCGCCGCGGTTGAGTTTAAGAACGGTGATAGTGTCATTGTGCGAGGGTCAAGCCATGCATGGGGTAATCGCTCCCAATCTCCGGCAATGGTAGCGATCTGCTCACATGATGCGGCGAGCGGCAGTTGGAGATGATAGGCGAGCGCTCTGAGGTCGGGTCAGGTTGCGCTTCCAGTTAGCCGCCTCGGCTCTCGGAGAGTTTGCAGTCTGGCTCCTTCCAGTGATGAAGCGAGTTCGGGTGAGCACGAGCGACCTCCGGAGGGCGATAGAGACCGTGGTCGGTCTAATGTCGGCGACGATGACGGCTTCGTGGTCTCATCGCTGAGTGCAAAAGGCTCCGCTCTGAGCGACAGCTGATGGTTTTGCGGGAAAGCGTACGCGGCGGGCCCAAGCCAGATTCGAAACCACTCGTGGAAAGTCAGATAGAGCTTTCTGGGCGAAGCGGCCGACCACCCGCGGGGCTCTTACGGTTCACGCAAGCCCTGCGTTGTGCGAGGGCAAGGGTCGTGCAAAGCTGGAAGCTTCCTCCTTGGCCGGTTCAAGCATCATGACTGCAGCGCTGAACGAATGGAGCGCAAGGGATATCGCGGCAGCCGTTAACCGCGGTGAACTCACCTGTGAGGCCGTGACACGCGCTTGTCTCGATCGTATCGCGCTGCGCGAGAATGACGTGCAGGCTTGGGCCTATTACGATCGGGACGCGGCGATTGCCGCCGCGCAAGAATTCGACCGCCGTGGCGCGGCAGGCCCGCTTGCCGGCGTACCGTTCGGCGTCAAGGACATTATTGATAGCGCCGAAATGCCGACCGAGTGGGGCACGCCGATCCATCGCGGCCGCCGCCCTGAACGCGACGCCGCCTGCGTTGCACTGTCACGCAAGGCCGGGGGGCTACTGCTCGGCAAGACGGTAACCACCGAGTTCGCCAATCTCCATCCGGGTCCGACCCGCAATCCCCACGACCTCACACGCACGCCCGGCGGCTCATCGAGCGGCTCGGCTGCTGCGGTGGCCGACTTCATGGTACCGGTTGCGATCGGCACCCAAACCACCGGCTCGACGACGCGACCGGCTTCGTTCTGCGGCATCATTGGCTACCGCCCAACCTATGGAGACCTGCGGCTGCATGGCGTTATGGAAGCGTCCGGTTCGGTCGACACACTAGGCATACTGGCCCGCACCGTCGATGATGTGGCCCTTTATCGCGACGTGCTGCTCGGCGTGTCGCCCGTGGCGGTCGAGACGCTGGCGCGGCCACCACGAATTGGCTTTTGCCGAACGCATAGTTGGGATGGGCTGGAAGCTTCGACCCGCGATCTGCTCGAGGACGCCGCTGAAAATCTGGCGCGCTGCGGCGCTGCGGTGCGCGACGTCGAGATGCCGCCGGAATGCGCCAGCCTCAATGGAGCGCATCGCACGATCACTGGGTTCGAATTCGCGCGCACCTTCACATGGGAGATCGAGCACCACTGGACGGAGATCAGCGAGACCTTGCGGGGCGGCCGCCTAGCGGACGGTCTGTCCTGCTCACCCGAAACCTATTACGAGGCAAAGGCGCTGGCTGAACACTGCCGCGCCGCGTCCGACGCAATGATGGCCGATTACGACGTGCTGCTGACCGCAGCCGCGTTTGGCGAAGCACCAGTGGGCTGGAATGCTTTTGTCGGCGTGCCCGTGTTCCAGATGTGGACGATGCTGCATGTGCCCTCGATCACGCTGCCGCTGTTCAAAGGACCCGCCGGTATGCCGGTCGGTGCCCAACTCGTCGCGCGCCGGCGACACGACCGCGGATTATTTGCAGTCGCGCGCTGGGTGCACCAGCGGCTCGCGTCATAGGCGCCTGGCTGTAGGCAAGTGCGCGTAGGGAATACAAAAGGAACAAACGGGAAAGATAATGAAGAAAATTATCAAGATCGCAGGCGAGGCCTTCGCGGCCTTGATTGCTGCTTCGCTAGTTGCCGCGGCGCCGCTCCAGGCCCAAGATCTCGGCAGGCAACCGATCCGCATGATTGTCGGTGTCGTTGCTGGTGGGGCCACAGACGTGACTGCGCGCATCATCGCGCAGAAGATGTCCGAGAGCCTCGGAATCCCGGTTCTGGTCGAAGACCGACCCGGCGCCTTTTTCGAAGCAGCCTATCGTGCAGTGACCCGGGCCGCGCCGGACGGCCATACGCTGTTCATGATTTCTGCGAGCACGACAGTCGCCCAGCCGGCTCGTAAGAATTTTCCTTACGATATCCGCAAGCTGGCGCCGATTTCCGAAGTGTCGAAAGGACCCTTTATTCTTATCTCGCGAAAAGGCCTCCACTTCAAAACGGTCAACGACCTTATCGCATATGGCAAGGCAAACCCCGGCAAGTTAAGTTTCGGCTCCGGCGGCGGCGCCGGAAGTTCGCTGTCGCTGGCAACACAATTGCTGCGGCTGCGCGCCGGCATCCAGATCGTCGACGTGCCGTATAAGGGCGCGGCCGAGGCCCTGACGGACGTGCTCGGGGAGCACATCGACGCCATGTTCGACGCGCTGCCGGTCGAAGTGCCCCAGGTGAAAGCCGGCGCTGTAAGCGGTCTCGCCGTGACGAGCGCGCAACGCTCGCCGGCGCTGCCGCAGGTGCCGACCATGATCGAATCCGGCCTTAAGGGCTTTGAGGCCTACAACTACTTCGGGCTGCTGGCCACGCCCGGCACGCCAAGGCCGATTATCGACAAGCTGCATGACGCGGTGGTGAAGGCCGTAGCTTCGCCTGATGTCGTCAGCGAGTTCGAAAAGCAGGGCATGGCCCCCGCCAGTGGAACTCCGGAAGAATTCGCCAAGATGCTGGCCGAGGACCTTGAGCGCTGGACCAAGGTTATGAAGGACGCTGGTATCCAGCCGCAATAATTCTACATGAAGCAATCGATCAGGCGGCGCCGGCAGAGAAGTGCGTCGGCCTTGTTCGTGAATGAACGCATGAAAGGCAGAGAATGGTGAACAACAACTGGACCACGCACTTCGGTAAGAACTTCTCGTGGTCTAACGCCACCATGGTGACGAAGGGCATGGCGCCCTATGGGGTCGTTGCGCTCGGCGAGATTGAACGCATCGGCATCAAGCTGATTGAGCGGGGCAACGATCCGAGCGACAAGGAAGCCTGGTACCAAGAGTGGTGCGCGATGGCCGATCACGTCGCCAAGCTTGGCGAGTATGCCGAGGTCAAGGGGCACAGGCTGACAGCCGCAGACTATTACATGCGTGCCGGCTATTACTATTACACCGGTGAACGCATGGTCTATCCGGGCGAGCTGAAGTCTCGTATTTATGCCAAGGCGCTCAAGTATTTTAATATGGGCTTCCCGATCCGTTATCCGCATTTCGAGCGCGTAACCGTGCCTTACGAGAACACTACCCTTCCGGCCTATTTTGTTAAGGCGCAGGGAGTAATAGGTCCGGCACCGACGGTTGTCGTTTTCGACGGCCTCGATAATTGCAAAGAGATGAGCTCGCTGTTCTGCGGACTGGAATTTGCGCGCCGCGGCTGGAACACGCTCGCTATCGATGGCCCAGGCCAGGGCGAGGCGCTGCGCATCCAAAAGCTGCCAAGCCGCTGGGACTATGACGTTCCGGGGAAGGCGGCTTTCGACTACGTCGCCTCACGAAAAGATGTCGAAAAGAGCCAGGTCGCCATAGTAGGCTACAGCTTCGGCGGCTATTGCGCGCCGCGAATCGCCGCGCTCGATGCACGATATGCCGCCGGCATCGCCTTTGGCGCCATGTGGTGGGACATGCATGCCTGGCTGGTGCGCTCGCAAGAGCAGATGAAAAAGGGTTCGCTCGCCACCTCCCACTTCCAGGTGCCATGGGTGTTCGGAGTGCCGGACCTCGACTTCAATAAAGCCGTGGGGCTGATGGAAAAATTCAATCTCGAGGGCATCGCGCAGCAGGTGAAGTGTCCGTTCCTCGTCATGCACGGTAAGGATGACGGCATTATCCCGCCGGAAGAGGCCCAGATTCTTTACGATAAGCTTGGCTCGGCGAAAAAAACTTTGAAGATCTTCGATAATGTCGAAGGCGGTGCAGAGCACTGTCAGGTTGACGACCGCCCCGCGGGCGTCAACTACATGGCCGACTGGCTCACGGATAATGTGTTCAAGAAGTAGACAGCTTGAGCTTGGCGACAAGTGCGAGGGCTCAACGTGAATTCGAGCTTATTGCTCTCGATGCGTCTCCCAGGCGGAGAGCTGGCTTGTGATTGGTGCGATGAGCAAAAAGGCGGTGCAGGTCCAAGGCAAGAAGGCGGCCTAAACACCACTCATAAGGTGAACGAGTGCGACAGCGCGCGCCCGGCCCTGTCCCTTTTCGGGCATCCGAACGTTAGATCCTGCGGATAAAGCGGGCACACTTTGTGCTTATGCTAATTGCCGCTGGTGACCCGATCCGGACCAATCGGATTGTTGTGGATAGGTCCGCTGTACAGCGGTAAGCGGAACTGGCGGATGTAAGGCTCATGGCGGTCTAAGCCCTAGCGGAAATGTTCATCAGTACGCGCCCGCTTCGAGTCATCGTTCCGGGCGGGCGGGTTTCGGCCAAAGCGCCTGCTTCCGATTTGATGGGGCCGCTACGGTCTCTGATAAGGAAATGCGTCTTTCCTTATCAGTCGCTTATCGCGCTATCCGCCTAATAAACTCGTTCATCTCCAAAATCGCGCTGCTAGCGTTCGCACATCTCCGATCATGCTGGTGTGCAAATGCCTGGCAAGCAAGTCAAGATACTCTCTGACGCCAATATTGAGCAGTTGCTCGCTTACGCGTCTCGCGTCCGACATCCAACTCGCAATCGTCTAATCGTATTGCTCTCGGCTTATGCGGCCGCCCTTCGCGGGTCGGCGGCGCATTCTTTGATTCCGTTGTCGCGATCGTGGCGCACCAGGCAGCCGCTACCGGCTCGCCAAAGGCGCTCCGTCCACAGGACGATCTTGTGCCCGAACTTCGACAGTGCGTCCGCGATCGCGCGGGGAAGTCGAGTCTCCAGACATAGACGGCCAGGGAAAGACGCGTGCGGGGGCGAACGAGACCGGTTGACCGTAGATGATGAAACGCGGCTCTTCGACTGCGGTTTGCGGGTTCATGTCGAAAACGCAGATGAGCCTTCCATTTTCGGAATGAAATTTCGTAATGGCCCGCATCAAATTGGGCCTATGTTATTTGAGGTCGAACGGATTCGCGGCGCCAGTGGCAAAACGACGCATCCCGTCATGTAGGCGCGAGGCCCCTGCGGTGTGGGCTTTCGCCGCTTCGCACTTGCACCAACCGATCCCAATGGCAAACGAAAGATGCAAGGGACGGCCTCAAGCTTGCTTAGTCGAAGGAATCAGAGGCCGATCAGATCGTTTCTCAGGCGTCCCCAGATCATCTCTTTGAGGAAACAACGATGACAAAACGCGGCGCGGCATTATGGATGATGGTCCTTCTGCTTGCTTCTTACGTCCTGAATTCAATCGATCGCAACATTTTCACCCTTGTGACGAAAGAAGTCCAAGCCGCGCTACAGCTCTCGCTGCCCGAAGTTGGTTTGACGTCTACTCTCTTCACGCTCGGTATAGGACTCGCGGCGCTCCCCACCGGCAAACTTCTCGATCGATTGTCTCGCAAAGCAGTTGTCATCCTTGGCCTTTTCATTTTCTCCCTTGCGACCTTCCTGACTGCATTCGCCGCTTCCGTCGTGGATCTTGCACTCTATCGCATACTCTCTGGTGTCGGGGAGGCCATTCAAGTCACCGCATTGATTGCGATTGGAGTCACCTATTTCGTCACGCGGAGGGCACTCATTACAGGCCTTGTCTCCTTCGCATACGGTATTGGCGCCGTCGTCGCCCCTATCCTTACCGCTGTATTGCTGAAAGCGCACGGCTGGCAAATGCCGTTCCTTGCATTCGGCGTTACAGGAATAGTTTTTATCGTTTTCATTGCCCTCTGCATCAAACCGTGGTTCTCCGAACTACAGGAACAGCGCGACAACGCCAGCGTAACTCACCGTCCTCACGGTCCGTTGTATCGCGCCCAAACCATTTTGAATCCTGTCACGCTTCTTCTGGCAGTTACATCGGTTTTCACCGGTATGATGGTGTACGGATTCTTCGGACTTTTCCCTTTATACATACGCACCGCACTTTCGTTCTCCCCGGATAATGCTGCTTTGGTGTTGACTGTGATCGGTATCGGCGGCTTCTCGGCACCGTTAGGTGGTTGGATCGGTGATCGCGTGGGATATCAAAACGTCCTATTCGCAGCAATCACAGTGACCGGGATATCAGCCGCCTTGTCCTTCACTCCTTTAGGCAATTCGGTCCTCTGGCACGCGGTTTTTGCATTCCTATACGGCGCTTCAGTTATCGGATTTATATATGCCAATCTATCTGCAATCATTATCTCCTCAGTGACCGATGATAGGGCTGGCGTAGGGACTGGCCTGTTCGTTAGCAGCTATTACATTCCGGCGGCATTTTCCGGTTTTGTCGTTGGCATATTAAAGGACCACTGGAATTGGACGGGCGCCGGGGTCACAGTGTCACTTGCTTGTGCAGTCATTGCGCTTCTTGCGCTTATATTGGCGATGAGGTTGCAGCGAACTAAAGGCGCTGCACTCGCTACGAGACCGAATGAAGGCGCGATTCTGCCTGCTACCAAGATTTGAATTTCTGACAATACAGGAAGACAGTTATGTCAAACGCTCAATCCGGAAACTCGCCCGTGCAAACCGGCAATACAAACCGAATAGTAGGTGTAATGCCCGGAGGGGGCACTGTGCCGTTACGTTTACCTGGAGGTGCGCTGAATTATTTGGATCGCAATCAATACATCTCAAACATGGAAATAGTGGCCTTTTTTCCGGATATCAAGTTCTCGATTTTTGGAGACGAATATTCGTGTCTGTGGGCAAGGGGACAGCGTAGGCTGCTGTGCTTTGATGGTGGCTGGGTAGACATAACAGAGCCTAAGAAGGCCGTCGTCATTAGGGAAGATGGATTAACGACGTTCCAAAGCTGTGTGTACAACACACATCTAAAAAAGTGGATCCGGGTCTCGGCGCATCAGATGCCTTTGACGCCTGGAACTACAGATTACCCCAGAGGCAAATACCATGCGGCATATGCAAAGAGAGCGATTGAAGATCCAGGTTTTCGTGGCATCAAGACGTATGACGTTACAAACCCAGAAAAACCGATTTTACTAGACGAGTTCAATACGGGCCAGAAAGGTGGTGGCGTACACCTGCCGTTCTATGACGGGGGTCAGTACGCATATCTGGCGTGTAGTTGGGACGATCAGCTGCGCATGGAAAGCACGGAGCGTGTATATAGCTTTGCGTTGATGATCGTCGATATGACAGATCCTGCGGACGTGAAGGAGGTCTCGCGGTGGTGGGTCCCTGGCCAAAGGCTAGAGGAGGAAGAGTTCTATCGCGAAAGTTACCCGTTCGCAGACGATCAGTGTTCATGGACCTGTAATCGAGCGCCTTGTGTAGTGCCCGTGAGAGTAGAGGATGGCGGTACAATAGGCTATGGTGGCTGGGGCCACTTTGGCATGTACGTCCACGACCTCTCGGATATCCACCATCCGAAAGTCTATGGCAAGGTCATGCATCCGCTGGAGGCGGTAGGAGGTATTCCGTTTCATCATGTTGTGCCGGTACAAGCCGATCCAGATAACTATCCATCATTGCAGAACCTTGTCATTGGTTTGCCAGAGTCCCTTGAAGCGGACTGTAGAGAGCCGTTTCACACTGGATATGTGATCGACGTTGCGGAGCCGGCTCGGCCGCGTATCGTTGGATTATTTCCGCGGCCACTGCCGCATCCGGATGCACCTTACAAAGACTTTGCCATGGCGCGCGGGCGGTTTAGTTCTCGCGTTATGCAGCACTGGATCGCACCTGGAAAGGCGCGGCCCGATGTCGTGGTAATGTCTTATCTCAATGCGGGCGTTCGCGTGTTCGATATATCTAATGTGACAGCGCCCAGGGAAGTAGCCTACTTCGTCCCCCCACGTGACGGTGATGTTAATGATTACATGAGCTGGCGACGCGGCACAACAGAAGCGGTCTTCATAGAGTGGGACCGTAGGCTCATTTGGGCTTCAACGCACGCCGGACTCTATTGCCTCTCAGCGCCGTTTCTCGGTAAACCAATTCTAGATCCGATGAAAGTCGATCGGTGGACCGTGCCTCATGTGAACCGCGGCTGGGATGGCTGACGCCCCTGTGCTGAGGATGAAATCGGCTGATTGTGTGCTGGTTCTCGCTACGCGAGTGGCCGGCGTAGTGATGCTCTCCGCGCAGTATACGGACGTCGGGCTGACAGACCGCTTTGAAATAGATCAACGCCGGCTGACCTTGGCGGCTGCCGGAAAGCCGGGACGCTAAACATGTCCATGAACCCCCACGAGCGCGTTCCGTTTTCGGCGATTGTTGATCGGCCGCCGCTGAAGCTGCCGGACGGCGCTCGGATGGTCGTCTGGACGATCGTGAACGTGGAGAACTGGTCAATCGAAAACTCGATGCCGCGAACCGTTCTGCCACCTCCTATGGGAAATCCGCTGCTGCCGGATGTTCCGAACTGGTCTTGGCACGAATACGGGATGCGGGTCGGAGTTTGGCGCTTCCACGAGGTCCTGCGGGAATTCGACGTCACTCCGACCTTCGCGTTGAATGGCTCGGTCTGCAAAGTGTATCCGCGGGTCGCTGAGCAAGCCCTTCGGGCAGGCTGGGAATTCATGGGCCACGGCTACGTGCAGGGGCCGATGCACAAATTGCCCGATCAACGCCGCGCAATAAAACAGACAATAGAATCCATTCGGCAATTTACGGGCAGGCCGCCACGCGGCTGGGAGAGTCCTGGTCTGACCGAGACCGCCGATACGATCGACATCCTCGCCGAGGAAGGGATCGAGTATGTGGCGGACTGGGTTCTGGATGATCAGCCGACAGAAATCATGACGTCGCAGGGCGCGGTTCTGTCCGTTCCATACACTGTCGAAATAAACGACGTCAGCATCATGGCGGTGCAGCAGCACTCATCAGACGAACTGTTGAAGCGTGGTGTGCGTCAATTCGACCGTCTTTATCGGGAAAGTGAGCATTCGATGCGCGTAATGGCGATCAGCGTCCACCCCTATCTCACCGGCGTCCCGCACCGAATCGGCTTTCTTGAGGAGCTCTACAAGCATATTCGCAAGCACGACGGCGTTTTGACGTGGACCGGCGAACAGATTTTGGACTGGTATCGCGAGGCGCATCCCAGGCAAATCGCCGGCGCCGCGGGCTGATTGCGTGGGGTGATCCGACGCGGGTTTTTGATCTCGGTGGCGAGCAAGGATGGAATGCGGAACACCACGCCGAAAAGATTATTGGCCGTTTTCACGACGGTGACGTTACTGTAGCGTGCTGGGAGCCTGGCGAAGTGAGTCCGTTTCATTGTGACCCGGACGCCACTGAGATCTATTTTTGCTGGTCCGGGGGCGGCACAATGCGGACGCCGAAAACGGCTGCGGCCATCACCCCGGCTAGCATCGTTGTCCATCCTCCCGGAGAAGTGCACGAATTTTAGAACGGTTCGGAACGGACCCTGTTATTCCGCGTGCGTTATGGGTCGGATATGCGGGCGCGCCACCTGGATGCCGATTATTATCGGCGGTACCCACTCAGATTGTGGCCTTTCACGAACATTCAGCGACGCACGTCGCCTTGTGAAGCTGCCGCAACGGGCTTGCCATTCGCCTTGGTCGTGGCGACTATCCCGATCTGCGCTCGGAGCGCTTGTTCGGAGAAGCGTTAGCGCCGTTGTGCGTCCCGAGGCTGCTGACCTCGAAGGGCGGCCTGAAGAGGCCTAGTGACCTAAGCAGACATCACCTGCTTCACGATACATCCATACCAGGTGACCCGTAGCGGACCTGAGCGGACAAGCCATCTAAGGTCGGCTCCTGACCCGAGGCGGACTAAGCCGCTGAAGCACGCGAGGGCCGCTTGCTGGGGTAGGGCGGAACTGAATATGCCGACCGCGAATAGCCGCAGATG